>ERZ1370068.9335-contig-8120_pt1 | contig 80499 bp, 129 predicted proteins | sample MGYA00561227_ERZ1370068 | MGnify/ENA primary metagenome ERZ1370068 (study PRJEB38410, sample SAMEA6850437) | metagenome | study: Metagenomic assessment of the ecological functions of the soil: analysis of the soil microbiota associated with the...
GGTATTACTTCGTTCAGTTGCGTATTGCTTAGCAGTCAATGAGACGCGTAGGACTTATCGACATCACGGTAGGCAACGCGACGCGCCTCGGCGCATCGCAACGTTCCACCACGCGACGCTGCGCGTCGCACCACATCGCTACGCAACGCGCGAGCCGCTGGGGACATCCCGGCGGCTCTCGCGCGTTTAGCGCGGACGGTCCGCCTCAAGCGCCTGTGGCTCCGAGACGGTCATGTGAAGCGAAATACATGCGAGCGGATGAATTCGCCGCTTCGCGACGTGCCGTGATCGAACGCCGATATCGGCCGTGGAGCGTTGATCAAAAAAAAAGGTTGGTACTGCTGGCCTAGTTTGCGCCCACCGACCTCGTTGTTCAGCGATAGATCATAAAGGCCGCTGCGCAGAATTTCGACTTCCGTGCCGGCGTTGACGATAATTAGTTTTCTGCCCCAGCGCGCCCGCGACTGCCTGCATCGCTCGCGTCAAGCTCTGCAACTGCATTGTTTGGGTTTACAAGAAAGGCGACCGGTCAACGTGACTCACGCATGCGCTGGCTGGAGCTGGGCGCTACCCCACACCAGCCGTCAGCGCTTAAAACGCCGGCGAGTCCCGCTTTACCGCTCAGGGCGCGTACTGAACCCGACAGAAAAAGAGCCCCGCCAAACAGACGGGGCCTCAATACGCCGAGCAGCTGGGGGCTCGGTCGTGCTGGGACGACCAGATCCTCAACCGTAAGTCGGCCGATAGGAGGTCAGCCAGCCCAAACGTCGGCACGGTGCGAGTCACAAATGAAAAAGCCCTGTCACTTGCCGGTGGCGGGGCTCAAGTCACGCGTTCCAAAACGAGACTTGTCGCGGCCCCGGAGGGCGGGACCGCGAACAGAGCCTACACCCGTAGCCTCCAGCCGCTCAATGACATCCGGCTGCCGAATGAAAAAGCCCCGTCGCACGGTCCCTGGTGGCGGGGCAGAAGTCTCATGATTGACGTTCACGGCCACCTAGAGGCCGCGCAGATAGGCTACCACCTTCGGAGCTACCCGCCGGAGTCGTAGGAAGCCTCGCCCATGCGCCCGCGCCCGCGCCCGCGCCCGCCAGCTCGCGCACACCCGACAATGGAGCGCGGCAAAAGACAGACATTGCAGGGCGGGGCGCCGCCGCGCTGCTATTCGGCCTCAGACGACCGGGCGCCGTTCCCCCGTGTTATCCTCGCGCCCGAGGACTGAGCTGCGGCGGGAAGCTGCTCAACAGCAGAGAGGGTTTTTGTAGGCTGGGGCCTTCATCTTTGTAAGCCGCAGCCTTCATCAGAAGCTGTTCAATATTGCTCACCACGGCTGGGATTTTCCCGTTGAGACCGGCGCAGCCGCCGGGCAAAGGTCACGGTGCGAGGACTATCGCATGTCAGCTCAAGCGCTTCGCGCTCGGCGCAGATGCTGGAAGGTGTTATTTTGATGCCCATGCGCCGTTCCCGATGATGGCGGTGTGGTCGGAGGAGCCTCCCCAGCAAAGCCGCCGCACTATCGGCCGGCCCAGCGCGCAAGCGGCGGGCTTTCCCAGGAAAAGTGGTTCGACTCGCGACACGCAGACCGCAGAGGATAAGTCATCAGACAGCCACCAAGCACCCGCCCGGCCCGCCGGACGACGCTCGGCAAACATGCGCGACTTGGTGTGCATCTTTCTGGTCCACGTCAAACTGGGCTGTGCTCTTGGTAACATCAGATCTTGGGGATTTGATTTTGAGACGAATACGTGCCGAATAGCACGGCACCGCTAACGGAGAGACCGCAATGGCTACGGCGCAAGTCAAGCACCACGACTACCACCTCGTCGATCCGAGCCCGTGGCCGATCGTCGGCTCGGTCTCGGCCTTCATGCATGGCGGTCGGCGCGATCACCTGGATGCATCATATGTTCGCGGCGGCGCCGATCATTTTCGGCGTCGGCACCATCGGCGTGCTCTACACCATGGTCGAGCTGGTGGCGCGACGTGATCCGCGAGGCCGCAGTACAGGGCGACCACACCCGCGTGGTGCAGATCAGCGCACCGCTACGGCATGATCCTGTTCATCGCCTCCGAGGTGATGTTCTTCGTCGCCTGGTTCTGGGCCTATCTTCAACTCGGCGCTGTTTCCCGGCCGATCCGCGTGCACGCCACCCGCGAGCGCGCTGTTCGGCGGCGTCGTGGCCGCCGAAGGGCATCGAGACCTTCGATCCCTGGCATCTGCCGCTGTTGAACACGCTGATCCTGCTGACCTCGGGCACCACGGTGACCTGGGCGCATCACGCGCTGCTGGAGAACGACCGCCAGGGCCTGAAGTACGGCCTGATCCTGCACCGTCGCTGCTCGGCGCGACCTTCACCTGCGTGCAGGCCTACGAATACAGCCACGCCGCGCTTCAGCTTCGCCGGCAACATCTACGGCGCGACCTTCTTCATGGCGACCGGCTTCCACGGCTTCCACGTGCTGATCGGCACCATCTTCCTGATCGTCTGCCTGATCCGCGCCTATGCCGGGCATTTCACGCCCGACCCAGCATCTCGGCTTCGAGTTCGCCGCCTGGTACTGGCATTTCGTCGACGTGGTGTGGCTGTTCCTGTTCGTCTGCATCTATGTCTGGGGTCACGGCGCCGAAACCATGGCCCACGGCGCGCACTGATCAACGAACCCACCGTGGCTACAAGGGGCGGCCGCGGGGCCGCCAGCTGTTGCGCGAAGCGCGAAAGACCAGGACATGCAGGACCAGACGCTGCCCGACGGTGACCGAGAGCGCGCTGCGCGGCCTCGCCTGCAAATGTCCGCGCTGCGGCAGGGGCAAGCTCTATGCGGGATTCCTCGACCTGCGGCCGAACTGCGAGGCCTGCGGGCTCGACTATGCCTTCATCGACGCCGGCGACGGGCCTGCGGTCTTCATCATCATGATTGCCGGCGCCATCGTGGTCGGCTGCGCGCTGATCGTGGAGATGAAATACCAGCCGCCGTTCTGGCTGCACGCGGTGCTTTGGCTGCCGCTGATTCTCGCGACCACGCTGTTGCCGTTGCGCTCGATGAAGTCGCTGCTGATCGCGCTGCAGTATTCATCACAAGGCCGCACATGGCCGGCTGATCGATCGCGAGCCGAAATGATGGCGGGACCGGGTGCGACGGCGCGGCGAGTCGCCGGCTTTGGCGTGTTCACGCTTGCTGATGGTGGCGCTGTTCGTCGGCCTCGGGGTGTGGCAGTTGCAGCGCCGGGTCGAGAAGCATGCGCTTGATCGCGGCCCTGACCGAGCGCCTCGCGGCGCGCACCCGGATCGCTGCCGCACGCCCGCGCAGTGGAGCGCGCTGACGCCGGCAACAGGACGAGATTCCGCCGCGTCAGTTTTGCCGCGACGCTATGAGCGCCGCGCCGGATGCGATGGTCTACAGTTCCGGCTCTGCGGTGCGCGACGATATTTCCGGCCCCGGCACCTGGGCGTTCCTGCCGGCGCAGCTAGCCGAGCGGAGAGACCGTCGTGATCAATGCGGGCTTCGTGCAGAACACGATGCAGGATCGCGACCAGCAGGATCGCGCGGTGGCGCCGCTGATCACCAATGAGCCGGTGACGCTGACCGGCTATATCCGCTTCCCGGAAGCGGCCGGCGCGCTGACGCCGCCGGAAAATCTCGCAAAGCGGCTGTGGTTCACGCGGGATCATCTGGCGATGGCGCGCGCGCTCGGCTGGGGCGAGGCGGCCAACAGATCGCGCCGTTCTATATCGACCTGGAGCAGCCGGTGCCTGCGAGCGGCATCCCGAAACCCGGCCCGCTCGAGGTCCATCTCAAGGACGATCACCTGCAGTACGCCATCACCTGGTTCGCCCTGGCGGGCGCGGTGGTGATCGCCTTCGGGGTGTGGCTGCGCGGCGCAGCGGCAGACGTAAACGCGTCGGCGGCTAACAGGTTATTGGTGATGGTGCGGTTTGTCTCTTATCTAAGCGAAAAACGGAACAACCATGAAACTTACGGCAATGGCACTGGCCTCTGCGTTCGCGCTCTCCAGCACCTGCGCATTTGCCCACACAGTTCGTCACGTCGAACGTCAAGACCCATCCATGTATGGCGATGCTGCGCCGTCACGACTCGCATCCAAATATGGCAATCGAACGGCAATTTCAGCGGGTCCGGGAACCGCGATGTGGGGCCACTGGGGCGCCTGCTGTGGGCCGCATGATTCCGGGCTGAGGCGCCGGCGGCGGGTGAAGAAAGCGCTAGTGCGGGGCGAGACAGCAACCGCCACCGAATGCACCACCAAGCGGCACGACCGCGAAAGCCGCCGGCGCAGTGCCCGTATGGCCGACTGATGGTGCTATGATTGACGTTGTAGGGCTGGCCGAATGCCACCAGGGACCCCGTTTCCCGTCGCGCGTTGATCCTAATATTTTCTGACGATCGGCTTTGTCGTCGGAGGCGCTCCGGGCGCGGGCGGCGAGATGGCAGAAGGTGACCCAGGTATTCCAGCCCGCTGGCCGATTTGCATTGTCGAATTCGCCGTAAGCCTTCAAATTGAGATAGCCCTGCATGTCGCCGACCGGAAACAGGAACCCGATCTGGGGACCGACGCCAACCACCTGGGACTGGAAGCAGCCGACACGGTCGCCTGAACCGCTGTCGCAGCCGAGCTCCTTGTAGACATAGCCCACGAGGCCAACCATGACCTGCTTCGACAGGAACTGCGATGCACCCCAGTCGAAGTGCAGGTCGACGCCGTTCTGATATTGCGTGGCCGTATTCTTGAAATTGTAGGTGAAGCCGAGCACGCCAGAGAATTCGTGGCCGGTCTGCGGATTGAAATAGGTGTAGCCGCCGCCGGCGTCGATCGCGCCGTGTCCGATGCCGATATTCGACAGGCGCGTGGATTGGTAAGCGCCAACCGGGATGTCGCCGGTGATGTAGGTCATGTAGTTGTGGACGCCGGCGTTCCATTTCAATTGGAATATCGGCGCCAGATCCCCAAAGCCCCATGTCGTGTCGCTGATGGTGTCGGACCGCGCGAAGGGGACGTTGTTGCCGAACGGCGCCCGTGACCACGCCGGACAAGGTCCCCGCCAGGCTGGTGCCGACGACGCCATAGGCTGCCATGAGGGACACCGACGCCTGGCCGCCGAGCACCGGCGTCGCGAATACATAGGTCGGGATCACAAAGCCAAGATCGCCGGTGGCGTTGACGTTCAAATTCAGATTTGCGTTGACGGTAACGTTGGCCGGAACCCTGCCGAGCGTGAATTCACGCGCACGCGCGACGTCGGCGCCGGCGGATACGGAGGTATGGTAGTAGATATTCGCCAGCGACCAACCCGGCTGCTGCGGCGTGGCCGCGAGGCTTCCAAAGAGGCCGGGGACCCAGAAGCTGACGCCTTCGGCGCGGAGAGTGGAGCGAGCGCGAAGGTCGCGACAGCTACTACGCAGCCCATTCGCCGGATGTTTGATGTGATGGATGCCATTGCAAACCTCAAACGGTATTTGCAGTGGCGGCTGTGAGCGGGCCGCGGCCAGAGCCTCAAGTTCTGAGCAAACAGATTGCCCGACAGCACACCACTTTTAGATAGTAAGTCACAGGCCGCCAAAAATCGTGGCAGATTGGTAACAACCGGAAATATTCAGCCATGACCGTGGGCATCCGCAGGCATCGTGTATGTCAGCAGCGCTTTTATTTCTTTGGATCGAATTGCCCGACAAGATCGATTGCACAGGCGAAAAGAATTTGGTGATCAGCCAGTACATGCTTCATCAGGTTTCGAGCCGACGATCCCCGATATGTGCGAAATTGGCGTATCGCGGCGGCCTAAAATCCGCTTGGATTTACCGTCAATCCGGAATTTGACTTCGGAAGTCGGGCCAAGGCCGCAATCAATAGGGAAGAGGTGCTGACGATAACCTCGTCGCGCGCATCAATGACGCGGCGGGCAAATATGAAAGGGCTGGAAATGCAATCGACAGTGATGACTCTCGTTCGTCAACGTGGCTGCGCACCAAAGACTTTCAACGGCATGGCCTGCGCGGCCCGTCATTGGTCTGGCTGGTTTGGCGATCACGGCTTTGCCGGCGTCGGCTCTTGTTACCGGAGCCAGCACCGATCCGGGCCGGACGCAGGGCTTCTGGACGCCTGTCCGTAGCCGCGTACGTCTGGAGTCTCCGCCATGACGCCGCTGCAGAACCGACATCCGGCGGGACGAACAACCATCGGACGATAGCCGGACCACCGACATGGTCCGGATTCCCGGCGGTACGTTCCGCATGGGTTCCGACAATCATTATCCTGAGGAAGCCCCGGTCCACCGGGTGACGGTGGACGGCTTCTGGATCGACCGCACGCCGGTGACCAACCGTCAGTTCAAGCGGTTCGTCGATCGCGACCGGCCACAAGACCTTTGCCGAGATTCCGCCCGATCCGAAGGATTATCCCGGCGCGCTGCCGCACATGCTCTATGCCGGTTCGCTGGTGTTCGTGCGGCCGCACTCGACGCGTACGATCTGCGCGACTGGAGCCAGTGGTGGACCTTCATGAAGGACGCCGACTGGCGCCATCCCTATGGGCCGAGAAGCGACATCAACGTGCTCGAACGATCACCCGGTCGTGCACGTGTCTTACGCGGACGCGCTCGCCTATGCCCAATGGGCGGGCAAGGACCTGCCGACCGAAGCCGAATGGGAATTCGCCGCGCGCGGCGGGCTCGACGGCGCCGAATTCGCCTGGGGCGATGAGTTCACGCCCGGCGGCACGCACATGGCCAACACCTGGCAGGGCGAATTTCCGCTGCAGAATCTCCGTGAGGACGGCTACGAGCGCACCTCGCCGGTGACGGCCTTTCCGCCCAACGGCTACGGCCTCCACGACATGATCGGCAATGTCTGGGAATGGACCACCGATTGGTATTCGCCGAAGCACGAAGCCGATGCGCCGAAGGCGTGCTGCATCCCGGAAAATCCGCGCGGCGGCCGCGAGGACGGCAGCTACGATCCCATGCCAGCCGAACATCAGGATTCCGCGCAAGGTGCATCAAGGGCGGCTCGCATCTGTGCGCGCCGAACTACTGCCGCCGCTACCGGCCGGCCGCGCGTCATGCGGAGGCGGTCGATACGTCGACAAGCCATCTCGGATTTCGCTGCGTAGGGAGGACGCCTCGCGGAATAAGTTTCAGTCCTGAAGTGCGAGGCCAGATGCCAGGAGAAGCAGGACGGCCCAAGAAACTCCGCCAGCGGACCATGGCGCCCTCAAGCCGCCGCAACATCCTGCTCGCGGCACATCGACCGCGGCGGCGTCACGCCGACTCAAGCGCGTCGCGCCGGTCTCAAGCCGCGGCAGCCGCGCAGGCGCAACCGTCGCGCCATCAGGCCGCAAGCCCGAACATCCTCGTCATCTTCGGCGACGACATCGGCCAGACCAACATCAGCGCCTATTCGTTCGGCCTGATGGGCTACCGCACGCCGAACATCGACCGCATCGCCAGCGAAGGCATGATGTTCACCGACTACTACGCCGAGCAGAGCTGCACGGCCGGGCGGTCGTCGTTCATCACCGGCCAATGCACGCTGCGCACCGGCCTTTCGAAGGTCGGCATTCCCGGCGCGACGGTGGGTCTGCAAGCGAGAGATGCGACGCATCGCCGAGCTGCTCAAGCCGCTCGGCTACGCCACCGGCCAGTTCGGCAAGAACCACCTCGGCGACCGCAACGAGTACCTGCCGACGGTGCACGGCTTCGACGAGTTCTTCGGCAATCTCTACCACCTCAACGCCGAGGAGGATCCGGAGACCGCGTACCTATCCGCGCGATCCCGCGTTCCGGCAAGCGCTCGGCCCGCGCGGCGTGCTGCGCTGCAAGGCGTCCGACCGCGACGATCCGACCGATCAGCCGCGCTGGGGCAAGGTCGGCAAGCAGACCATCGAGGACACCGGCCCGCTCACCAAGAAGCGGATGGAGACGATCGACGACGAAACGTCGGCCGCCGCCATCGACTTCATCCAGCGTCAGGCCCGGGCGAACACAGCCGTTCTTCTGCTGGTTCAACTCGACCCGCATGCACTTCCGCACCCATGTGCGGGAAGCCCACCGCGACAAGCCGGGCCTGACGTCGAGAACCGAATACGCCGACGGCATGATCGAGCACGACGCGATGATCGGAACGATCCTCAAGGCGGTGGACGATCTCGGCATCGGCAACGACACCATCGTGATCTACACCACGGACAACGGCCCGCATCAGAACTCCTGGCCGGATGCCGGCGACGACGCCGTTCCGCAGCGAGAAGAACACCAACTGGGAAGGCGCGTTCCGCGTGCCGTGCCTGATCCGCTGGCCGGGACGGATTCAGCCCGGCTCGATCTCGAACGAGATCGTCAGCGGGCTCGACTGGCTGCCGACCTTGATGGCGGCCGCGGGCGATCCGGACATCAAGGACAAGCTGCTCAAGGGCCATCAGGCCGGAAGCAAGACGCTTCAAGGTCCATCTCGACGGCTACAACCAGCTTCCGTACCTGACCGGCCAGCAGGAGCGCGGCGCGCGCAAGGAGTTCATCTACTTCAACGACGACGGCGATCTCGTCGCCCTGCGCTACGAAAACTGGAAGTTCGTGTTCGAGGAGCAGCGCGCGCCGGGCACCCTGCAGATCTGGGCCGAGCCGTTCACCAAGCTGCGTGTCCCGAAACTCTTCGACCTGCGGTCGGACCCGTACGAGCGCGCGGACGTCACGTCGAACACCTACTACGACTGGTTCATGTCGGACGGCGCGGGTCCGTTCATCGCGTCTCAAGCCATCGTGGCGCCCATTTCTGGCCACCTTCAAGGAGTATCCGCCGAGCCAGCGGCCATCGAGCTTCAGCATCGACCAGCTCGTCGAGAAGATGCAGAGGAGCTTTGAGACGCAGTGATCGCGTGGGCGCCAGCCGGCAGCGATGCCGACCCGGCGCCCCCGCCCGCGGCGCAGCCGGTGAAGTAGCGTTGCGGAAATCCTTTTCCGCATCAGGACGTCGCGATCACTGAGGAGAACGAAAATGTTCGAACGCGTATCAAGACACTGGTTGTCGCCTTGGCGGCTATGATGGCGCCGACCGTGTCATCGGCGCAAAATGTCTCCCGCCGAGGCGCAGGCGATCGCCAAGGACGCCTATGTCTATTCCTACGCCATGATGGAAAGCTATCAGACCTGGCGCACGCAGGCCGTCGACAAGACCGCGAATGGATATGTCGGCGGCTTCAACGTCTTCCGACACTATTCGGAGCCGTTCACGCCCGACAACAAGGACATCGTCACGCCGAACAACGACACACCCTATTCCTGGGCATGGCTTGACCTGCGCGCCGAGCCGATGGTGGTCAGCGTCCCCGCGGTCCCCAAGGACCGCTATTACGTGATGCAGTGGATCGACCTGTTCACGCAGAACTTTGCGTATATTGGCGTCCGCTCGACCGGTTTTGGTGCCGGAAGCTACATGATCGCTGGCCCGAAATGGAAAGGCAAGAAGCCCGCCGGTATCAAGCGAGGTGTTCAAGGCCGAAACCGACATCGTGGGAACGCTGACGCGAACCGCCCTGCAAGGTCCCGAAGACGTTCCCAACGTCAAGGCGATACAGGCGCAATACAAGCTGCAGCCGCTCAGCACGTTCCTGAAGCAGCCCGCGCCGCCGGCGGCGCCGGCGATCGACTTCCCACCCTACGACAAGGCCAAGGCGCGGACGCATGACTTCATCGGCTATCTGAATTTCCTGCTGCAATTTGCCGAGCCGCCGGTTTCAAGCGAAGTCGCGATCCGCAAGCGTTTCGAGAAAATCGGCATCGGACCCGGCAAATCCTGGGATGCTTCGAAGGTCGATCCCGCGATCCTTGCGGCGATCGATGCTGGCGTGAAGGAGGGACAGGCGGAGATCGACGCGCTGGCGGCCAAGACCTTCAGCACCAACGGCCTGTTCGGCTCCCGCGCTCAACTGAAAACCAATTACCTGCAGCGCGATGTCGGCGCCATGAAAGGTCTCTACGGCAACTCGCTCGAAGAAGCCTGGTATGGCGGCTACGTCTGCGACGGCAGCAAGCCGTCGATGGTTCCATTTCACCAAGGCCGACCTGCCGCCGGCAAAGTTCTTCTGGTCCATGACCATGTACACGATCCCGGACCGGTTTCTCTATGCCAACCCGATCAATCGGTACTCGATTGGCGACCGCACCAAGGGGCTCCAATATGGCAAGGACGGCTCGCTGACGATCTACGTGAGCAACATCTCGCCGGGGAAAGATAAGGAAAGCAACTGGCTGCCGGCGCCTGCGGCGAAGTGCAGCCTGGTCGCGCGCGTCTATGGGCCGAGCCAAGCCGCGATGACCGGAGCATGGAAACTTCCGCCGCTGGAGTGACGAACGGAAATCGTCATAAGCCACATTCGTCATCTTCGCTGGCCGCCTCGCTGATTCCGATTGGTGCTGTTCAAAGCGCAGCCTGCTGCGCAACCACCAGGCAGTGCCTTGCCCGTCACGCGTCGACAACTTCATCCGCGCCGAGATCCGACCTGTATATCGCGAGCAACATCGTCAAGGACGGGTGGCTTCGGGAAGCTTATTCACCGCGCGCGAACCAGCATCGATCGACAACCAAACCGTCATCCGCCTCAACCGCGACACGCTTTATTCCTCGGCGGTGTTCGACCTGGATGCCGGGCCGGTAACGATCACGCTGCCCGACGCGGGCAAGCGCTTCATGTCGATTGATGGTCATCAATGCAGGATCACTATGCGCCCACGGTCGTCTACGGCGGCGGCACGCACACTTTCGACCGAAGGATAGCGATCGGCACGCGCTATGTGTCATCGCCATCCGCACGCTGGTCGATCCGGCCGACTCCGAAGGACGTCGAGCGAGGTCCATGCGCTGCAGGATGCGATCAAGGTGAGCCAGAAGGGCGCCGGCCAAAGCTTCGAGACTGCCGAACTGGGACCCTGCAAGCCAGAAGAAGGTGCGCGATGCGCTGCTGGTGCTCGGCTGCGACGATGCCGGACTTCAAGAGAGCCGTTCGGCACCAGAGGACAGGTCGATCCGGTGCGACACCTGGTCGCAGTACGGCTGCGGCGCGGGGCGGCAATCCCGACAAAGGACGCGATCTATCTCAACGTCACGCCCGCGAACAACGACGGCATCGACCGTCTACAAGCTCAACGTCAAGGACGTGCCGCGTCGACGTGCGTTCTGGTCCGTCGAGCCGTGTACAACGCAGACGGGCTACATTCGAGAAGAACAGCCTGACGCCTACACGCCTCAATAACACTCACGGCCAAAAGAGGCGGCGACGGCGTCGGTCGCCATCCAGTTCGGCGGCTGCGACGGAAAGATTCCCGAACTGTCTGCCGGAAGCCGCAAAGGGCTGGAACTACAACAGTGCAGGCTCTACCGCCGCGCGACGCCGAAATCCTGAGCGGCTCGTGGAGGTTCCCGGGACCGCAGCCTGTGACGCTGAGGTGGCGGCCGTGGTGGCCGGCCTCGATATCTTCGCCTCCGGATCGTCCTCATCATCCTGGTGGCGGCGGCGCGGTCGCGGTGTTCTGCATCGCGGGCTGGCTGCCGGGGCACATCGCCAAGACGCGCAGGCAAATTGGCCCATCATCCGCAGGTGCTGCTGCGCCAGATCGCGATCACGAACTACGTCAACCCGCTCTAGGAGCCATCATATGAGTTGACCAAGCATGACGCAAGACTTCGATCGGCCCGCCGCGAAGCCGATCGTGCGGCGACAGCGGGCGGGCAGCGATCGACCGGCGGAGTCGGATGAACGGACACCAAGTCTGCCAGCCCGACGGCCGATCCATCGTCGGTTTTCGGACATCCATCATCACGGTGTTCGTCGCCGCTGGTGCTGTTCGTCGGGCTCGACGCTCGTTCTATCTGAGCTTTCGAGCGCGTCTCCTCGATCACGCGGACGGCGGCCAGCACCTTTATCGAAAAGGTGGCCCAGCTCGGCGCCGACCGCATCGACTCGCAGTTCAAGAACGTTCGCGACTGCCTGGAGATTCTTGGCGGGCTCCGCCGTCGATCCAGTCGGCGTGAAATCGACGACAACTCGAAGCTGTACGGCCTTGATGGCGTCGATGTTGCGCAACAATCCGCAGCTCTTCAATCTCTACGTCGGATACGAGGACGGCTCCTTCCTGGAAATGGACGTGATCGACAGGGCCAAGTCCGGCTTCAGGTCAAGCTTGCAAGTCGACGAGGATGCCGCCTATCGCGCCGTCGTCATCTCCGCGAACCGGCAATGCGGCACTCCCAAGCCCGTTACGCGTGTTTCTGTCCGGAGAACCTCATCCAGGTCGCGGAGACATCCGGGTCCGACCGGTTACGATCCGCGACAGCGGCCGTGGTACGTCGACGCCTTCAAGGACGAAACAGACGCTCCTGACTGGTCCGTATGTCTTCTATGCCGACCGGCCAGCCCGGCTACACGCTGCGAACACGACTTACGGAGGGCTGCCGTGGCGTCGTGGCAGGCGACCTGCTGCTCAACCGCCTGGAAGCAAGTGTGTCGGCCAGCAGCGGCTTGGACAATCCGGGCTGCCGTTTCGTTCAACGACGCAGATCGGCCAATCGGTCATCCCGAGATGGACAGTCTGATGGACCAAACCGAGCGGCCGACGCAACTCTTCCCAACATCGGCGTAATCCGGCTGGATGGTCTGCCGGGCAATCCAGTCATGGCGAAGGGCGGCGGGCGCAGCAGTTTTTCGCCGATCAAACCGGGCGGAAGGACCTATGTCGCTGCCTTCCATGGCTGTCGGGGACCGCAGGGTCCAGCCAATATCACGCCTGGCAGCGGTCGCGCCGCTCGACGAGTTCTACTCCCCAGGAATCATGTCCGAGCGCCGAGCGCCTGTTCGCGCATCGCTTTGGGACTCTGAACAATCATCGCAACACTCGCACGCCGGCGTTCTGGGTGGGCTCGCTGATGTGCGCGCTCGATGCGTGAGCGCTGGCGAAACAGACCGATGAGATCCAGCGGTTCCCAGCGCCGACGGAGCCACGGCTGCGCTACATTCGATAGCCACAGAGATCGGGACGAACTCGGCCGTTCCGGTTTTCACGATGCGGACGGTGGTCCGCAATTTTTCGAGCTTCATGCCCCGGCCGATCGTGCGGCAGCTCATCGAGTCCGGAGCATCGCTCGAACTGGGCGGACCGCGGCGGGAGATCACGGTGCTGTTCACCGACGTCGCCGACTTCACCGCGAAGACGGAGAAGGCCGATCCGTCGCAGGTCATGATCTTATACGTCGCGCTACTTCGCCGGCGCTTTCGGAAGAGATCGTGCAGACACCAAGGCACCGTCGACAAGTTCATCGGCGACGCCGTGATGGCGCTCTGGAACGCGCCCGCCGAATGACCCCGACCACGTCGCCCACGCAGTGCGGGCGGTCGCCGGCTGCTTTCGCAAGAAGCGCGGAGCTGAACAAGTCGTTCCGCAGCGAGGGCTGGCCGCCCTACACCACGCGGTTCGGCCTTCACGTCGGCGATGCCGTTGTCGGCAATGTCGGTTCGTCCGAGCGCATGAACTACACCGCGCTCGGCGCAACCATCAATCTCTGCCGCCCGGCTCGAAGCCTGAACAAGAACTACGGCACGCAGATGCTCTTGCAGCGCCGGCCGTCAAGGCGCGTGCCGGAGACCGCTTCGTCTTTCGCAGCGTCAGATCGAGATAAGGCCCAAGGGATTTGCCGAGGCGTTGCGCGATCCACTGAACTGCGTGGCGACGCGGGCGGCGATGGCAGCTCCGAATTGGCCTTCTGCGAGCGCTGGGACGCCGTCTATGCGTCGATTCAGCGCGAGGAACGCGGCAGCGGCCTTGCTCGGCGATTTCGGATTTCCTCGGTGAATACCCCGGGGACGGTGTCGCGCAATATCACGCCGAGCGTCTTCGCGCGGCGTGCATTGGCGAAATTGCTCGAAACATCGCCGCATTGAAGAGTGGCGCGGAAACGGCCGTCTGCAGGAGATCGAACGCGATGAACAGACGGCAACTTCTGACCGGCTGCGGCGGTCGTGCGCGGTGCAGCGCTTCGACACCCGCGATCGTTCACGCCGACAGACAAAGCTTCGGCTCGGCCATCTCCAGCGTCGTCGCCGTCGATGGGCAGATCCTGACCGGTCTCGATCGCGGCTCTGTTCAGGAGCGGCACGGCATCGACTTCCGAGCTGCTCGGAGTTCAATACGGGCCCGAAGTTTTCGAGGCGATGGCCGCGGGCACGGCTCGACGTGCTGTCGGCCGGCGGCGTGATCTCCAACTACCTGGCGCTCGGCCGGTCGGGCGTCTCCTGATCAACGACATCGAGATTGCCACCGCGCAGCTCTGGGTGCGGCCCGACCTGGGCGTCAGGACGTTCGCCGACCGCAGGGCAAGCGTATCGCGACGACCACCAAGACGACGGCTCACATCTTTCTCGATCGGGCGCTGCGTGCCAACAACATCGATCGCTTCAGACGTCGAGCTGCGTCAATCGGCAGCATGTCGGACGGCCGTAGCGTCGCTCATTGCACGGCAAGGTTCCCCGTCGCGCTCTGGGTCCCGTTCAACATCAGGGTTCGCGAGGCCGTTGCCGGGCGCCGTCAAGCTGGTGGATGCGTCGGCCTTCTATCCCCAGTCGGCCGTCGTCGGCGGGCTGGGTCGCGCGAACACGACTACTACGACGGCAACAAGGAGATCCTCGGCGACATCATTCGCGCCTGGGCGGACGCCAACGATTACATCGTCCGCAACCGCGCGGCTGCGGCCGACGCGCTTGCAGAAGAACCACTACCGGTGCATGCATCGGTTGTCCGATATCGCCGAAGCGCTCGAAGGCGCAGAAGATGTTTCACGTCGCGGGAGTGGCGGACGGCTCTTTACGTCGACGGAACGGTCGTGAAATGGCTGCAGCAGGTCAGCGATTTCTTCATGACCGACGCCGGCGTCACGGACGCTAAGCCGGCCTCCGAATATTTCGATCCCAGCGCTTTACTGGTGACAATTCAGTAAGCGTAGCGACCGGGAACAGGGACCCGGCGGAGTGGACGCATATGCGAAACAGGCGCATCGAACGGATGAAGGCGCTGCACCATCCGAGCTTTTTCGCCCTAGCGGCATTCCACTGGCCCGAAAACCCATTATGGTGCCGCGAGTTCGCCGTAGGCGGAACTCGATAAATCCATTAAAATCAAAGGCTTGGCAGGCGGCCCAAGCCTTTGGAGGGCGGTTTGACGCGGTATATTTCGACGCGGGGGACGGCCTTAGGTTTCTGCGACGTGATGCTGACCGGGCTTGCCCGCGACGGCGGCCTCTACGTGCCCGAAACCTGGCCGCAGCTTTCGCGCGAGACCATCGCCGGATTTTTCGGCCGGCCCTATTGGGAAGTCGCGGTCGATGTGATCCGCCCGTTCGCCGGCGGCGAGATTTCCGACGCCGATCTCGGCCGCATGGCCAATGAAGCCTACGCCACCTTCCGCCATCCCGCCGGTGGTGCCGCTGCGACCAGATCGGCCCCAATCAATTCGTGCTGGAGCTGTTTCACGGCCCGACGCTGGCGTTCAAGGACGTCGCGATGCAGCTGATCTCGCGGCTGATGGATCATGTGCTGGCCAAGCGCGCGCAGCGCACCACCATCGTGGTCGCGACCTCGGGCGATACCGGCGGCGCCGCGGTCGATGCGTTTGCCGGTCTCGACAATGTCGATCTGATCGTGCTGTTTCCGCACGGCCGGATCTCCGACGTGCAGCGGCGGATGATGACGACGACGGGCGCCGCCAACGTGCACGCGCTCGCGATCGAAGGCACTTTCGACGATTGCCAGGCGATCGTGAAGGCGCTGTTCAATCATCACGACTTTCGCGATGCGGTCTCGCTGTCGGGCGTCAACTCGATCAACTGGGCGCGGATCGTGGCGCAGGTGGTGTATTATTTCACGTCGGCGGTCGCGCTCGGCGCGCCCGCGCGCACGGTGGATTTCACCGGTGCCGACCGGAAATTTCGGCGACATCTTTGCCGGCTACGTCGCCAAGCGGATGGGCCTGCCGATCCGCTGGCTGCGGATCGCCGCCAACGTCAACGACATCCTGCCGCGCACGCTCAAGACCGGCATCTACGAGGTGCGCGAGGTTCACGCCACCGCGTCGCCCTCGATGGACATCCAGGTCTCCTCGAATTTCGAGCGGCTGTTGTTCGAGGCGAGCCGCCGCGACGCCGCCAGCGTTCGCCGGCTGATGGCGCTCGCTGAAACAGTCCGGCCGCTTCGTGCTGCCCGACGCGACGCTGGCGGCGATCCGCGAGGAATTCGACGCCGGCCGCGCCGACGAGACCGAAACCGCGGCCGCGATCCGCGCCGCCTGGCGCGAGGCCGGCGATCTCGTCGATCCCCATACCGCGGTGGCGCTGGCGGTGGCCGATCGCGACACCTCGGATTCGAAGATCCCCAACATCGTGCTGTCGACCGCGCATGCCGGCGAAATTTCCCGATGCGGTCGAGGCCGCCTGCGGCGTGCGGCCGCAACTGCCGGCCTGGCTCGAGGGCCTGATGACCAAGTCCGAACACATCAAGGTGATGAAGAACGATTCAGCCGAAGTCGAGCGATTCGTGCGCTCGGTCAGCCGCGCCGCGAAGCAGGGAGTTGCCGGATGAGCGTCGACGTCACCAAGCTGCCCTCCGGCCTCACCGTCATCACCGACACCATGCCGCATCTGGAGACCGCGGCGCTCGGCGTCTGGGCCGGCGTCGGCGGCCGCGACGAAAAGCCCAACGAGCACGGCATCTCGCATCTGCTCGAACACATGGCGTTCAAGGGCACCACGCGGCGCTCCTCGCGCGAGATCGTCGAGGAGATCGAGGCGGTCGGCGGCGATCTCAACGCCGGCACCTCGACCGAGACCACCGCCTATTATGCGCGGGTGATGAAGGCCGACGTGCCGCTGGCGCTCGACGTGCTGTCCGACATCCTCGCCAATCCGTCCTTCGTGCCGGACGAGCTGGAGCGCGAGAAGAGCGTCATCGTGCAGGAGATCGGCGCGGCGCAGGATACGCCCGACGACGTCGTGTTCGAGCATCTCAACGAGCTCTGCTATCCGGACCAGCCGATGGGGCGCTCGCTGCTCGGCACCGCGAAGACGCTGAAGAAATTCGATCGCGACATGCTGCGCGGCTATCTCTCGACGCATTATCGCGGGCCCGACATGGTGGTGGCGGCCGCCGGCGCGGTCGATCACAAGCGCGTGGTCGAGGAGGTGACGCAGCGGTTCGCGAGCTTCGACGCGCACGCCCGCGCCGAAGCCGCAAGCCGGCGATGTTCGGCAAGGGCGGCTCGCGCGTGGTGCATCGCGACCTCGAACAGGCGCATCTGACGCTGGCGCTCGAAGGCGTGCCGCAGACCGATCTGTCGCTGTTCTCGCTGCAGGTCTTCACCAACACGCTCGGCGGCGGGATGTCGTCGCGGCTGTTCCAGGAAGTGCGCGAGAAGCGCGGCCTGTGCTACTCGATCTACACCTTCCACGCGCCCTATACCGACACCGGCTTTTTCGGCCTCTATACCGGCACCGATCCCGGCGATGCGCCCGAAATGATGGAAGTGATCGTCGACGTCATCAACGACGCCGTCGAAACCCTGACCGAAGCCGAGATCGCCGCGCGCCAAGGCGCAGATGAAGGCCGGGCTGTTGATGGCGCTGGAAAGCTGCTCGTCGCGCGCCGAACAGCTGGCGCGTCACGTGCTGGCCTATGGCGCGGCCGCTGACGGTGGAAGAGCTGGTCGCCGGATCGATGCGGTCAGCGTCGGAATCGACCCGCAACGCCGCGCGCGGGCTGCTGTCGCGCAGCCGGCCGGCGGTCGTGGCGCTTGGCAGCGGCAGGGGTCTGGACACGGCGGTGGCTTTTGCGGAAGGATTGACGCCGGTCGAAGGCGAAGACGCTTGCTGCACTGAGGAGCGATCCTGGCTGCGCTAGGTTCTGACACTGGGCGCAGTGGAGTTTGGGCATGGCCCTGTTTCGTTTGCCATCCAGCGGACCGGCCGCGCTTGTGCCGCGCGGCCACGGCCTGTTGCTGCGCGCGCCGCAGATGTCGGATTTCCTGCAATGGGCGCAGTTGCGCGAATACAGCCGCGCCTACCTGACGCCATGGGAGCCGATCTGGCCGTCGGACGATCTGACCCGCGCCGGCTTCCGGCGGCGGCTGCGCCGCTATGCCGAGGACATCGCCGCCGACCGCTCCTATCCGTTCATCATCTTCCGCGAATCGGACGGCGCGATGATCGGCGGCATCACGCTCGCCAACGTCCGCCGCGGCATCGTGCAGGCCGGCACCATCGGCTACTGGGTCGGCGAGCCCCATGCCCATCGCGGCTACATGACGACGGCGCTGCGCGTGCTGCTGCCGTCGCTGTTCGGCGAACTCAATCTGCACCGCATCGAGGCCGCCTGCATCCCTCCAATGCGCCCTCGATCCGGGTGCTGGAGAAATGCGGCTTTACCCGCGAGGGGCTGGCGCGGCGCTATCTCTGCATCAACGGCGTCTGGCAGGACCATCTGCTGTTCGGCCTGCTGCATGAGGATTTTCGCGGCTGAACCGTTGGTTTCGCCTTCGATCTTTTAGGTGCCTTGGGTTCGCCGCCATTGCGCTGTTATAAGGCCGCCGGGGAACGAATCGGACGATGGGATGTCAGGGACGTCGCATGGGTGACAAATGCGTCATGAGCCAGCGGTGTGGCAGCGGTCGCGGTCGCGCTGGCGGGCTGCGGCCTGGCTGCAGCCTGTTCGCCGCGCCGGCGTCGGCGCAATCGCTGACCGATCGCTTCAAGAGCCTGTTCGGCGGCAAATCGGACGAGCCGCCGGCCGAAGGCGCGCCGCCGGCGCCGGCAGAGACACAGAGCCTGACCTGACCTGTCCGCCGGTCACGCATCCGCGCCGGCGCGTCCACCTATGCGGTGGCGGCGCCCGGCAAGCAGCCGGTCGGCAACGATCTGCGCTTTCAGGCCACGATCACCAAGACCGCGCGCGAATGCACGCATCAATGGCGGCGTGATCACCGCGCGGATCGGCATTCAGGGCCGCGTCATCGCCGGCCCCGCCGGCGCGCCGTCCTCGGTCCAGGTCCCGCTTCGCGTCGCGGTGGTGCAGGGCGGCGTCGGCGAAAAGACCATCGCCACCAAGGCCTACCAGACCACGGTCAACGATGACGGAAGGCGGCAGCGAGCCGTTCACGCTGGTGGCCGAGGATCTGGTCTATCCGGCGCCACTCAGGCGCGGTCGGCGATAGCTACATCTTCTATATCGGCTTCGACCCGCAGGCGCTGAAGCCTGAGCCGAAGCCAGAAGCGCGACGAAGAAGAAGTAGGGCGGCGACACGTCGCGTCCAGGAAAGGCGTCAGTCAACTCAACAAAGCCGGCGCGATCGATCTCGCGCCGGCTTTTGTTTGGAAGCTGTGACAGTCGCGTCAGTTCAGCTTGGCGCGAACTTCGGCGATGCCCTTGGCGAGCAGGTCGTCGGCGACCGAGCCCTTGACCGACTGCGACAGGATGGTCGAGGCGGCGGCGACCGCGGCGTTGGCGGCGGCGGCACGGACGTCGGCCAGCGCCTGGGCTTCGGCGAGCGCGATCTTGCTCTCGGCGGTCTTGGTGCGCCGCGCGACGAAATCTTCCATCTTGGCCTTGGCCTCGGCCGCGATGCGCTCGGCTTCGGCCTTGGCGTTGGCGATGATCTCCTGCGGCCTCGCGCTCGGCGCTGGCGCGGCTGGCCTTGTATTCCGCGAGCAGCTTGGCGGCCTCGTCCTTGCAGGCGGCGGGCGTCGTCGAGTTCGGCCTTGATGCGCTCGGCGCGGTGATCGAGCGCCTTCAGCACCGTGCGGTGGATGCCGAGATAGGCAAACAGCACCATCAGGATGACGAAGGCGATCGCGACCCAGGTTTCCGGTTCGGCGAACATCGGCCTATCCCTTCAACGAAGCATCGACGGCGCTGTTCGACCGGTCTTGCCGTCGGGCAGCACGCCGGTGAGCCGCTGCACGATCGCGCCGGCCGCATCCGCGGCGATGCCGCGGACGTTGCTCATCGCGGCTCTCGCGCGTCGCCGCGATCGGTCTTCTCGGCGTCGGCAAGCTTGACGCGACAGCTGGTCTTCCAGCGTCTTGCGCTCGGCTTCCGAGGCCGCGTTCAGCTTCTCGCGGGTCTCGTTGCCGATGGCCTGCGCGCGGGAGCGCGCCGCAGCGAGGTCGGCTTTCATAGGCCTTCAGCGCAGCGTCGGACTCGTCCTTCAGCTTCTGCGCTGCGGCCAGATCGCCCTCGATCGCGTTCTGACGTGCGTCGATCACGCTGCCGACGCGCGGCAGCGCAATGCGCGACACGATCAGATAGAGCGCGACGAACGCGATGAGCCAGCGACACCAGCTGCGAAGCGAAGGTGGCTCGACTCGAACGGAGGAAATCCTCCGCCGTGGCCGCCATCGGCTTCGGTGTGGGCGCCGTCGGCCTTTGCAGCGCCATGACTCTTTCAGCCACGGAGTTCTCCTGTTGCTGTCATGCGCGCCGCCCGGACGGCGGCGCGAGGAGGTGCAGCTCAGAGCGGAACGAACAGCAGCAGCAGCGCGATCAGCAGCGAGAAGATGCCGAGCGCTTCGGTCACGGCGAAGCCGAAGATCAGGTTGCCGAACTGGCCCTGGGCTGCCGACGGATTGCGCACCGCTGCGGCGAGGTAGTTGCCGAAGATGATGCCCACGCCGACGCCCGCGCCGCCCATGCCGATGCATGCGATGCCCGCGCCGATAAGTTTTGCTGCTGCCGGTTCCATTTTCGAAGCTCCTTGAGAGGTTAGACAAAGTGTGGGTGGAAATTCCCGGACCGCTTAGTGTCCCGGATGAATGGCGTCGTTGAGATAGATGCAGGTGAGGATCGCGAAACACGTAGGCCTGCAGGAACGCGACCAGCAGTTCGAGCGCGGTCAGCGCGACGGTCAGCGCCGAGCGGCAGCATCGCCGCCGATCCAGCCGAGCGACGCCGAGCGAGACGCCGAGCATGCGCGACGAAGCCCGCGAACACCTTCAGCGCGATGTGGCCGGCCAGCATGTTGGCGAACAGACGCACGCTGTGCGAGACCGGCCGCAGGAAGAACGACAGGACCTCGATGAACACGACCAGCGGCAGGATGTAGATCGGAACGCCCGATGGGCACGAACAGCTTGAAGAATTTCAGGCCGTTCTTGTAGAAGCCGTAGATCAGCACCGTGAAGAACACCAGCAGCGCCAGCGCCACGGTGACGATGATGTGGCTCGAAACCGTGAACGTGTAGGGAATGATGCCCGACCAGGTTCGAGACGCAGATGAACATGAACAGCGAGAACACCAGCGGGAAGAACTTCATGCCTTCCGCGCCGGCGGTGCTGCGGATCGTGCTGGCGACGAACTCGTAGGAGATTTCGGCGATCGACTGCATGCGGCCCGGGAACCAGCTGCCGGCTCGACGCCGCCGATCATCAGCAGCGAGATCACCGCCACCGCCACGAAGCATGTAGAGCGACGAGTTGGTGAAGGCGATCGTGTGCTTGCCGATATGGCCGATCGTGAAGAGGGGCTCGATATTGAACTGATGGATCGGGTCGATTTTCATCCGCGCGGCTCTTTGATCCGCCGGCCTCTCGCCGGCAATCGAATTTCAAATGTCGTGACTTCCCGTCGAGCGCTCAGCGCTTGCGCCGAAGCCACGCCCGCAGACCTCACCACGTTGACCACGCCGGCGACGAAGCCGAGCAGCAAAAACACGATGAGACCGAACGGCGATGTCGACAACAAACGGTCGAAACCCCAGCCAATCCCGCTCCGACGACAACGCCCGCGACCAACTCCGAGGAGAGGCGGAAACCGAGCGCCATGGCAGATGCTCTGGCGGCCCTGTCTGCCGCTTTCAGTTCCGGGTTGGTCAGTCCTGATTTTGCGGCTGTCGCGAATTTCGGACAACCGGTGATCCAGACTTCCGAGCCTTGCGGAAAGCGCAGCTTCGTCGGACGACGATTGATCGCGATTTCCATTTGCGTTGTCGTTCTGTGTCTTCGGCCATGCCGCGAGACACTAAACGATGCTGCGGTTGATGGAAATTACGCCCGTCACCCTCAAAAGCCGCGCGGACCATACTTACCGCGTCTAATCAAGTCAAGATTACGCCGTAACCAGTTAGTGCATTGATTTAGACTGGATTTATTCTGATGGCGTCCACGATGCGTGTGGAGCCGTCATCGCAGTGCAGCAGCTGGCGCGGCGCGGATCGATCTTGCGCGGATTTGGCCGGCTCTGTTGGGATGCGCCGACGACCTCACATCCGTTCTCCGGAGCCCGCATGCCGCGCCAGGTCGATTACTATTTCTCGTTTCAATCGCCGTGGGCCTATATCGGGCATAAGCCGTTTCAGCGATCTCGTAAGTACCTACGATCTCAAGGTGAATCACAAGCCGGTGGTGCTGGTCGATCTGTTCTCGGAGACCGGCGGATTGCCGCTGATGAAGCGCCATCCGGTGCGGCAGCGCTACCGGATGGTCGAACTGCAGCGCTGGCGCGACAAGCGCGGCCTGAAATTCCATCTGCAGCCGGCGAACTGGCCGTTCAATGCGCGGCTGGCCGATGGCGTCGTGATCGCGGCGATCGAGGCCGGCCTCGATCCCGATCGATATCTGCGGCGGGCCTTTGCCGCGCGTCGTGGGAAGATCAGCTCAATCTCGGCCGATCCCGCGACGATTGCAAAACTGGCCGACGAATCCGGGCTGCCCGGCAAGCAATTGGTGGAGCGATCGGGATCGGACGAGATCAGCGCGGCCTATGAGCAGAACCGCCAGGACGCGCTGGCGGCCGATGTGTTCGGCTCGCCGGTCTATGTGCTGGATGGCGAGGTGTTTTGGGGACAGGACCGCATCGAATTGCTGGCTGATGCGTTGAAGTCCGGCCGCGCGCCCTATAGCTCACAGGTGCTAGGGGTCAGCCTTGGAAGCGCTCCGGCGGTTGAGGAAACCGGTACTGTCCTGAGGCGGGAGCAAGCTCATGAGCACAGCGACATCGTCCTCGAAATTCTCCGCAGCCATCCCGTCGTGCTGGCGGTTGTTCTGGCTCGGCGCGGCGCACGCGCTCGCGCAGACCGATGCCGGACACCGAGAACGGCCGCTATGCGCTGTCGCCGGCCGGCGATGGCGTGCTCCGGCTCGATACCAGAACCGGTGCGGTTTCGACCTGCAGCAATTCGGGCGCCGGCTGGGCCTGCTACGCCGTGCCCGACGAGCGCGCGGCGCTGGATGCCGGCGCAGATCGGCCAGCGGCTGCAGGCCGACAATGAAAAGCTCAAAGGCCGAGCTCGCCGAGCGCGAGCCGACCGTGGCCGGCAAGATCGAAGAGCCGCTGCCGAAATCGGACTCGCTGAAGAAGAGCGAGCCGAAGGTGGCCGAGGGCGAGCGCAAGATCGAAATTCCGCTGCCGAGCGATCGCGACATGGATCGCATGATGTCGTTCCTGGAGCGGGCGTGGCGGCGGTTGATCGAGATGGCCAACCGGGTGCAGAGGGACGTCAACGGCGGAGATTTGAGGTTGGCACGTCTCTACCTGTCGTCCCTGCGAACGCGAGGATCATACGCCGCAGCCGTACGTGTTGAGGCAATCGTCCGACGCGATCGTCCGCAACTAATGAGGCCGGTGGTTATGGGTCCCTGCGTTCGCAGGGACGACGGTAGAGATTATTCGTGACATCACCCAAATCCCTCTCCCGCACCACGCCTTCGTCCGTCACCGCCACCACCATCGTGTCCTCGCTGCTGACCGTGCAGACGCTCGGGCGCGGGCTTTACCGACCTCACCGCCGAGGTCGCGAAATTCGTGCGCGGACGCGCGGCGCGCGAAGGCGCGGTGACGCTGTTCATCCGCCATACCTCGGCGTCGCTGACGATCCAGGAAAACGCCGATCCGACCGTGCTCGTCGATCTGACGACGGCGCTGAACCGGCTGGCGCCCGAGAATGCCGGATGGCGCCACGACACCGAGGGGCCGGACGACATGCCGGCGCATATCAAGACCATGCTGACCGCGACCTCGCTGCATGTCCCGGTGCTGCGCGGCGCGCTTGCGCTGGGAACGTGGCAGGCGATCTATCTGATCGAGCATCGCGCGCGGCCGCACCGGCGCGAGGTCGTGCTGCAGTTCATCGGCGCAGCGGATCGAGACCTGAAAAAGAAACCGGCCGCGGATTGCTCCGCGGCCGGCTTGTGTGATGGCGGTGCGCGTCGGCTCGCCGCCGGCAGCACGGTTACTTGCGTGATATCGACGTCCTTGGTTTCCGGCAGGAAGAAGAAGCCGACGACCGCGGTGATCGATGCGAAGATGATCGGATACCAGAGGCCGGCGTAGATATCGCCGGTCGACGGCCACGATCGCGAACGAGGTCGCCGGCAGCAATCCGCCGAACCAGCCGTTGCCGATGTGATAGGGCAGCGACATCGAGGTGTAGCGGATCTTGGTCGGGAACAGTTCGACCAGCATCGCCGCGATCGGCCCGTACACCATGGTGACGTAGATCACCAGGATGAACAGCAGCCCGATGATCGGCCGCGACCTGCGGACGGAAGATGTCGAACGGGTTCGACATCTTCACGATGCCCGGATCGCCAGCGCTTCGGATATCCGGCGGCCTGCGACGGCTGCCGGTGACCGCCGGATTGCCGGCCTTGGCATCGGTGTAGGTCACGTCCTTGCCGTTGACGCGGACCTTCACGCCGGAACCCGCCGGCGCCGTAGCTGGTCGTAGTATTTGACCGAGGACTTGGCGAGGAAGTCGCGGGCGGTGTCGCACGGCGCGGTGAACACGCGGGTGCCGACCGGGTTGAACAGATCGCCGCAGCCTGCGGGATCGGCCACCACCTCGACCTTCGTCGTTTCGATCGCCTTTTCCAGCGCCGGGTTGGCGTTGGTGGAGATCATCCGGAAGATCGGGAAGAAGGTCAGCGCCGCGATCAGGCAGCCCGCCAGGATGATCGGCTTGCGGCCGATCTTGTCGGACAGCGCGCCGAACACGATGAAGAAGCCGGTGCCGAACAGCAGCGACCAGGCGATCAGCAGGTTGGCGGTGTAGCCGTCGACCTTGAGGATCGATTGCAGGAAGAACAGCGCGTAGAACTGGCCGGTGTACCAGACCACGCCCTGGCCCATCGGCGCCGCCGAGCAGCGCGAGCAGCACGATCTTGGCATTGCTCCAGTTGGCGAAGGCTTCGGTCAGCGGCGCCTTCGAGCCTCTTGCCCTCGTCCTTCATCTTCTGGAAGACCGGCGATTCGTTCAGGCGCAGCCGGATCCAGACCGAGAACGCCGAGCAGGACGACCGACACCAGGAACGGAATGCGCCAGCCCCAGGCGGCGAATTCTGGCTTCGCCGAGCGCGGTACGGGTGAACAGGATCACCAGCAGCGACAGGAACAGGCCGAGCGTCGCGGTGGTCTGGATGAACGAGGTGTAGTAGCCGCGCTTGCCCATGCGGCGCATGCTCGGCCACGTAGGTCGCCGCACCGCCATATTCGCCGCCGAGCGCGAGGCCCTGCAGCAGGCGCAACGCGATCAGGATGATCGGCGCCGCGATGCCGATGGTCGCGGCATTGGGCAACAGGCCGACGATGAAGGTCGACAGGCCCATGATCAGGATGGTGACGAGGAAGGTGTATTTGCGTCCGACGATGTCGCCGATGCGGCCGAACACGATGGCGCCGAACGGGCGCACCAGGAAGCCGGCGGCGAAGGCGAGCAGCGCGAAGATGTCGCGGCGTTGCCGGCGGATAGGCCGAGAAGAACTGCGCGCCGATGATGCTGGCGCAGCGATGCCGTAGAGATAGAAATCGTACCATTCGAAGACGGTGCCGAGCGACGAGGCGAGAATGACGAAACGTCTCGTCCTTCGTCATTCCCGCGGCCCTGCGCGGATGTTGCAGTCATTGTGGACATTTTCGATCGCTCCCCGAAATCGTTGATGCAAAGCTCGCCCATGCGCCGAACTTGGCCGGATTGAGCTGTGGGCTTCGGTCTCACGGTAACATCGCCGTGAAACCTGCCCCAATACGACTTTCGGCCCTTTGCACTGCCATGGTCCGAGCGGCATCCTGCACGCAGCGGCTATGCATCGGAACGCCCGTCTGGCTGTGCGTATTGCGGCGCACAAGCGGCCGGGTTAACTGCTTTGCAAACGTGATAGAATTGCGCGCTTGCACGCGACGCGCCGGCTCGGGAGGACAAAGCGACTCACGGGCCTGACCGCGAGACCTCTTGCGAGAAATGAATGACGACTGCTGCCAACACCCACCTCGTCATCGCCGATGACCATCCGCTGTTCCGCGACGCGTTGCGGCAGGCGGTCGCGAGCGTCGTGAGCTCGGCCGTGATCAGCGAGGCCGGATCGTTCGACGATCTGACCGCGCTGCTCGAACAGGATTCCGACGTCGACCTGATCCTGCTCGATCTCGACCATGCCGGGGATCTCGCGGCTTCTCCGGCCTGATTTACCTGCGCGCGCAATATCCGGCGATCCCGGTGGTGATCGTGTCCGCCAGCGACGACGCCGGCACCATCCGCCGCTCGCTGGATTTCGGCGCCTCCGGCTTCATTCCCAAGCGCTTCGGCGTCGAGACGCTGCGCGACGCCATCATGAAAGTGATGGAGGGCGACGTCTGGGTTCCGCCGGACACCGATCTCACGCTCGGCCAACGATCCCGACATGACGCGGCTGCGCGACCGGCTGGTGACGCTGACGCCGCAGCAGGTGCGGGTGCTGATGATGCTGTCGGAGGGCCTGCTCAACAAGCAGATCGCCTATGAGCTCGGCGTGTCGGAAGCGACCATCAAGGCGCATGTCTCGGCGATCCTGCAGAAGCTCGGCGTCGAAAGCCGCACCCAGGCCGTGATCGCGGCCGCGAAAATCGCCGGCGGCCAGTGGCGCCAGGGCACGCCGACAGGGTGATCCGCCTGACGACGAGCGAACTTCGCTCGTCTCCGTCCCGCAGAGCGGGGTGCGAGAGGCATTACTCCGCCGCCACCATCTGCTGGGTGCGCCACTGACCGAGCAGGGCGCGCAGCGATGCCGGTTTGACCGGCTTGTTGAGCACCGCGATGTTTTCCTCGCGCGCGGCCGCCCGCACGTTCGGGCTGCGGTCCGCCGTGATCAGGATCGCCGGAATGTTCTCGCCGAAGCGGCGGCGGATGTCGCGGATCGCGGCGACGCCGTTGCCGCGGTCGAGATGATAGTCGACCAGAAGGCCGGTGACGCTGCCGCCCGCGGCCTCGATCGCCGCGATCGCGGCTTCCGGATCGGCCACCGCGATCACCTCGGCGTCCCAGGCCGTCAGCAGCGTCTTCATGCCGTCGAGGATCGCCGCATCGTTCTCGATGCAAACGATCAGCGCGCCGCTCATCGGCGTCCGCGACAGCGGCGTCGCGCTGGTGACGGCGGCGGTATGATTGATCGCCTTGGCGACCGGCACCGTCACCGAAAACACCGAGCCGCCGCTGGCATTGGCGTCGATCGCGATGCCGTGGTTGAGCACGCGCGCCAGCCGCTCGACGATCGACAGCCCGAGGCCGAGGCCGCGCGCGATCCGCGCGCCCTGTTCGAGGCGGTGGAACTCCTTGAAGATCTCGCCGCGCTTCATCACGGGAATGCCGACGCCGGTGTCGTAGACGCCGATCTGCAGCGATTGCCCGCGGCGGCGGCAGCCGACCAGCACCCGCCCGCGCGGGGTATATTTGATGGCGTTGGAGATGAAGTTCTGCAACAGCCGCCGCAGCAGCGAGCGGTCGGATTCGACCGGCAGCGAGCAGGGCACGAAGGTCAGCTCCAGCCCTTGGCGCGCGCGATCGGCGCGAACTCGATCTCGAGCGAGCGCATCAGGTCGGCCATCTTGAAGCTGGTGATCGAGGTCGTCATCGCGCCGGCGTCGAGCCGCGAAATGTCCAGCAGCGCGCCGAGGATTTCCTCGATCGCCTCCAGCGAGTCGTCGATGTTCTCGACCAGGCGCGAATCCTCGCCGCCGCTCTGGCGCTCGACCAGGCTCGTGACATAGAGCCGCGCCGCGTTCAGCGGCTGCAGGATGTCGTGGCTGGCGGCCGCCAGAAACCGCGTCTTCGAGATGTTGGCGTCCTCGGCGGTGCTCTTGGCCTGCGCCAGCTCGGAATTCAGGCGGGTGAGTTCCTCGGTGCGGTCGCGCACGCGCTTTTCCAGCGTCGCATTGGCGCGCTCCAGCGCTTCGGCGGCCTCGAAGCTCGGCGTGACGTCGGAGAAGGTGATGACGAGCCCGCCGCCCGGCATCCGGTTGGAGCGGACCTCGATCACCATGTGACGGTCGGGCAGGCGCTCCAGATAGGGCTCGCCCTCGGTGGTGTAGGCGTCGAGCCGCCGCTGCCAGCAGCGCATCGCTGTCGCCGGAGCCGGGCGGGCTGACGGCGCCCATGAATTCGAGGATTTCCTGCAAGGGGATCCCGAGCTGCACCAGATGCGGCGGCAGCGCCAGAATTTCGCCGAACTGCCGGTTCGAGCAGATCAGCTGCAAATCCGCGTCGAACACGGCGATGCCCTGGCGCACATGGTTCAGCGCGGTCTGCAGGATCTCGCGGTTGAAATGCAGCGCGGCGTGGGAATCGTCGAGCAGTTTCAGCGCGGCCTTGGCGGAGACGGTGCGCTTGCGCAGCAGCAGCGACATCACGAGGCGCGAGGAGGCCGCCCCGATCGAGGAGGCGATCAGGCGTTCGGCGTGCTGCAGCAGTTCGAAATCGGCGGGCGCCGGCGGATCGAGACTGGCCGGGATGGCCGGCGGCAAAGGCCTCGAACGCATTGCGGGCGCGCTCGGGGCCGAGATATTGCGCCACCGTGCTCTGGATGTCCTGCACCGTGACCGGTGGTGCGCCAGCGCCGGAAGGTCGGCGCGATCGGCGTCAGCGTGTTGCGGCACGAACAGGTCCGCCTGCAGCCGCTCGATCGAGGACGGCTGGCGCGCCAGCGACATCACGACGTAGGTCAGGATGTTGAGCGAGAGCGACCACAGCACGCCATGCAGCAGCGGCGGCAGGTCGGCGCCGAACAGCGCCTGCGGACGCAGCGCCTCGATGCCGAACGGTCCGTGCTGCAGCAACATGCAGGCCCGCGGTGCTGCTCTCCAGGAAGCTCGGCAGGAACAGCGTGTAGATCCACACCGCGACGCCGACCAGCATGCCGGCCATGGCGCCGCGCGCGGTCGCCTGCCGCCAGAACAGGCCGCCGAAGAAGGCCGGCGCCAGCTGCGCGATCGCCGCAAACGACAGCAGGCCGATCGCCGCGAGCTGGGTGTTGCCGAGCGCGCGATAGTAGAAATACGCCATCACCATGATGGCGAAGATCGCAAAGCGCCGCACCCTGAGCAGGAAGTCGCCGAAATCCTTCTGGCCGGCGCGCGTCGCGGGCTGCGCTGCAGCACCAGCGGCAGCACGATGTCGTTGGAGACCATGATGGAAAGCGCGACGCATTCCACGATCACCATCGCGGTCGCGGCCGACAGGCCGCCGACGAAGACGCCGACGCTGAGCAGCGGAGAATTCGCCTCGATCGGCAGCGCCAGCACATACATGTCGCTGTCGACGGCGCCGAACGGGAAGGTGACGAGGCCGGCGATCGCGATCGGGATCACGAACAGGTTGATGGCGACCAGATAGAGCGGAAACAGCCAGCGCGCGCGGCTGACCTCGGCGTGGCTGGAATTCTCGACCACGCTGACGTGAAACTGGCGCGGCAGCAGCATGATCGCGCAGAACGACAGCAGCGTCATGGTCAGGAAATTGCCGATCGAAGGCGTGTAGTTGATCGCGCGCACCGCCTCCGGCGTCTTCATCGCGCGTTCGATCAGCTCGACCGGCGAGAACATCCAGAAGGTGACGAAGGCGCCGGCGGCGAGAAAGGCCACCAGCTTGACGATGGATTCGGTGGCGACCGCCAGCATCAGGCCGTGCTGGTGCTCGGTGGCGTCGGTCTGGCGGGTGCCGAACAGCACCGCGAACACCGCCATCGCCAGCGTCACCACCAGCGCGATGTCGCCGATGATCGGGATCGAGGAGAAGACCTTGTCCTCGCTCAGGATGGTCTCCAGCGAGGACGCCATCGCCTTGAGCTGGAGCGCGATGTAGGGCACCGATCCGATGATCGCGATCAGCGCCACGGTGGCGGCGACCGCCTGGCTCTTGCCGTAGCGCGCGGCGATGAAGTCGGCGATCGAGGTGATGTTCTGCGACTTGGCGAGCTGGATCACGCGGCGGAGCAGCGGCGTGCACAAGCCCGATCATCAGGATCGGGCCGATATAGATCGCGAGGAAATCGACGCTGGTGCGGGTGGCGAAGCCGACCGAGCCGAAGAAGGTCCAGGAGGTGCAGTAGATCGCCAGCGACAGCGGATAGATCAGCATGCTGGCGCGGCCGCGCTGGCTCGGCGACAGGCGGTCGCCGTGGCTGGCGACGAAGAACAGCAGTCCGATATAGGCGAAAGCGGCGGCGATCACGCCCCAGTCGTGCAGCATCGCTGCGTGTCTCCCTTCCGTCGGCGCTCTGCGCCGAGGAGCCCTGGCCGAAGCGGTAAGTATAGCCGGATTGGGCCGGCAGCGCATCGCGCGCCGCCGGTCCCGATTTCTAGGGATTCGAGGCGGGTTAAGGTTACTCGGCCGCCAGCGATTTCTGGTTCAGCGGCAGGCCGAGGCGTTCCCAGACCTGCAGCAGCGCTTCCGCCAGCTGATCGATCAGGCCGTCGTCATGATAGGGCGAGGGCGTGATCCGCAGCCGCTCGGTGCCCTTGGCGACCGTCGGATAGTTGATCGGCTGGATGTAGATGCCGTGCTCCTCCAGCAGGATGTCGGAGGCCTGCTTGCAGTTCTCGGGGTCGCCGACGAACAGCGGCACGATATGGGTGTCGCTCGACATCACCGGCAGGCCTGCGGCGGTGAGGATCGCCTTGACGCGGGCGGCGCGGTCCTGGTGGCGCTCGCGCTCCCAGTTCGAGGTTTTCAGGTGGCGGATCGCAGCGGTCGCGGCCGAGCAGATCGCCGGCGGCAGCGCGGTGGTGAAGATGAAGCCCGGCGCGTAGGAGCGGACCGCGTCGATGATGTCGGCCTTGCCGGCGATATAGCCGCCGAGGCAGCCGAACGCCTTGGCCAGCGTGCCTTCCAGCACGTCGATGCGGTGCATGACGCCGTCGCGCTCGGCGATGCCGCCGCCGCGCGGGCCGTACATGCCGACCGCATGGACTTCGTCGACATAGGTCATGGCGCCGTATTTCTCGGCGAGATCGCAGATCTTGGCGAGCGGCGCGACGTCGCCGTCCATCGAATAAAGGCTCTCGCAGGCGATCAGCTTCGGCCGGTCGGGACCGGCGGCGATCAAGCAGCTCTTCCAGATGCGCCATGTCGTTGTGGCGGAAGATCTGGCGCTCGCAGCCGGCCTGGCGCACGCCTTCGATCATCGAATTGTGGTTGAGCGCATCCGACAGGATCAGGCAGTTCGGAATCAGCTTGGCGATGGTCGCAGATGCCGGTCTGGTTCGAGACGTAGCCCGAGGTGAACAGCAGCGAGGCTTCCTTGCCGTGCAGGTCGGCCAGTTCCTGCTCGAGCTGCACCAGCGGATGATGGGTGCCGGCGATGTTGCGGGTGCCGCCGGCGCCGGTGCCGACCCGCGTGGCGGTCTCGACCATGGCGCCGACCACTTTCGGGTGCTGGCCCATGCCGAGATAGTCGTTGGAGCACCAGATCACGACGTTGCGCTGGCCCTTCGGCGAGTGCCAGACCGCATGCGGGAACCGGCCCGCGATCCGCTCGAGGTCGGCGAAAACGCGGTAGCGCCGCTCGTCATGCAGGCGGTTGAGGGCGGCACTGAAGAATTTGCTGTAATCCATCGCAAGACCTGGAACCGAACCGGCCGGATCGGCCTCGCGCTCTTTTAGAGCCTTCCAGCTTTGATGTCTACGCGAAATCCCACTTTCGGCGCAGGCCTCCGGGATGCACCTACGCGGAGCGGAGCAAATGTTGATCCGGATCAAGGCGCTAGGTGTGAATTGCAGTCCCTGCATTCCGGCCGCCGGACGCGCGCTATGCCTAAGCGTGCCACAAGCGCCTGCCTTCCGACATAGCCTGGCTGCGTGCCCGCTTTTGAGGCCACGCACCGGACGCCCCTGCCAAGCGCAGACCTGATCGCTTTCGGCGGTCGAGCGGCCGGTTTTCGCATATCTGTCTCGATTGGCCTGGGCTATGGTTCCAGAGGTCGATATCGGGCCTGTGCTCATTCGGCATTGGCCAGAGGCGGAGCCGCCAGCCGATGAGCGACACCTCTTTCGAGACGGCGCTGGGCAGCTCGCGTTGATGAGATGCTCGACGCCTGCACGCGCTGCGGCAAGTGCGTCGAAGCCTGTCCGAGCGTAACCCCGCCGGCATCGCGGACGCAAGTCCCAGCGACATCATCAGCGGCATCCTTGACATCGTGCGCACGGGTGAGCGGGCCCGAGGCGTCGCGCAAATGGGCGTCCGCCTGCATGCGGAGCGGCGAGTGCATCAAGGCGTGCGACTACGGCGTCAATCCGCGCTTCCTGCTGGCCATGGCGCGCGTCGCGATGGCCAAGAGCCAGACATGAACTGCCCGAACGGCGGCGACAGGGCCTGGACGCGATACCGCGACGACAGCCGCGATGTGACGGTGCTGTCGCGGTTGCAGCTCGATGGCGAAGTGCTGGAGCGGCTCGGCCAGAAATCGGCGTCGGCCGCGATCCCGGCCGAGGCGCCGGATTTCGTGTTCTACACCGGCTGCAATGTGCTGAAGACGCCGCACATCGCGCTGCTTGCCCTCGATATCATGGATGCGCTCGGCGTCATCTACCAGGTGATGGGCGGGCCGAGCCATTGCTGCGGCATCAAGCAGATGAGTACCGGCGACGTCGAGATGTCCGGGCGCATGGGCGCGAACTCGATCGAGAAGCTGTCGCACTCGAAATCCGGCCAGGTGATCTCCTGGTGCCCGAGCTGCTACGTCCAGTTCACCGAGACGACGATGCCGACCATTGAGCGACAAGGCGGCGCGCGGCCGTTCGAGATGACGCCGTTCCTGCTGTTTCTCGCGTGAGCGGCTGGCTCAGTTGACCCGCGCTGTTGCGCCGCAGCGGTCGAAGATGCGGATCGCGCTGCACCGGCATCCCGGCGTGGCCGGCGTCGATGGAAGCCGCCGCGGAAATCCTGCAGGCGGTCCCTGGCATCGAACTCGTCGATCTGCAGCAACCGGCGGTCGGCCTGCAGAGCGTCAATCTCGGCGTCCTGCCCGCGTTCAAGCGCGAGTTGCAGCGCAATGAGCTTCAGGCGGCGCGCTGATGCCGGCGTCGACGCGCTGGTGGCGGTCTATCATTCCGATCATCGCGAACTATGCGCGCACGAGCGCGACTGGCCGTTTCGCATCATCAATATGCTCGAAGTCGTCGGCGAGAGCATGGGGCTGCACCGCGCACGATCGCTACAAGGAGCTCAAGCTGATGCAGGATGCCGACCAGATCGTCGCCGAATGCAAGGACCTGATCGCGCAACATTCGCTTGATGTCGCGGTGGCCCGCAGCGTCATCGCCAAGGGGATGCTCGGCGACCAGCCGCTGCCGCTGAAATAGCCGCGAACGCGCCCGGGGCGCGCTGATCAGGTGGTCCGGAACCGCAGCACGCCGTCGGTCACTTCCGACGTCAGCCGGCCCTCGACCAGCATGTAATTGACGTGGGCGATCAGTTCGCCGGCGGCAAAGCCCATCTGGTGCACGTCGAGCGCGTGCTTGTGGAACACCACCGGCACCAGTTCCTTCGACGTCTGCGGGACTTCGCGGCAGGCCTCGGCGATCAGGCGGCAGCGTTCCTCGTGATGGTCGGCCAGCTGCTTGATGCGGGTCTTCAAGCCGTAGAACGGCACGCCGTGGCCGGGCAGCACCAGCACGTCATAGGGCAGCGTGGTGGTGAGGCTCGCCAGCGAGGCCAGATATTCGCCGAGCGAGTTCTGTTCGGGCTCGACCGCCCAGACGCTGACATTGGGCGAGATCTTGCTCAGCACCTGGTCGGCGGAGAGGAACAGCTTGTCGGCGGCGCAATACAGCATCACCTGGTCGAGCGCGTGGCCGCCGCCGGTGATGACCTTGAAGCGCCGCGTGCCGATCGACGATCTCGTCGCCATGCGAGATGCGGCGGTAGGACGGCGGCAGCACCGAGACCCGCTTCAGATAATCCTGGCCGCGGCCGAGCAATTTGTCGGTCAGGTTCTCGTCCATGCCGTGACGGCGGAAGAACAGCCGCTGCGCGTTTCGCCGCTCCTCGGTGCCGCGGTTCTGGTGATAGACCGATTGCAGATATTCGACCTGCGACATCTAGCAGCGGGCAGTCGAAGCGCTCGACGATCCAGCCGGCGAGGCCGACGTGATCGGGATGCGAATGGGTCACGATCAGCCGGCGTGATCTTCACATGCCTGAGCGGGCCCTCGAACAGGGTGGTCCAGGCCGCGATCGATTCCTCGTTGCCGAAACCGGAATCCACCATCGCCCAGCCGTCGCCGTCGGCGAGCAGATAGATGTTCACGTGGTTGAGGCGGAACGGCAGTTTCAGCCGCACCCACAGCACGCCCGGCATCACCTCGACGACCTGATCGTGGCCGGGGTGATTTTCCCAGGGGTATCGCAGTGCCTCGGCCGAGGACTGGATCGTGTCGGTTTTCGAATGCATGGCTACCGGCTTAGCGGCACGAGGCGGCGCCGCGCCAGCCGAAAAAGTGGATGGCGATTTGGGCAAAGCGACATGCGTGAACCGTCATTCCGGGGCGATCGAAGCATCGAACCCGGATCTGAGATTCCCGATGTGCAGCGCACGGTTCGCCGCTTCGCGGCGCCCCGGAATGACCGAGCGTTTGTCTTAAGCCGCCCGGATGTTCGACAGGAACGCGTCGATTTCCGCGCGCAGCACGTCGGCCTCGCGGCGCAGCGCGTCGGAGGCGCTCGAGCACCTCGGCCGGCGGCGGTGCCGGCTTGCGGCGAGGCGCTGCAGACGCCGACGATGTTGCTGGAAACCTCGCTGGTGCCGCCGGCGGCATGCTGGATGTTGCGCGCGATCTCGCGCGTCGCCGCGCCCTGCTCCTCGACCGCCGCCGCGATCGCGGTGGTGACGTCGTTGATCTCGCTGATCGTGGTCGCAGATGTTGCGGATCGCCGACGACCGCCGTCGTCGTCACCGTCTGCATGCTGACGATCTGCTGGCGGATCTCGTCGGTGGCTTTCGCGGTCTGGTTGGCGAGGCTCTTCACCTCGGAGGCGACCACGGCAAAGCCGCGGCCGGCTTCGCCGGCGCGCGCGGCTTCGATGGTGGCGTTGAGCGCCAGCAGAGTTGGTCTGCGAGGCGATGGTCTGGATCAGGTCGACCACGACGCTGATGCGCGCGGCGTTGTCGGCCAGCCCCTGCATGGTGGCATCGGTCGCGCCGGCCTCCTCGACCGCCTTGCGGGCGATTTCGCGCCGAGGTGACGACCTGACGGCCGATTTCCGCGATCGAGGACGACAGTTCCTCGGTGCCCGACGACACCGTCTGCACGTTGACCGAGGTTTCCTCGGCGGCAGACGCCACCGCGCTCACCAGCGCGCTGGACTGATCGGCGGTCGCCGACATGCTCTGCGCGGTGGTCTGCATCGAACTGGCCGCGCTCTGCAGGCTGTCGAGCGCGCTGCGGACGGTGGCTCTCGAACTCGACGATGCGCGCTTCCATGCGCGAGGCGCGTTCGGCCTTGGCGATGCGGTCCTTGTCCTGCTCGGCGGAGAGCGCGCGGCCCTCGATCATGCTCTCGCGGAACACCTGCAGCGAGTTCGCCATCGACGCGATCTCGTCGCGCTGGCTGGCTCTGATAGATCTCGGTTCGAGGTCGCCGCTCGGACAGTAGCTGCATCGAGCGCTGCAGGCTGCGCGATCCGCGCGCAGGATGCTGCGGCCGACATAGAGCCAGACGAACAGGATCGAGCCGACCAGCGTCGCGACGCCGAGCCCGAGCATCACCATGGTCGCGAACGAAATCTCCTGCCGCGCCTGCCAGGTCGAGGCGTCGGTTTCCTTCTGCACGCCGTCGACCAGCTGCTGCACGCTGATGCCGAGGCCGACATTGAGCTTGCGGGTTTCCTCCAGAATGGTCTGGCCGTAATCGTCGGCGTCGAGCTCCTTCTGGCGGATCTTGAAGACGCCGGTCTTGCCGCTCGCCCAGCGCCAGCAGTTTCAGCGTCGCGCTCGTCAGCGCCGCTGGTCGCCGGCGTTCTTGGGCAGCAGCTCGAGGTTCGACTTGACGCGCGCCTGCGTCGGTCCTTGAATTCCTTCTCGATCGCTTCGAGCGTGTCGCTGTTGTTTGCCGACAGCGCCGCCGTCATGTCGGACGCCATCAGATTGCCGCTGGCGACGACGTTGCCGAGCTGCTCGACGGTCCGCGCCGCCCGGATGGCGTCGTCGCTGGCGAGAGATCGGCGGAGCGTGAGGATCGCGTTGAGCTGGCTCTGGGCGTCCATCATCGCCGGCGCCGGCGGCGGCGACGAACTCCGTCTGCGCCTTGCGCAGCGCGTCGTACTGCTTGCTCGTGCTGGGCGGCCGGTCTCGAGCCGCTCGCGCGCGGCCGAGCCCAGGCTCTTGATCATGTCGTCGATGTTCTTCACGGTCTCGGTGAGCGCCGCGACGACCGTCTTGTCGGCGCCGAGCTCGATGATCTCGCCGAGCTTCTGCAGCGCGACCGCCTGGGTCTCCTTCATCTTCTTGGTGCGCTCGTTGAGCGCCTCTTCGCTGCGCGAGGCCAGCAGCGCCGGTCCCTGGCTGGCAAGGCTCGCGCTCTGCGCCGACAGCTGCAGGCTGGCGGCGAGGCGCGGGATGTCCCGGCCGCTCAGATCGACCATGGTCCCGCCGAGCTGTCCGAGCACCAGGCCGGCGCCGGCGCTGATCACGATCGCCATGCCGGCGATGACGGCGAAGGCGGCGAAGAGACTGCCCCTGACGCCCATTCCGGAAGCGAATACCCTTAGAGCCTGAGTTTGCCGATGCTTAACCGCAACGCCATTGCCCGCTGCCCCGTCTACGCTACCTTGTGATGTTTCCTCGCCGCGGCAGTATCGCGGTACCCGGTTAACAAGTTCGGAAAGTGGGACGCTTTTCGCGTATTTCTGGCCGCGGAACGCTTGTTTTGACCGATTTTCCGCGAGCCGGAAATCGGTCGCCAAAAAGCAAAAAGGCCGGCGTAACGCCGGCCTTTCCGCAATCCGCATTGAAACGCGATCAGTAGCGCGCGGCCACCGGGCTCGCCGAAGTTGAAGCGGTAGTTGACGCCGACCTTCACGGTGTGGTCGTCGTTGCGGAAGTTGCCGAACGGCGCCAGCGCGGCCGGGGTCGACGAAGCGGGTGTCTGCCGAAATCGTAATACATGATACTCGCCCTTGGCCGACCAGTTCGGCGCGAACATGTATTCTGAGGCCGCCGCCGACGGTGCAGCCATTGCTGTGATTGCCGTTGAGCAGCGAAGGCCGACCGGACGCGCCGGCGAGGGTCAGCGTCTCGCGCGTTGTCGGAATAGGCGTAACCGCCCTTGACGTAGACCAGGCCCGGACCCCAGGTGTAGCCGACGCGGCCGGTGATCGAGCCGAGGCCGCGCTGGTCGTTGTTGTAGACGTAGCCGCCGGGGAAGGCCGCGTTGAGGTTGTTGCTTGCCGAGCCAGGAATACTGGCCCTCGATGCCGAGCACCCAGTTCGGCGCGAACTGCCAGTCGGCGCCGGCCTGCACGCCGCCGAGCAGCGCGGGCGCTGTAATCGCTGAGCACCGAGCCGTTGAAGTTGTTGCTGCCGCTGAAGGCGCCGCCGAGATGGCCGCCGATATAGAAGCCGGTCCAGTTGTAGGGACCGGGCGCATAGACGGGCGCCTCGTTGTAGTAGACGCGCGCGCCGAGATCGGCGCCAAAGCGGCGAGGGCTGTGGCGGTGAGGGTGGCGAAGGCCGCGAGAGCGAGCAGGATCTTCTTCATTGTGTCTGGTCTCCGAAAAACCGTTTCGGCGACACTGCGTGCGGGGCGCCTTCCATGCGCCACGCAATTAGACGGCATTTGATCTAAATGCTGTCACCTGGCAGGTGACAGCGGATGCGTAACCCAACCCATTGGCCGGCAAACGTTTTTTGTACTTAATGAAGGCCTAATCAAGGTAAGCGAAAGGCTTAATTTCAGGCCTCACCTCGAGGCCTCCCGGCAAGCTCTGCTTAACCAATGCGGCGCCGCACGTCGCTGCGCATCTGTTCGCGGAAGGCCTGCCGGCGGGCGCGGGCGGTCTTTCACCGGGACGTCGTGGCGGTCGAACACGTTGAACATTTCGAGGATCGGATAGCGGTCGCTGGCCATCGCCAGGATGCGAAGCAGCTCCGCCACGGGCCCGGTCGGGCCGGTGACCTCCCATCTGCGGATGGTGTCGGCGCCATCGGCCGAGCCGGCAGCCCGCAGAGTTTGGCCATGTCGGCCACCGACAGCGGCTGGCCGATGGCTTCACCGAGATGCTCGCGAAGTCTCTTTAGTTCCGCTCCGGTCACGGGTTCTCCGGTTCAAATGGACAACTGTGAAGTACGTCACACACGGCGTCTGGCGTGGGGGCTATACCAACGCATAAGGTTTCCTGATGCGGAGGCATCCATGCGCCGATTACTCGAAAGCCTTGATCCCCGAAGCACCGCCAGATCTACTGGAAATGGGTCGGCGGCATGTTCGCACTTTATGTCGTGCTGATGGTCACCGGCAGGCAGGCGTGTTCGTCAGTCACGAATCATCGCGCAAGCTGGCGCAGGGAACCGGCCACGACTGTGGCAACCGACGCGCAAGCAGCGCTCCATCTCCGAGATCTCGGCGCCGCTGCGGCAGGCCGCGCGGACTAGAGCATTTTCCAGCGAAGTGGAGACCGGTTCGCGTCAAGAGAACGCGTCAAATCTAGCGGCGTTCAGGCTGATCGCATTCCGTGCCACCACGTCGCGATAGAAGGCTGCGCTGAGCTTCGGCGTCCGGCGCTGCGTCTCGAAAGTCGACATGGTAGATGCCGAAGCGCTTTTCGTAGCCGAAGATCCATTCGAAATTGTCCATCAGGCTCCACAGGAAATAGCCGCGGACCGGCACGCCCTCCGACGTCGCGCGCTGCAGCTGCCGTCAGATAGTTGCGCAGGTACATGATGCGATCGAGGTCGTAGACCTGGCCGTCGGCGCTGAAGCTTGTCCTCCGACGAGGTGCCGTTCTCGCTGATGTAGATCGTCTCGATGTTCCAGACTTTTGCCGCCAGCCGCGGCGCCCAGTAGATCGTCTCGGGCCCGACTCGCAGCCATTCCGAATTCATGTGCGGGAACGAGGCCGGGAAGGGCAGCACGCTCCAGCCCGGCGCGCTTGTCGGACGCGGCGATATAGAATTGCGGCGCGTAGATGTTGAGGCCGACGAAATCGTTCGGCGAGGAAATGATCTTCAGTTCATCGCAGCGGTGAATTTCGGCGCGGCCGCGCCGGCATATTGCAGAAACCCGTCGGTGTATTTGCCCTTCAGGATCACGCCGAGGAAGCCCGAGTTCAGTTCGCGCGTCGCGATCTCGGCGGCGCGGACATTTTCAGGCGTGTCGAATCGCCGGCACGCAGGCGGCGATGTTCTCGGCCGGACCGACCCTGGTGCCCGCGCGTCCATGCGCGCGGATCGCCTGCACGGCAAGGCCGTGCGCCAGCGCGACGTGGTGACGGACCTGGTTGACTTCCGCAGTGCGGCAGTTTGAGGCCAGGGGCATCGATGCCCCAGCCATAGCCGAAATTCACGAACCTTCCGGCTTCGTTGATCGGTGAAGATCGATCTGACCCGATCAGCTGATGCGCGCCGCCACGTAGCCGGCGTAATCGCCGAACGCCTTTGACGTCTCGCTGGATTGCCAGCCGCCGACCCGGTCCTCGAGCGCCTGCGGCAGGTCCCAGTGATAGAGCGTCGCGTAGGGCTCGATGCCGTTGGCTCAGCAACTCGTCGACGAGGCGATCGTAGAAGTCGAGGCCCTTTGGGGTTCGGCTGCCCGTTCCTTCCGGAAACACCCGCGGCCACGCGATCGAAAGCCGATAGGCCTTGACGCCGAGTTCCTGGATCAGGCCGACGTCTTCCTTGTAGCGGTGGTAGTGATCGTTGGCGACGGTCGCCGGTGGTGTCGTCCTCGATCTTGCCCGGCGTGTGGGCGAAGGTGTCCCAGATCGAGCGGCCGCGGCCGTCTTCGTCGACCGCGCCTTCGATCTGATAGGCCGAGGTAGCGGTGCCCCACGAAATCCCTTCGGAAAACTCCGCAGGCCCCGGCCGCCCGGATGCGGCTTGCGCTGCGGCGTCGGGCCGCCGGCGCAGCGGCGATGCCGAGCGCGGGGACAAGCCTGCGGCTCGCCGTCAGCCCGCGCTACCAGCGCGAGGGCCGACGGCGCACCGCGAGCGCTGCTCGACCGCGCGCGGCCTGGCACAGGTGATGGTGCTGTTCGACGATCCGTCCGCATCCGCTGCCGGTGCTGGTGGCGCACGAGTTCACGCTCACCGACGGCGCCGGCCACGACTACGGTCCGCACGCCGACGGCCTGCGCACGGCGATCGAGGAGAGCGACGCATCGCCTCGGGCCGGGTGCTCGACGTAACTGCAGTCAAGAGGATCTGCTCGACTCGACGCTGTTCGTCTTCACCAGCGATCACGGCATGGCGGCACAGAACGTCAGCCTGCGCGCCAACCCGGCGCGCCATCCCGGAAGCGCATCGGCATCAAGAGCGTCATCGGCGAGCCGATGATCTGGCTGCGCGACCTCGATGTGCAGGTCGAGCCGCGCCGACGGCCGCACTGCACGCGTCACTAGTCTGCGACAACGTCGACCGATACGTCCGGCGAAACCGCCGATCGCGGCGCCGCGTGCGCGTCGTCGCCCGACACGCCACCGCGCATCGCCAGCGGTCATCACCAACGCTGCCGGCATCACCGGTTTCGCCACGCCCGCCGATCTGTCGCCGCAGGAAATCATCGTCACGGTCGACACCTGGAGTTCAACCCGCGCCACGTGCGACTCGACTGGCACCAAACGTCGTCGTCGACCTACGGCGCGAGCTCTATGCGGAGATGATTGTTGATTTGTTGATTTGTTGACTTGGGTCGAGGTCGTTTCGGACCAGCGGCAGCGAGCAACGAATCAACAACTCAACAAATCAACAAATTCCCAATGCGCGTTCAAATCGCCGGCGTCTCCTCCCTCGGAAGAAGCGCTCATGGCCGAGCAGGCCGGTGCGGATGCGCTGAGCTTCACGCTGCGCTTGCCGACCGGCGTGCACGATGGGCTCACCGAGGCGAGCGCGCGCGGCATCATCGCGGCGCTGCCGCCGCTTCATCGCCACCGTCGCGATCACGTACGTCGACACGGCGCGCGAGGCGGTCGATCTGTGCCGCTACCTCGGTTCTCAGCGCTTGCAACTGCACGGCCGGCTTCCGACCCAGGAGATCCCGCTCATCCGCGCCGCGTTGCCGCACCTGAAGATCATCCGCTCCGTGCACGTCACCGGGCCGGAAGCGCTGGCGCAGGCGCGGGCGTTGGAGCGGCGCGTCGATGCGCTCATCCTCGACACCTACGACGCGGCGACCGGCCGCCACGGTGCCACCGGCAAGACCCACGATTGGACGATAAGCCAGCAGATCGTGGCGGGAGTACGCGCGCCCGTCATGCTCGCCGGCGGTCTCACACCGACAACGTCGGCGCAGCGATCGCGGCGGTCCGCCCCTGAGGTGTCGACGTACACACCGGCATCGAAGACGCCGACGGCACGCGCAATTACGCCAAGCTGCGCGGTTTCATCGATCGAGCCAAGGCGGCAGGCCTGACGGTCGCTGCGCCGATCGGAATATCGCCCCTTTCGCTGCGAGGAGGCGATAAGCGATAGGCGATCAGCGCCGACCGAAGGGAGGCACCTCCATGTACGAGCAGATCCTCTACGAAGTGGCCGAACCGGCCGCGATCATCACGCTGAACCGGCCGAAGCAGCTCAATGCCTGACCGATCGCATGGGCGCCGAGCTGAAGCACGCGCTGGCGCAGGCGGAAGCGGATCGCTCGGTCGTCGCGATCATCATCACCGGCGCCGGGCGCGGCTTCTGCGCCGGCGCGGACATGTTCCTGCTCAAGAGCATCAGCGAGGGCAAGGGCCTGAAGCGATCCCCGACGAGCTCGCGGCGAATCCGGGCGACGCGAGCATGGGCGAATCGTTCCGCGGTACCTACACGTATCTGTCTCGATCCGTAAACCGATCATCGCCGCGATCAACGGCGTCGTCGCCGGCATGGCGGTTCCGATCGTCGCTCTGTTGCGATCTGCGCTTCGCCGCCGCCGAGGCATCGTTCACGACGTCGTTCTCCCGCCGCGGGCTGGTGGCAGAGTGGGGCAGCAGCTGGATCCTGCCGCGCCTGATCGGGCCTTCCAACGCGCTCGACCTGCTCTACTCGGCACGCAAGATCGACGCCGAGGAAGCGTGCGCATGGCGTCTGGTGAACCGCGTCGTCGCCGGCAGCGAGCTGCTTGCCGTTCGCGCGCAACTACGTGCAGGATCTCGCCGCCAACTGCTCGCCGACGTCGATCATGATCATGAAGCGCCAGGTCTATCAGCACCTCACCGAGACGCTCGGCCACGCCGAGAAGGAGGCCGTGCGTTTGATGATCGAGAGCTTCCGACGGCCTGATTTCCGCGAAGGCGTGATGGCCTTCCTCGACAAGCGCCCGCCGAAATTCGAGCGGGCGAGTATGCAGCAGGCGCAGGCGGGCCGAACGCCTGAGACTGGCGACCACGCACACGGGAGTGGAACGCGGTTGACGGCGGCGACGGCGTTGGCTTGATTGGCACCATGCAGATCTACATCGACGGCGAGTTTCGTTCTCGAGAGACGGCCAAGGTCTCCGTCTTCGACCACGGCTTGCTCTACGGCGACGGTGTCTTCGAGGGCATCCGCGTCTACAACCGGCGCATCTTCCGCCTCGACGCGCACCTCGATCGCCTCTACGACTCGGCTCAGGCGCTGGCGCTGAAGATCCCGCTGACGCCGGCCGAGATGCGCGGCGCGGTCGAGGAGACCGTGCGGCGCAACCAGCGCGACGACGTGCTACATCCGGCTCATCGTCACGCGCGGCGTCGGCGAGCTCGGCATCGACCCGCGTCAACTGCCCGCAGCCGAGCGTCATCGTCATCGTCAACGACGTGCGCGTCTATCCGCGCGAGCTCTACGCCGGCGGCATCAAGGTCATGACGTCGGCGACGCGCCAGGTCTCGCACGAGGCCGTCGACCCGCGCATCAAGTCGCTCAACTACCTGAAGAACATCCTCGCCAAGATCGACGCGCAGCAGCGCCGGCGCCGCACGAGGCGATCATGCTCAACGCCGGAGGGCTTCATCGCCGAGTGCACCGCCGACAACCTGTTCGTCGTGCAGCGGCGGCAGCTGCTCACGCCGTCGCCGCAGGACGGCGCGCTCGGCGGCATCACTCGCGGCGTCATCCTCGAGCTCGCCGCCGAAGCGCGCATCCCGGCCGCCGAGGCGCGCCTCACGCGCTACGACCTCTACACCGCCGACGAGGCCTTCGTCACCGGCACCGGCGCCGAGCTCATGCCGGTCACCAGCGCCGACGGCCGCGCCATCGGCGGCGGCACGCCCGGGCCGCGATCACCCGCCGCCTCACCGAGGCCTTCCACGCCCTCGTCCGCAACGAAGGCAACCCCTCTGGTAAGAAGGCCTGTGGGCGCCGCCGGTCGGCCAACTCGGTGAGTGCGGTCTCTTCGCGAGGTTCGCGGTGATCTGTTCGTCACAACAACGCTAGAACCTCCGCGAGCTGCGCCAGGCGCTCGCGATGGTAGACGGGATCGCCGAAGGCGAACTCGTTCCATTTGGCGCGCTTGAACCAGAAGTGCAGGTCGTGCTCCCAGGTGAAGCCGATACCGCCGTGGATCTGCACCGAGCGGTTGGTGGTGCGGCTGTAGACGTCGCTCAGGCGGGCCTTCGCCATCGCCGCGGCGCGCGACGCCTCGCGCGGCACGCTGTCGCAAGGCGTAGGCGGCGTACCACACCAGCGAGCGCGCCGGCTCGATCTCGCTGACCATCTCGGCAGCCATGTGCTTGACGGCCTGGAACGATCCGATCGGACGGCCGAACTGCTCGCGCACCTTGGCGTACTCGACCGCCATCTCCAGGGCGCGTTCCGGCGCCGCCGAGGCTGTCCGCCGCGAGCCGATCGCCGCCGCGTCGAGGACGCGGGCGAGGACCTTCCACGCCTTGTGCTCGCTGCCGAGCACGGCGCTCGTCGGCAGCTCGACGTTCTCGAAATCGACCTCCATCGGCCGGCGGGTGAGGTCGATGCTGTCGCAGCGGCTTGATCGTCACCCCGGGCGTGTCGCGCGGCACGAGAAACAGCGTGACCCCGTCCTCGTCCCTTCCGCTTGGTGCGAAAGGCCGCGACGATGACGTCGGCGACGTGCGCGTCGGTGACGAACATCTTTCCGACCCGACAGGCGATAGGTCTTGCCGACTCTTGCGGCGCGCGCCGTGATGCCGGCGCGCGTCCAGCCGATCGCTCTCTTCCAACCAGGCCAGCGTGCCGACGACCTCGCCGGTTGCCAGTCGCGGCAGCCATGCCTTCTTCTGCGCACCCGTGCCGCCGTTCATGATCGCCAGGCGTGGCCAGCACTGCCGAGGAGAAGAACGGGCCCGGCACCAGCACCGTGCCGAGCTGCTCGAGCGAGCAGCGCGAGATCGAGCAGCTTCAGCTCGGCGCCGCCGTAGGCTTCCGGCACGACCAGCCCCATCCAGCCCGAGCTCCGCCATCTGGCGATAGAGCGCGCGCGGAAAGCTTCCTCGTCGCGCGTCGCCACCTCGCGCACGAACTCGGCGGGCACTCGCGCGGCGAGGAACTCCGCCGCCGAGCGCTGCAACATCTCCTGATCTTCGTTGAGTCCGAAATCCATGGGATCAACTCGAAATACGTGACCGGTGATCAGTGCCGACTCCGCCGCTCTGACCGGTCACGCCTTTAACTCCTGCGGCATCCCCAGGCCGCGCTCGCTGATGATGTTCTTCTGGATCTGCGACGTGCCGCCGCCGATGATCAGGCCGAGCGTGAACATGAACTCGTACGGCCAGATGCCGCGGTCGACGACGTGCGCGAGCTTGCGCGCCAGCGGGCCGTAGTTGCCCATGACCTCGAGCGCCGTCGCGCGCGATGTCGTGGTTGAGCTCGGTCGACGACCAGCTTGTTCACCGACGCGGCGATGCCGGGCGGCGGCCGCTTGCAAGCGCGTCGGTGAGCTGGCGGCAGCGAGTGATACTTCATCGCCTCGACGCGGATCATCAGGTCGGCGAGCCGCTGGCGCAGCACCGGATCGGCGCTCGCCGGCTTGCCGTAGCGCTGGCGCGTCTGCGCCAGCGCGCAGCAGACCGTTGAACATCTGCTGCGTGCGCGTCGTCGAGCCGAGCATGTTGCGCTCGTGCGCCAGCGTCGCGTTGGCGACCTGCCAGCCCTGGTTGAGCTCGCCGACGAGGTTCTGGCGCGGCACGCGCACGTCGTCGAAGAACACCTCGTTGAAGCCGGCGTCGCCGGTCATCTGCATCGAGCGGGCGCACGGTGATGCCCGGCGTCTTCATGTCGATCAGGATGTACGAGATGCCGCGGTGCTTCGGCGCCTGCGGATCGGTGCGCACGAGGCAGAACATCCAGTCGGCGATCTGCGCGTTCGAGGTCCACACCTTCTGGCCGTTGACGATGAACTCGTCGCCGACCAGCTCGGCGCGCGTCTTGAGCGACGCGAGATCGGAGCCCGGCGCCGGGCTCGGAGTAGCCCTGGCACCAGATCTCGTCGGCGCTGAGGATGCGCGGCAGGTAGCGCTGCTTCTGCTCGTCGGTGCCGAACTGGATCAGCGTCGGCCCGACCATCTGCACGCCCATCATGCCGATCAGCTGCGGCGCGCGCGCGCAGCACCAGCTCCTCGTTGACGATCGTCTGCTCCATCGACGTCGGCGCCCTGGCCGCCGTACTGCTTCGGCCAGCCCATGGCGACGAAGCCGGCGTCGTAGAGCTTGCGCTGCCACGCCTTCAGGCGCTGCACGCGCGTCCGGATCGCCGTGCTCGCGCATCGCAGTCGTCGGGCTCGCGCTTGGGTACGTTGGCCTTCAGCCAGGCGCGCACGCGCCGTTGAAACGCCTCCGTGCTCGGGGCTGAGTGCGAGATCCACGACTATTAGCTCCTCGCGCGCCGTCGGTCGCTACCAAAGAACTTACACGGATTGCACGGATCCATCGCACAGATTTCGACCGTATTGCCGTCAGCAATCCATGCGATGGATCCAGGTGCAATCCGGATGCTCCAGCGGCAGATACGACTGTCGCTGTGCCGGTGACCAGTCGGTCCCCGTCGGCGTTCTCCAGCACCAGATCGCACTCGAGGAAGTTGCCGTGGTCGCTGGTGTGCTTCTCGGTGACGACGGCGCTCAGGCGCAGCGCGACGTCAGGGCGCACGATGGCGCGGAAGGTGGCGCTGAGGCGCTTGAGGCGGACGCCGTCGCCCCATTCGGTGAGCAGGCGCGAGAACAGCGCCAGGCTCAGGTTGCCGGGGACGATCTGGCCGGGCAGGCCTTCGGCTTGCGCTTCCTCGTCGCTCATGAAGCGGCCGCCCGGCATGTTGGCGGCCAGCGCGTAGCGGCGCACCTGCGCACCGTTCGAGCGTGAGCTGCAGCGGCGGCAGCTCGTCGCCGACGTCGACGGTATCGAACGAGGTTGCGCGCTCATCGGAACATCATCTTCTGGTCGACGATCGCCACCGTCTCGCCGCGCTGATTGGTGACTGTCGGTGCGAAAGACGATGAAGGTCATCGTGCCGCTGCGGCCGGTCTTCTCGTAGATGTCGTGCACGGTGCTCGAGGCGGTCAGCACGTCGCCGGGCCGGATCGGCGCGCCGATCTCGATGTCCTTGCCGGCGTCGAAGCCGTTGCGGCCGAGATTGCTTCGGCATCTCGCGCGGCATGAAGTGTTTGCCGCGCAGCGAGACCGCAAATGTCGGCGGCGCGATCAGGCCGCCGTGCGGTCCGCGCGCGCCGCCGCGCGGATCAGTGTAGAGCGGGTTGAGCTCGCCGTAGGTCGCCGCGTAGGCGAGGATCTGCTCTTCCGTGACCGGCGGAAAGCGAGGTGTGGTCGAACTCCTTGCCGACGATGCTGCGATCGATCTGGACGCTCATGCCCGCTCCGCGCGGCGCGCACCTGCTCGCGGAAAGTCCACCGGACCGATAGCTGGCCACTGCTGCAACGCCGCGACCAACCGTCGACGTCACGCACATCGTCATCGAACTCGGTGGCGCAGATGCCGATCAGACTGACCAGGTGCGCGTCGCTGCCGCCGAAGGCGCCGTAGCCGTAGCGGTCGATCAGCGCCTGCACGCGCTCGTTCTCGCCCTTGCGGCTGCCGCCGTTGAGCGCCTCGACCGCCACCACGCCCTCGAGCGGCGGCTTGCTGTCGTAGTGCTCGCACAGACCGATGGTCGGGCGGCCCGGATGACACGGCGCCGCCACGCCGCCCATACGCGCGACCTCGCTGACGACCTCCTGCGCCGAGAGGCGCACGTTGGTGAAGTCGAAGCGCCGCGTGATGTCGTCGTTCACGCCGTAGACGAGGATGTGGCCGTAGTCCGTCTCCACCTCGGCGCCGCGCAGGATGAGGATGCCGTAGCGGTCCTCGAGATCGCGATAGTCGGCGGTCGGATCCCACTGCCGGTGCTCGGTCAGCACGATGCCGTCGATCGGCAGGAGATCGCGCTTGCGCTGCAGCCACTTCGAGGTAGGTCTCGAGCGGCGCGCCGGCTGTCTTCGGAGGCGTCGGAGTGCGAGTGCAGGTCGAGAATCATGAACCCGGCTACCGTTCGATGATGCGCGAGCGAAGTCAAGCGCGGTCGCCGCAGGCGTCGTTCCCCTCGGCTCCGCGCTTTCGCGGTGAAGCCTATTCGGCCGGCTTGAACTTGGGCAGCGTCACGGTCGGTGTGACGTCGTCGAAGACGACCTCGACCGGCATGCCGATGCGCACATCGTCCGGCGCGCAGCCGACGATGTTCGTCAGCATGCGCACGCCTTCGGCGAGCTCGACGTAGGCCAGCACGTACGGCAGCGCGTCGCGAAAGCCCGGCGCTCTGGTTCTGATAGCGTCACCGTGAAGGTATAGACCGTGCCCTGTGCCGCTGCAGCGCACCCATTCGGTGCGCTCGGAGAGGCAGCTCGGGCACAGCGGCGCGCGGATAGTGGCGCTGCGCCGACAGTCGCGGCAGCGCTGCATGTAGAGCTCGTGGCGACGGCAGCGCTTCCCAGAAGCCCTTCGACTCCTCGTCGACGCGCGGCAGCGGCTTGGCATATTTCGTGTCAGCGTCATCATCGGTCTCGGCGCGCTGGCACCGCGCGTGCACCTTTCCAGAATCATCGTGACGCCGCTGTGGCGCAGGCCGAGCATGCCGCCGGTGCCGTGGCAGAGCGCGATCTCGCAGTCGTTCACCTGCCGCTCGCCGCATTCGCCGCGCAGCTGCTTCACCGCCTCGATGACGAGGAAGATGCCGCGCATGCCGGGATGATTCGACGACAGGCCGCCGCCGTCGGTGTTGATCGGCAGCGCGCCGCCGAGACCGAGGCGGCCGCTCTGCACGAACGCACCGCCCTCGCCCTTCTTGCAGAAGCCGAGGTTCTCGAGCGTCAGCAGCACGGTGATCGTGAACGAGTCGTAGAGCATGCACAGGTCGATGTCGGCGTGCGTCACGCCGGCCATCGCCAGCGCGCGCGGCCCGACTCGCGCGCCGCCATGTCGGTCAGGTCGCGCTTGCCCAGCGCTGGTGTGGCAGAGCGACTCGGCGCCGCCGAGGATGCGCACCGGCCGCTGCGCGCAGATCGCGGGCGCGCTCGGCGCTGGTCACGACGACGGCGCCGCCGCCGTCGCTGATGATGCAGCAGTCGAGCAGGTGCAGCGGCGACGAGACGATGCGCGACGCGAGCACGTCCTCGACCGTGATCGGCTCGCGGAACTTCGCCGCCGGGTTGAGCGCCGGCGTGGCGGCGCGTGGTCACCGCGATCTCGGCCAGCTGCTCGGCGGTGGTGCCGAACTCGTGCATGTGGCGCTGCGCGCAGAGCGCGTAGGCGTTGAGCACCGTCGGGCCGAACGGCGCCTCGAACTGATCGGGCGGATCGCCGCCGCCGAGGCCACCGGTGCCGACGGCAAAGCGATCCGACGACGCCGTGCTGCCGTAGACGATCAGCGCCACCTCGCAGAGCCCGGCGGCGATCGCCGCGGCGGCGTGCAGGACGTGGGCGACGAACGACGAGCCGCCGATGTTCGTGCCAGTCGTGGAAGCGCGGCTTGCAGGTTGAGATGCTCGGCCAGCGTCATGATGCCGATCGGCCCGACGCCGGCGGTGAGGAAGCCGTCGACGTCGCGCGATCGTCAGGCCGGCGTCCGGCAGCGCGCCGCGCGCGCTCTCGGCGCAGATCTGGAACTGCGTCTTGTCCGGCGCCCAGCGCGTCGGGTGCTCGTAGACGCCGGCGATGACGGCGCGGTCGAGCGCGCTCATCGCGGCAGCGCCTGCAGAAAGCTCGTCGAGCGCGCGATTGAACGCCGCCGGCTGCTCGCTGGTCAGCATGTGCCCGGCGTCGTCGATCACGTCGAGGCTGCGCGCCGGCGAATGCAGCGCTGCACCTCCTCGGCCTTGTCCGGCGGCGCGAAGTGGTCGTCGCGGCCGGTGATCACCAGGGTCGGCACGCGCAACTGCGCCGAGCCGCGCGCGTGAAGTCGAGTGCCGTTGCACGCCAGCATGTCGGTGTAGCGCACGCGCGGGTCGGTCTTGACCTGCTCCATGAAGCACTCGCGCATGACGGTCATGTCGACCTTCGGCGAGAAGAGGCGTCGCGACGAACGGCTGCGTCGCGCGGCCGCGCGTCACATCGCGCCACGGTGTCGATGCTCTGCTGCGGCAGCTCGAAGCGCGCCGGCGTCGCGACCAGCACGAGCGCGCGCACGCGCTGCGGATGCGCGAGCGCGAAAGCGATCGCCACCGCGCCACCGAGCGCGCGGCCGACGAGCACGAACGGCCGCAGGGCCAGCGCGTCGGCGAAGCCGATCGAGAAAGCGCAGCGTGCGCGGCGAGATCGGGCAGGCCCTCGGTACTGCCCGAGCGCCCGTGCCCGGGCAGGTCGAACGCCAACGCCGAGTGGCTGCGCCTCGCAAGTGCGCCAGCTGCTTGTTGCCAGGTGTGCGCGTTCGAGCCCGCGCCGTGCAGGAACAGCAGCAGCTCGCCGCGATCGAGCGCCGGCGGTCACGTCGGGCAGCGTCGACGCGCCGGTGTGGAAATAGTTGACCGCGACGCCGTCGATCGAGACGTACTTGGAGAACATGCGGAGTGCTGGCGTTACACACAGCGCCGTCGCCGCTGTCAATCCTGCAGCGACGCCGCTGGGACCGCGGGCGGCCCGTCCGCACGGCGGCGCGTTCGGCGCGATCGCAGACCGATCGCGACGCGCGAGCGGCGCCGACGCGGGCGAGCCGCCCGCGGTCCCGAGGGGCGCACAGGGCGAACGGCGTGGTACGATGAGACATGGATCGCATTCGCATCGGGCTGATCGGTGCCGGGCTCATCGGCGGCTGCGCACTCGGCGGTGCTGCGCACGATCGCGGATGCGATGCCGCAGCAGGTCGAGCTCAGCGCCGGTCGCCGATCCGCCGGCGGAGAATCGCGAGCTGTTCGTCAACTCTATCGCTACGGCCACGCCTGCGCCGACGCGCCGCGATCTACTGGCGCGCGACGACGTCGACGCGGTCTTCGTCTGCACGCCGACCTCGTTCCACGCACGAGCTGGTGCTGCGAAGCAGCCGCGGCGGGCAAACACCTGTTCTGCGAGAAGCCGCTCGCGATGTCGCACGCCGAAGCCTGGCGATGGGCGAGGCCGTGCGGCGCGCCGGCGTCAGCGCGCAGATCGGCCTCGTGCTGCGCTTCTCGGCCGTCTACACGGTGATGCGCGACGCTGCTGCGCTCGCCTGACGTCGGCGAGCCGATGGCCGGTGGTGCTTCGCGACGACCAGGTCTTCCCGATCCGCGGCCTGCACCACAGCGGCATGGCGCAAGGACCGCCGCTTCACCGCCGGCGGGACGCTGATCGAGCACGGCGTGCACGATCTCGATCTCGCTGACCTGGTTCTTCGGACCGATCGACCGGCGTGCGCGCCTGGCAGCAGAACCGCGCCGGGCATCCCGGCGTCGAGGACTACATGGCCGTCGAGCTCGAGTTCGCCAGTGGCCTGCGCGCGCAGCTCGTCAACCTCTGGCACGACATGATTCAGCGCCCGTCGAACCGTCGCCTGGAGATCTTCTGCGAGCGCGGCTTCGTCGCCAGCGATCACGACATGGTGGGCGACGTCGCATGCAGCTCGGCGACGGCGCCGAGCAGCGGCCTGACACGCGGCGACGTGCTGGCGCGCTTCGGATCGCTGCTCGGGCGCAGCGACGACGCGCTTCCGCAACTGGTACGCGGTGCCCTATCTGCTGCAGGATCTCGCATTCGTCGAGGCGCTGCTCGCCGATCGCGATCCGGCGCCGAGCCTCGAGGTCGGCGTCGAGGCGCAGCGGATCGCCGAAGCGGTCTACCGCGCCGCAGACAGCGGCGAGGAGTGAGTCGACGGCACTGCGGGTTCAGATCCAGTCGAGCAGCATCGCGACGCCGATCGACGACGAACGCCGCGGCGGCTCACCTTGCGCACGACGCTCATCGGCACGACCTCCGGACAGCCCGCGCGCCGACGACGACGCCGACTGGCGCTGACCGCCGTCAGCGCCAGACTGGCGCCGATGAAGACGCTCGAGCGGCTTGCTGCGACGATGCGCTCATGGTCATCGCCGCGAGCTGCGTCTTGTCGCCGAGCTCGGCGAGAAAGATGACGCCGAAGGTCGAGGCGATCAGTTTCCAGTCCATCGCTGCCTCCAGCAATGCGTGCGAGCCGGTCACGCACGCTACGTCGATCGACCGCGCCGGCTGACGCGGTCGCAGCAACGATCGCGCTGCCGGCGACGCCCGGAGCGTCGTCGAGTCGACACGACGACGACGCCTCGCTTCCCGTCGCGGCAGCTCGATCGCGCGCGGCTCGTCGCCGAAGTTCAGAGCCACGAGCAGGCGCTGCTGCGGCGTGCTCGCGCAGATAGACGAACGTGTCGGGCGGCGAGTCGAGGCGCGCGGTACGTGCCCTCGAGCAGCGCCGGCGCCGACTTCCGATACCAGATCGCGCGCCGGTAGAACGACAGCAGCGAGTCGCGGATCGGCGCGCTTGGCGCGGCGACGTTGACGGCTGCGGACGTCCGCCGCCAACGGCAGCCACGGCGTCCGCGGCGTCGGCTGAATCCGCGCGCTGGGCGACGCGTCCCATTGCATCGGCGTGCGCTCCGGATCGCGCCCGAGCGACGGGAAGCGTTTGCCGACCGGATCGCAGATGCGCTCCGGCGGGATCTCGCCGTCGCGCATGCCGATCTCCTCGCCGTAGTAGAGGAACGGCGTGCCGCGCAGCGTCAGCAGCATGCAGCGCCGCGACGCGCGCGCGCGCGTCGCCGAGCGTCGCATCGTCGAAGCGCGAGCGGTGGCGCGGCGCGTCGTGGCTCGAGAGCACGTAGGTCGGCTGCGCGCCGGCCGGCAGCAGCGCTTCGATCTCGTCGACGCGGGCGCGGAACGCGCGCCGCGTCCCACGGGCTCCACAGGAAGCTGAAGTTGAACGCCAGCTGCAGCTCGTCGAGCGCGGCGCCGTAGTACGGCGCGACGGCGCGCGGATCGAGCAGGTAGACCTCGCCGACCATCATGCGCTCGCCGTGCTGGTCGAGAATGCGGCGCCAGCTGCGGATGATGTCGTGCACCTCGGGGCGGTCGTGATCGTAGATGTGCTGCTGGCCGAAGTAGTCGCGCACCGGATGGAAGTCGTCCGGATCCGGCGGCGGATTGTCGCGCAGCGCGGCGTCCTTGATCATCTTGTGGATGACGTCGACGCGGAAAGCCGTCGACGCCGCGGTCGAGCCAGAAGCGGATCACGTCCTCCATCGCCGCCGACGCACCGCCGGATTGCGATAGTTGAGATCGGGCTGCTCGGCGAGGAACGAGTGCAGATAGTACTGCCCGGTCGCCGCGTCGAGCGTCCACGCCGGGCCGCCGAAGCTGCTCACCCAGTTGTTCGGCGGCGCCGCCGCCGGGCGCCGGATCGCGCCAGATGTACCAATCGCGCTTCGGCGGCGTCGCGGCAGCGCGCGACTCGCGGAACCAGCGCGTGCTCGTGCGACGTGTGATTGGGCACCAGGTCGAGGATGATGCGGATGCCGCGCCGATGCGCCTCGGCGATCAGGCGGTCGAGGTCGCCGAGCGTGCCGAACAGCGGATCGACGGCGCAGTAGTCGCTGACGTCGTAGCCGAAGTCGTACATCGGCGACGGGATTGATCGGCGTCAGCCACAGCGCGTCGACGCCGAGCGAGCTCGGCGTGCCGTCGTTCAGGTAGTCGAGCCGCTGCGTGATGCCGTGCGAGATCGCCGACGCCGTCGCCGTCCGAGTCCTGGAAGCTGCGGACGTAGATCTCGTAGAACACCGCCCGGCGCCACCAGTCAGTCATGCGCCTCACGACAGCTTCACCACAGAGACACAGAGGCACAGAGCGTCGAGAGACCTCTGTGTCTCCGTGTCTCTGTGGTGATCACTCTCCGTAGCGCTCCACGCACTCCTTGAAGATGCGGTGCCAGTTGGCGACGGTGCCGAGCTGCTTCAGGTACGAATCGAGGCCGATCAGCGCGCGGGTCAAGGAAGACGCGGTGGCCCGGGGCCTTGAACAGGCGGTGCTCGAAGCCGATCTGCGCGACCTCCATGCCGCGCTCGAGCGACACGTAGTCGCGCGGATCGTACTTGCTGGTCGACCAGCACCGGCTCGAAGATCACGTCGCATGATCTTGATCATCGGCGCCGGATCGTCGCCCGTGTCGAGAAACCCGAGGCGCACGAAGCAGTCGGCCATCGCCGCTTGTCGCCGCGCAGGATGGCGGCGGCCAGCGCGTGGTAGGCCTCGCGGATCGGCTCGGGGAAAATGCGGATGCTGCCGAAGTCGAGGATGGCGAGCTTGGGATGGTAGGTGACCAGGTAGTTGCCCGGATGCGGATCGGTGTGCAGCGTGCCGAACTCGAAGATCTGCCGCCAGATGACGCGGAAGTACTTGATCGCCACCCAGTCCTTGGTCGTCTGGTCGACGCCCGGGCTTGAGGATGTCGGCGAACGGATAGCCCTCCAGGCGGCTCATCGTCAGCACGCGACGCGACGAGACCTCGGATACACGGCGGGGATCAGCACCTCGCGGATCGTCGCGGAACATCTTCTGGAAGAGCGCGATGTTCTTGGCCTCGTTGATGTAGTCGAGCTCCTCGTGCAGGCGCTCCTCGAGCTCCCGATAGACCTCGCTCTGGTCGATGTTCTGCCGCATCACGTCGCGGCCGATCATGCGTGAAGACCTGCAGCAGCGCCTTGATGTTGCGCAGATCCTGCTGAACCGTCTCCTCGACGCCGGGGTACTGCACCTTGACCACGACGTCCTCGCCGCTCTTCAGCACGGCCCGGTGCACCTGGCCGAGCGAGGCGGCGGCGAAGGCATCTTCGCTCGAACGACGTGAAGAGCTGCTCCGGGCGAACTTGCCGAGCTCGCGCTTCACCTGCTCGCGGATCTCGCCGTAGTCCATCGGCGGCACCTGCGACTGCACCACCGACAGCACCTTGCAGCGCCTCGGCCGGCAGGATGTCGTCGCGCATCGACAGCATCTGCACGAGCTTCATGAAGGCGCCCTTGAGCTCCTTCGAGCTCTCGACGATGCGCAGGGCGTTGCGGATGTGCGTGTCGAGCAGCGACTGCTCGCGCTTGCCGGCGGAGCGGAACGGGCTCTTCAGCGCCTCCCAGGATGTAGCTCGATGCCCACCGAGGTGGCGAGCTCGCCGACCTTGAAGACGCGCTTGGCGCGGCCGCGCGTCAGTGGCGCGGAAGACTTGCGACTCGCGGCGAGTCGCTACGGTTTAGCGTTCGGCGCTGCAGCGCGGCGCAACTGCCGCGCGCTGCGGACGTGTCTGCTATAGCATCGCGACCGCGCACGCGAAGGAGCTGGACGCGAACCGCCGCCACGCTCAGCGACGGCGCGGCCTACGAGCGGTTGATCAGCGCCGCCGCGACGCCGGCGCCGAAGCCGTTGTCGATGTTGACCACCGTCACGCCGGCGGCGCACGAGTTGAGCATGGCGAGCAGCGCCGCGAGGCCGCCGAAGCTGGCGCCGTAGCCGATGCTGGTCGGCACGGCGATGAGCGGCTTGTCGACCGAGCCGCCGACGACGCTCGGCAGCGCGCCTTCCATGCCGGCGACGACGATCAGCACGCTCGGCCGCGCGCAGCCGATCGTGATGCGCGAACAGGCGATGAATGCCGGCGACGCCGACGTCGTAGATGCGCTCGACCCGCTGGCCCATGCAGCTCGGCGGTCAGCGCCGCTTCCTCGGCGACCGGCAGATCCGACGTTCCGGCCGGCGACGACGAGGATCGTGCCGCGGCCCGCCGCGGCTGCGCTGGCCTCGCGCGCGCCAGTACGCCAGGCGCGCGTCCGCGACCCAGGTGAGCTCGGGAACCGCGGCGGTCACCGCTGCCGCAGCGTCGGCAGTCAGGCGGGTGATCAGCACGCTCTGCCGCTGTCGCGCAGGCGTCGGGCGATGGCGATGATCTGCTCCGGCGTCTTGCCGGTGCCGAGCATCACCTCGGGCAGACCGCTGCGCAGCGCGCGGTGGTGGTCGACCTTGGCGAAGCCGAGGTCTTCGAACGGCAGCTGCTTGACCTGCTCGAAGGCGGCCGCGGCGCTCGAGCTCGCCGCGCGCGACCTGCTCGAGGATCTGCGCAGGCGGTCGGGAGTCATCGCCGCCGTCCCGCGGCGAAGTGATCGTGGCCGCCGCTGCTCAGCGCACCGCTCGGCCCTTCGCGTCGACGACCTGCACGCCGGCGCTGCGCGGTCCGCACGCACCGATGCACGTGAGCGGACATGTCGAGCGCTGGCGCGAGACGCTCGACGCGGCGGCGATGGCGCGCCGGAACGGCACAGAGCAACTCGTAGTCTTCGCCTCCGGTGAGCGCAAGCACGATGCCGGCGCGGCGCACCGCGGCCGTCGTCGGCACGCGCGCCGAGCTCGATGCGCGCCCCGACGCCGCTGGCGGCGCAGAGGTGGCGCGAGATCCTGCACGCAGACCGTCGCTGACGTCGATCATCGCCGACAGCACACCGCTGCGGGCCAAGCGCACGGCGCTGCGCCAGCGCGTCGGCGGCATGCGGAAGCGCCGCACCGCCGGGCCGCGCGCGGCGCGGCTCGCGCCGCAGCGCGCGCACGCCGAGCGCCGCTTCGCCGAGCCGCCCGGTCACGTAGAGCAGATCGCCGCACATGGGCGCCGTGCGCGGGTGAGCGGGCGGCGGCGGCGCATCGCCGAGCAGCGCGACCGTCACCGAGAGCTGGCGGGCGCGCGACAGATTGCCGCCGACCAACGACGCGCCGGTCTCGCGCGGCGGCCGCGGCGACGCCGCGACTGATCGCGGCGATCTCGCCGGCTGCGGTCGTCGGCGGCGCGGCGATGTTCACGACGCACCAGCGCGGCGCGCCGCCCATCGCCGCGATGTCGCTGGCATTGACCAGAAACGCCTTGCGGCCGAGCTGGCGCGCAGTGAGCCAGCCGCGGCGGAAGTGCACGCCCTCGACCAGCGCATCGACGGTGAGCAGCAGGCGCTGCGCTGTCGTCTGCAGGACGGCGCAGTCGTCGCCGGGACCGAGCACCACACCGCGCCGCCGGAGCGGCAAGCGTCGGCAGCAGCCGATCGAGCAATCCGAACTCGCCGAGCGTCGGCGATGCTGCGCGGTGCGCCGCGCCATCACGGCACGGCCGCGGGTGCGGCACGGCGGCTGCCGTCCTAGCGGACAGCGGCCTGTCCGGCCATCGGCAGCGGCGGGCGGGCGGCGCGGTAGCGGACGCGCCGAGGCGGACGATCTCGCTGATCGTGCCGCTGGCGACGCGCAGCAGGAAGAGCTGGCGCTGGATGCCCTGCGGGCCGACCGCCGACGGTGCCGGCGGCGCCCTCGAAGCTGCGCGGCGACTGCAGCGCCGTGATCACCTGCGAGCGGCTGCGCGCGCCGCTCTGCACGCGCGACGAGCGACCAGCTTGGCCGGCGTCGTACGCCTGCGCTTCGAGGATCTCCGGCGTCGCACTGTAGGCGGCGCGATAGGCGGCGACGAAATCCTGCGTCGCGCGCCGCTGACTGCTGGCGAAGAAGCCGTCGACGAACACCGCGCCGTCGATATCGTCGGCGGCCGGCCCCAGCGCCGCAGGATCGTTCCAGCCGTTGCTGCCGAGCAGCACGACGCCGGGATGCGCCTGACGCAGCTGCGTGGCGAGCGGCAGCGCCGTCTGGGCGAAGTCGGGAATGAACACCGCCTGCAGGCCGTCGCCCTTGATCCACTTGTCGACGCTGAGCAGCTCGACCGAGAACTCGCGCTGGCTCGGATCGTAGGTCACCGAGCCGACGACGCTGCCCGCCGCGCTGCTCGACCTGCTGGCGGAACGCCGTCGAGAGCGCGATGCCGTATTGGTCGTTGGGATAGAGGATGCCGAGCTTGCGCATGCCCTGCCCGACGCACGGCGTACTCCGCGAGCTCGGCGGCCTGGCGCTCGGCGGTCATCGCCGGCTGCACGACCCAGCGGCCGCTGATGCCTTCCTGTTGCGACAGCACCACCGAGCGGCAGTCCGGCGCGCTCCGGCGCGCGGCGCGACCGCTTCGGCGACCTTGCTGCGCAGCGGCCCGATCACGACGCCGATCGTCGGATCGTTGATCGAGCTCGTCGAGCGCGGCGCGCGCCGATCGCTGGCTCGCCCTGCGTGTCCTTCACGACCAGCGAGCCGGCCTGCGAACCGAGCGCCGAGCTTGATGCCGTTCAGCGAGCGCTGCCCGTAGGTGGCGTACTGGCCGCTGAGCGGCAGCAGCACGCCGATGCGCGGCTGGCGGACCGGCGTCCTCGCCGAGCGGAGGCGACACGGTGTGCGCCGGGCTTCGTCGGCGGAATCGCCGCTAGACGGTAGCGGCGGTCGCGCGGTCGCGCCGGTGTGCCGGACGGCGTGCAGGCGCGTGATCGACCAGCGCCCGCATCTCCTCGGTCGGTCAGCACCGATGCGAGCGCGCGTCAGCGCGCCGGGATCCATGCGATCGAGCGCGTCCGGCGATGTGCTGGCGCGCCTCGCGCTTTCTCCTCGCCGCCGGCGATCTTCCAACCCTCTTCCCACCAGCGCAGCGCGCTGATCGGGTTGCCGCGCGCCAGCTCGGCGTCGCCGCGCAGCGTGTCCACCTGCGCATAATCCTTGTCGGGCAGGCGGCGCTCCATGCGGTCGAGCACGGCGAGGCATTCGGTGTAGCGGCCGCGCCGGTACTCGGACATCGCCATGCGGTAGTAGGCGCGCGGCACGAGCTCCTCGTACTCGTCGCTCGATGCGCTATCGAGGAACACCTGATAGCCGCGCACCGCCTTCTCGTAGTTGCCGAGCCGGAAGTTGTCCTCGGCCTGGCGGAACGGCAGCGGCGCGTCCTCGAGCGGGACCGAACGCGTGCTGCAGCCGGCGGCGGCCAGCGCGAGCAGCAGCGCCGCGACAACGTAGCCAACCGAGACGCGCCGGCTCGCACCCGGCGTGAGCGGGTACGCCCTCACGGCGCCGGCGTGCTGGCACGCCTCCACTCACGACCTTCTGTCCGAACGGCACGCTATCGGCTCTGCCACCGTCCCCTAGCCGAACATCTCCTTGACCTTGTCGAGGAAACCCTTGGAGATCGGGTGTACCTCTTCGCCGCTCAGGCGCGCAAACTCTTCGAGCAGCTCGCGCTGGCGGGCGTTGAGCTTCTTCGGCGTCTCGACGACGACGCGCACCAGCGCATCGCCGTGTCCATAGCCGCGCACATCCGGCACGCCCTTGCCCTTCAGGCGGAAGACGTTGCCCGACTGGGTGCCCGGCGGGAATCTTCATCTTCACCTTGCCGTGCGGCGTCGGCACGTCGATCTCGGCGCCGAGCGCCGCCTGGGTGAAGCCGATCGGCACGTCGCAGACGATGTCGTTGCCCTCGCGGGTGAACAGCGGGTGCTCGCGCACGTGCAGCACGACGTAGAGGTCGCCCGCGGGTCCGCCGTTGCGGCCCGCTTCGCCCTCACCGCGCAGCTTCAGGCGCGAGCCGGTATCGACACCGGCGGGGATGCGCACGCTGAGCGTCTGCTGCGCTGCGCACGCGCGCCGCCGCCGCCGCACGTGCGGCAGGGATCGCGCAGCACGGTGCCTTGTCCCTGGCACTGCCCGCAGGTCTTGGCGATGCTGAACAGTCCCTGCTGGAAGCGCAGCTGGCCGCTGCCGCGGCAGGCGCTGCAGGTGTCGCGCGGCGCGCCGTTCTTCGAGCCGCTGCCCTTGCAATCCTCGCAGGCCACGAGGCGCGGCACGCGCACCGTCTTCTCGGCGCCGAAGACGGCTTCCTCGAAGCTGATCTCGAGATCGTAGCGCAGATCCTCGCCGCGTCGGGTGCGGCTGCGGCCGCGGCGCGGACCGCCGAAGAAGTCGCCGAAGATGTCGCCGAAGATCTCCTCGAAGCCGCCGGCGGCGAAATCGAAGCCACGCCGAAACCGCCGCCCTGCTCGAAGCGCCGCGTGGCCGAAGCGGTCGTACTGGGCGCGCCGCTCGGGATCGCACGAGCACCTGATACGCCTCGGAGGCTTCCTTGAAGCGCTCCTCGGCGGCTTTGTCGTCCGGGTTGCGGTCGGGATGGCGACTTCAACGCGATCTTGCGATAGGCCTTCTTGATCTCGCTCGGCGCTGGCGACCGCGTTCAACACCGAGCACTTCGTAGTAGTCGCGCTTTGCCGCCACACTCACTCCCGCGCGAGAATACAAAAGCCCTCCCCGTCAGTCGAGGAGGGCTTTTGCGCCTCGAGCTGCAGGTCGTCCGGCTCGCACCGGCCGCGCCTTCATCACTGGATCGTCACTATTCCTTGACTTCTTCGAAGTCGGCATCGACGACGTCGTCGCGGCCACCCGGCTTGCCGCCGGCGCCCGCGCCGTCGCTGGGTCCGGCTGCCGCCGTCGCCGGCGCCGCCGCCGCCCGATCGCGCCGCCTTGGCGTACATCGCCTCGGCGAGCTTGTGCTGCGCCGCGGTGAGCTGCTCGAGCGCCGCCTTCAGCTGCGCCGCGTCGTCGCTGTCGAGCACCGCCTTCGCATCCTTGAGCGCGTCCTCGATGGTCGACTTCGCCGCGGCGTCGAGCTCGCCGCCCGTGCTCGCTGAGGTTCTTCTCGGTCTGGTAGATGAGGCTGTCGAGCTGGTTGCGCGCCTCGACGGCTTCGCGCTGCTTGCGATCCTCGCTCGGCGTGCAGCTCGGCGTCCTTCACCATCTGCTTGATCTCGGCCTCGGAGAGACCGCTCGAAGCGGTGATGCGGATCGACTGCTCCTTGCCGGTGCCGAGATCCTTGGCGTGCACGTGCACGATGCCGTTGGCGTCGATGTCGAACGGTCACCTCGACCTGCGGCATGCCGCGCGGCGCCGGCGGAATGCCGACCAGGTCGAACTGGCCGAGCAGCTTGTTGTCGGCCGCCATCTCGCGCTCGCCCTGGAAGACGCGGATGGTCACCGCCGTGCTGGTTGTCCGGCGGCGGTCGAGAACGCCTGGCTCTTCTTGGTCGGGATCGTGGTGTTCTTGTCGATCAGCTTGGTGAACACGCCGCCCAGCGTCTCGATGCCGAGCGAGAGCGGCGTGACGTCGAGCAGCAGGACGTCCTTCACCTCGCCCTTCAGCACGCCGCCCTGGATGCGCGGCGCCGATGGCGACGACCTCGTCCGGGTTGACGCCCTTGTTGCGGCTCCTTGCCGAAGAGCTTCTTCACCCGCGCCTGCACCGCCGGCATGCGGGTCATGCCGCCGACCAGGATGACCTCGTCGATGTCGCTCGGCGCTCGAGGCCCGGCGTCCTTCAGCGCGGTGACGCACGGCCCGTCGAGACGGTCGAGCAGGTCGGCGCAGAGCGCTTCGAGCTTGGCGCGGGTGAGCTTCATGTTGAGGTGCTTCGGACCGCTCTGGTCGGCGGTGATGAACGGCAGGTTGATGTCGGTCTCCATCGCCGTCGACAGCTCGCACTTGGCGCGTCTCGGCGGCTTCCTTGAGGCGCTGCAGCGCCATGCGGTCGCTTGCGCAGGTCGATGCCCTGGTCCTTCTTGAACTCGTCGGCCAGGTAGTCGATGACGCGCTGGTCGAAGTCCTCGCCGCCGAGGAAGGTGTCGCCGTTGGTGGCCTTCACCTCGAAGACGCCGTCGCCGAGCTCGAGGATCGAGATGTCGAAGGTGCCGCCGCCGAGATCGAAGACGGCGATCTTCTCGTCCTTCTTCTTGTCGAGGCCGTAGGCGAGCGAGCGCCGCGGTCGGCTCGTTGATGATGCGCAGCACGTTCGAGGCCGGCGATCGCGACCGGCGTCCTTGGTGGCCTGGCGCTGGCTGTCGTTGAAGTAGGCCGGGACGGTGATGACCGCCTCGGTGACCTTCTCGCCGAGGTAGTCCTCGGCGGTCTGCTTCATCTTCTGCAGGATGATCGCCGAGATCTCCGGCCGGGCTGTACTTCTTGCCGCGGCACTCGACCCAGGCGTCGCCGTTGTCGCCCTTGACGATCTTGTAGGGCGCGATCTTCGGCGGCTTTCTGCACCTCGGCGTCGTCGAAGCGGCGGCCGATGAGGCGCTTCACCGCGAAGATCGTGTTCTCCGGGTTGGTGATCGCCTGGCGGCGGGCGATCTGGCCGACCAGGCGCTCGCCGGACTCGGTGAAGGCGACCACCGAAGGCGTCGTGCGGCTGCCCTCGGAGTTGGGGATCACCTTCGGATCGCCGCCTTCCATGACGGCAACACACGAGTTCGTGGTGCCGAGATCGATTCCAATTACCTTTGCCATGTGGGGTTGTCTCCTTCGCGCCGGATGGCGCAGAGTCCGCTCATCGAGCGGCAATCGGGGAGTTAATCATCGTTCTGACTGGCTATCAACCGGTGGTTTGGTGGAAACGCTGACTTTGGCCGGGCGGAGCAGCCGATCGTGCAGGGTGTAGCCGGGCGCGAACTGCTCGCACGACCTGATTGGGCTCGTCGACGCGGCATCGGTCGCTGCACACGGCCTCGTGGCGGTTGGGGTCGAAGGTCCTCGCCGGTCGCCTCGACGCAGGTGACCCCGTGCCGCTCGAGCACGTCGAGGCGCGCTCTTGCAGGACCAGCCGGACGCCTTCCACCAGCGGCTGACCGTTGCCGCCGGACGCCGGCATGCTCGACGGCGCGCTCGAGGTTGTCGATCACGTCGGCAGCAGGTCGCGGGCCAGCGTGCGTCGCGGCATAGCGCAACGCCTCGGCCTGGTCGCGGTGCATGCGCTTCTTGAAGTTCTCGATCTCGGCGCGCTCAGCGCAGGTACAGGTCGCGGTAGCGCTCGGTCTCGGCGCGTCTGTCTGCCATCGTGCCGCAGGCGCGCGATCGTCTGCTCAGGCGTTCCGCCCGAGCCGGCAGTCGTCGGCGGTCGGTATCCGGCGCGCCGGTATCGGCTTTGGGATCGTCTCGGCTGTCATCGACGCAGCCTCTCCTCTGGTCGTGGCGGAGATTGGGCGCGGGCCGCCGGGCGCGCGCAAGTAAGGGCGAAGGCTCCCTTGTCAAGCGAAAGTCGACCGGTGTTTAGCTGCCGCTCGTGCCCGAATCGCGCAGCAGCCTGAGCGATCGTGCTCCGCTGGCGGTCCTACGGTGAGGCGACAAGATCGCCACCTTCCTCACCGAGGACTTCGGCAAGCTGACCGGAATCGCCAAGGGCGCCAAGAACTCGCGCCGGCGCTTCGCCAACTCGCTCGAGCCGCTCGCCCGCGTGCGCGTCCACTTCCGCCAGAAGCCGACCGCGAGTCTGGCCTTCCTGGAGAGCTGCGAGCTGCGCAGTCAGCACCGGCGGCGTTCAGCGATCCGACCCGCTTCGCCTACGCGAGCTACGTGGTCGAGCTGACCGACCAGCTCACGCTCGAGGACGATCCGGTGCCACGATCTGTACGCGCTTGCTCGACGAGGCACTGGCGGAGCTCGAGCGCGGACCGGCGACCACGCGCGTTCCTGCGCGGCTTCGAGCTGCAGCTCCTGAGCCGCGCCGGGTTCGAGCCGCAGCTCGACCGCTGCACCCGCTGCGACCGGGCCTGGACCGAGGACGCCCAGGCGCACCTCAGCTTCAGCCACGGGTACGATGACCTGCGCGGCCTGCCGCGGCTTCGAGGAGTCGGCGAATGAGCGTCGACCCGGTTCTGCTCGCGAGGATGGCGGAGCTCAAGATCGCTGCCGCTCGCCGCCTGCCGCGAGCGCAGCCTCGGACGGGTTGGCGCGCGATGCCGGCAGGTCACCGGCCGTCTGCTGGCGCTCCACCTCGCGCGCCCGCTGCGCTCGGTCAGATTGATCGAGCAACTCGCCCCGGTTCGGTGGGAAGACAGACCGACTCGATAGAGACGCCCGACGCCGAGCTGGTCGTCAGGCTTCAACCACGGATCTCACGGATCACGCGGATACGGATGAGCCGTCGTATCCGTCATCCGTGTGATCCGTGAAATCCGTGGTCGCCTGCTCGCATTCAGCGCGATCTTGCAACGCATTCGACCTGACGGACGTCCACGATCGACGGCTCCGTCAAAGTTTCTTTCCGCAGGACGCGTGCTAGGTCGATCCTTTCGCCCAATGACCCAGGTGACGATGGACAAGGTCGTGAACCTCGCCAAGCGGCGCGGCTTCACCTTCCAGTCGAGCGAAATCTACGGCGGCCTGTCGAGCTGCTGGGACTACGGCCCGCTCGGCGTCGAGCTCAAGCGCAACGTCAAGAACGCCTGGTGGCGCGACATGGTGCAGGCGCGCGACGACATCGTCGGCATCGACTGCTCGATCCTCATGCACCCGCGGGTCTGGGAGGCCTCGGGCCACGTCGCCGGCTTCAGCCGATCCGCTGGTCGACTGCCGCGAGTGCAAGGCACGCTTCCGCGCCGACCACATCGCCGACGCGCAGTGCCCGCTGAAGCCGAGCAAGGCGCCGGCGTCAGTTCGAGAAGTGCGACCTCACCGAGGCGCGCCAGTTCAACCTGATGTTCAAGACGTTCATGGGCCCGGTCGAGGACGAGCGCCAGCGTCGTCTACCTGCGCCCGGAGACGGCGCAGGGCATCTTCGTCAACTTCCAGAACGTGCAGACAGCCGTCGCGCCAGAAGCTCGCCGTTCGGCATCGCCCAGATCGGCAAGTCGTTCCGCAACGAGATCACGCCCGGCAACTTCATCTTCCGCACGCGCGAGTTCGAGCAGATGGAGATGGAGTTCTTCGTCAAGCCGGGCGAGGACGAGCAGTGGTTCGAGTACTGGACGCAGCGCGCGGCTCGATTGGTACGTCGCGCTACGGCATCCGGCCGCGAGAACCTGCGCCTGCGCGCCGCACGCCAGCCGACGAGCTGGCGCACTACGCCAAGGGCTGCGCCGACGTCGAGTACAGCTTCCCGATCGGCTGGTCGGAGCTCGAGGGCATCGCCAACCGCACCGACTTCGATCTGCGCGCGCACTCGGAGGCGAGCGGCAAGGATCTCGCGCTACTTCGACGAGGAGACGCGCGAGCGCTACCTCGCCGTACGTGATCGAGCCGGCGGCCGGCGCCGACCGCGCCACGCTGGCGTTCCTGGTCGACGCCTACGACGAGGACGTCGTCGAAGGTGAGCCGCGCACGGTGCTGCGCCTGCATCCGCGCGCTGGCGCCGATGAAGGTCGCCGTCTTCCCGCTCCTGCGCAAGGACGGACAGCCGGAGAAGGCGCGGCGCGGTCTACGAAATGCTGCGCCAGCATCTCGCCGTCGACTACGACCAGGCCGGCGCGATCGGCCGGCGCTATCGCCGCCAGGACGAGATCGGCACGCCGTACGGCATCACCGTCGATCATCAGACGATGGCGGACGACACCGTGACGCTGCGCGATCGCGATTCGATGCAGCAGGTACGGCTGCCGATCGACCGATTGGTGGAGAGCTGGCGCAACGGCTGGCTGCGCCTGGACGCGCTGATGCAGCGGCGCCGCGTCGATACAACGTGCCTGCCGCAGGCACGGCGCCGACGGAGCGGCGCCCTCCACGAGCACGAGGTAGCCAACCATGGGTGGACGAACAAGTCGTAAGGCAGTGCGCACGGCAGCGCCGCCCGGCCGCACGTAAGGTCGACGCCGGCCGCACGCAAGGCCCGCCAGTTCGTCTACGCGTTCGGCGGCGGCCACGCCGACGGCAACGCCAAGATGAAGGACCTGCTCGGCGGCAAGGGCGCCAACCTCGCCGAGATGGCCGACGCTCGGCCTGCCGGTGCCGCCGGGCTTCACGATCTCCACCGAGGTCTGCACGCTACTTCTACGCGCACGGCCGCACGCTACCCGGCGGCGCTGCGCGCCGAGGTCGCGCAGCGCGCTGCGCGCAGGTCGAGCAGCTGGTCGGCAAGCGCTTCGGCGATCCCGACCAATCCGCTGCTGGTGCTCGGTGCGCTCCGGCGCACGCGCGTCGATGCCGGGCATGATGGACACCGATCCTCAACCTCGGCCTCAACGACGCCGACCGTCGCAGGGGCTCATCGCGCGCGACCGGCAACCCGCGCTTCGCCTACGACTGCTACCGCCGCTTCGTGCAGATGTACGGCGACGTCGTGCTCGGGCTGAAGCCCGAGTCGAAGGACGAGATCGATCCGTTCGAGGAGCGCTCTCGAGGACGAAGAAGCACGCGCGCGGCGTCGACGCTCGACACCGAGCTCGACCGCCGACGACCTGCGCGAGCTGGTCGGCGAGTTCAAGGCGCGATCCGTCGAGCGCGCCGCGGCGTCGACTTCCCCGAGGACCCGCACGCAGCAGCTCTGGGGCGCGATCGGCGCCGTCTTCGGCTCGTGGAACAACGACCGCGCCGATCGCCTACCGCAAGCTGAACGACATCCCCGAGTCGTGGGGCACCGCCGTCAACGTGCAGGCGATGGTGTTCGGCAACATGGGCGACGACTCCGGCACCGGCGTCGCGTTCACGCGCGACCCGGCGACCGGCGAGAACGTCTTCTACGGCGAGTTCCTGATGAACGCGCAGGGCGAGGACGTCGTCGCCGGCACCCGCACGCCGCTGCCGATCGCGCGAGCTCGAGCGCGAGAACCCGACCGTCTACCGCGCAGCTCATGACGCATCCGCCGCACGCTCGAGCGCCACTACCGCGACATGATGGACATCGAGTTCACCATCCAGCAGGGCACGCTCGTACATGCTGCAGTGCCGCGTCGGAAAGCGCACCGGCTTCGCCGCGGTCGCGCATCGCCGTCGACATGGTGCGAGGAGCAGCTGATCGCGCCGAAGCGAGGCGCTGCTGCGCGTCGAGCCCGAGCAGCTGAACCAGCTGCTGCGGCCCGACGTTCGACGCCGCCGACAAGGAGCGCGCCGTGCAGCGAGCAGCGGCTGCTCGCCAAGGGGCTCAACGCCGGCCCGGGCGCCGCGGCGGGCGCGATCGTATTTCACGCCGAGGACGCCGAAGCGGCCGCAGCGCGCGGCGAGCGCGGTCATCCTGGTGCGCATCGAGACGTCGCCGGAGGACATCCGCGGCATGGCCGCGGCGCGAGGCATCCTCACCGCGCGCGGCGGCATGACCAGCCACGCCGCGCCTGGTCGCGCGCCAGATGGGCAAGGTGTGCGTCGCCGGCTGCGAGCGCGCTCGAGATCGACTACGCGGCGCGCACGATGCGCGTCGCCGGCCGCGATCGGCGCTGCGCGAGGGCGACGATCTCTCGATCGACGGCATCGACCGGCGAGGTGTTCCGCGGCGCGCATCGCCACCGAGCCGAGCGAGGTGGTGCGCGTGCTGATCGACCGCACGCTCGACGCCGCGGCAGGCGCCGGTCTATCCAGCGCTATGCGCAGCTGATGAGCTGGGCCGACAAGGCGCGCACGCTCGGCGTGCGCGCCAACGCCGATCAGCCCGACCAGGCGCACGCACGCGATCGCCTTCGGCGCCGAGGGCATCGGGCTCTGCCGCACCGAGCACATGTTCTTCGGCGAGGGCAAGATCGACGCCGATGCGCGAGATGATCCTCGCCGAGACCGTCGAGGCGCGCCGCGCCGCGCTCGCGCAAGCTGCTGCCGCTGCAGCGCGACGACTTCGCCGGCATCTTCCGAGGCGCATGGACGGCCGGCCCGGTGACGATCCGCACGCTCGACCCGCCGCTGCACGAGTTCCTGCCGCACGACGACGCCGAGCAGCAGCGCGCTGGCGGACGAGCTCGGCGTCGCCGTCGAGCGCGTGCGCGCCGCGCGTCGAGTCGCTGCACGAGTTCAACCCGATGCTCGGCTTCCGCGGCTGCCGCCTCGGCATCATCTATCCCGAGATCACCGAGATGCAGGCGCGCGCGATCTTCGAGGCCGCCGCGCAGCGTGCGCAGCGAGGGCATCAGCCGTGCATCCCGAGGTGATGATCCCGCTCGTCGGCGCACGTGAAGGAGCTCGCGCTGCAGGCCGACATCGTGCGCGACGTCGCCGACGGAGGTCATGGCCGAGCGCGGCGTCGCGCTTCGCCTACACTGGTCGGCACGATGATCGAGGTGCCGCGCGGCGCGCTCACCGCCGACGAGATCGCCGCGCGACGCCGAGTTCTTCTCCTTCGGCACCAACGACCTCACCGCAGACCGACGCTCGGCGTCTCGCGCGACGACGCCGGCCGCTTCCTCGTCGCCGTACGTGCGACGCTCGAGATCTACGCGCGCGACCCGTTCGAGATCGATCGACCGAGACGGCGTCGGCGCGCTCGATGCGCATCGCCGTCGAGCGAGGGCCGCGCCGCGCGGCCGCGACCTCAAGCTCGGCATCTGCGGCGAGCACGGCGGCGACCCGAGCTCGATCGCGCTTCTGCCACGCAGCTCGGGCTCGACTACGTCTCCTGCTCGCCCGTACCGCCTGCCGATCGCCCGCCTCGCCGCCGCACGCGGCGCTCGGCCGAGCTCGCGTCATCATCCGCCCGGCAGCCGACAGAAGCGGCGCCTGCTGCCCGGTGCGTACTCCGTCGCCGCCGGGCTGGGTGCGTCAGGCGCACCCTCTGCGAGACCGGGCGTTGCAAGGCCTACGCCGCTCGGCGACTGCGACGCGACCGGCCCGCGCGCGTCATCGATGCTCCCGCTTCGCGTGTCACGGCATGGATGCAGACCACGCCGGCATTCAGGTTGCCGTCGCGTAAGTGCGATCAGCGCGGCGCGCGAGTGCCCACCAGCCTGACGCGCGCTGCGCATGGCATCGGCGCCTCATGCGGCGATCGCATCGCGCGCAGCGAGGCGATGGCGTGACGAACGCAGAAATATTGAATTGACAGGCCCCAGACCGCCGCTACCGTCGCAGGCCGCAGTCGGCGCTGACGCGATGAGTTCGGACGCCCCATGAGCACCCGGCTCGGAGAGTTGCTCGTCAAGCGCGGGCTGATCAGCGTCCGCGCAGCTCGAAAGCGCGATCGAGCATCACGAGAGCGAGGAGCACGGAGCGCTCAGCACCGCGCTGGTCGACGCTGCGCGATCTTCAGCGACGCCGGAGCTCACCGCCCTCCTGCAGAAGGAGTACCGCCTGCCGCTGGTCGATCCGGCGGCGATGGACGTCCCGCCGAGGTCGTGCGTCTGGTCCCGCCGACGCTGGCGCGCCGCCACCACCTGGTGCCGATCAGCCTCACCGGCTCGACGCTGACGCTGGCGCATGTCCGATCCGTCGAACCTGGTCGCGATCAACGAGGTCAAGTTCCTCACCGGCTACGACGTGCAAGGTCGCGGTCGCCGCGCACCAGCTCGGTGAGCGCGCGCGATCGCGCCGTCTCTACGACGAGGGCGCCGACTACAACGACGTGCTCGCGCAGGTCGAGAACGAGGACGTCGAGCTGGTCAAGGACGAGGAGGAGGTCGACGCTCAAGGAGCTCGAGCGCGCCACCGAGGACGCGCCGGTCGTCCGCCTGGTCAACGCCATCCTCACCAGCGCGATCAAGCGGCGCGCGAGCGACATCCATCTCGAGCCGTTCGAGAAGATGTTCCGCGTCCGCTACCGCGTCGACGGCGTGCTCGAACGAGATCATGAAGCCGCCGCTCAAGCTCAAGAACGCCATCACCTCGCGCATCAAGATCATGGCGGCGCTCGACATCGCCGAGCGCCGCCTGCCGCAGGACGGCCGCATCAAGCTCAAGCTCGGCCAGGGCCGGAGATGGACTTCCGCGTCTCGCGTGCTGCCGACGATCTTCGGCGAGAAGATCGTGCTGCGCCTGCTCGACAAGGTCGAACCTGCAGCTCGACATGACCAAGCTCGGCTTCGAGCGAGAAGCCGCTCAAGGACTTCAAGGACGCGATCTACAAGCCCTTCGGCATGGTGCTGGTCACCGGCCCGACCGGCAGCGGCAAGACCACCACGCTGTACTCGGCGCTCGTCCGAGCTCAACAAGATCGCCTCGAACATCTCCACCGCCGAGGATCCGGTCGAGTACAACCTGCGTCGGCATCAACCAGGTGCAGATGCACGAGGACATCGGCCTCAACTTCGCCGACGCGCTGCGCGCGCTTCCTGCGCCAGGACCCCGACATCATCATGGTCGGCGAGATGCGCGACTTCGAGACCGCCGAGATCGCGATCAAGGCCGCGCTCACCGGCCACCTGGTGCTCTCGCACGCTGCACACCAACGACGCGCCGTCGACCATCATCGCGCCTGCTCAACATGGGCGTCGAGCCGTTCCTGGTCGCCTCGTCGGTCAACCTCGTGCTCGCGCAGCGCCTGGCGCGCGTCATCTGCAGCGGCCTGCAAGGAGCCGGTCGAGGTCCATCCGCAGGCGCTGGTCGAGCTCGGCGTGATCCGCGAGGAAGCGCGCACCGTCGACCTGCTTCCACGGCAGCGGCTGCCCGCAGTGCAGCGGCACCGGCTACCGCGGCCGCGTCGCGCTCTACGAGGTGATGCCGATGAGCGAGGAACTGCGCGAGCTGGTCCTCGCCGGCGCCTCCGCGAGCCGAGCATCAAGCGCACCGCGATCAGCGCTCGGCATGATGACCCTGCGCCAGAGCGGCCTGCTCAAGCTCAGGCAGGGCATGACGACGATCGAGGAAGTGCTTCGCGTCACGATGGCGGACTGATATCGAACGACGGATGACAGCAGATCGATGATCGCAGACTCCCGTCTCGCATCCGCTGGTGCACGCGCGGTGTCGCATGAGTGAAGCACCGAAACCGTCGCGTCGCCGGCGCCCCGACCGTGCAGGACTTCCTCGCGCCTGGTCGCCGAGCAGCGGCGGCACCGACCTGCACATCACCGCCGAGAGTCCGCCGGTGATGCGCCTCAACGGCGAGCTGCGGCCGCTGCCCTTCCCGCCGCTGTCCGCCAACGACACCAAGCACGCTCTGCTACAGCGTGCTCACCGAGAGCCAGAAGCACCGCTTCGAGGAGACGCAGGAGCTCGACTTCTCCTTCGGCATCCGCGGCCTGAGCCGCTTCCGCGGCAACCTCTTCCTGCAGCGCGGCGCCGTCGGCGGCGCGTTCCGCACCGATTCCCTACTCGGCCCGCCCGCTCGCCGAGCTCGGCCTGCCGCCGGTGGTCGCCGAGATGACGAAGCTGCCGCGCGGCCTGGTGCTGGTCACCGGCCCGACCGGCAGCGGCAAGTCGACCACGCTCGCGGCGATGATCGACTACGATCAACAACGACGCGCCACGAGCACATCATCACGCTCGAGGATCCGATCGAGTTCGTGCACCAGCACAAGAGCTGCGTCGTCAACCAGCGCGAGGTCGTACGCCGACACGCACAGCTTCAGCGACGGCGCTGCGCCACGTGCTGCGCCAGGACCCCGACGTCGTGCTGATCGGCGAAATGCGCGACCTCGAGACCGATCGAGTCGGCGCTGACCGTCGCCGAGACCGGCCACCTCGTGCTCTCGCACCCTGCACACCAACTCGGCGCCGTGCAGACGATCAACCGCATCATCGACATCTTCCCCGAGCAGCAGCAGCCGCAGGTCCGCGCGCAGCTCTCGCTGATCCTGCAGGCGGTCGTCTCGCAGCAGCTCATCCCGCGCCACCGACGGACGCGGCCGCGTGCTGGCGGTCGAGGTCATGATTCCCAACCCCGCCATCCGCAACCTCATCCGCGAGAACAAGATCCACCAGCTCTACTCGCAGCTGCAGGTCGGCCAGTAGCAAGTTCGGCATGCAGACGATGACCCAGTCGCTGCTCGATCTCTACACGCGCACAGCTCATCACCTACGAAGAGGCGATGGGCCACGCGACCGAGCCCGACGAGCTGCGCCCGATGCTGGCGTGCCAGGCGCTGCCGCGCCTGCAGCGGCGGCTAGCCGCAGCCCGTGGCAGGCGCGGCGCCGCAGCGTCGCCGGCGTGCGCAGCGCGCGACCGGCATACAAGCCGCGCATCGCACGCCTCGCCCGGCGGCTGCAGATCGCGCGCCGCCGATGCGACGCGAGGGCCGCGGCCACGCTGCGCAGCATCGACTACGCCAGCCGATCCGCCCGCCATCCCGTACGCCAACATCGTTCGCCGGCCGAATCTAACACACCGCAGATGACATGCCAAGCGTGCGGTGACAGTGGCACGCGATGCGCGCATGGACGCGCCTGGCACAGGCGCGTGCTGCATTCCGTGGCCGCGAGGCGTCGAATCGACGCCAAGTCGCTTGAAAACCCAGGCTTGCGGGATCGAGGTCGGGGGTCAAAAAATGGCGGTCTTCCGTTGGCAGGGTGTCTCACCGCGCGGCGAGACGATCAGCGGCGAGATGGAGGCGGCGACCCGCGACGCGGTGCTGGCCCGCCTGCGCGCCCAGCGCATCCAGCCGATTCCCGACCAAGATCCGCGAGCGCGGCAAGGGCCTCGACACGCGACATCGCGATCCCCGGCTTCGGCGAGAGCGTCAAGACGAAGCGACGTCGTGGTCTTCACCCGCCAGCTCGGCACGATGATCGACGCCGGTCTGCCGATCGTGCAGTGCCTCGACATCCTCGCGACGCAGACCGAGAACAAGAAATTCCGCAGGCATCATCCGCCAGCTCAAGGAGGACGTCGAGTCCGGCTCGACGTTCACCGAGGCGCTGCGCAAGCACCCCAAGGTCTTCGACGACCTGTTCGTCAACATGATCTCCGCCGGCGAGATCGGCGGTATCCTCGACACCATCCTGCAGCGCCTCTCGATCTACATGGAGAAGGTCGATGAAGCTGAAGAGCGAAGATCAAAGGCGCGATGATCTATCCGGCGACCATCGTCACCGTCGCCGTCGGCGTCACCGCCGTCCTGCTGATCTGGGTCATCCCGGTCTTCGCCGAGCTGTTCACCAGCTTCGGCCAGGCGCTGCCGGCGCCGACGCAGTTCGTCATCAACCTGTCCAACTTCACCATCGCCTACTTCCACTTACATGGTCGGCTGTCGCGTCGTCGCCGCCGCGGTCGGCGCTGCGCCAGTCGTACAAGACCGAGCACGGGCGCACTGGCGATGGACAGCGCGCTCCTGCAGGTGCCGGTGTTCGGCGACCTGATCCGCAAGTCGTCGATCGCCCGCTTCACGCGCACGCTCAGCACGCTGGTGTCCTCGGGCGTGCCCGATCCTCGACGCGCTCGCTGATCACCGCCAAGACCTCGGGCAACAAGGTCGTCGAGCGCGCCATCCTGGCGACCCGCGCTGAGCATCAGCGAGGGCAACTCGATCGCCGAGCCGCTGCGTGCAGAGCAAGGTCTTCCCGCCGATGGTCTGCCAGATGATCGCGGTCGGCGAGTCGACCGGCGCGCTCGACGCGATGCTGCAGAAGATCGCCGAGTTCTACGAGGACGAGGTCGACAACATGGTCGCCAACCTGACGGCCCTGATGGAGCCGCTGGTCATCCTGTTCCTCGGCGTCATCATCGGCGGCCTCGTCATCTCGATGTACCTGCCGATCTTCAAGCTCGGGTCGGTCATCGGCTGATCGCCATGTGCGATCCGGCGTGTCGACCCGCAGGCGTCGCGACGAGCTGCGCGGCCGCCTGAAGTGGTTCCTGTTCGGCCGCGTCGCCGTCATCTCGTGCTTCCTGGCGATGGTCGCGGTCGTCCTATCTGCGCACGCGCGCGCGAGCGCTTCGACGTCCCGGTCAGCGAGCTGCTGCTGCATCGTCGCCGCTGACCTACGCCTTCTCAGCGTCTGTCGGCGCTGCTGCTGCCGCACTCGCGCCGGCCGGCCGCGTTCGCGTACGTGCAGATCGGCCTTCGACGTCCTGCTGGTCACCGGCGTGATCTTGCTCACCGGCGGCGTCGACAGCCCGTTCGCCGTTCCTCTACAGCCTGCCGATCATCAACGCCGCCGTGCTGCTGTTCGGCGAGCGGCGCGCTCTTCGCGCGCGGTCGCTCGGCGCTCGCGCTACGACGGCATGCTGCGCCGCGCTGGCCGGCAGCTCGCAGTCGGCCTCGCGCAGCCCGACGCTGTCCGACCTGCACATCGGCATGCGCGTGCGTCACCGCCAACGTCACCTTCGGCCTGATCGCCTTCCTCGCCAGCATCCTCACCCGCCGCCTGCACGCCGCCGAGCGCCTGCTGCGCGAGAACGCAGGCCGAGCGCGATCACCTCGCGCTGCTGCAGGATACGCTGGCGCGCACGATCGGCAGCGGCCTGATCACCACCGACGCCGACGGGCGCATCACCTCGGCCGATCGACGCATCGCCGCAGAGCTCGCCGGCGCGACAGCCGGCGAGCTCGTCGGCGCGGACATCGGCGCGATCTTCGCGCCGCTGCGTCTGACCGCCGAGGCGCGCCTAGCGCTTCCTCCAGTCGTCCGGCGGCCGCCGAGCCGATCGAGTTCGCCCACACGGAGCGCCGGACGAGCGCCGACCTGCCAGCTGCGCTGCGTCGGCGCCGCCGCTGACCAGACACCTTCGGGCATCCCGATCGGCGCCCTCTACGTGCTGCAGAACGTCACCGCGCTGAAGGAGCTCGCGGCGCAGCCAGCGCCGAGACGAGGATCGCGAGGACGCTCGTGCCGCGGTCGAGACTCGACGCCGCCGCCGAGGTCGCCGAGGCGGCCGACGGCTTCGTACGGCGCCAGCGCCGGCATCGCGCAGATCCGCGGCCTGATCGAGCGCGTCGCCGTCTCCGGATGCGACGCGTGCTCATCGCCGGCGAGAGCGGCACCGGCAAGGAGGTCGTCGCGCGCGCCATGCACGCGCGCGGCCCGCGCCGCGACAAGCCGCTTCGTCGCCATCAACTGCGGCGCCATTCCCGAGCACCTGATCGAGAGCGAGCTCTTCGGCCACGTGCGCGGCGCGTTCACCGGCGCCGTCGCCGACCGCGCCCGGCTGCTTCCGCAGCGCCGACGGCGGCACGCTCTTCCTCGACGAGATCGGCGAGCTGCCGCTGCACCTGCAGGTGAAGCTGCTGCGCGTGCTGCAGGAGCGCGACGTTCCGCCCGGTCGGCAGCGAGACCAACGTCGCCGTCGACGTGCGCATCGTCGCCGCCACCAACCGCGATCTGCACGCGGCAGGTGAAGGGCGGCCAGTTCCGCGAGGATCTCTACTACCGCCTCAACGTCATCTCGCATCGAGCTGCCGCCGCTGCGCGAACGCCGCGAGGACATCCCGCTGCTCATCCGCCACTTCCTGCGCCAGTTCTCCGACATGCACGACGCGGCGCGTCGTGCCGCTTCTCGGTCGGCGCCGGCCGCGCTGCTGCTGCAGCACCGCTATCCCGGCAACATTCGCGAGCTCGAGAACATCGTCGAGCACGCCGTCGCGCTGTGCGACGGCGACACCGCGACCGAAGAGCATCTGCCGCTGTACCTGACCGGCGAGCATGCGCCATGCGCTCTGCCGGCGCTGCACAGCTCCGAGCCGATCGCGCTGCCGTCGATGCTCGCGACGCGCCGACCCGCCGCTGGCCGACGCCGCCGCGCGATCCGACGCGGCGGATCCGTCGATCTCGAGGCGCGATCTCGCCGCGTACGAGAAGGCTACTCCTTGCGCGCGCTCGATCAGGCCGGCGGCGTGGAAGAAGCGGGCGGCCGAGCTGCTCGGTATCAACTTACCGATCACTCCGCCATCGGCTGCAGAAGTACGGCGCTCAGCGACGCCTACGACGACCAGGCCATCGCCTCGTGGCGTTCCGCGCGTCAAAAAACCCGCGCCCCGGTGACGCGCATTGTCACTGGACGCCCGCACGGTGTCCGCCACCGCGTTCGCCACAGCGCCGGCCAGCGACACCGAGGTTGGCACTGCGACTGGTACACGCCTTGCTCAGGCGTCCGGTCACGCAAGTCATGACGCAGCGACTCGAGGATTCGTTGATTTCTCGTCCACCCATCACGGTCCACGGACCCACAACCGCAGGAGGAGAAAATGAAGGCACTCAAGGACAGCAAAGGGCTTCACCCTGATCGAGCTGCTCGTGGTCGTCGCGATCATCGGCATTCTGGCCGCGATCGCCATTCCCAGTTCGCCTCGTATCGTCAGCGCGGCTTCGACGCCCGCGCCAACTCGGATCTCCGCAACGCGGCGACCTCGCGAAGAGGCCGTCTTCGCGACCTCCCAGGCGTACGTGACCTGCGCCCGCCGCGGCCTGTGAGACCTCGCTGCCGGGCTTCCAGCTCTCCGGACACGGTCGCCATCTCGATGACGTCGGCCGGCGGCGCCAACCCGTCCTTCACGGGTACGTCGAACTCGACCAGCGGCTCCGGAGCAAGACCTTCTCGTACAACAGCACCGCGGGCGGCATGCAGTAAGCCACCCGTCACCTCGATCAACCCAGGGGAGGGCTCACGCCCTCCCTCTTTTTTGACCCTGGCCCCTCCAACCGCCTGTGGCGTGACGCAAGCGTGTGCTCCGCTAGCCGCGGCCCTCGTGGCCGCATGGCGACGCGTGAGCGTCGCCGGGTGGGCGGGGTGTGGAGATACGGTTGCCGCGCGCCGCCCGCCGTCCCGGCGGCGTGCGCTGCACCGCCATGCAGCCACAAGGGGCCGCGGCTACGCGGAGTGCGGCGCGCGGACAATCACCTCGCCCGCGCCGATCGATCGACCGGCGCCCCGTCGTGCAGGCCGGCGATGCTCCCCGTCGATAGGGGCACCGCAACGACCTTCGCACCTCGCATGCTCCCTCCACGGCAACGCGGCCCTTCACTCAAAAGCGAGCCCCCAGCGACGTTTCGTCGACTTTGCGACGTCCGATTGGCGTCGAGATCGACGCAAACAGTCACTTCATGACGCTCGGCGAACGACCCTGCGATTCCCGGTTACGGGAAGCGCGCGCAGACCGCACTGGTACACCGCTTGCTGATTCGATTGGCCGTGGAAGGCGACACGGTGAACGACATCGCAAGCAACCGGCGCGGCGCCTGACCACGGGCAGAAGAAGAAGGGGACGGACAGGAGGTGTCGATTGCTGTGTGTGCACAGTCCGCCGTGAAGACAAACCCAACGACGTAATCACCGGATTCACAGAATCAGGGATGAAGAAGGTTTGGACGCCATCACAACCATCGGTCTTCGGACCCAACAGCAGGAGGAGAGAGAAATGAAGGCACTGAAGGACAGCAAGGGCTTCACGTTGATCGAGCTGCTCGTGGTCGTCGCGATCATCGGCATTCTGGCCGCGATCGCCATTCCGCAGTTCGCCTCGTACCGCCAGCGCGGCTTCGACGCCCGCGCCAACTCGGATCTCCGCAACGCGGCGACCTCCGAAGAGGCCGTCTTCGCCACCTCGCAGGCCTACGTGAGCCTGCAGCCGACGCCGCCTGCGAGACCTCGCTGCCGGGCTTCCAGCTGTCGGACACCGTCGCCATCGCGATGACGTCGGCGCGGCGGCTGCCAACCCCGTCGTTCACGGGTACGTCGAACTCGACCAGCGGCTCGGGCAAGACCTTCTCGTACGACAGCACGCCGCCGGCGGCATGCAGTAAGCGTCGACGTCAGACGGACACGAGGGGAGGGCTCGCGCCATCCCTTTTTTCGTTCTGACGTCCAGACCGCGGACCTCACACGCACACGTGCTCCGACCGGGAAAATTCACGTCGACGACCCCCCTTCGCCGGTAACCTGCGACCTGCCATGCTGGCGTCGAAGGCGATGCGTAAGCGCGACCTGGCTGATCGCGCTGTCCCTGATGGTCGCCGCTGGCGGCGATCAGCCAACACGCGGCTCGACCGCGCCGCACTGACGGCGGCGGACGTCGGAACCGGTCTACCTTCCGAAGGCCGAGTACCTCGCGCCGATGGCGCTCGGCTGGCGCAACGCGCGCTCGCCGACGTGCTGTGGTTCCGCACGATCAGCTACTTCACGGCGCCCACTACCGCAGCGACCACACCTATCCCTGGCTCGCGTCGATGTGCGACCTCGTCACCGATCTCGATCCGCGCGCCGAGCACGTCTATCGCTTCGCGGGCGTGATCCTGCCGTGGGAGGCCGACCAGGTCGACGCCGGCATCGCGCTGCTGCAGAAGGGCTGCGGCAGTTCCCGGACGACTGGATGCTGCACTACCACCTCGGGTTCCACCACTTCTTCTTCAAGAACGACATCGACGCCGCGCTCGCGTCGCTGCGCAGCGCCGATGGCGCTGCCCGGCGCGCATCCGTCGTTGGCGCGGCTCGCGGCGGTGCTCGCGCAGCGCCAGTACGGGCCCGAGACGACGCTGGCCTTCCTGCAGGAGCTCGCCGACGACGTCGACAACAGCGAGGTGCGCGGCGTGGTCGAGGAGCACATGCGCGAGGCGCAGCTTTCCGGCCGATCTCGAGCGGCTGCAGGCCGCCGTCGAGACGTACAAGCAACGCACCGAGCGGCGCGCCGCCGCCGTCGCTGCAGGCGCTCGTCGATACAGGCCTGCTTCGCGTCGATCCCCGCCGATCCGTTCGACAAGGGCTACGAGATCGATCCCACGACCGGCGCCGTCCGCTCCGCCAGCGGACGCGTCCCCTCCGCGCTGCACGACAGCCGCGTGCGCGCCGCGCGCTGCGCGCGGCGAGTCCGTTCGCGAGCCATGACGACGCTCGCGCTGCTACGATCCATCGACACACTGCCCGTCGCCGAGCAGTGGACGCGTCCCCGCGCCGACGTCGGGGCCGAGCCGCTCCTCGAGCTCTGCGGCTTGAGCAAGGACTATCGCCACAACTGGACCATGCGCCGCCTGCGGGTGCTGCACGAGCTCGACCTCGTCGTGCGCCGCGGCGAGATCCTCGGCCTGATCGGCCCCAACGGCGCCGGCAAGACGACGACGTTCAAGTGCCTGCTCGGCCTGCTCCGCCCGAGCGCGGGTCGCGTGCTGTTTCGAGGGCCAGCCGCTGGGCGTGCGCGCGCGCGCCGCCATCGGCTTCCTGCCCGAGCAGCCGTACTTCTACGACTACCTCACGGTGCAGGAGACGCTGTCGCTCTACGCGCATCTCTACGGGCAGCACGGCCGCCGCCGCGCGCGCCCGCGTCGCCGAGGTGATCGAGCAGGTGCAACTGGCCCCAAGCGGCGGGCGCCGCTGCGCACGCCGTCGAAGGGGCACACATGCAGCGCGTCGGCATCGCCCAGGCGATCGCTCAACCGCCCGCGCCTGCTGATCCTCGACGAGCCGATGTCCGGTCTCGACCCGATCGGCCGGCATGCCATGCGCGCGAGCTGGTGCGCGCGCTGCACGCGGCGGGCACGACGATCATCTTCTCGTCCGCACATCCTCCCCGACGCGGAAGCGCTGTGCGATCGCGTCGCCATTCTCGCCGGCGGACGCCTGCGCGAGATCGTCGACGTGGGCACCGCCGGCGTCGCGGTCTACCAACTTCGTCGTGGGCCCGCTGCCCGCCGACACCCTGGCGTCGCTCGAGCGCCTCGCGGGCGGAGCTCCGGTGGCCCGCAGGTGGCGGCTGGCGCCTGCGCCTTCCGGATCCACCGCCGTCGGCCCGGCGCTCGATCTGGTGCGCGCCGCCGGCGGCACCGTCGAGAGTCTCGTCCCCGCGCATCCGTCGCTCGAGGAGCGCTTCCTCGCCCACATCGGTTCCGCCACCCCTCTTGAATGAACAGGAGCGTGACGATGACCAGGGGGGCCGACCAACACGGTCGGAGCCAGGCTTCGCGCCTCGCCGCAGAGGCTGCTTGGCCGTTAGGGCCAGAAATTCTGAAACTCCAATCTGTGCGATAACAGCCTCATCAGCGAACAGCCGGTCTGGCGGCCTCAGCATCCCGGGAAGCCCCGCATTTCTGGGGCAAAAGCCCGACCACCGGTCACGCAATCTGGCGGCTGCCGTGCCCCGTGTCTCGTCCTCGCAACCGTTCCCTTACCCGAACAGCCTGTCCAACGGGTTCGCGTTCACGACCCCGACGTCAGTCCGCGACAACCCTCGATGATCACCGAGTAATCCGCCGGCCGCGCTGCTGCAACAGACCGTGTACTACCCCGGCGCGGTCTGCCGGCCGGTCACGTGATGCTCACCTACATGGCGAATCACCTGGTGAGCACCGAGTCCCCCCGGCTTCCACCCGTCAACGTCCTCCTCCTGTAACTACGCTCCTCGCGATCGCCGCGGTGTTGCGCGGCCGCGCGCGAGCTCCGCGCCAATCAGCCCTCGCCGCCACGGCTGCCGCAGCTGCCGCTTTGCCGTCCGATCCGGTGCACACCGAGGCGGTGAGCAACGTCGTCGGACGCGCCAGCCAGTTGCTGGCCGCGTTCCTGGTGCTGGTGGCCCTGCTCGCGGAGATCCGCGCCACGCGCGCCCAACCGGACGCGGATGGGTCTGCACCCTGCCGCCGTCCTCGCTCGCCGCTGCGCGGCTTGCTCAAGCCAAGGAGAGCGCCTTCACTTTCGGCCATCGCGCTGATCGCGATCGTCGTGTGGTGGGTCGACCCGGCGGCGTTCGCTTGATGCGAACCCGGCGCGCGATCCTACCGTTCGCGGCGGTCGGCGTCGCTCACCCTCGGGCTGCGCGTCATCGTAACGTCGGAGCTGCTCGATTGCCCACTGCGCCACCGCTGATCGACAACCCGCTCGCGCATGTCGGCGCCGCGCTCCCGCGTCGCCACTGGCGATGGTCGCGTATAGCTGCCTCGTGACTACGGCTCGCTGCCGATGCTGCCGCCCACCTCGCGGCGGACTATTTCGTACAACGCGATCCCAACCGTCGCGCTCGCCGTTCGACAAAGTCGGGTTCCCGCTCGCGGCGCTGGTGGGCGTCGCCATGCTCGGCGTCGGCGTGCCGTCGCCGTGCGCCGCGTCCCCGTGTTGGTGCTCGCTGCCCTGTTCGTCGCGATCCCGCTCGCAGTCACCGCCAACGTCTTCTTTAGCAATACGTAACTGAACGCAGCGGCCAT
>ERZ1370068.2097-contig-1260_pt1 | contig 80482 bp, 97 predicted proteins | sample MGYA00561227_ERZ1370068 | MGnify/ENA primary metagenome ERZ1370068 (study PRJEB38410, sample SAMEA6850437) | metagenome | study: Metagenomic assessment of the ecological functions of the soil: analysis of the soil microbiota associated with the...
TCAGTCGCGGAATGGGGCAGCACCTTCTCGCCGAAGAGCCGGATCTGCGTCGTGGCGGTCGGTCGCCCCACAGCTCGAGCATGACGTGGGTGCAGCCGGCGTCGCGGTACTCCTCGATCGCCGCGATGCAGTCGGCCGGCGTGCCGGCGATCGGCTTGCACTTGTCGAGGATCGCGTCGGTCACCTGTCGCCTTCGGCCGCGAGCCGTCCGCCCTGCTCCATCGCCTCGGCGACCGGGCGGATCTCGTCCATGCTCGATCCCGGCGAGGTCGAGCAGCGTGTCCGCCGAGCCCTGGATGTTCTGCACCTTGTTCGCGAGGTACATGCCGGCGATCTCGCGCGCGCCGTCGCGGCCCTCGTCGCGATCCTCGTGCGATCGACGCGACGACGGTGCAGCCGATGTCGATGTCCGCCCGACGTTGCTCGCGCGTGTAGCCGGACGAAGGCGGGCGTCGTGATCGACGGCGTCAGGCACCCGTCGGCGATCTCTGCCGGCGAGCGCCCGTCATCTTCGGCGCCGTCGCGGCGACGTAGACCGGCGGCACGTCGCGTGGCGTGTGCGCCTCCGCGCGACAGCGCCGGCACGTCGACGCGCTCCACGTGTCGCCCTCGTACTCGAACGGCGTCGCCGCCGAGCACGCCGCGCACGATCGTCGACCGCGTCGCGCATCGGCCCGAGCGTCTTCTTCGTCTGCATCTGCGCGTTGTTGAGGAAGATCTTCGACGTCCCGGAAGCCGAGGATGAACCGTCCCGGCCCGGCTGCCTCCTGCACGACCCGCGCGTCCATCGCCACCTGCACCGGGTGCCGCGTGAACGGCGAGATGATCCCCCAGCCGATCGTCAGCCGCTCCGTCTCCCGCGCCATCAGCGCCGAGACGACCGTCGACGAGCGTGCCTCCATCCCGATGCTTCCGCCACCACGGGTACGCCTCGGCGAGCCAGATCGTGTCCATCCCGGCCTCGTCCATGACGCGCGCCGACGCGAGCATCTCGTCGAGCGGCTCCATCGTGAGCTGCATCACGCCGATGCGAAACGGGACCGCCACAGCGGCTAGGCTCAGCTCTGCTGCTCGACGCCGACCCGGTCGGCAGCCTCGCGACCTGCTTCTCGAGCGCGCCGAGCACGTTGCCGACCTGCTGGTTGATGATCGGCTGCAGCACGCGCTGGCCCATCGCGCCCACCGGCCCGGCGATCTTGACGTCGGCCTCCCAGCGCATCGAGGTCCCCGTGCCCGCCTCGGAGAGGTGGAACTGGGTCTGCATGTTCATGATCGCGCCGACGCCGTTGCCCTTGGCGTTCAGCTGCGCGAACTCCGGCGCGCGCTCCTCGACCTTGTCGAAGTCGATCGTCATCCGCAGCCCGCCGAGACCGAGCGGGATCTTGACCTTCGCCTGCCAGTTGCGGTCGTCCTTGACCTCGAAGCCCTCGACGCCCGGCATCAGCTTCGCCATCTGCGCCGGATCGTTCAGCGACCTCCCAGACGACGTCGCGCGGGCGCCGACAGCTCCTTCGTCGCCCTCGACCTTCACGCGCGGCGCCACCGAGACGTTCGCGCGCGTCGACTCCGGGTCCTGCAGCATCGACCAGACGCGGTGGTGAGGGGTTGCAGCTGTCGTAGACGATCGGCCTGCCCGCCGGCCGCAGGGCGTCCTGGATCGCCGAGCAGATGCAGTGGATGCCGCCGCCGCCGCCCTCGCCCATCCCCTTCGAGCCGAGCGGCGTGAACGGGTGACGGCGACTCGATCGCGCCGGTCTTCAGCGGCCGGCACGTCGAGCGCGTGCGGCACGTGGTAGTCGTAGAAGTTCGAGGTCAGCAGCTGTCCGTCCTCGTCGTAGACGAAGTCCTCGTAGAGTGCGGCGCCGATCGCGTGCGCGGTCGCGCCGTGCACCTGGCCCTCGACGATCTGCGGATGGATGCGCGATGCCGCAGTCGTCCACGGCGGCGTAGTCGACGATCTCGACGACGCCGGTCTCCCGGTCGACCTCGACCACGCAGGCGTGGATCTGCGTCGCGTAGGTCAGCGTCAGCTTGCCCGGTCTTCTTCTCGGTGTCGACCATCCCGAAGTACGGCCGGTAGACGAAGCGGTGGTTCAGCGTCGGGTTGAAGTCGGGCGGCAGGAAGGCGTTGTTCGCGTTCACGATCGCGCCGAGCGCCATGAACGGCAGCGCCGCCTCGGGCGGGCCGTCCTGATCCGCGCGAAGCCGTCCGCGAGCTCGATCTGCTCGGCCGTCGCACTGCAGCACGGCGCGCCGCGAGCTGGACCATCTCCGCGCTGCAGCAGGTCGGCCGCGCCCTTGACCGCGCCGAGGCCGGTGACCGCGAACTGGCTCGCGTAGGTGCCCGAGAAGCCGGCGTGCGAGTTGAAGAACGTGTCGTGGCCCGGGCGCACGTGCACCTGGTCGGGCGAGCAGCCGAGGATGTCCGCGACGACCTGCGACGACGGTCGTCTCGTGGCCCTGCCCCTGCGGGACGGTGCCGAGCGTGACGACGATCTCGCCGAAGATGTCGAGCTTCACCGTCGCCGCCTCGTTGTTGCCGGAGAACTGGAGCTCGGGGTTCAGGAGCGCGACTGGCCGAAGTTGTTCGTGCCGGAGTCGAGCGTCGAGCCGATCCCGATCCCGAGCAGCTTTCCGCGCGCTGCGCGCCTCCGCCTCGCGCTCCTCGATCGTGTCGTAGCCGATCAGGTCGAGCGCGATGTCGAGGCAGCGCGCGTAGTCGCCGGAGTCGTAGACGCAGCCGTTCGGCGTCTCGTACGGCATCTGCTCGGTCTTGACGTAGTTGCGCTTCCGGATCTCGACCGGGTCGAGGCTCGAGCTCGGCGCCGACGATGTCGATGATCCGCTCGGTCAGCCAGAGGTGCTGCATCCGCGAGTAGCCGCGGTTCGGCGAGACCGGCGCCTTGTTCGTCGTCACCTGCGTGAAGTCGACGCGGACGTTGCGCCAGGCGTAGCAGCCCGGCGGTCACCTGCGCCCAGATGATGCAGCCGAGCGGCTCGTAGCGCGGGAACGCGCCGCAGTCGTCGAGCGCCTTGACGTTGAAGCCGAGCATCGTCCCGTCGTCCTTGACCGCGACCTCGACGTCGTGGAACCAGCGCTCGTTGCCGTGGGCGTTCGCCGTGTGCTGGTCGGTGCGCCACTCGGTCCAGTTGACCGGCCGGTTCAGCTTCCGCGCGAGCAGGCAGAGCGTCACGTAGTAGGGGTGCAGGCAGATCTTGTTGCCGAAGCCGCCGCCGATGTCGTGGGTGACGAAGCGCAGCTTGTCGATCCCGGTGCGGAGCGCCGGCGCCATCCAGATCGCGCCGACGCCGGGCATCTGGTGGTTGCAGTGCAGCGTCCACTGGCCGGTCGCCCGCTCGTACTCGACGAGCGCGCCCGAGCACTCGAGCGGCGTCGAGCTGAAGCGGTGGAAGTGGAGCTCGTCGATCTTGACGATCTGGTCGGCCTCGGCCTTCGCCGCCTCCCAGTCGCCCCAGTCGAAGACGCCGCTCCAGACGACGTTCGAGCCGGCCTCGTCGTGCATCACGGTCTCGTTCTTGACCGCCTCCGCGCGCGTCGACGAGCACGTCGCAGCGGCTCGTACTTCGACCTCGACGAGCTCGGCGGCGTCGCGCGCGAGCTCGCGCGTCCTGGCGCAGACCGCAGCGACCGGCTCGCCCATGAACCGCACCTGCCGACGGCGAGCGCGTAGTCCTTGATGTTCGCGCCCGGCGGCGTCGACATCTCGAAGAACGGGTCGGTCTGGATCGCGACCTCGTCGCCGGTCAGCGTCCCGTAGACGCCGTCGAGCTCGAGCGCCGCCGAGACGTCGATCGGAGACGATCTTCGCGTGGGCGTGCGGCGAGCGGACGAAGTGGACGTAGCCCATCCCGTGCCGGCGGACGTCGTCGAAGAAGACTCCCTGGCCCTGGACGAGCCGCCGGTCTTCCTTGCGCGGGATCGACTGCCCGACGTGGCCCTTCTGCAGCTCGACCGGCGCGGTCGTCGGTCTCGGTCGTGCTCATGCTTTCGCCCGGCCGCACGATCGCCTCGACGATGTTCACGTAGCCGGTGCAGCGGCAGATGTTGCCCTGGATCGCGGTCCGCGCCTCTTCCTCGCTCGGATGCGGGTTCTGCGCGAGCAGCGACGACGCGCTCATCAGCATCCCGGGCGTGCAGTAGCCGCACTGGAGCGCGTGATGCGCGGAGAACGACTGCTGCAGCGGACTGAGCTCGCCGTCGCCGGTCGCGAGCCCTCGACAGTGCCGATCTTCGCGCCGTCGGCCTGGACCGCGAGCAGCATGCAGCTCTTCACGGCCTGACCGTCGAGGTGGACCGTGCAGGCACCGCAGTTGCCGGTGTCGCAGCCGACGTGCGTCCCGGTCAGGTCGAGGTCGTCGCGGATGAAGTGGACGAGCAGGCGCCGCGCGTCCACCTCGCGCTCGTAGACGTCGCCGTTGACGTCGACCGGAGATCGGTGCGGCTCATGGACGGCTCTTCCACGCTCACCTTCCTCGCTCGCGCGGCCTGCGGCGACGGCGCGCACGGCGCAGACCTCCGCCAGCTGTCGCCGGTAATCCGCCGGACGCATGGACGTCCGACGGCGGGTCGAGCGCCTGCGTCGGCGACGGCCTTCCGAATGCTCGCCTCGTCGGTCCCGCCCGGCGTCAGCAGGACTGGGACGGCATCGACGCAGCCGAGCGCGATCCGCGCCGAGCCGCCTGCAGAGGCTCGCGGCCGCGTTCGCGATGCACGTGCCGTCGCGGCCGATCGTCATCGACGCGAATCCGTCCTGCCGCGTTCGCGGCCGCGGGAACGGACACCGACGTGAGCAGCTCGCCTTCACCGACCACGGTCATGTAGACGCCGAGGAAGAACTCCTCGGCCGGGACGGTGCGCTCGCCGGCCTCGCTCCGGATCGTCATCGACGCACCGACGCGCGACGAGCAGCGGCGGCAGGTGGTTGGTCGGGTCGTTCGAGCAGATGTTGCCGCCGATCGTGCCCCGGTTCCGAACCTGCACGTCCGCGATCTGCGCTGCTACCTCGGCCAGGATGGGCCGCGAGACCTCGACCTCGGAGGAGTCCATGATCTGCGTGTACGGTGGCCATCGCGCCGAGCTGGAGCGTGTCGCCGCTGACGCTGATCGCGCGCAGATCGTCGAGCCGGTTCAGGTCGATGAGCACGTCCGGAGATGCCGCACGGGCCTTCATCACGTTCACGAGCGTCTGGCCGCCGGCGAGTGCGCGAGCGCCTTCGTTCGATGCCAGGAGCCGGATCGCCTCGTCGACCGATCCCGGCCGCGCATACTCGACTTCACGGAGAAGCATCGAGGGGATTAAACACTGATTTCTCCGTGACATGTCAAGCGAGTAGAGTCGCCCGCATGGCGGGATTCGACGCGGTCTTCGTCGGTAGCGGCGTCAACTCGCTCGCGGCCGGTGCCTTGCTCGCGAAAGAGGGTTGGCGCGTCTGCGTGCTCGAGCGAAACGACTGGCTGGGCGGCGCGATCAAGACCGTCGACGGCCTCACGGCGCCCGGGTTCACACACGAGGTCTTCTCCTCCTGGCACCCGTTGTGGGTCGGCTCGCCGGCCTATGCCGAGCTGAAGCCGGATCTCGACGCGCTCGGCCTCGAGTATCTGAACACTGGACCTGCCGACCGCCGCGCGCCTTCCCGGACGGCTCGAGCACGCTTCCTCTCGACCGACGGCGCCGCGAACGTCGCCGAGCTCGGCGACGCGTGGCAGCAGCAGTTCGACGAGTTCATGGGCGGCGTCGGACATCGCGTTCGGCGTGCTCGGGACCGAGCTCTGGTCGGGTGCCGGCTTCTCGCTCGGCCGCAAGGCCTACTGCACTACGGCCGCCGCGGCCTCGTCGAGTTCGCCGGGCACACGCTGCTGTCGGCGCGTGACTGGCTGACCGAGACGTTCGACGACGAGCGCACCCGCGGCCTGCTGGCGCCGTGGGTGTTGCACACCGGGCTCGGCCCCGACCAGGCGGTGTCCGGCTTCATGACGCAGGTGATCGCCTGCGCGCTCCAGCTTGGAGGGATGCCGGTGCCGAAGCGGCGGCGGCACGAAGCTCGTCGAACGGTCTGGCCACGATCATTCGCAACGCAGGCGGCGAGCTGCGGACCGAGACGGACGTCGAGCGGATCCTCGTCTCCGGAAGGTCGCGCGACCGCAGTCCGGCTTGCCGACGGCGAGTCGATCTCCGCGTCCCGCGCCGTGCTCGCCTGCGTGACGCCGACGCAGCTGCTACGGGCGGCTGCTCGGAGAGAGCGACACCGAAACGACGTCCGCGACGCCGGCGCGCCGCTTCCGTTACGGCCGCGGCGAGATGCAGATCCACATCGCGATGAACGAGCGGCCGCGCTGGAAGCGGCGACGAGCGGCTCGCACGCACGCCGCTGCTGCACCTCACCCCGGCCTCGACGGCGTCTCGCGGGCCGTCAACGAGGCCGACCGCGGCCTGCTTCCCGGCCGAGTCCACGATCGCGCTCGGCCAGCCGATGACCCTGGATCCGTCGCGCGCGCCGGACGGCTCGTGGGTGATCTGGGTCCAGCTGCAGGAGCTGCCGCCGCGGCCGAAGGGCGACGCGGCCGGCGAGATCGACGTCGGCGACGGCACGTGGACGGAGGAGCTGCGCGAGGCGTACGCCGACCGGATCGTCGAGCGGATCGGCCGTCACATCGAGAACCTCGACGTCCGCGACCGTCGGTCGAGTCGTCATGTCGCCCGCGGACATGGAGGACGCGAACCCGAACTGGGTCGGCGGCGACATCTACGCCGGGTCGTGCGCCCTCGACCAGAACCTCCTCTTCCGCCCCACACCCGCCACGCCCGGCCACGGAACACCGGTCGAGAGCCTCTGGCACATCGGGGCGAGCACCCATCCCGGCCCGGGCCTCGGCGCCGGCTCCGGCTACATCGTGGCCAAGCACCTCACACGTCCACCGCTTCGAAGGCGTCTGCTCGCGAAGCTCCCGGGCGCTGCGCCTGATGCTCTCGCTGAGTGAGATCTCGACTCCGTCGCGCAAGCTTCCGCGACGACCTCCGCGCGTATGCGGCCGCCGGCTTCGACGGGATCGGGATCTGGGAGATGAAGCTCGGTGCGGACGACGAGGCCAACCTCGAGGCCGTACGCGCCAGCGGCCTGAGCGTCACGAACTGCGTGCCGCTCGGTGCCCTCGATCCTCCCGAACACCGTGATCGAAGGCCCGGAGGACGTCGAGAACACGCGATCGACGTCGCTCTGCGCGTCCGCTGCGCCGCTTCGCCCTCTTCGAGCCGGACTGCGTCCTCTGCCTGACCGGGCCGCCGGCGACCGCGAGCGATGAGGAGGCCCGGCGCCTCGGCGATCGACGGCCTGCAGCGGATCGCCGCGGCGGCCGACGAGGCGGGCGTCCGGCTCGGGCTCGAGCCGATCCACGCCTCCGAGCGCGACGGCGCTGACGCTGGTCACGTCGATCCCGGAGGCGCTCGAGCTCCTCGACGAGGCCGGGCTCCCGGACGTCGGGATCATGGTCGACCTCTGGCATCTCTGGGATACGCCGGACATCGAACGCCACCTCGCCGAGAACGTCGACCGGATCACGGGCGTGCACGTTGCCGAACTGGTTCGAGGGCGAGCCGCGGCGATCGCGCGCTGCCGGGCGAGGGCGTCTCGCGCACCGCGGAGCTGATGCGCGTGCTGCGTGATGCCGGCTGGCAAGGCCCCTGGGACGTCGAGATCTTCGGCGACCCTGACCGGCCCGATTCGCTCTGGTCGCTGGACGTCGACGCGGCCGCGCGCCCGCGCGTACGCCGCGATCGCGGCGGTCTAGAGCGGGCGCCCGGCGAGGGCGAGCACGTTCGCGACGAACGCCTTCGTATCGTCGTAGATCCCCACCTCGCGCACCGCCTTCTCACCCTGGTACCAGGCGGCGAGCGCCAGCCGCTGATCGCCGTTGAAGCGCTTGAGGAGGTGGTTCAGGAGGGCCATCCCGACCTCGACGCCGCCCTCCCCCGTCTTGGGAACCGTGTGTCCGAGGATGACGGTCTCGACGAACGCCCAGGTCGGCAGGAATCACCTGCATCGGGCCCCAGGCCCCGACCGACGAGGTGATGTTCGTCTGGAAGCCCGACTCCTGCCACGCGAGCGCGCGCGCGCCAGGCTGACCGAGATGCCGTAGTGGTTCGCCCACTTGTCGATGTGCGCCCGCACGGTCGAGCGGGAGAGCTCTTCGGTCGGACCGCTCCCGACCTCCGCGGGCAGACGAAGCCTCGCGCCCTCGACGACGAGGTTGACCGACTTCAGGTCGTTCACCTTCGCGAGCGCGCGCACGGTCGTCTTGTGCTTCGACCGCGATCTCGGTGAGCGTGTCGCCTGGCTTGACGACGTACGCGACCGGCGTCGTCGTAGCTCGCGTCAGCACCGGCGTACGGCGACCGCTGCCGAATGCCGTCAGGGATGCGGGGCCGGCGACCGCCGTCCACCGCAAGGCCCCGGCTCTTCTGGAAGCGGGCGAGCGCGGCCTTGGTCGACGCGCCGAAGTGGCCGTCGACGTCGAGCAGCCGGAGATGACCCGCCCGCGCAAGCAGGAACTGGAGCGCCGAGACGTCCCACCCGTACGCGCCCTGCACGAGCACGCGTCTGGCGGCGAGCGGCCGGCCGAGCGCACCGAGCTCCGGCGCGTGCGCGGGCCCAGCTCACCGGTGACCGGGAGTCCGCGTCAGCCGCTGGAACGTGCGCAGCCCCTTGGCGGTCATCGGCCCCGAGACACCGTCGATCTTGCCGAAGTACATCCCCTTCGAGCGCAACGCGACCTGGAGGCTTGCGATCTCGGGATCAGGCGCGGCGAGCGCGCTCGGCGCCGCCAACCAGGGCGCTGGCGATCAAAGCGAGAATCAAGGTACGCAGACGCACGGGATTCGGACCATCTTGGGACCGGCCTCCAGCCTCCTGCAAGTCTTTACAAATCGACAATATTTCGGGATGTAAGCGTTTTGGTGACTTCGCGCCAGGTTTCGCCTCGACCGCGCATCTACCGGTCGAGGGCAGGGGTCTGAAGGAGACAGTCGACATTCCCGCGCGGATAGCCGAGCTACGGTCGGTGCTGCTCGAAACGCGGTCCGACGACCTTCGGAAGGCGATCCAAGCGGCGATCGAAGACTGCCGGCGGAAGCTCGCCGAGGCGAGGAGACGACCCGGCGCCAGGCGGGAATACGCGGCCCCTTTCGGAGTCCTAGGGAGCATGGACATCAACGAAAGGGAGTCATGACCACGAAGACACAGCAGAGTCGAGCAGGAACAGCTTCGCGCAGCGACGGCCATCATGATCCGCGCACTCATCCTCGCCGCCATCGTCGCGCTCGTCGTTTCGGTAGCGCCCATCGCCTCGGCGGGCACCGCGAAGAAGCCGCCGTCGCCGAATTTCATCGAAATCGGAACGAGCGAGACGCTCGACCTGGAACGCGAGTGTCCCGAAGCCTGTCCTACGGTGAGCTCCCGCGGTTGGACTCGAACCAACAACCCTCCGGTTAACAGCCGGATGCTCTGCCAATTGAGCTACGCGGGAAGGCAGCGCAGATTGTAGCGTCGCTAGGCGCGTTCCACGGACGGCTCTTCGATCGCCGCGCGAACCGCTCGATCGCCTCCGCGACCTCGCGCTGGCGTCCGGGATCTACCTCCGTGGCGTCCTTCCGCAGGCGCCGCTCCCTGAGGCGGAGCAGCAGCTGCCGGCCGGTTCGCTCGTCGATTCCCTCGCGCGCGACGCGTGCGTCGAGCTCCGCCTTCAGACCGACGAGGTCACCGTCGTCGCCTCCGTTGAGCAGCTGGTCGCGGAACCGGCGGTGAGTCTCCGACTCGAAGTGCTCCGGGGTGATCTCGGCCAGAAGCGGCAGGAGCGTCGGGTGGGCGACGCACGCCGCCAGCACGTCGCGTTCAAGTCGTTCTGCGATCGCGAGCATCTTCGGCGAGAGCTCCTGCGTCAGTGTCCGTGTGCCGCCTCTTCGGTGTCAGTCCCGCCAGCGTCTCCTTCGGAGGTCGAGGCGCCCTGCGAGCAGGCGGAGCGCGTCTTGCCACTCCGGAGAGTCCTCGTTGCGCTGCAGGGATCTCGCGAGCCCGCACGAATGCTTCCTGGCGGTCCGGCGTGCGATCGAGCTCGAGCCGGACGCGGTAGACGACGTAGCTCTCGGCGCCGACGAGCCGCTTCTCGAAGCCGTCCGGGCGCGTCGGCGGGATCCTGTCCCTTCGGCAGCGTCGACGACCCGGACGTCGAAGCCCGAGCGTGGTCGCGAGCTCCATCCCGCGCAGCGTCGCCTCCTCGCCGGCCGCGTCCGAGTCGAAGCAGAGGTAGATGCCGGTGCGTCAGTCGCTGCAGCTCCTTCAGCTGCCGCTCGGTCAGGGCGGTCCCCATCGACGCGACGACGGGCTCGAACCCGGCCTGGCGCAGGGCGATCACGTCGGTGTTGCCCTCGACGACGACGGCGCGCTCCTGCTTCGCGATCGCCGTCCGGGCGAGGTTCGAGCCCGTAGAGGATCGCCGACTTGTGGAAGAGCTCGCCCTCGGGCGAGTTGACGTACTTGCCCTTCAGCGGGTCGTCCTCGTGGAGCTTGCGCGCCTGGAAGCCGACGATCCGGCCGCGCGCGTCGGCGAGCGGGAACATCAGGCGCGGCGGGAAGTAGTCGGAGCCACGCGCGTTGGTGAGCCCGGCGGCGCGCAGCTCGTCGCGCGTGAACCCTTCTCGCTGTGCCTTCTGCGCGAGCGCCGCTCCCGCGGCGAGAGGCCGAGCCGGAACTCGCGGCAGACCGCCTCGCCGAGGCCGCGGCTCGCGAGGTACTCGCGCACCGGCGCACCGGCCGCCGTCTCCCAGAGGTGGCGCTCGTAGAACGCGGCCGCCTGGTCGAGCACGGCGTGCAGCCGGTCGCGGCGCTTGCGCGACTCCTCGAGCTGCGGCGAGGTCTCCTCGTACTCGAGGGTGACGCGGAACCGCTCCGCCAGCCACTCGACCGCGCTCGGCGAAGTCGAGGTTCTCGGTCTCGCGGACGAACGTGATCACGTCGCCGCCCTTGCCGCAGCCGAAGCAGTGGTACGAGCTTGTCGGCCGGATTGACGGAGAACGCTCGGCGTCCGCTCCTCGTGGAAGGGGCAGCGGCCCGAGTAGCGCGGCGCCGGCCTTTCGCAGCGACGTACGGCCGGAGACGACCTCCACCATGTCGGCCGCGGCGACGACCTCTCTCGACGGATGTCTCCTTGATCCGGGCCATCAGAGCCGCTCGGCGTACTGACAGCGCGAAGCGGTCGGTCATGCCGGAGACGAACTCGACGGATCTCGTCCGGCGAGTCGCCGCGCTCGACGAGGTGGTCGAAGATCCGCCGACGATCGTCGTGCGCCCGCACGTGCTCGCTGCGCGCGTGCTCGGCCCGAGGTAGACGCGCTCGAACATGAACTGCGCGGAGCGCGAGCATCGCCGCGCCGACCTCCTCGCTCTGGCACGATGTCGCCGGCGCGCTCGGAGCTCTCGATCGAGGTCGTGCACGAGCGTGTCGATCCGCGCTCGATCCGGTCGCGCCGAGCAGCTCGATCTCGTCGCGCGGCAGGTCGTCGCGGCGTGAGCAGCCCGCAGCGGATCGCGTCGTCGATGTCGTGGTTGATGTAGGCGACGCGGTCGACGATGCCGGACGATCTTGCCCTCGAGCGTCTCGGGCTCGCGCTCGGCCTGTGTGCGTGAGGATCCCGTCGCGCACCTCAGCGGTCAGGTTCAGCTGCTCGGCGATCCGCAGCGACTGCTCGTTGTGGCGGAAGCCGGTGCCGAAGCGCTCGCGCAGGCACGCGTCGAGCGCGCTCCTCGCCCGGCGTGCCCGAACGGCGGGTGGCCCATGTCGTGGCCGAGCCCGATCGCCTCGGTCAGATCCTCGTTCAGCCGCAGCGCGCGGGCGACGCACGCGGGCGATCCCGGTCGTCTCGAGCGTGTGCGTCATGCGCGTGCGGTAGTGGTCGCCGGCCGGGTCGATGAAGACCTGCGTCTTGCCCTTCAGCCGCCGGAACGGCTTCGAGTGGACGATCCGGTCGCGGTCGCGCTGGAACGGCGTCCGGATGCCGCACTCTGTCCTCCCGCGGAGGCGTCCGCGCGTCTCGTACGAGCGAACGGCGAGCGGCGACAGTGCGCTCTCTCCTGCGCGCGGATGCGAGCCTCGAAGGCGTCAGCAACTCGTCCGGCCAGCTCCGGCATGAGCTCAGGGTATCCCGCTCGGCGGATCTCGCAGTTGAGCTCGGCGGTCGCCCGCGCAGCTGTGGAGAAATCGTTGCAGAAGATTTACCCGCGGACACGTCCTGTCCAGACCCGTCCGGAGACAGTCCCCGACCGGTCTCGAGCGCGGACAGTGGCGGCTTCGACGCGTACGCGAGCCGGCGCGTCGCGCCTTCAGAGGATGATCGGGACGGTGCCACCGTCCGCGCACCAGGCGGCGCCGGTGACGTACGAGACGCGCTCGGAGGCAGAGGAACGCGATCACCGACGGCGATCTCCTCCGGCTCGGCGAGCCGCCCGAGCGGCCGGCCGGCGCCGACCTTCGGCGAGCACCTCGTCGCGGCTGCCGCCCTGCTGGTCGGCGAGGCCTCCTCGCCGAGCCACGGCGTCGGTCGCGGTCGGCCCGGGCGTGACTGCGTTGCAGCGGATTCCGTCGCTCGCGTAGAGGTCGGCGACGAGCCGCGAGAGCGAGAGCACGGCCGCCTTCGTCACCGAGTAGTGCGGCATCCCGGCCGACGGCCGCTTGCCCGCGGTCGAGGAGACGTTGACGATCACGCCCCTCGCGCGCCCGCAGATGCGGGAGCGCGGCGCGGATCGCGCGCACATAGCTCATGACGTTCAGCTGCCACATCGAGTCCCACTCCTCGTCCGGCACCTCCTCGAAGCGAGCCTGGACGGCGATAGCCGACGTTGTTCACGAGGACGTCGAGGCCGCCGAGCTCGGCGACCGCGGCCTCGACGACGCGCGCCGGCGCGTCCGGCCTCCGACAGGTCGGCGCGGACGTGAAGCGCCTCGCCGATACCGGGCGCTTCGCTCCGGCCCGCAGGTCACGACCGCGCGCGCCCTCCGCCACGAGCAGCTTCGCCGTCTCGAGGCCGATCCCGCCGGTCGAGCCGGTGACGATGCACGCCTTCCCGTTCAGCCTGAGGTCCATCGGCGCGCTAGCTTAGATGCAGTGACCACACTCCTCCTGGCGCGACACGGCGAGACCGACTGGAACCGTGAGTTCCGGATTCAGGGCTCGTCCGACATCGAGCTGAACGAGCTCGGGCGCAAGCAGGCGCACTCGCTGGCCCAGGAGCTGGAGCACGTGGAGCTCGACGCGATCTACGCAAGCGACCTCAGCCGCGCGCGGGCGACCGCGGAGGCCGTTGCCGCGAGCCACGGACTCGAGCGCAGCTCGACTCGAGGCTGCGCGAGCGCTCGTTCGGCTCGCTGGGAGGGGCTCACGCGCGAGGACATCGACGAGCGGCCGGAGCAGCACCATGACGGCGAGACCGACGAGGAGGTACGCGAGCGCGTCCTGGCAGCGGTGAGCTCGATCGCAGCCGCGCACCCGGGCGAGCAGGTGCTGGTCGTCTCCCACGGCGGCGCCCTGAACTCGCTTCTGGCACCACGCGCTCGGCGTTCGCATCGAGCGCTGGGCGAACTGCGCCGTCTACAAGCTGGCCGTTCGGGACGATGGATTCGTGGAGATAGACTGAGCGGCCCGTGGAGGACTACACCAACAAGTACAAAGGCGAGCAGATCGAGGTCGCGCCTCTTCGGCGGCGAGTACCAGGAAGGCGTGCTCACCGCCTACTGCTCGATCGAGGACGTCCCCCACATCGAGCTCAACGGCCACATCCTCGTGCCGCTGCAGAACGTCGCCTCGCTCCACTGCTCGAGCCGCTGCGATGCGCCGGAGCCCGACTGGCCGCCCCGCGGCCTGGGCGAAGACGACCGCGACGGCCTCGGCGACGACGACGCATAACGCATGCGGCTAGCCGCCGCCCGCAACCTCGCGAAGGTGTGGCTGCTGGCGCTGATCATCGCGGCCGCGTTCGGGGGCGCCGGCTGGGTGCTGGGCGGCTATCGAACGGCCTCGGTGTTCGTCTTCTGCGCGCTCCTCGCGGGTCTCGCCGTCTACGCGTACGCGGACCGTGCGCTCCTCGGAATGCTCGGAGCGCGTGAGTATGCGCTCGCCGAGGATCCGATCCTGCGCTCGACCGTGGACGCGCTCTCGGCTAAGCTGGGAATCAGGCCGCCGAAGCTCTACCTGATCCAGGACGGCTTCCCGCGCGCGCTCTCGGCCGGACGAGGGCCGCAAGGCTCGGCGCTCGCGGTCTCCACCGGACTGCTCCGGGGCGATGAGGCCCGGCTGAGCTCCGAGGGCGTGCTCGCGCACGAGCTGGCGCACGTGCGGAGCCGCGACGTACTCGTCAGACCTCGGCCGTGCTGCTCGCGGTCGTGCTCGTCGAGATGTCCCGGCTCGGCGGCTGGCTCGAGCGAGCGCTGCTTGCCGTCCTCGGCCCGATCGCGGCAGCGTTCGTCCACCTTCTCCTTTCCCCAAGCGGGAGCTGGCGGCGGACCGGGTGGCGGCAGGGATCTGCGGCTCCGGGCGAAGGGCTGGCCGACGCCCTCCTGCGCCTCGACCACGCAAGCGATCTGGTCTCCTTCGAGGCGAGCCCGGCGACCGAGCCGCTCTACACCGTCAATCCGTTCGCCGAGGAGGGCTTGGCCGCACTCTTCGTCACCCACCCGCCGCTCGAGCGCCGGATCGCCTGCGCTACGCCCAGGATCGCCGGGTAGGCGCGACCACATCGTCACGTCCCGGCGCTCGCCGCGCTGCTCGAGCCAGGAGCGAAGGACGCCTTCGCGCGCGAAGCCGCTCTTCTCCGCCACACGCTCGGAAGCGACGTTGCCGGGGAACGTCCCGAGCTGCATTCGCGGCAGGTCGAGCTCGTCGAAGCCCCAGGCACAAAGCAGCGTTGCACGGCGCGCGGCACGTAGCCACGACCGCGGAAACGACGGCGCGGCCCAGTAGCCGAGCTCACCGACCTCTGCCGTGCAGCCAAAGGGTGATCGCCGCGGCGAGCTCTCCCGACGACCGCTCGATCACCGCCAGCGGCGCCGCTCCCTCCGTCCATGCCGTCCCCGCAGCGCGCGAGCCAGGCGCGAGCGTCCTCCGGAGAATACGGCGTCGGAACCGTTGTCCAACGGACGATCTCGGGGTCGTTACAGGCCGCCACGATCGCGGGGACATCCGCGTCGATCCACGGGCGCAGATGCACGAGCTCGTCCTCCAGTGGGGGTCCGGCGGGCGAATCACCATGGAATACCAATTCTAAGGGGAAATGGAAGGAGGGCCGCTCTCGCGGCCCTCCTGAAGTAATTCGGCGGCGTCCTACTCTCCCGGGGGCTTGCGCCCCGAGTACCATCGGCGCTGGCGGGCTTAACTTCTCTGTTCGGAATGGGAAGAGGTGTACCCCCGACGCTATGACCGCCGAAATTGTCGAAGGTCCGCAGCGGCACCGGCTACAGTCGACCAGCACCGCGCACGCACCCTCAAAACTCCATAGCAGACTCCACGACGTGTTCAAAATCAAGACCTCGGGCAATTAGTACCGGTCAGCTGAACGCATTGCTGCGCTTGCACCGCCCGCCTATCAACGTGGTGGTCTTCCACGGCCCTTACTCCCTCGAGGGGATGGGAAGTCTCATCTCGAGGTGGGCTTCCCGCTTAGATGCTTTCAGCGGTTATCCCATCCAGACGTGGCTAATCAGCAGTGCCGTTGGCACGACAACTGATACACCAGCGGTCTGTTCGTCTCGGTCCTCTCGTACTAGAGACGACTCCTCTCAAACTTCCAGCGCCCATGGTGGATAGGGACCGAACTGTCTCACGACGTTCTGAACCCAGCTCGCGTACCGCTTTAATGGGCGAACAGCCCAACCCTTGGGACCTGCTTCAGCCCCAGGATGCGACGAGCCGACATCGAGGTGCCAAACCCTTCCGTCGATGTGGACTCTTGGGAAGGATAAGCCTGTTATCCCCGGAGTACCTTTTATCCGTTGAGCGACGGCAATTCCACTCTTAACCGCCGGATCACTAAGGCCGACTTTCGTCCCTGCTCGACTTGTCAGTCTCGCAGTCAAGCTCCCTTATGCCTTTACGCTCTACGCACGATTTCCAACCGTGCTGAGGGAACCTTTGCGCGCCTCCGTTACATTTTAGGAGGCGACCGCCCCAGTCAAACTGCCCACCTCACGCTGTTCCCGACCCGGATCACGGCATCGGGTTAGAAGCCCAGAATACGAAGGGTGGTATCCCAAGGGTGGCTCCACGAGAGCTGGCGTCCCCGCTTCAAAGCCTCCCACCTATCCTGGACAACGTACACCAGACTTCAACGTCAAAGCTGCAGTAAAGGTTCACGGGGTCTTTCCGTCCAACCACGGGTACTCGGCATCTTCACCGAGACTACAATTTCACCGGATCCCTCGTTGAGACAGCGCCCAAGTCGTTACGCCATTCGTGCAGGTCGGAACTTACCCGACAAGGAATTTCGCTACCTTAGGACGGTTATAGTTACCGCCGCCGTTTACCGGGGCTTGGATTCAAAGCTTCGCCCGAAGGCTAACCTCTCCTCGTGACCTTCCGGCACCGGGCAGGCGTCAGCCCCTATACGTCGTCTTACGACTTCGCAGAGACCTGTGTTTTTGGTAAACAGTCGCTTGGGCCGTTTCACTGCGGCCCCCTCAGGCTCGACGGAGTAAATCCGCGTCACTCCTACCGGGGCGTCCCTTCTCCCGAAGTTACGGGACCATTTTGCCGAGTTCCTTAACGAGGGTTCTTCCGATCACCTTGGTATTCTCTACCTGCCTACCTGTGTCGGTTTTGGTACGGGCACGTCCCACCTCCCTAGACGCTTTTCTAGGAGGCATGGCTTCAGGAACTTCGCCCATCGCTGGGCTCGGCATCCCGTCTCAGGCTTGAATGGGTGACGGATTTCCTATCACCCGCCCTACGCGGTTACCCCAGGACGACCATCGCCTGGGATTCCCGTAGCCTACCCCGTCCCGCCATTGGTGATAGCGGTGGGGACGTGGTACAGGAATATCAACCTGTTGTCCATCGCCTACGCCTTTCGGCCTCGGCTTAGGTCCCGACTAACCCTGAGCAGATTAGCTTTACTCAGGAACCCTTAGGCATTCGGTGGAGGAGTTTCTCACTCCTCTTTCGTTACTCATGCCAGCATTCTCACTTCCCATGCCTCCACGGCTGGCTTACGCCGCCGCTTCGCTGGCATGGGGAACGCTCCCCTACCACTCCATGGTTTGACCCATGAAGTCCGTGGCTTCGGCTCCATGCTTGAGCCCCGTTACATTGTCCGCGCCCGACCACTTGACCAGTGAGCTGTTACGCACTCTTTAAATGGTGGCTGCTTCTAAGCCAACATCCTGGTTGTCTCGTGCAATCGGACATCGTTTCCCACTTAGCATGGAATTAGGGGCCTTAGCCGACGGTCCGGGCTGTTTCCCTTTCGACCACGAAGCTTATCCCCCGCAGTCTGACTGCCACGCTCTGGAATACCGGCATTCGGAGTTTGCCTGATTTCGGTAAGCTGGTAGGCCCCCTAGACCAAACAGTGCTCTACAACCGGTATTGAACACGTGACGCTATACCTAAATATATTTCGGGGAGAACCAGATATCTCTGAGTTTGATTAGCCTTTCACTCCGACCCACAGGTCATCCGCCCCGTTTTCAACCGAGGTCGGTTCGGTCCTTCACGGGGTCTTACCCCGCTTCAACCTGCCCATGGGTAGATCACTCAGTTTCGGGTCTACCTCCAACGACTGAATCGCCCTATTCAGACTCGCTTTCGCTACGGCTCCGTTTCCTTAACCTTGCCGTGTGAAGAGTAACTCGCTGGCTCGTTATGCAAAAGCACGCCGTGACAGGACTAAGCCTGCTCCGACCGCTTGTAAGCACACGGTTTCAGGTACTATTTCACTCCCCTTCCGGGGTGCTTTTCACCTTTCCCTCACGGTACTAGTTCACTATCGGTCGCCAAGGAGTACTTAGCCTTGCGGGGTGGTCCCCGCGGGTTCCGACCGGGTTTCCCGTGCCCGGCCGTACTCAGGTACCTGTCAAGCGAGGCTATGCGCTTTTCGTCTACGGGACCATTACCCTCTGCGGTGTGAATTTCCATTCACTTCGACTAACGCACAACTTTGTAACTCGCCGACCCGCCGGCAGACGGATCAAGACAGGCCCTACAACCCCCGAACGACAACGACTGCCGTCTATCACATCGTCCGGGTTTGGGCTCTTCCCTTTCGCTCGCCACTACTCAGGGAATCGAGGTTTCTTTCCTTTCCTCTGGGTACTAAGATGTTTCAGTTCCCCAGCTTGCCATTACCCGCCCTATGTATTCAGGCGGGAACACGCGCGCATTACCACGCGTAGGTTTCCCCATTCGGAAATCCCGGGATCAGCGATTGGTCAGCATCTCCCCGGGCTTATCGCAGCCGCCCACGTCCTTCATCGGCTCTTGGCGCCAAGGCATCCACCGTGTGCTCTTGTTCTCTTGATCAGTAAGAACACGTTGTGTTGTCGCTATGGAGTTTTCAAGGTGCACGCAGGCCGGCGGCCCGCCTGCACGAGAAACACCGCACCACCGTCAGCCGGCAGTGGCACGGTCTCTCAAAACTCAACAGCGTACGGACTGCATACGTCGAGGTCGACGTGATTTCTAGGCGAACCGAGTCATCGGACGAAGATCTCCGAGAGATCGACATCAACGAGCTCAGCGCCTACCGGAGTAAGTGCTCCGGTATCCCTAGAAAGGAGGTGATCCAGCCGCAGCTTCCGCTACGGCTACCTTGTTACGACTTCACCCCAATCATCAACCCTACCTTCGACGGCTGCCTCCCTAAAGGGTTAGCCCACCGGCTTCGGGTATTGCCGACTTTCGTGGTGTGACGGGCGGTGTGTACAAGGCCCGGGAACGTATTCACCGCGACGTTGCTGATTCGCGATTACTAGCAACTCCGCCTTCATGGAGGCGAGTTTCAGCCTCCAATCCGAACCGGGACCGGCTTTTTGGGATTCGCTCCGCCTCGCGGCATCGCAGCCCTTTGTACCGGCCAATGTAGCACGTGTGTAGCCCAAGACATAAGGGGCATGATGACTTGACGTCATCCCCACCTTCCTCCGATTTGTCACCGGCAGTCTCCTATGAGTCCCCGACATAACTCGCTGGCAACATAGGACAGGGGTTGCGCTCGTTGCGGGACTTAACCCAACATCTCACGACACGAGCTGACGACAGCCATGCACCACCTGTGCATCGAGTCCCGAAGGAGGACCGTATTTCTACGGCTTTCTCGATGCATGTCAAGCCTTGGTAAGGTTCTTCGCGTTGCGTCGAATTAAACCACATGCTCCGCTGCTTGTGCGGGCCCCCGTCAATTCCTTTGAGTTTTAGCCTTGCGGCCGTACTCCCCAGGCGGGGTGCTTAATGCGTTAGCTTCGGCACGGAGGGAGTCGACACCCCCACACCTAGCACCCATCGTTTACGGCGTGGACTACCAGGGTATCTAATCCTGTTCGCTCCCCACGCTTTCGCGTCTCAGCGTCAGTACCGTACCAGAGAACCGCCTTCGCCACGGGTGTTCTTCCTGATATCTGCGCATTTCACCGCTACACCAGGAATTCCATTCTCCTCTTCCGGACTCTAGCCAGACGGTTTCCATCGACGTCTAGAGGTTGAGCCTCTAGTTTTCACAACGGACCTGTCTGGCCGCCTACACGCTCTTTACGCCCAATAAATCCGGACAACGCTTGCCCCTACGTATTACCGCGGCTGCTGGCACGTAGTTAGCCGGGGCTTCTTCTGCAGGTACCGTCACCCTCTGGGCTATTAACCCGAGTGGCTTCGTCCCTCCTGAAAGAGGTTTACAACCCGAAGGCCTTCTTCCCCACGCGGCGTCGCTGCGTCAGGCTTTCGCCCATTGCGCAAGATTCCCCACTGCTGCCTCCCGTAGGAGTCTGGGCCGTGTCTCAGTCCCAGTGTGGCTGATCGTCCTCTCAGACCAGCTACGGATCGTCGCCTTGGTGGGCCATTACCCCACCAACAAGCTAATCCGCCGCGGGCTCATCCTCGATCGGAGGCCGAAGCTACCTTTTCTCACGAGCCCGAAAGCTCGAGAGGCTATCCGGTATTAATCCGGGTTTCCCCGGGCTATCCCAGAATCGAGGGCAGATTACCCACGTGTTACTCACCCGTTCGCCGCTGTCCCCAGTCCCGAAGGACTGGTTCTCGCTCGACTTGCATGTGTTAAGCGCGCCGCCAGCGTTCGTCCTGAGCCAGGATCAAACTCTCCGTGAAGTTGTTTGTCACGCGACTCGAAAGAGCCGGCTAGACAGCTTTGTTCCCTGCGATGAGCTTGAGCTCAAAGGTCATCACCCCTCAGGATCGAGGGCATGACGAGGTTAATAAGCCCCGAGTCGGTGTGACGACTCGAGGTCTCGACGTTTCACGCTGTTGAGTTTTCAAAGACCGTTGCCAGTGCGAGGGGCGTAAAAAGCCTCCGACTCGCGCCAGAGGCCTCCCGAGGTGTCGGGTACTTGCGTCGTATCCGAATGCGTCCGGAAGGCGCTCCAGTGTCGAGGTACAAGGACGTCTCTTACGCCGCCCCGTCGAGGTGGCCGCCGACGAATGGTAGCACCAGCGGAAGGCGTGTCAACTCGCTGAAATAGCTCAACCACGCGTCTTGAGGCGTTGCGCGCCGTGCTCTGCGCTCCTGAGGCGCCGCTTTGGCGGTGCGGGGGCCGGAGGGCACAGTGCCGCGGCACTGGAAGCCCGGAGAGCACCGTGCCGCCAGCGGCGCACCAGGTGGCGGCGGCGCCGGGCTCACGCCCGGCGGGGCCGTCACCGGTCAGGGGCGCGAGCGGTGTCAAGGAGCGCGGAAGCGCATAAATCCGGCGCTTTCCGGCCTGTACGAGCGCCCCGTCGAGCGACTCCAGCGGCACGTCGAGGTCGCTGACTGCCTGGCCGTTCACCTTGACGGCGCCCTGAGAGATCAGGCGGCGCGCCTCGCTCGTCGCGAGCCGATCCCGTGGTAAGCTCGACGAGGAGCGCCGGCAGATGGACTTCGCCGTCGCCCGAGAGAACAACCTCGGGCACCCGTCCGGCGCCGAGCCTTCCCGGACCACGCGCGTGAAAGTGCTCCTCCGCGGCCTGCGCGGCTTCCTCCCCATTGTGAGCGGCGCACGATGAAGCGCGCCAGCCTCGAGCTTCGCCTGTAGCGGTCGCCCGCCGGCGGCTCGGCCTCCACCACGAGCGTGTACCACTGCTCGAGCAGCGCGAGAGTCGGGGATCCGCATCGTCTTGCCGAACTGCTCCTCGGGCGCCTCTCTGAGCCCGATGCAGTTCCCGCGCGCGGGGCGCTCATCCCCGTGCCGTCCCAGCTGCGGGGTCGAGGTACGCGACGGTCAGCGCGACCTGCGGTCTCGAGGCCGTACGCCGCCATCGTCGCGCCCCATGAGCAGGTTGAACGTCTGGTCCCGCCGCCGAGCTCGACGTCGGCCTCGACCGCGACCGAGTCCATCCCCTGGAGCAACGGGTAGAGGAACTCCATGATCGAGATCGGTTTGCCCTCGGCGTAGCGCTTGGCGAAGTCGTCGCGTTCGAGCATCCGCGCGACGGTGGTCGACGCTGACAGGCGCAGGATCTCCTCCATGCTCATCGGCTCGAGCCACTCGGCGTTGTACCGGACCTCGGTGCGCTCGGGATCGAGGATCCTCCAGAACTGATCGAGCAGGCGCTCGGCGTATCCGCGAACCTCCTCCTGCGGACAGGCGCGGCCGTGTCTCGGTCTTGCCCGAGGGGTCGCCGACCTGCGCCGTGAAGTCCCCGACGATCAGCACGGCGGTGTGCCCCGCGTCCTGGAACTGCCGCAGCTTGTGGAGCACCACGGCCCACCCGAGCGTCACGACCGGGGCGGTCGGGTCCAGCCCGAGCTTGACCCGCAGCGGCCGTCCGAGGGTCAGCTTGCGCTCGAGCTCCTCCGCGGGGACGACCTCGGCGGAACCGGCGAGCAGGCTCGGAAGGTCTTCCGGTCCCATGGCGCGAAGGCTAGCAGTGGGAAGGCCGGGGGTTAGGGGCCTCAAGGAGCGAGCCGGAAGGCGAGCGCCAGGCCCCTGTGAGGAAGACCGTGGCAAGATGGTCGAACCATGGCCGCTCGCTCGCGGACCCTCGTGGTCGGCGTGTTCGTGTTCGCCCTCGCAGCATCAGCCTGCGATCTCCCGTCCCTGCGCGAGGCGCGCGAGACCGCACAGGCCCTTCCCGAGACCTCGTTCATCTACTCCGCGGACGGGACGCTGATCACCTCGCTCCACGCGGGTGAGAACCGCGTGGTGGTTCGCTCACGGAAGATCCCCGACGTCGTGCGCAACGCGGTGATCGCGATCGAGGATCAGCGGTTCTACGACCATTCGGGTGTGGACATGCGCGCGCTGCTCCGAGCCGCGTACATCGACGCCACCACCGGCAAGATCGTCGAAGGGGGCCTCGACGATCACCCAGCAGCTCGTCAAGAAGCTCTACGTCGGGGACGAACAGACCGTCGGGCGCAAGATCCGCGAGGCGTACCTCGCATGGAAACTCGAACAGAACCTCAGCAAGGACCGGATCCTGACGCGGTACCTGAACACCGTGTACTTCGGCAACGGCGCCTACGGGATCCAGGCCGCGTCGCGAGACCTACTTCGGCATCGAGCCGCTCGACCTGTCCCTGTCGCAGGCCGCGACGCTCGCGGGTCTGATCGCCGCGCCGGTCGACTACGACCCCGTCCGTCATCCGGGACGATCCGAGCGCCGCCGCAACCGCGTGCTGACGTTGATGCTCGGTCTGCAGATGATCGACCAGACCGAGTTCGACAAGGCCAGCGGCTCGACGATCCACCTCGACCTCACCCCCGAGGACGAGACGCACTACGTCGCCCCGTGGTTCGTCGACTACGTGAAGGAATGGTTCTTGTCGAACCCGCGCTTCGGCGAGACGCCGCAGGATCGCTACGACCTGCTGTTCGAGGGCGGCCTGAGGATCGTCACCACCGTCGATCTGCGCCTCCAACGCGCCGCCGAGCGCGCGATCGGGTACGTGCTGACCGAGCCCGGCGACCCGTACGGCGCGCTGACGGCGATCGATCCGAGGACCGGGTACGTGCGGGCGATGGTCGGCGGCCGCGACTACTGGAACCCGAACGACGACTTCGCCCGGATCAACCTCGCGACCGGCGGCGTGACCGGTCGCCAGGCGGGCTCCGCCTTCAAGCCGTTCGCGCTCGTGGCGGCGCTCGAGCACGGCATCCCCAGGACGCAGCCGCTGAACGGCTCCACCGCGCACATCCTGCTCCAGGACGGGACCTACTGGGACCCGCACAACGCCGAGGGCGGCGGCTACGGGACGATCTCGCTCGAGAGCGCCACCGGTCAACTCGGTCAACGTCGCGTACGCGAACCTGCTCTCGGTGATCGGCGACGGGGACCCGTACGCGGGCGCCTCGGCGCTCGTCGAGGCCGCCGTGCGGATGGGGATCCGGTGCTGTCCCCGCACCACCGAGCCGAACGGCCCGCTCGCTGCCGTGCCGGCGGCCGTCCTGGGCGTCAACGAGGTGAGCACGCTCGAGATGGCGTCGGCGTACGGCACGCTCGCGCGATCTCGGCCGTCACGTGCAGCCGACACCCGTGATCTCGGTCACCACCTCCGACGGGGACGTGATCTACCAGGCGCCCTCGCGGGCCGAGCAGGCGGTGGAGCCCGCGATCGCGGCCGAGGCGGTCGACATCCTCAAGGGCGTGGTGCAGTCGGGCACCGGCGTCGGCGCGAACATCGGCCGCCCGCAGTTCGGCAAGACCGGCACCGCCCAGAACGCGAGCGACGCGTGGTTCGTCGGCGCGATCCCCCAGATGGTGACGGCCGTGTGGGTGGGGTTCCCGCAGGGCAGATCCCGATGTGCTGCGGGAACGTGCGGATCTCGACGGTCTACGGCGGGACGTGGCCGGCCTCGATCTGGCGTGCGTTCATGCTCGCGGCGACGGAAGGGCTGCCGGTGAAGGAGTTCGGCACGGCGCCGAACGTCGACTACGTGACGCTGCGCGTCGACGTGACGCAAGGGTGCCTCGCCAACCCGTATACGCCGCCCGGCGACATCGACGTGCTCCAGTACCCCGCGGGCGCCGAGCCCACGCTCGAGGTGTGCACCGAGCCGTCCTCCTACCAGCTGCTGGTCGTGCCGTCGGTGATCGGCTCGGCGCGGCAGGCGGCGATCTCGGCCCTGCACAACGCGGGGTTCACGGTCGCGATGGTGCTCGCGTCGTCGGACCAGCCGGCCGGAACGGTGATCTCCCAGGATCCCGGAGGCGGCTCTCGGCTGATCCAGACCGGGACGGTGACGATCACGGTGGGCAAGGGCGCGCCCGAACCCTCGCCGGCGCCCGACCTCGCCACCGTGCCGAACGTGATCGGCATGCAGCGAGGCGCCGCCGAGGCGGCGATCCGGCAGGCGAGGCTCGTCGCGTCCGTGTCCTTCTCCGAGGCGTGCGACCCGGACGATCCCTCGTGCGACTACCAGCCGGGCGCGGTCTGGTCGCAGTCGCCGGACGGCGGCGCGCAGCGGGAGCAGGGCTCGACGGTCACGATCTTCGTGAACCCGTAGCCCTCGGCCGCGTTCGGTCGACGCGCGGGACGGACGGCCGGCCCGGGCGAGACGAACGCGCTCGCCCGTTCGAAGAAGCGCCAACGGCGTTCGACGCCGACGTTGATGCCGACCCGTGTGCTCCGGGCGACGGCGCGAGCGGCGACCGGCGAACCCGCGAGCAGGAACAGCCCGGGGTCCTTCACGAGGTCGGCGCCGTTGTCGTCGCGTCCGATCGCGAGCGCCTGGGTTAGCCGCGCCGGCCCCGAGCACAGGAGCCGGAGCCGGTCCGTCCCTCGGTTGGCCGCCATCGCCTCGAGACCGTCGAGCGGTTCGGCGGCCCGGAGCAGGACCGCGCTGCCGTACCCGTCCGGGCCGGTCACGACGTTCGAGCAGAAGTGCATGCCGTAGGTGAAGTACACGTACAACCGGCCCGGCGTCCCGAACATCACCTCGGTCCGCCGCGTGGGCCGACCGGGGTACGAATGGCTCGCCGGATCCCCTGCTCGTAGGCCTCGACCTCGACCAGCCGGGCGGCCAGCCGCGTGCCGTCAGGCAGGACGCGGACCAGGACCCGGCCGAGCAGCTCGGGGGCGACGACGGTCGATGGTCTCGCGAAGAACGAGCGCGGCAGCCGGCGGCCGAGCCCCGCCGCGCGGCTCACCCGCTCTTCCGCAGGAACGCCTTGAGCTTGGCGAGCGGCCACGCGTTGATCACGTCGTCCTTGGTCAGCCACCCGCGCTGCGCGGTCGCGACCCCGTACCGCATGTGCTCGAGGTGCGTGGTCGCGTGCGAGTCGGTGTCGACCGAGAACTTCACCCCGTGCCGCCTCGCCCACAGGATGTGCTCGTCCCGCAGGTCGAGCCGGTCCGGGTAGCCGTTGACCTCGAGCGCGGTCCCGGTCCGCGCCGCCGCCTTGAACACCTCCTCGAGATCCACGTCGAACGGCTGGCGCTTGTTGATCAGGCGGCCGGTGGGGTGCCCGATCACGTGGACGTGCGGGTTCTCCATCGCCCGCACGATCCGCCGGGTCATCTCGTCCTTGGGCTGATTGAACAGCGAGTGCACCGACGCGACGCAGACGTCGAACCCCTCGAGGAAATCGGCGTCCCAGTCCACGTTGCCCTCGGCGTCGATGTTGAGCTCGGTGCCGTGCAGCAGGGTCATCTTCGGGTACGAGGACTGCAGCGCCCGGAGCTGGTCCCGCTGAGCGAGCATCTTCTCGTCGGTCATCCGCTGCATGAACAGGTTCGGCGCGTGGTCGGTCACGGCGTAGTACGCGTACTTCAGCTCGGCCGCGGTGGCGAGCATCTGCTCGAGCGACGCCAGGCCGTCCGGTCAGGTTCGTGTGCGTGTGCAGGTCGCCGCGCAGCTCCTTGCGTTCGAGCACGTCCGGGAGCGTGCCCTCGAGCGCCGCCTCGACCTCGCCCCGATCCTCGCGCAGGGTCGGCGGGATCCACGGGAGCGAGAGCTTCTCGTAGACCTCCTCCTCGGTCTCGGCGACGATCGAGCTTGCCCGACTTCGCGCGGTACAGCCCGTACTCGTTGAGCTTGAGGCCCTTGCGGACGGCCATCTCGCGGATGCGGATGTTGTGGGCCTTCGAGCCGGTGAAGTAGATCATCGCCGCGCCCCACGCCTCGAGCGGGACCACGCGGAGGTCGACCTGCAGCCCCTTGCGCGTCAGGATCGACGACTTGCTGTCGCCCTTGGCGAGCACGCGTTCGGTCACGCTCAACGAGGTGAACGCGTCCATGATCCCGGCCGGGTCGTCGCTCGCGACGAGGAGGTCGAGATCGCCGATCGTCTCGGCCATCCGCCGCAGGGAGCCCGCGTACTCGATCCGCCGCACGTCCTTGCGCGCTCCGAGCCGCTCGATGAAGTAGTCGGCCAGGTCCATCGCCACCGAGACGAGCACCCGGCCGGTCGACTGGTTCATGCGCTCGATCCCGCGCCGGATGTTCTCCTCGGTCTTGGCGCCGAACCCCTTGACCTCGGCCAGCCGCCCCTGGTCCACCGCCTGCGCGAGCTGCCTCGACGTCGGCGATCCCCAGGTCCGCGGTACAGCAGGATCGCCTTCTTCGGCCCGAGGCCGGGGATCTCGGTCATCTCGCGGACGCCCGGCGGGATCTGCGCGCGCAGCTCGTCGAGCGCCTCGAACGACCCGGTCCGCACGAACTCGTCGATCTTCTCCCCGATCGACTTGCCCACGCTCGGGATCTTCAGGATCTCCTTCAGATCCATCGTGGCGAGGTCGTCGGGATAGCCGCCCACGGCACGGGCCGCCTTCTCGTACGAGCGCGGCTTGTACGGCTCGTCGGTCAGGATCGACAGCAGGTCGGCGTACTCGACGAGCGCCGCCTCGACGGTGTCGTTCAGACGCGCCACGGATCCTCCCCGGACCGGCTCAGGCGACGCCGAGGAGCCACAGCATCAAGGCCTTCTGCGTGTGCATCCGGTTCTCGGCCTGGTCCCACACGACCGAGTGGGGCCTGTCGATCACGTCGGCGGCGATCTCCTGGCCACGGTGCGCCGGCAGGCAGTGCATCACGGTCACGTCCGGGCGCGGCGACGGCCACCTTCTCCGGCGTCGAGCGGCGTACGCCGGGAAGACGCAGGGCGCGCTCGTCGGCCTCGGCCTCCTGCCCCATGCTCGCCCACACGTCGGTGTACAGGACGTCCGCGCCACGCGAGGCCTCGATCGGGTCGTGCGTGACGGTGACGCTCCCGCCGGTCTCGGCGGCGATGTCGGAGGCGCGCTGGACGACCTGCGGGATCGGCTCGAACCCCGGCGGGGTCCCGGCCCGCACGTGCATCCCGGACTTCGCGCCGCCGAGCAGCAGCGAGTGCGTCACGTTGTTGCCGTCGCCCAGGTAGGTGATCGTCCGTCCCGGCGAGCTCGCCCTGACCTCCTTGATCGTGAGCAGGTCGGCGAGGCACTGGCACGGGTGCTCGAAGTCGGACAGGGCGTTGACCACCGGGACCGAGGCCGCCGAGGCGAGGACCTCGAGGCGCTCCTGTTCGAAGGTGCGCAGCACGATCGCCTGACGTAGCGGGACAGGACGCGCCCGGTGTCCTCGATCGTCTCGCCGCGCCCGAGCTGCAGATCGGCCGACGACAGCGGCACCGGGTGGCCACCGGCCGAGGCGATCGCGATCTCGAACGAGACCCGGGTCCGGGTCGACGGCTTCTCGAAGATCATCGCGACCGAACGCCCCGTCAGGCGCTCCGCGTAGTCCCCGGGCTGGGCCTTGACCTTGGCGGACAGCTCGAGGACCTGGGCGAGCTCCCTCGGCGAGAGGTCGTCGATCGAAAGCAGGTCGCGCTCCATCGTCCGAGTCTAGACCGGGGTCCGACCTGCCGCTCGCGAGGTCGGCCGTGCCGTGAGCGTGCCGGACCGTGCGCGGCAGCCGGATCGCGCGGGCGTCAGCCCGACCGGAGCCGGGCGCCGACCTCGTTCGAGAGCCGTTCGACGATCGCTGCCACCGCCCCGTCGGCCTCCTCGTCGGTCAGCGTCCGGTCGGCGGCGCGGAAGTCGACCGAGAAGGCGAGGCTCTTGGCGCCCTCGGGCAGCGGCGGGCCTTCGAACACGTCGAACAGGAGCACCGAGCCCAGGAGCTCCCCGGCCGCGGCCTCGAGCGCCGCGCCGACCCGGCCGGCCGGGACCGACGCGTCGACGATGAAGGCGAGGTCGCGGCGGACCGGCGGGAAGCGCGGGACGTCCTCCACGCCGGCCACGGGTCGGGCCAGGCGCATCAGCGCCTCCACCTCGAGCTCGGCGACGGCGACGCGCGCCGGTGAGGTCGAACCGGTCGGCGACGCGGGGTGGATCTCCCCGAGGACGCCGATCCGCTCGTCCCCGACCATCACCGCGCCGGACCTCCCGGGGTGGAAGGGCCGGCCGATCGGGTCGCCCAGCGTCCAGTCGATCCCGAGCTCGGCCATCACGGCCTCGACGATGCCCTTCGCGTCGAACACGTCGAACGGGACGATCGTCGCTCGCCCAGCCCGGGTCGGCGTTCCCGCTCAACGCGAACGCCGCCTTGGGGCGTTCCTCGGGCCGCCCGTCGCGCAGCCGGAAGACCTTGTCGACCTCGAAGACCGCCACCGAGCGGACGTGGCGATGCGCGTTGTGACGGACGACCTTCAGCAGGCCGGGGTCAGCCGCGTCCGGAGCCACCCCGTCGTCCGCCTGGAGCGGGTTCGTGACCCGGATCGCGTCGTCGTCCCCCACCATCCGGAGGTCGGCCTCGGAGACGAACGGGATCGGCCCGACCTCGCGCAGGCCGGCGCGTCGCAGGGCGTCACGGACCCGGGTTCGGAACGCGTAGGCCGGCGGCAGCCCGCCCGGCCGCGTGATCGCCGGGAGCGTGGAGCCGACCCGCTCGTACCCTGGATCCGCACGACCTCCTCGATCAGGTCCACCTCGCGCTCGAGGTCGACCCGGTATCCGGGGACCTCGACGCGGATCGTCTGCTCGTCGACGGTCTCGGTTGCGATCCCGAGCCGCTCGAACACCCCCACCGCATCCGCGTTCGACACCGGGTACCCGATCAGCGCCGAGGCGCGCGGGCTCCGAGCTCGATCCGGCGCCGTGGCGGAGCCCCGCCGACCTCGATCGCGCCTCCGAGCACGCGAGCGCCGCACCACTCCACCATCAGGCGGCACGCCCGATCGGCGCCGACCGGCGCGCCCTCGGGGTCGACGCCGCGCTCGAACCGCATCGACGCCTCGGTCGACAGCCCGATCCGCCGGCGCGTCCGCTGGACGCCCCCGCGTTCGAACCACGCGGCCTCGAGCAGCACGTCGCTCGTCTGCTCGGACACCTCGGCGAGCTCGCCGCCCATCACGCCGGCCACGGCGACCGGGACGCTCGGCGTCGCAGATCAGCAGGTCGTCGTCGGTGAACGTCCGCTCGACCCCGTCGAGCGTCACCAGCGTCTCCCCGCTCGGGCGCGGCGGACCACGATGCCGGGACCCTTCAGGAGCGCGAGGTCGAACGGATGCAGCGGCTGCCCGATCTCGAGCATCGCGTAGTTCGTCGCGTCGACGACCGCCGAGATCGGTCGCATGCCGGCCGCGAACAGACGCGCCTGCACCGCGATCGGCGAAGGCACGTGCCGCACCTCGCGGACGATCCGGCGCCAGGTACCGTGGGCAGCGTTCCAGATCCGCGACCTCCAGCGTCGCGACGCCCTCGGCCGGCTCAGGATCCTCCTCGACGTGGGTGTCCGGGTGCGAGAGCGGGGTCCCGGTCGCGGCCGAGACCTCCCGGGCGATCCCGAGCACCGAGAGGAAGTCGGGACGGTTCGGCGTGACCTCGATGTCGAGGACCGCGTCGTCCAGCCCGAACGCCTTCACCACGTCCGCCCCCGGCTCGAGGTCGTTCTGGGAGCACGAGGATCCCGTCGTGCGACGCCGAGATCCCGAGCTCGTCGGGAGCGCAGAGCATGCCGTTCGAGACCACGCCGCGGATCTCGCGGGCCCTGAGCGGTTCGGGGAGCGTCACCACGCTCGCGCCGGGCGGCGCGAGCGGCACGAGGTCGCCGGGCGCCATGTTCCGAACGCCGACGACCACCTCGAGCTCGCCCGACCCCGTCTGCACGCGGGCCAGGCACAGGGTGTCGCTGTTCGGGTGGTCGCGGACCTCGATCACCCGGGCGACCACGACGCCGGAGACCCGCTCCCACGGGACGCTCGATCGCCTCGACCTCCGCGCCCTTGCTCGTGAGCAGCTCCGCCAGCTCCTCGGCCGACCGGTCGGTCGGGCAGCAGCTCCCGCAACCAGGACAGGACGACCTTCACGCCGCGCCCTCGAACCGCTCGAGGAACCGGACGTCGCCCTCGACGAACAGCCGCATGTCCGCTCACGCCGTACCTGACCATCGCCACGCGCTCGATCCCCATGCCGAACGCGAACCCCGTGTACCGCTCGGAGTCGATGCCGCAGTTCTCGAGCACCTTCGGATGGACCATCCCGGCGCCCAGCAGCTCGAGCCATCCGTTGCCGCAGACGCGGCACCCCACGCCGCCGCAGACGAAGCACGACACCGCGGCCTGGCAGCCCGGTTCGACGAACGGGAAGTAGTCGGGCGTGAGCCGCACGCGCACGTCCTGCCCGAACATCTCGCGCGCGAACGCCTCCAGCGTCCCGCGGAGGTCGGCGAACGAGATCCCCTCGTCGACGAGGAGCCCCTCGACCTGGTGGAAGACGGACAGGTGCGTCGCGTCGACGGCCTCGCGCCGGTAGGTGCGCCCGGGGACCACCACCGAGATCGGCGGCGCCTGCGACTCCATCGTCCGGATCTGGACCGCGCTGGTCTCGGTGCGGAGCAGCAGGCCGTCCACGTCGACGTACAGGGAGTCCTTCAGCGTGCGCGCGGGGTGGTCGGGGGGATGTTGAGCGCCTCGAAGTTGTGCCACTCGTCCTCGATCTCCGGGACCCTCGGCCACCCGGTACGCCCATCCGCGTGAAGATCTCGACGATCCGGTCCTGGACGAGGCTGAGCGGATGGAGCGAGCTCGCGCGCGGCGCGCCGGCCGGGCAGCGTGACGTCGACGGCGTCGGCGCGGAGCAGCTCGTCCTCGGCGCCCTCCTCGAGCTCGTCCCGTCGCGCCTCGAGCGCGGAGCGCAGATCGGCGAACGCCTCGTTGGTCCGCCGGCCGAGGTCGCGGCGCGCGTCGGCGGGCAACGACCCGAGCGAGCTCTGGACGCTCGCGATCGGCGCCTTGCGTCCCAGGACGGCGGTCTTCGCCTCCTCGAGCTCCTCGAGCGTGCGCGCCGCCGCGATCATCGCGCGTCCGCGCTCGAGCTCCTGCTCGAGGATGCGCGCGGCCTCGGTCGGGTCCATGGTGCGGCGAGTCTACAGGGGCCTTTTCGGGCCCTTCACCGCTCTTGGCACCGCTCGGGTCTCAGGCGTCGGGCTCGGCGGGGACCGGGAGGTCGAGCCGGAAGCTGAGCTCGCCGTTCGAGACGCGGGCCGACACGTCGCCGCCCTGGGCCTCGGCCACGCCGAGCGCCACGAACAACCCGATCTTGCTCCCCGAGCCGGTCCCGGGCGCGCGGGGACGGAACAGACGCTCGGCGTCGTCCTGCGTGAGCTCGGTCCCGGCGCGGCGGGCCTGGACCGAGAGCCGGCCGTCCCCGACGTGACCCTCGACGAGCACCGGTCCCTCGCTCGCCCACCACACGAGCGACTCCACGAACGCCTCGAACACCAGCCGGAGGCGTTCGGGGTCGACGAAGACCGTCAGCTCGTCCGCCCCCACCCACTCCACGCGGACGTGATCGGGATCTCGGGCGAGCGAGGTCGCGATCTCCTCGACCACCCGGGCGACGCTCGTGCGCTGCGGGAACAGTTCGAGCGCGCCGGCGGCGACCCTGGCGGCGTCCACGAGCTGACGCAGGATCGCGTTCAGCCGGTCGGTGTCGAACTGGATGCCCGGCCAGCATCAGGTCGCGGTCCTCGGAGCGTCATCTGCTCCCACCGGGTCGCGAGGGCGTGCCCGATCCCCTTCAGCGCGGTGAGCGGCGAGCGGATGTCGTGGGCGGCGGCCGCGATGACGGTCTCGAGCACGGCGCGCCGGCCTTCTCGCCGCTGGCGCTCCCACTCGAACAGGCAGACCGTCGCGGCCGCAGCGAGGTTCAACGACTCGGCGCGGCCCGTGATCGGCACGCGGACGGTCGCGTCGGCGAGCGCCGCGATCTCCTTGGGCAGACCCCACGCCTCGTTGCCGAACACGAACGCGACGGGATCGGACAGGTCCTGCTCGTACAGGTCGCCCTCGCCGTCCGCGTCCATCGCGAGGATGCGCATCCCCGCGCCCGGAACGCGTCGATCGCCGGGGCGGTGTCGGGTCCGCGGACGACCGGCAGGTGGAACAGCGAGCCCGCCGATGCGCGCACGGTCTTCGCGTTGTACGCGTCGACCGAGGACGAAGAGAACACGACCGCATCGGCGCCAACGGCGTCCGCCGACCGGAGCACCGTCCCCGCGTTGCCCGGGTCGCGGACCTCGTGCAGGAGCGTCACGCAGGCGGGGTGCTCGGGCAGGTCGTCGAGCGGACGTCGACGAACGGCGCCACCCCGACGAACCCTGCGGGGTCACCGTGCCGGTCAGGCGCGCGATCACGTCCTCGCTCACGTGGACCGTCGCGACCCCGGCGGCGCGCGCCTGTTCGACCAGCGCGTGCGAGGGATCCGCGTGGAACAGCGTCGAGATGCCGCCCGGCGTCGAGAGCGCCTCCCGAGGGCCTGCACCCCTTCGACCAGGAACGCGCGCTCGCGTTCGCGGAACGCCCGCTTGTGGAGCTTGAGGGCTTCCGCGATCTTCGGGTTCCGGACGGAGGTGATCACCGCGCCCTCCCAGCCTCGGGGCTAGGCCGCGAGCGCGTCCTGGCGGCCTCGACCAGCTGGCCGAACGCGGCCGGATCGTGCACGGCCATGTCGGCGAGGATCTTGCGATCGACCTCGATCCCGGCCTTGCTCAGACCGTGGACGAACCTCGAGTACGACAGACCGTTCTGCCTCGCCCCGGCCCCGATCCGCGCGATCCACAGGCGGCGGAACTGCGCCTTGCGGTCTCGACGGTCGCGGTAGGCGTACGCGCCCGAGTGGAGGAGCTGCTCCTTGGCGACGCGGTAGCGCTTGGAGCGCGACCCGAAATAGCCCTTGCGCCTTGCGGAGCACCTCACGGCGCTTCTTCTTCGCATGGACCGAACGTTTGACCCGTGCCATCTTCCCTACTTCCCGAGGAGCCGACGGATGTTGGTGCGCTCGGCCGTGACCTCGGCCATGCCCTCCACCCGGCGACGGCGGCTCCCGCTCTTCTTGCGCAGGAAGTGGTTCCCGGTCGCCTTGCGATGCAGGACCTTGCCGGTCCGCGTGATGCGGAACCGCTTGGCCGTCGCTCGGTGCGTCTTCTGTTTGGGCATCCTTCTCGTCCTTTGGTCGTTCCTTCTGGCTCGTTCCTCTGGTCGTTCGTTGTGCGGTTACGTTTCCTGCGGTGCCTCCGCCGGGGCGGCGACCACCTCGGGCGGCGCCGGCTCCGGGTCGGGTTCGGCGGCGGCCTGCGCGACGACCGGCTCGGGTTCGCCGGCGGCCTGGGCGACGACCGGCTCCGCCTGGTCTCGCGCCGGCTCCTGGGCTCGGTGCTCTTCGGCTCGGGGGCTTCTTCGTCGGCGCCAGGACCATCACCATGTTCCGTCCGTCCTGCTTGGGATGGGCCTCGACGACGGCCTGATCCGCGAGGTCCGCGACCAGCCGGTCCAAGATCTTGCGGCCGAGCTCGGTGCGGGCCATCTCGCGCCCCCGGAACATGATGGTCACCTTGACCCGCGCGCCCGTCCGCAGGAACCGCTCGACGTGGCCCTTCTTCGTGGCGTAGTCGTGCGGATCGATCTTCGGACGGAACTTGATCTCCTTGACCTCGATCCGGGCCTGCTTCTTGCGGGCCTCCTTCTGACGGATGTCGCGCTCGTACTTGAACTTCCCGTAGTCCATGATCCTGCGCCACGGGAGGTTCGCCTGCGGCGCCACCTCCACGAGATCGAGATCCGAGATCCTGTGCCTGACGGAGCGCGTCCTGGGTCGAAACGATCCCGATCTGCGACCCGTCTGCACCCACCAGGCGCACTTGCGCCGAGCGGATGCGGTCGTTTATGCGCGGATCAGCCGAGACCCCGCATCACCTCCTACCGATGAGAAGGCACCGGCCGTTCGCCGGTGCCTGCCGAACACGGTCAACACAACCCGCAGAGTATAGGTGCCGCTCGGGAGGCTGTCGACGCTCGGGACGGGCCCGGCCGAGCTCGGTCAGACCGGCTCGGACGTTGGCCGCCTGCTTGCCCTTCGGGCCGTCGACGACGTCGAACTCGACCGCCTGGCCCTCCGTGAGGGACTTGTAGCCCTCGCCGTCGATCGCCGAGAAGTGGACGAACACGTCGTCCTCCCCTCGCGCGAGATGAACCCGAAACCCTTCTCGTTGCTGAACCACTTCACGGTGCCCTGCTCTGCCAACGTGCCCTCCTGTGCCTGGAGCGCGCGGAGCGTAGCACGGCCCGCGAGGCGCGCTCAACGCGGTTGCGCGGGGTTCGGGACCCCGGTTCCGGAGGCTCACCAGTCGGGTTCGAGCGGGCGGCCGTAGTCGTCCTGGAGGCGCAGCGTGTCGTCCTCGGTGGTGTAGCCGTAGGCGATCTCCAGCACCCGGCCACGGGTGGTCCCGGGGTTCGCGATCCGGTGCGTGGTCTCGGCGCTCACCATGAACTCCTCCCCGAGGACGCCTCGACCTGCCGGTTGCCGATCTGCACGGAGAGCCCCGGGTCGAGCACCACCCACATCTCGTCCCGCATCTGGTGGTAGTGGACGCTCGTCTCCTGGCCGGGCTCGACGGTGATCACGCGGACCGAGCTCGGCTGGTTGAGCGCGTAGGTCACGACCTTGCCCCAGGGCTTGTCGACGATCACGGTTCGGCCTCCTTGGGCAGCTGTTCGAGCAGCGAGGCCATCTCGATCGCCGCCGTCGCCGCGTCCCATCCCTTGTTCCCGTGCTTGCCGCCGGCCCGGTCGAGCGCCTGCTCGAGCGTCTCCGTCGTCAGGACCCCGAAGGTGACCGGGACGCCGGTGGCCTCGGCGGCCTCGCGGATCCCGGCGGCCGCCTCGCCCGCGACGAGCTCGAAGTGCGCGGTCTCTCCCCGATCACCGCGCCCGAGGCAGATCACCCGCGTCGAACGTCCGCGACGCCGCGAGCCGCCGAGCCACCAGGGGCAGCTCGAACGCCCCCGGAACCCACACCACGTCGACGTCCTCCTCCGCCACCCGTGCGCGTGGAGGCCCGCGAGCGCACCCTGCAACAGCTCGCGCGTGACGAGCTCGTTGAACCGCGCCACCGCGATCGCGAAGCGACGACCCACGCGATGCGCAGATCCCCCGGAGCTCGGTCACGGCGCGGCCTCCTTCTCATTCTTCGGCCGCGCATCCGCAGCCCTCGAGCTCGGTCACGGCGCGGCCTCGTTCGAAGCCGCTCACGCGGCCTCGGGTTCGAGGTTGTCGAGCAGGTGGCCGAGCTTCTCCCGCTTGGTCCGCAGGTAGCCGATGTTCTCCGCCGTGGGGCGCGTCTCGAGCGGGACGCGTTCGGCGATCGAGAGCCCGTAGCCCTCGAGCCCGGCGCGCTTCGCGGGGTTGTTCGTGAGCAGCCGCATCGAACGCACACCGAGATCCACAGGATCTGCGCGCCGATCCCGTACTCCCGCGGGTCCGCCGCGAACCCGAGCTCGACGTTGGCCTCCACGGTGTCGCGGCCCTCGCTCCTGGAGTCGGTACGCGCGCAGCTTGTGCGTCAGCCCGATCGCGCGACCCTCGTGGCCCCGGATGTACAGGACCACCCCGCGCCCTCCTTGCCGACCTGGGCGAGCGCGGAGTGCAGCTGGTCGCCGCAGTCGCACCGCATCGAGCCGAACACGTCGCCGGTCAGGCACTCCGAGTGCACCCGCACCAGGATCTGTTCGCCGTCCCCGACCTCGCCCAGCACGAGCGCGACGTGCACCATCCCGTCGACCGAGCTCTCGTACGTGTGCGCGGTGAACTCGCCGTGTTCGGTGGGGATCTGCGCCGAGGCCGTCCGCGCGACCAGATGCTCGCGGTGCCGCCGGTACTCGATCAGGTCGGCGATCGAGATGACCTTGAGGCCGTGCTCCTCGGCGACGCGCGCGAGCTCAGGCGCCCTCGCCATCGAGCCGTCCGGGTGCAGCACCTCGCACAGCACCCCGGCCGGGTACAGGCCGGCGAGCCGGGCGAGGTCGACGGTCGCCTCGGTGTGGCCGGCCCGCTTGAGGACGCCCCCTGCTGCGCCATCAGCGGGAAGACGTGACCGGGCATCCGGATGTCCTCCGGTTGCAGCGCGGATCGGTGATCGCCCGCACCGTGGCCGCGCGGTCGAACGCGCTCGTCCCGGTCGTCGTCCGGCCGTGGATGTCGATCGAGACCGCGAACGCGGTCCCGTGGCTCTCGTTGTTCTTCGAGACCATCGAGCGGGATCCGGAGCTCGTCCAGGCGCTGCGCTGTCATCGGCATGCAGACGATCCCCGGCCGTGGGTGACCATGAAGTTCAGGCTCTCCGGCGTCGCCTTCTCCGCGGCCATGATGAAGTCGCCCTCGTTCTCCCGATCGGCGTCGTCGACGACGATCACCATCCTGCCCGGCGCGGATCTCGGCGAGCGCCTCGTCGATCGTCGCGAACACGGGCGGTCCCGGTCTGGCGTCCTTCGCTCATCGACTCCTCTGCCCGATCGGGTCGAGGAGCGCTTCCACGTACTTCGCGATCACGTCGACCTCCAGGTTCAACGGATCCCCCACCTCGGCGGTGCCGAGGGTCGTCGCCTCGAGCGTGTGCGGGATCAGCGCCACGCCGAACGTCGTCCCGTCACGTGCGGCGACCGTGAGGCTGACCCCGTCGACGCACACCGATCCCTTCTCCACCAGGTACCGCGAGACCCCGCTCGGGCGCGCGGACCGTGATCCACGCGCCGCCGTCGTCGGCGCGTTCGAACGCGGCCACCTCGCCCACGCCGTCGACGTGGCCCTGCACGAGGTGACCCCCAAGCCGGCTCGAGAGCGTGAGCGGCCGCTCGAGGTTGACCGGATCGCCCGCGCGCAGGCGCGAGAAGCTCGTGCGCCGGAGCGTCTCCTCCGGACACGTCGAACGCCAGGTGCTCGTCCGAGCGCTCGACGACCGTGAGGCAGGCGCCGTTCACCGCGATCGACGCGCCCTCGGTCGCATCGGAGGTCACCGTCCGGCACCCGATCGACAGCCGCGTCGGCGACACCTCGCGCACCACGCCGCGCTCCTCAACGATCCCCGTGAACATCCGCCTCCACCCTCAGGTCCTCGCCGAGCCGGTCCACCGAGCGGATCCGCATCGGCAGCGCATGCCCGATCGGCGCGAACCCACGCCCCTCCAGCACGGTCGGGGCGTCGCTCCCGCCGATCAGCTTCGGCGACGAGGTACAGGACGATCGTGTCGACCAGGCTGCTCCTCGACCGCCGACCAGGCGAGCGTCGGCCCGCCCTCCAGGAGCACACCCTGGACGTCGCGCTTGCCGAGATCGGCCATGAGCGCGCTCAGCCCCACGCCCGCGTCGTCGTGCTCCAGCACCAGCACCTCCGCGCCGGCGTCGCGCCACGCGTCGCGGGCGGCCGGCGGGCGCGAGCTCGGTCGTCGCGACGAGGGTGGGCGCCTGGTCGTCGAACAGGTCACCCGAGGGACCGACCCGCCCGCGCGCCGTCCACCAGGACGCGGATCGGCGGCCGTCCCCCGGTAGTCGGGATCGCGGACCGTGAGCTCGGGGTCGTCGGCGAGCGCCGTGCCCGCCCCCACCACGATCGCGTCCGCCCAGGCTCGGAGCCGATGCACGTCGGCCCGCGCGCGCCTCGCCGGTGATCCACCGCGAGGTGCCGTCGCGCGCCGCCGACCTTGCCGTCGAGCGAGGCGGCCGCCTTCCAGATCGACGAACGGCATCCCGGTCCGAACGTGCTTGGCGAACGCCGCGTTCAGCCGATCCGCCTCCTCGGCCAGGATCCCCTCGCGCACCTCGACGCCGCGGGCGCGGAGGCGTCCGGATCCCCTGCCCGTCGACGACCGGGTTCGGGTCGCGGGTCGCCGAGACCACCCGCGCGATGCCGGCGCGCACGATCGCCTCCGTGCACGGGGGCGTGCGGCCGTAGTGATCGCAGGGTTCGAGCGAGGTGTAGAGCGTGGCGCCGCGGGCGCGTTCGCCGGCCTGGTTGAGCGCCATGATCTCGGCGTGCGGCAGGCCCGGACCCTCGTGGAAGCCCTCGCCGACGATCGCGCCGTCCGGAGACCACGACGGCGCCGACCATGGGGTTGGGGACACCAGGCCGCTGCCCCGCCTCGCGAGCTCGATCGCCCGCTCGATGTACGCCTCGTCGGACACGTCGCTCCGATCTCGAGGCGAGGATGGGAAAGAGGCAGGACGGGCAGCCGAGTGGCTGCCGCACCGCCCGTCCTCTCCCATCCCGACTTTGACGGTCGGTCCCGGAATCTCACCGGGTCAACCCCCGAATGGCGTTCGGGGGTCGCGGACTGTCACCGCCGGTGGGGATTTGCACCCCGCCCCGAAGACAGGCTCTTCTGGAGCCCAGTATAGGTCGCTCGGCGGCGAGGTCACCGGGCATGCCGGGCACGAGCCTGGTGCGGGACGAGCGTTGCGCTCAGTCGATCTTGCGGCGGTCGACCGCGTACGAGGATCTCGGCTCGCGCTTGGCGTACTGCTTCATCTCGGTGGCGCACCGAGACCGCCTCGCCGTAGTGGGCGAACGCAGCGCACCATCGTGGTCGCGATGCCGACCGAGATCCCGGCGAGCGGCAGCCGCTGCAGCTCGCCCTTGCGGTCCTCCACCTCGACGTAGCCGCGTTGCACGTCCTCGGGGTCGTAGAACTCCTCGATCTGTCCGGTCGAAGGTCTCGACGACGCGCTTGGCGACGTCTTCGGCGACGTCCGGGCGGCACGACGGCCACGAAGTCGTCTCCCCGACGTGGCCGACGAACCCGTCCGCCCCGGCGTGCTCGACCACGGCGTCCTGCAGGATCCGCGCCGTCGCCTGGATCAGGCGCGTCGCCCTGCACGAACCCCTTCTGGTCGTTGTAGGCCTTGAAGTTGTCCAGGTCCGCGTACAGCACCGCGAACGGCGACTCCTCGCGGACCATCCGCTCGATCTCCTCCTGGATCCGGATGTTGCCGGGCAGGCCGGTGAGCGGCGAGAGGTTGCGCATCTCCTTCGCGCGTCGCAGCGTGCCCTTCACCCGCGCCAGGAGCTCGATCGGGTCGAACGGCTTGATGATGTAGTCGTCGGCGCCGGCGGTGAGACCGAGGACCTTGTCGGTCGCGAGCGCCTTCGCGGTGAGCATGATGATCGACGTGTTCGAGGTCTGCGGGTTGCGGCGGAGCCGGTGCGCGACCTCGAAGCCATCGATGCGCGGCATCATGACATCCAGCAGGACCAGATCGGGCCGCAGGCTCGCCGGCCTTCTCGAGCGCCTCCTCCCCGTCCGACGCGACCGAGACCTCGTAGCCCGCGCTGCGGAGGTTGACCTCCACGAACCGGGCGATGTCCGGATCGTCGTCGACGACGAGGATCGACTCCGGGCATCAGGCCGTCGCCTCCGCGACGCGCCTTCAGCTCGCGGGCCGAACGGACCGCATCCGCCGCCCCGAAGATCGCGGTCGCCGCGACCGAGGACGTCCGCGCCGGCCTGCACGCACCGGGACGCCGTCTCGAGGTTCACGCCGCCGTCCACGTGCACCTGGACGTCGAGGTCGCGACGGTCGATCTCCGAACGCAGCGCCTCGATCTTGGCCACGGCCTCGGGCTGGAACGGTTGGCCCGCCCATCCCGGTTCGACGGCCAGGACGACCACGTCGTCGGCGTTTTCGAGGAGCGGCGAACGCCGCCTCCGCCGGCGTCCGCGGCGCGAGCGCGATCCCGGCGCGCATCCCCAGCCCCCACCTTCCGCTGCGTCGGCGCAGGGTCGGTCACGGCCTCGAGGTGGAAGCTCACCGCGTCGGTCCCCGCCCCGGCGAGCTCGTCGAGGAACCCGTCGGGCGCCTCCACCTGCAGGTGCGCGTGGAGCGGGCCGATCGGTGTGTGGGCGCAGCGCGGCCACCACCATCGGACCGATCGTGAGGGGTGGGACGAAGTGTCCATCCATGACGTCGATATGGATGAGGTCGGCATGCTCGCCCACGAGCTTGACCTCCTCGGCCAGACGGGCGAGGTCGGCCGACAGGATGGACGCGCCCAGCTTGGCCACGGCGCGCCATCCTAGCCGCGAGGGGTTGCTCGCCCGCGGAAGGCCGCGACGAACATCGCGTCGCAGCCGTGCCGCATGCGGCCAGAGGCGGATCCAGTTCGGCGGGGCCGTCGGGCCCGGCGATCTCGACGGGTTCGAGCTCGGGGACGCGGCGCACGATCGCGTCGCACGCGGCGTCGGTCTCGGCGCGCGGGAACGTGCAGACGCTGTAGACGAGCCGGCCGCCGGGCGGAGCAGCCCGGCGGCGGCGGTGGCGATCCCCACCTGCAGCGCGGGCGAGGCCCGCGAGCTCGTCCTGCGTGCCCGCCACAGGAGCTCGGGGCGCCGCCGAGCGGAGCCGATGCCCGAACACGGCGCGTCCACCAGGACGCGGTCGAACCCTCCCGCACGGCCGGCCGGCGGCCGTCCTGGACGAGAGCGCTCGGCGTTCAGCGCCGAGACGCTCGACGGTGGCCCGGACCAGCTCGAGCCGCGCGAGCGACACGTCGGCGGCCACCACGCGTCCCTTCGGCCCGACGAGACAGGCGAGGTGGCCGGTCTTGCCGCCGGGGCCGGCGCACACGTCCAGCACCCGGTCGCCCGGCTGCGGATCCAGCGCCCGCACGACGAACGACGACGCCTGGTCCTGGACCGCGAACCGGCCCTCGGCGAACTCCGGCAGCGCCGAGGGCGACCCCGAGTCGACCACCAGCGAGTCCGGGTGCACCGTTCCGCGTTCGGTCTGGATGCCGGCGCGCGCCCAGCTCGAGCTCGAGCTCGTCGACCGTCGTGCGGCAGGTGTTCGCGCGGATCGTGAGCGGCGCGCGTTCGGCCAGGGCGGCGGCGGCGAGTTCGGTCTCCTCGTCCGAGCGCCACGACCCGGCGGAGCTCGCGCACGGCCCACTCGGCGAGCCCGGTCCGCAACGAGACCGCTGAGTCGCTCGCCCCTCGGGCTCCTCGCGGTTCGAGCGTGGCCAACCGGCGAAGGACCGCGTTGACGAACCCCGGTGCCGCTGGTCGACGAGGGCGACCGTCTCCGAGACCGCGGCGTGGGCCGGGACGCGGAGGTAGCGCAGCTGGTACGCCGCCGAGGCGCAGCGCCGCGCGCGCGCCCTTGGGGCCGTGTCGATCGGGCGTTCGAGCAGGGGCGCGAGCGCGATGGTCGATCGGGATCAGCCTGCGCAACGGTGCCGTAGACGAGCTCGGTCGCGAACGCCGCGTCGCGTTCGGACAGGTCGACCCGCGCGAGCGTCCGCGCGAGGGTGAGGTTCGAGTACGCGCCCTCGTCGGTGACGCGCCGGATCACGTCGCAGCGCGACCGAACGCGCGGACGGCGGCGCCGGCCGCCGAGCGTCCGAGGTCTTCCGCGTCGGCCTCCGAGCGTTCGAGGCCTTCCGCGTCGGCCTCTTCCGCGACCTGCTCACGGGACGGCTCATCCGAGCCGCTCGCCGACCGCCGGGCGGTAGCCGTTGACGAAGTCGGACGCCCGCATCCGTCGCCGGCCCGCCGGCGCGAGCTCGATCGCTCGGAACCCGTCCTCGCCGGTCGCGACGACGAACCCCTGCTTGCCCGCGTCGACGATCGTGCCCGGCTCCCCGACCGCGGGGACCGCCTCGGCGCGGAGGATCTTCAGGTCCTCGCCGCGGAACCTCGCCGACGCGCCCGGCTCGGGCGCCATCGCGCGCGTGCGGTTGACGAGGTCGCGGGCGGGTCTCGCTCCACCGCAGGACGCGGTCGTCGGCGCCGAGGAGCTTCGGTGAACGTCGCCGCCTCCTCGTCCTGCGGACGCGGCTCGACAGCGCCGCCCGCGAACCGGTCCACGGTCTCGACGAGGACCTCCGCCCCGATCGACGCCAGCCGGTCGCCGAGGGAACCCGCATCGTCCCCGGGCTCGATCGCCTCGGCCCGCTGGAGGATCACCGGACCGGTGTCCATCCCCGCATCCATCACGATCGTCGTGACGCCGGTCTCGGCGCGACCCTCGAGCAGCGCCGTCTGCACCGGGCTCGCGCCACGGAGCTCCGGCAGCAATGAGAAGTGCAGGTTCACCGGCGCGATCGCGGGAAGGTCGAGCACCGCCTGCGGCAGGATCTCGCCGTAGGCCACGACGACCAGGAGGTCGGGCGCGCTCGCGGCGAGCGCGTCGGCGCCCGGACCGGACTTGACGGTCTCGACCTCGTGCAGCGGCAGCCCGCGCTCCCGCGGCGGCGTCCGCGACCGGCGTCGGGCGAAGCTCGTTGCCGCGACCGGCCGGCTTGGGCGCGGCGGTGATCACCGCGACGACCTCGTGGTTCGAGCCGGCGATCGCCTCGCAGCGAGGGCACCGACCATCGGTCGTTGCCGAGGAACGCGATGCGGAGCGACGGATCACGCGTGGGAGGATACGCGGCCGAACGCGCCCCGGACCTCCGCTCGTCAGGGTTCGGAGCGTTGCACCTCGAACTCGCGGAGCTGGCGCATCACGTCACGTCGTCCGGCGTCGTCGAGCCGGTCGATGTAGAGCATCCCGTTCAGGTGGTCGGTCTCGTGCTGGAAGATCCGCGCGAGCAGGCCGTCCGCCACGATGTCGAGCGGGCGGCCGTCAGGTCCGCGCCCTGCAGCCGGACCCGCCCGGCGCGGACCGTCGGGTGGTACGGACCGGGGATCGACAGGCAGCCCTCCTCGAGCGTCTCCTCGCCCTCGGGTTCGGAGAGCCGCGGGTTGGCGACGAAGCCGGCGTGTCCCTGCGCGATCGTCGTAGACGAAGCACGCCGTCCGCAGCCCGACCTGGTTCGCGGCCAGGCCGACGCCGGGCGCCGCGTACATCGTCTCGATCATGTCCGCCGGCGAGCCGCACGGAGGGCGTCGTCGAACGACCTCGACGGGCGTCGCCGCCTTCGCGGAGCACGGGGTCGCCGAGCGTTCGGATCTGCATCACGGTCACGATCGTTCCCCACCGACGCGGCCCGCGCGCTCACAGGTGCGGCTCGGCCTCGACCCGCGTGACGATCCCGGCCGCGGCGAGCCGGCGCATCTCGGCGCCGAAACCGGGGACGCGATCCGTCGTCGAGCGCGACCAAGCATATCGTCGCCTCCCGCGACGCTCGACGACGAGCAGCGTCGCGCGGCGCGAGCGCCTGCCAGCTCGCGTTCGAGCTCAGCGCCGCCGGCGACGCGTACACCGGCGACCCCACCGCGAACCCGGCCTCGGCCCGGCGCGGGGCCTCGGCGCGGCGGAACCGCTCGGGTCGCCCCGACACGAGGGCCTGGATCGCTGAGGTCGTTCGGACCCTCGGTCTGGATGATCGACCCGGCCTTCGGGGCGGGCCGCAGCCGCCGCCTCGAACCACGTCACGAGCACCCGCTCGCGGGCGATCCACAGCCGGCCGGCAGGCGACGCATCGGCGTGCAAGATCGCGACGAGGTCAGCCCGGTGCACCCGTCGCTTCAACGCGTCGACGCCACCCACCACGATCTCGCGTTCGAGCGGCGCCGGGGTGGGTCGTCGCGAGCCGATCAGCGACACGGGCGCGGTCGCGACGCCGCCGGGCCCACTCCTCGACGCGCTCGGCGCCCGGCGGGCGATCCCGAAATCGGTCGCCCGCACGAGGCGCAGCGCCCCGGCGCCTCGCAGACCACGCACCGGATGCTGCCGCGCTTCGAGCCGGAGCATGCCGAGGCACGCCGCGCAGGCCGCCGGCTCCCGCAGGACCGGCAGACGCGGGCGACCCCGTAGCCGCGCAGCGTTCGAGCACGAACGCGCGCGTGGCGGCGCGGAGCGCGCGGAGCAGGCGCGGCGACCGCCCCTCCGGGCCGGGCCGGACTTCGACCTCGACCAGCGGCCGGTCTCCCCGCGGGTTCGACCAGGACGTGCTCGCGGGCGGCGGCCTCCGAGCGAGGGGCAGAAGCGGCGAGGACGCTCACGGCGCCGTCGATCGAGCCCGCATCCGGGCGACGTCGCGGACGTGGTACGACGGTGAGCGTTCGTCACGATGCTGCGGGTGGCCCTCGCGATGCACGTAGAGCAGCCCGAGGTCGACGAGCGGCGCGAACACCGCGGGCGCGTCCCCACCACGACCCGATAGCGGCCGGCGGCGATCTCGAGCCAGGTGCGGTAGCGGGCGCGCTTGTCGCCCCGAGGAACAGCGCCACGTCGTCGCCGAACGCGTCGACGATCGCGGCGGCGGTCGCGGGGACGGGGTCGGCGTCCGGGACGATCACGATGGCCGTGCGCTCCCGGCCGCGAGCGTCGCCCCGACGCAGGCGACGGCGACGCCCGCCTCGTCCGCGGGCGCCGGCCGAACGACGAACGCGCCCTGCCCCGCCGCGCAACGCCGTCCAGGCAGAGCGCGGCCCTCCCGGTAGCCGGCGACGGGTGACGGATCCGGCGCCGGCCGATCGCTCGCCCGCGGCTGCGGCGTCCCGCCGCGCAGTCTCCTCCGACGCGACCCGGGGCGGGACCGCGCGGCCGATGACCGTCGCGAGCGGCGCGACGTACCGCTCGCTCATCGCGCGGTACAAAGCGAGCGAACGCTCGTCGAAGGATCGGGCCGTCGAGACGAGCTTGCGGACGCGGAGGATCCGTTCAGGGCGTCCTCGGTCGCGGCCGAGCACCCACGCCCGCGTCGCGCGGCCGTGGAACGGGACCTGGACCACCGACCCGACACCGCACCGAGCTCGCGGGGAGGTCATAGCGTGAACGGGCGATCGAGCGCCAGCAGCGGCCGGTCGATGCAGACGGAGACCGGTCCGGACAGGACCTGCGTCGGCGCCTCCCGCGGTGCGCTCGGGACTGGCCGGGGCGTCGCGCTACGTGAAGGCGCGGCGGAGCTCATCCGCGCGGTCGGTCGCCTCCAGGAACTCCTTGCGACCGAAGTGGCCGTAGGCGGCCGTGTCCTCGTAGATCGGGCGACGCAGATCCATGTTCCGGATGATCGCGGCGGGCCGGAAGTCGAACGCGTCCCACACGAGGTCGACGAGGCGATCGAGGGTCGACGTGCTCGGTGCCGAACGTGTCGACGGCGAGCGAGACCGGGATGCGCCGTCCCGATCGCGTACGCGACCTGGATCTGCAGCCGGTCCGCTGCGCCCGCGGCCACGAGGTTCTTCGCGACGTACCGCGCCATGTACGCCGCCGGAGCGGTCGACCTTCGTCGGGTCCTTGCCCGAGAAGCAGCCGCCGCCGTGCGGCGCCATCCCGCCGTAGCGTGTCGACGATGATCTTGCGGCCGGTGAGCCCGGCGTCGCGCCTCGGGCCGCCGATCTCGAAACGGCCGGTCGGGTTGACGCAGGATCGCGTACGCCGTCGGCGTCGAGCTCGAACTCGGCGCAGCATCGCGGGTCGATCGACCTCCGCGACGGACGTCGCGGCGCGAGCAGCGTTCTCGACGTCGACCTCCTCGCGGTGCTGGGCGCTGATCAGGACGGTGTCGACCCGCTTGGCGACGCCGCCCTCGTACTCGATCGTGACCTGGCTCTTGCCGTCCGGGCCGCAGGTACGGCGATCGCGCCCGGCCTTGCGGACGTCGGCCAGCCGCTGGGCGCAGCCGGTGCGCCAGCGCGATCGGCAGCGGCATCAGCTCGGCGGTCTCGCGGCAGGCGAACCCGAACATCATCCCCTGGTCGCCGCGCCGAGCGTCGAGCTCGTCGGCCGAGCTGCGCCGTCGCGGCGCTCGAGCGCCGCGTCGACGCCGCGCGCGATGTCGGCGGACTGCTCCTGGATCGACGTGACCACGCCGCAGGTGTCGCCGTCGATGCCGAAGCTCGCGTCCGGTGTACCCGATCTCGCGTGACCGTGTCGGCGGACGACCGTCGGGATCTCGATGTAGCTCGGATGTCGAGATCTCGCCGGCGACCATGACCAGGCCCGTCGTCACCAGCGTCTCGCACGCGACCCGGCACTCGGGGTCGACCGCGGATGATCGCGTCCAGGACCGCGTCGGAGATCTGGTCGGCGAGCTTGTCGGGGTGGCCCTCGGTGACCGATTCGGAGGAGAACAGGTACGCGTCGGCTCATCGCGGGCGAGCATAGCAGCGGCACCGACGGCCCCGCACGGCGCGCAGATCGGTCTCGGCGGTCGCGGCGGGCGGGCGCTACGACGGTGAGCAACTTGGCGAGGCGGTCGCAGATCGCCGCCGCCAGACTCGCGCTTGGTCCACTCGCGCATCGCCGACGTCCTCGCCGTCGGCGGCCAGGATCGCCGCGCGGTTCGTATCCGAGCCGAACCCGGTGCCCTCGCGCGCCCACCTCGTTGGCCACCAGGAGCTGCACGCCCTTGCGCCGCAGTTTCTCGCGCCCGGACGCCTCGACGTCCCGGGTCTCGGCCGCGAAGCCCACCAGGACCGGTGCCCCCGCCGAGCCCGAGCTCGGCAAGGATGTCGGGGGTGGGGACGAGGCCGGACCTCCGGCGGGCCCAGGTCCCTTCTTGAGCTTGTCGTCGGCCAGGGTCTCGGGCCGGAAATCGGCGACGGCCGCCGCCATCACGACCGCGTCCGCGTCCTCGGCGGCGTCCAGCACGGCACGGCGCATCTCGTCGGCGGTCGTTCACGCGCACCACGGCGGGACCCGCGGGCGGCTCGACGGTGCCGGGCCCGACCACCAGCGTGACCGCGGCCCCGCGTTCGAACGCCTCCGTCGCGACGGCGAACCCCATCTTGCCCGTCGAACGGTTCCCGACGAAGCGGACGGGGTCGATCGGCTCCCACGTCGGTCCCGCGGTCACGACGATGCGCCTGCCGGCGAGATCGCCCGCCGCGGACGAGCGCGTCCTCGATCGCCTGCACGATGCCCTCGGGCTCGGTCATGCGGCCGGTCCCCTCGTCCCCGGCCGCCAGCGATCCGTGCGCCGGTCCGACGATGCGTGCACCTCGCGACGACGAGCGCGTTCACGTTGGCCTGCGTCGCGGGTGCTCCCACATCCCGGTGTGCATCGCCGGCGCCGAGGACGAGCGGGCAGGTGGCCTCGAGCAACGTCGACGTGAGCAGGTCGTCCGCGATGCCCTGCGCGAGCTTGGCGATGACGTTCGCGGTGGCCGGCGCGACGACGGCGATGTCGGCCTCGTGGGCGAGCCGGACGTGCAGGACGACGCCGGGTTCCTCGCACAGGTCGGTGTAGACGCGATGATCCGAGAGCGCGGCGAACGTCGCCGGGGCCGACGAACCGCTCCGCCGAGCGCGTCATCACGACCCGGACGGAGGCGCCCTGCAGACGCAGGAGCCGGACCAGGATGCACGCCTTGTAGGCGGCGATCCCGCCCGGTGACGCCGAGGAGCACGCGATCGGCCCTGCAAGGGGGAGCGCTCGGTCGTCACGCGGCCTGCCTCCTTCGGGCCCCCGATGCTCGGGGGGCGCCGGTCGAGGCGACTACTTGATGCCGACCCCGTCCGGCGCGCTCGGCGTTGATCTTCGCCCTCGGCGATCTCCTCGAGCGCGATCGACAGGGGCTTGTTCCGCAACCCGGTCTCGACCGAGCGGCGGCACGAACTCGGCGCGGCCCTCGCCCAGCTGGTTGTAATAGGAGTTGATCTCGCGGGCGCGCTTGGCGGACAGCGTCACGAGCGTGTACTTCGAGTCGACCTGAGCGAGCAGGTCGTCGATCTTGGGCTCGATCATGGGTTCGCGGGTCCTTCCTTCTTCTTTGGCCTTCTTCTTTGGCCTTGTGGGTCCTCGGCCTCGTGCTGCGCCGGGTCCGGGGCTGGTCCTCGGCAGGCCGTCTACCTGCGGAGACGCATCGATGATAGCAGCGACCTCGTCGGCGGCGCGCTCGGCGTCGTCGTTCACGATCACGACGTCGAACGCCTCGCGCTGGCCGAGCTCCCAGTCGGCCTTGGCCAGGCGCCGGGCCAGGCCCTCCTCGGTCTCGGTGCCCCGCGAACGCAGCCGGCGCTCGAGCTCCTCCATCGTCGGGGGCTCGAGCAGGATCAGCACGCGCTCAGGCATCACCTCGCGCATGTGCCGGGCGCCGGTCACGTCGAGCTCGAGGATCACGTCGACGCCCTCATCGAGGGCCCGGCGGACCGGCTCGGCCGGCGTACCCGGAACGGTGCCCGAGAGATCTCCTCCCACTCGAGGAGCTCGCCCGCCTCGATCATCCGGTCGAAGGCCTCCTCGGACACTGAACCGGTAGTCGACGCCCTCGCGTTCGCCCGGTCGCGGGGCGCGGGTGGTGGCCGAGACGGACAGGATGGGTCGCGGGCTTGCGTTCGCAGCACCAGGCGGACGACCGTCCCCTTGCCGACCCGGAGGGTCCGGCGACGACGAACAGCCTCCCGAGCCTCAGCCGCCCAGCGGGGCTACTTCTTCGCGAACTCGCCCAGGAGCGACTCGCGCTGCTTCGCGCCGAGACCCCGGACCCGTCGGCTGGCGGAGATGTCCAGCCGCTCCATGATCTTGCGCGCCGGACCTTCCCCACACCCGGGAGCGACTCGAGGACGCGGTGGAGACCTTCATCTTGCCCACCGTGTCGTCGTCCTGTCTGGACAGCACGTCCCTCAGCATGAGCTTGCCGGACTTCAGCTGACCCCTTGAGCTCGGCGCGCTTCTTCCGCGCGATCGCGGCCTTCTCCAGGGCCTGCTTGCGCTGTTCATCGGTCAGGACGGGTAGGGGCATCAGACCTCTCCTGCGCTCGGGGGCCGGAAGCCCGCGAGTATAGCCAGGGCCCCGCGAGGGCATCAACGCGAGTCATGCGCTCCTACCTGCGGGTTTCCGATGGGCGGCGCCGTCAGCGAACGGTCGCGCGGATGGCGCGCGCCACACCTGCCGGGTCCGTCGATGCCCGTGATCGGCCGGCCGACGACGAGGGTAATCGGCGCCGCGTTCGACCGCTTCCTCCGGGGTGAGGATGCGGACCTGATCGTGACCGTTCGAGCCGGCCGGCCGGACGCCCGGGACGACAGAGACACGCGCTCGAGTCCCGAGCACCTCGCGGACCGGCGCGACGTCCTCGCCGGACACGACCACGCCGTCCGCACCCGCCGCCACCGCCTCGAACGCGCGAGCGACGGGAGCCGACGCGAGCCCTTCCCCGCCAGGCTGGACAAGGACGCGTCACCGCCAGGACGATCGGAGCCGGATGACCCAGCATCCTCGGCGCCCTCGCGTCGCGCCGCGGACCGCCGCGGCCACCATGGCCTCGCCCCCAGCGCGTGGACCGTGAGCATCGACATCCCGAGCCGGGCGCAGTTGCGCGCCGCGCCCTCGACCGTGGTCGGGATGTCGTGCAGCTTCAGGTCGAGGAACACCCGGCGCGAACGCTCGCATCCGCGTCACGGCCGTCGGACCGTGCGCCGCGAACAGCTCGAGCCCGACCTTGAGATCCCGGCCTCGCCGTCGAGCCGCCAGGCCATCGCCTCCGCCGCCTCGACGTCCGAGACGATCGAGGCGCGACGATCAGCGGGTTGTCCGGGCGCGGGATCACGGGCGACCCGTTGCCACGCATCCGGGACGCGGACGCGCCCGCGCAGCTCGCCGGGGAGCGCGAACTCCCTTCTCGCGCAGGTACGCTAGGATCCCCTGCGCGATGTCCACGTGGACCGAGGGGTCGACCAGCAGCGCGGTCCCGACCTGCACCGCCCACGCCCCGGCGAGCAGGAACTCGACCGCGTCCTCGCCGTCGCGATGCCGCCGACGCCCATCACGGGCACGTTCGGCAGCGCCCGGGCGACCTGGTACACGGCCGCGAGCGCCAGCCGGCTGATCGCCGGGTCCGAGAGCCCGCCGACCGGCGTGGCCGTCCGCGTCCGCAGGCGATGAGGCGTCGACGGCGAGCGCCGGGACCTGGTCGATCCAGGAGAGTGAACCGAAGGCGCCGGCCCGGACACACGCCTGGGCGGTCTCGACGAGCGCCGGGCAGCAGCGGAGGCAGCTTCGCGAGGACCGGCACACGGGACAGTCGCGCCACGGCCCCGACGACCTCGGTCAGTCCGCTCCGGACGGGCGTCGAACGGCTGGCCCTCGCGCTCGTCGTCAGGGCACGACACGCAGACCTCGAGTGCCGACGACTCCGGCTGAGGTGCAACGCGCTCGCCACGTTGACGTACTCACCCGAGGCTCCCGCCGGACGACCGACGCCACCACCGGCACCTCCGCCTCGCGCAGGCCCGGCAGGTCCTCCTCGATGAACGCCATCACGCCGGGATTCTGGTAGCCGACGGCCGTGATGCCAGTCCGGACGAGGTCTCCGACGCGCGCGGTGGGGTCACCCCTTCGACGAGGCGCGAACGTGAGGCTGCCGGGTCACGACTGCCGCCGAGCCGACGCGCGTCGACGAGGCCGGGGACGTCGCGGCCGGTCGCCAGGCGGCCGACGCGGGAGAGGACGGGTTGGGTGAACCGCAGGCCGTTCAGATCGACGCCGAGGTGCGGCTTCACGGCACCTCGAGCCGGTTCATCCCGGCCACGTCGGACCACCGGGAACCCCTCGGGCGGCGTCCCGATCATTCGCTGCTCCTCCCCGATCCAGCGGTCCCACGAGGATCCGGGCCGGGGTTGAAGACCGGCCCGTCGTATGCACGCTCGCAGGTTGTCGTAGCCCCGAGCCGTCCTTGCGCGATCACTGGAATCAGCGCAGGTGAAGCACAGGCCGAACCCGCACGCCATGCGCCTCCTCGACGGCGACCTGCGCGGGGATCTCCCGTTCGGCACAGAACTCGGCGATCGCGCTGCAGCGTCTGCCGGCCCGCCGGCCGCGTACATCACCTGCGCGCCGGCGACTTCTCGACGACCTGTCCGAGCAGGTCGCATCACGACGCCCGTCTCGCCGAGACTGCCGTCCTCCGTCGCGATGACGATCGTCTGCGCCAGGCGCTTCGCCCTCGATCGGCTTGAAGACGAGCTCCTGCGTCTCCCGCCCACGAGCATGTCGACGCGCTTGCCGCGCGGCCGGAGCTCCTGGCGCCAGGAAGTACAGCGGCGCGGACCCGTGCCCCTCCGCGACGAGCAGGCAGTTCGTCGAGCTTCGCCGGGTACGCGAACGCCTTGCCGAGCGGCCCGATCACGTCGAGGAACTGATGCGCCTTGAGCTCCGCGAGCCAGCTCTGGACCCGCGCCCGCGCGGATCGAACACGAACTCGAGGGTGCCGGCCCATCCGCCGCGACGCGACGCCTGGTGGATCGGAGAAGTGCCGGCGCAGCAGGAACGTTCGGCCCTCGGGGCATCGCGACCGCGACGAACTGGCCCGGGCCGGACGCGTTCGGCGACCTCGGGCGCGACGAGCGTGATCGAGTGGTACGCGCCCACGCGCGCGGCGTTGACAGCACCTCCGCGCGAACGCGTCTCACGGTCCGGCCTCGGAAGCCCGTGCATCATGACGCCGCCCTGCGGGGTCGTGGCCGAGACATCAGCGCCTCGCTGGACGGGGGCCGCCTCGCGGCCGCGTGGTACTCCTGCAGCGACCGGGGCTCGCTGCTCCGCCCCGCGCAGCGCCTTCGATCCCGCGGAGGGCCGCGAGGACGGCCGGGCAGGCGTCGTGATGCACGGGATGCCCGCCCGCGCCGGCGGCCGTGCGGATGCAGCGACCCGTCGGTGCGCGGGCCGCGACCGAACGGCGTGTTCGATCGACCGAGGTCGACCTCGGCGTCCCGGATCAGATCGACCACCGAGCGTCCGGCCCTCGGAGACCTTCGCCACCGCTCGCGACCGGCGATGCCGGCGCGTTCGAGCACCGCGGCCGTGCCGCGCGTCGCCAGCAGGCGGAACCCGAGATCGGCCAGACGCTTGGCCGGGTACACGATCGACTCGCTTGTCGCGGTTCGCGACCGAAACGAACACCGTCCCCTCGCGCGGCAGCGCGGCGCCGCTCGCGACCAGGGCCTTGGCGCAGCGCGCGTCCCGGATCGGCGTCGATCCCCATGACCTCGCCCGTCGACTTCATCTCGGGCCCGAGCACCGTGTCCGACGCCCGGGAACCGTCCGAACGGCAGGACGGCCGCCTTCACAGCGGTGTGCGGCAGCGTGCCGGTAGTGATGGCGGGAGCTCGGCCGGCACGAGCCCCTCAGCCCGAGCTCCGGCGATGCGAGCGACCAGCATCACGGACGTGGCCACCTTGGCGAGCGGGACACCGGTGACCTTGGACACGAACGGCACCGTACGCGACGCGCGCGCGGGTTCGCCTCGAGGACCCAGATCCGCTCGTCCTTCACCGCGAGCTGCAGGTTGATCAATCCAGCGCACGTCGAGCCGCAGCGCGAGGCTGCGCGTGATGTCGCTCGACCTCGTCGAGCTCGTCGTCGGAGAGCGTGGCCGGGGGATCTGGCACGACGAGTCGCCGGAGTGGATCCCCGCCTCCTCGATGTGCTCCATGACCGCGCCGATGAACACGTCGCGTGCCGTCGCTCACCGCGTCGACGTCGACCTCGATCGCGCCCTCGAGGAACCGGTCGATCAGGACCGGGTGGTCGGGCCGGCGGCCTCGGCCGCCGTGCGGACGAATCGCTCGAGCTCGTCGGCGCCGTAGACGATCTCCATCGCACGGCCGCCGAGCACGTAGGACGGTCGGACGACCACCGGGTACCCGATCTGCGCCGCGATCGCCCGGGCCTCCGCGCAGGTCGTTCGCCTCGCCGTGCGCGGGCGCGGCGATGTCGAGCTCGTGCAGGAGCGCGCGCGAACTTCCCGCGATCCTCGGCCAGGTCGATCGAGGACCCGGCGCGTCCCCAGGACCGGGAAGCCCTGCGGCCTCGAGCGTCCGTCGCCATGCCGCAGCGGCGTCTGCCCGCCGAACTGGCGCGATCACGCCGATCGGCCGTTCGGCCTGCGCACACCGCGCAGGACGTCCTCGGTCGACAGCGGCTCGAAGTACAGGCGGCGCTCGTGTCGTAGTCGGTCGAGACGGTCTCCGGGTTGCGAGTTGACCATCACGGACTCGAACCCGGCCTCCTCGAGCGCGAACGCCGCGTGCACGCACGCGTAGTCGAACTCGATCCCCTGCCCGATCCGGTTTGGCCCGGCCCCGAGGATCGACCACGCGCGGCGCGTGCGGCCGGTCGCACCTCGGTCCTCGCTCCTCGTAGGTCGGAGTAGTGGTACGGGGTGCGCGCCGGGAACTCGCCGGCGCACGTGTCGACCGTCTTGAACACCGGCGCGGACCCCCAGCGCCATCCGGCGGCGCCGGACCTCCGCCTCGGTCGAGGACGGTGAGTCGCGCGAGCCGCGCGGTCGGACAGCCCGATCCGCTTCGCCGCTCGGAGCTCGTGGGCCGCGACCGTCCGCGAGCTCGCGGCCGTCGAGCGCGCGACCTCCTCGGCCACCTGCGCGATCTGGTCGACGAACCACGGGTCGATCCCGCTCGCGAGCGCGACCTCATCCACCGAGCTTCCGTCAGCAGCGCAGCCTCGACGAGGTGCAGCCGGTCCTCGCTGGCGTATCGCGATCGCCGTCAGGAGCATCGGCCGCCGTCCCGGCAGCCGGTCCGCCGAGATCGACGTCGGGACGTCTCGAGCGCGCGCCAGGCCTTGCCCAGCGCCTCCTTGAACGTCCGGCCGATCGCCATCACCTCGCCCACGGACTTCATCGTCGAGGTCAGCTCCGGCGTCGGCCTCGGGGAACTTCTCGAACGCGAACCGCGGCACCTTCACCACGACGTAGTCGAGCGTCGGCTCGAACGCCGCCGGCGTCTCGCCGGTGATGTCGTTCGGGATCTCGTCGAGCGTGTAGCCCACGGCGAGCAGCGCGGCGATCTTGGCGATCGGGAACCCGGTCGCCTTCGAGGCCAGCGCGGACGAGCGCGAGACGCGCGGGTTCATCTCGATCAGGCACCTGACGGCCAGTGCGCGGGTCGACCGCGAACTGGATGTTCGACCCACCGGTCTCGACGCCGACCGCGCGGATGCACGCGAGCGCCGCGTCGCGCATCCGCTGGTACTCGCGGTCGGTCAGCGTCATGCACCGGGCGCGACCGTGATCGAGTCGCCGGTGTGCACGCCCATCGGGTCGACGTTCTCGATCGAGCAGATCACGACGGCGTTGTCCGCGCCGTCGCGCATCACCTCGAGCTCGAACTCCTTCCAGCCGGCGACCGACTCCTCGACGAGATCTCGGTGACCGGGCTCGCCGCGAGGCTGCGGCTCGCGACGCGCTCGAGCTCGGCGCGCGTGCGCGGCGAACCCGCTCCCGCCGCCGCCGAGCGTGAACGACGGCCGGACGATCAGCGGGATACCCGAGCTCGTCCCCGAGCGCCGAGCGCGCGGTCGAGCGAGCGCGCGGTCCCCGCGCGCGGCGTCTCGAGCCCGGCACGGCTCATCGTCTCGCTTGAAGCCGCTGCGGTCCTCGGCGCGGTGGATCGCCTCGAGCCCGGCCCCGATCAGCCCGACGCCCGAGCCGCTCGAGGTCGCCGGACTCCGCGAGCGCGACGCGCGACGTTCAGCGCCGGTCTGGCCGCCGAGCGTCGGGCAGCAGCGCGTCGGGACGCTCGCGCTCGATGCACCGCGCAGGACCGACTCGCGGCGTGAGCGGTTCGATGTACGTGCGGTCGGCGAACTCGGGATCGGTCATGATCGTGGCCGGGTTCGAGTTCACGAGCGACACGTGGAACCCCTCGCGCCGCAGCACCTTGCAGCGCCTGGGTCCCCGAGTAGTCGAACTCGCACGCCTGCCCGATCACGATCGGGCCCGAGCCGATCACCAGGATCGCGTGCAGGTCGGTGCGCTTCGGCATCAGGCGCGCCGCCATCAGCGCGCGGAACTCGTCGAACAGGTAGCGCGAGTCGTGCGGCCCGGCGCCGCCTCGGGGTGGTACTGCACGGCGAACGCGGGGACGTCGAGGCAGCGCAGCCCTCGAGCGTGCCGTCGTTCAGGTTCCAGTGGGTGAGCTCGACGCGCCCGTGACGTCGGTTCGCGGCCACGTTCGCCGTCTCGTGGCCATCCGTCGGGCTCGACCGCGAACCCGTGGTTGTGGCTCGTGATCTCGACGCGCGCCGGTCCGCGAGGTCCTTCACGGGCTGGTTCACGCCCCGATGCCCGAACGGCAGCTTGGACGTCCGACCACCGAGCGCGAGCCCGAGCAGCTGGTGCCCCAGGCAGATGCCGAACACCGGCACCGTCCCGAGCAGCTCGCGAGCACGCCGTCGATCCCGTACGTCGTCGCGGCGGGGTCGCCCGGACCGTTCGACAGGAACACGCCGTCGAACCCGCCCGAGCGCGACCTCGGCGGCGGGCGTCGTCGCCGGGACCACGGTCGCCTCGATGCCGTGCCGCCGGCGAGCCGCCGCAGGATGTTCCGCTTCAGGCCGAAGTCGTAGGCCGCCACGCGGTACACGGCGCCGAGCTCGGTCGCTCCGCCGGTCCGACGAGATCGCGCGCGCGTCGTAGGGCTCGGTCCGAGCTCACGGTCCTCGCCAGGTCGGCGCCCTCCATCGCTGGTGCGACCGCACTGCGTTCGAGCGAGCGAGTACGCGGCGTCGAGATCCGACCGTCGAGACGCCGCACGCATCGCGCCGCGATCGCGGAGCCGCAGCGTGAGGCGCCGGGTGTCGACGCCCTCGATCCCGACGACGCCGGCGCGCGCCGAGCTCGTCGGCGAGCGACCCGCTGGCGCGCCAGCTGGACGCGCGTGCGCGACGACCTCGCGCACGACGAACCCCGACACGTGCACGCGCGACCGGACTCGGCGTCCTCGGCGTTCATGCCGTAGTTGCCCTGCTGCGGGGCGGTCATGGCCACCACCTGCCCGGCGTACGACGGGTCGGTGCAGCACCTCCTGGTAGCCGACCATCCCCGTGTTGAAGCACCGCCTCGCCGAACGCCTCCCCGCCGCGCCTGAACGCCGGTTCCGCGGAACGCGCTGCCGTCCTCGAGCGCCAGAAGCGCGGCGGGTCCGCGATCACCTCGTGCGCCTTCCCGTCGGCGACGACGAGCGCTCCCGCGGAGCACCGTGTGCACGACCCGGCCCCGCAGCCGTCGACCCGAGGAACGCGGAGTTCCGGCTCTTCGACGCGAACGGTGGCTCGACCACCCACTCGGCCGACGGGTCGAACACGACCAGGTTGGCGGGGCGGCCGGGCTCGATCGGGCCGCCGTGGTCGCTGGCGCCGAGGATCCGCGCGGGCGTGGTCGGACAGGGCGTCGATCGCGCGCGACAGCGTGAGCTCGCCCGGTCTCGACCAGGTGGGTCAGGACCGCCGCGAGCGCGGTCTCGAGCCCGATCGTGCCGAACGGCGCCTGATCGAACTCCGCCTCCTTCTCCTCGACGGCGTGCGGGGCGTGGTCGGTCGCGATCGCGTCGATCGTCCCGTCGGCGAGCGCCGGCGCGCAGGGCGCCGCGGTCCTCGCGCGGCGCGCAGCGGCGGGTTCATCTTCATGTTCGTGTCGTAGGTGACGAGGTCCTCCGTCGCTGAACACGAGATGGTGCGGCGTGACCTCGGCGGTCACGCGCGACGCCCTCGGCCTTGGCGCGGCGCACCATCTCGACCGAGCCGGCCGATCGAGAGGTGGCAGCAGGTGCAGCCGGCCGCCGGTCAGGCGCGCGATCGCCAGGTCGCGCGCGACCACGACCTCCTCCGCCTCCCGTGGCTGGCCTGCGAGCCCGAGCGACGACGGAGATGAGCCCTCGTGCATCTGTCCGCCCTCTGCGAGCGACGCGTCCTCGCAGTGCTCGGCGATCACCACGCTCGTCGAACGCCGTCGGCGTACGTGAGCGCGTTGCGGAGCAGCCGCGCGTGGGCACGCAGCGCCCGTCGTCGCTGAACATCCGGACGCCCGCCTCGACCATCTCGCCGAGCTCGGCCATCTGCTCTCCGCCGAGGCCTCGCGTGATCGCGCCGACCGGGAAGACGTCGCAGGTGCCGGCGGCCGCGCGCCAGGTCGCGGACCTCGTGGATCACGGCGGCGTTGTCGGCGACCGGATCCGTGTTCGCCATCGCGGCGACCGCGGTGAACCCACCGACCGCGGCCGCGCGGCGTCCCGGTCTCGATGGTCTCCTTGTGCTCCGAGCCGGGCTCGCGCAGATGCGTGTGCAGGTCGACGAGACCGGGCGCGAGCACGAGGCCGTCGCAGTCGAGCACGCGTCGGCGCCGACTCCGACGACGGCGCGATCGGCCGCCGTCCACGACCACGTCCGGCGACGTCGTCCGTCGCCGGAGGCCGGATCGATCACCCTGGCGCCCCGAGCACGGACGGTCAGGCACCGTGGCCACGCCCTCGGCAGTCGGACGCGCCGGGCTCACGCCGATCCGCCTGCCGCCTCGGGCCTGAGCCGCCGAGCAGCAGGTACAGCAGGGACATCCGCACGGCGATCCCGTTCGTCACCTGCTCCTCGATCACGGACTCGGGCAGGTCGGCGACGTCGGAGTCGATCTCGACGCCGCGGTTCATCGGGCCGGGATGCATGATCGAGCGCGCCGCTCCGGCAGCATCGCGGCCCGCGCGCTCGTACAGGCCGAACAGCCGCGCGTACTCGCGGACGCTCGGGAAGTACTCGCAGGCGCTGGCGCTCGCGCTGCACGCGGAGCACGTAGCAGACGTCGAGCCTCGGGCAGCACCGCGTCGATGTCGTAGCTGACCTGCACGCCCCACGCCGGCGCGTCCGGCGGGATCAGCGTCGGCGGCCCGACCAGCGTGACCTCGGCGCCCATCTTGACGAGCGCGAAGCTGAGAGCGAGCGCGCCACGCGCGAGTGCAGCACGTCCCCGACGATCGCCACGCGCAGGCCCTCGAGCCGCCGAGCCGGTCGCGCATCGTGTACAGGTCGAGCAGGGCCTGCGTCGGGTGCTCGTGCGTGCCGTCGCCGGCGTTCAGCACGCTGCCCTTCACCCAGCGGGTGAGCGTGGAGCGGCGCGCCGCTCGACGAGTGGCGGATCACGATCGCGTCGGCGCCCATCGCCTGCAGCGTGAGCGCGGTGTCCTTGAGGCTCTCGCCCTTGCGACACGCTCGAGCCGCCCGTCGATGAAGTTGATCACGTCGGCCGACAGGCGCTTGGCGGCGCAGCTCGAAGCGGATCCGCGTGCGCGTCGAGTTCTCGTAGAAGAGGTTCACGACGGTCCGGCCGCGGAGCGCCGGGACCTTCTTGATGACCCGCGTGCCCGACCTCGCGGAACGACTCGGCCGTGTCGAGGATCCGCACGATGTCCGTCGGCGCTCACGTCGTGGATCGACAGCAGGTGTCCGTTCACGCTCGCACTCCTCCCGCTGCCATGACCGGTCCGACCACGACACGGCGTCCTCGCCGTCGATCTCGGCGACGGGCACCCGCACGTCCTCGTCCTTGCGGGTCGGCACGTTCTTGCCGACGAAGTCGGCCCGGATCGGCAGCTCGCGGTGCCCCCGGTCGACGAGCACCGCGAGCTGGATCGCGCGTCGGGCGCCCGAAGTCCATCGAGCGCGTCCATCGCCGAGCGGATCGTCCGGCCCGTGAACAGGACGTCGTCGACCAGCACGACCGTCCTGCCCGTTGATGTCGAAGTCGATCCGGGTCTCGTGGACCTCGGGCGCCTCGGCCCGCATCCCGATGTCGTCCCGGTAGAAGGTGATGTCGAGCGCGCCGACCGGGACGATCCGTGCCTCGATCCGGCCGATCTCGGCCGCCAGCCGACGCGCGAGGTCGTCGCCGCGGGCGGCGATCCCCACCAGGACCACGCCCTCGGCGCCCTTGTTGCGCTCGACGATCTCGTGCGCGATGCGGGTGACGGCCCGGCGCACCTCGGCCTCGTCCATCAGCCGCGCGGCGGGCATCAGGCAGCCCCGAGGCCACCGAGCACGGAGCCGTCAAGCAGGAACGCCCGACCGCGCGTGCGGCAGGGCGTCGTGGTCGGGCACACACCGTGTTCGGCTCCCTTCCCGGCCTCTCGGGACCGGACTTTAAAGGGGGAAGTTCGAGGCGAGGATAACACGGTCCCCGCCACGCGGACCTGCGAGCTGGCCCTGCGCAGGCGTACACTGGGTGGCCCGACATCGGAAGGGCGGGAGCTCTGATGAACGAGTGGGTCGATCGTCGGCATCGTGGCACTGATCGTCTTCCTCTTCGGAGCGAAGAAGCTCCCCGATCTCGCCCGGTCGCTCGGCAAGTCCTCGAGCGAGTTCAAGAAGGGGATGTCCGAGGGCGCCTCCGGGATCCGAGCAGGTCCGCCACCGCCGGACGACGCCGAGCAGCGCACCGAGCCGGCACGGCGCAGACCCCCGAGTAGCGCTCGCCGGCCTCCGTCCGCTCGGCCGTCTCGGCTCCGGTCGAGCCCGCTCGGCGATCTTGCCGAGGACCCCGTTCACGAACCGCCCCGAGTCGTCCGTCGACAGGTCCTTGGCCGCGCGCACCGCCTCGTCGATCGCCACGGCGACGGGGATCCTCGCGGTCGAACGCCAGCTCGTAGGTCGGCCATCCGCAGGACCGTGCGGTCGACGCGATGCCATCCGGTCGACGGTCCACCCCTCCGAGTGCGCCCCGATCGTCTCGTCGAGCTCGCGCGAGGTGCGTCGCGTCACGCCTCGACGAGCTCGCGGGCGAACGCGGGAACGGTCCGTCCGGACTCGAGCCAGCCGGCGAGGGCCGACCGCGTCCGTCGCGTCGCCGTCACGTCGGCCTGGAACAGGATCTCGATCGCGAGGCGCCGGCTCCTGCCTGCGCGAGCTCAAGCAGTCACTTGACGCGTTCCATGTACGCGCCGGACCGCGTGTCGACCTTCACGCGTCTCGCCCTCCTCGACGAACAGCGGCACCTGCATCGTCGGCGCCGGTCTCCAGCACGGCGGGCTTCATCGCGCCGGTCCTGGTGTCGCCCTTCACGGCCGGGTTCGGTCTTCGTGATCGCCGAGGGTGACCGGAGGCGCGGCAGCTCGACGCCGATCGGGGTCCCCTGGTGCATCGCCACCTGCGCCGGTCGCTCCTCCGAGAGCCAGCTCGCGCCGTCGCCCGACGAGCTCGGCCGGGACGCGGGATCTGCTCGTAGGACGTCATGTCCATGAACGTGAGTGACTCGCCGTCGCGGTACAGGTACTGCATGTCCTTGCGCTCGACGATCGCGAGCCCGACCTTGACGCCGGCGTTGAACGTCCGCTCGACGACGGCGCCGGTCTTGACGTTGCGGAGCTTCGTGCGCACGAACGCGCCGCCCTTGCCCGGCTTGACGTGCTGGAACTCGACCACCTGGAACAGCGTGCCGTCGAGCTCGAGCGGTCATGCCGTTCTTCAGGTCGTTCGTGGACACGCTCACCAGGCACCCTACAGCTCGCTTGGTCGCTCGCGAGATCTCGACGGCCGGCTCCGTCGGCGCGTCACCTCGACCATGTCCTCGATCCGGACGCCGCCGAGCCCGGGAATGTACACGCCGGGCTCGATCGTGACGACCATGCCGCCTCGAGCAGCTCCTCGCCCCCGTCCGCATGCGCAGCGAGGGCGCCTCGTGGATCTCGAGGCCGACCCCGTGACCGAGGCCGTGCGGGAAGTCGTCGCCGTAGCCCGCCGTCGACGATGACCGACCGCGCGGCGGCGTCGACGTCGACCCGGTCACGCCCGCGCGCACGGCGTCGATCCCGGCCTGCTGCGCCGTGGCGACCACGTCGCGGATCTCGCGCAGCTCGGCGGTCGGGCTCGCCGAACGCGATCGTGCGCGTCATGTCGGAGTGGTACCCGCCGACCGAGCGCCCCGAAGTCGAGCTTCACCATGTCGCCCGCGTCGAGCACCCGGTCGGTCGGGTGGTGGTGGGGTTCGGCCGCGTGCTCGCCGAACGCCACGATCGAGTCGAACGCGCGATCCGTCGGCGCCGGCCTCGACGCATCGCGCGTCTCGAGCGCCAGGGCGATCACGCTCGCGTCACGCCCGCACGCAGGCCGCCGCCCAGGATCGCCGCTCGAACGCCACGTCCGTCGCAACGCCTGCGCGCGCGTCGATCAGTCGCGATCTCCTCCGCGTCCTTCGACTCGGCGCAGCCGCCTCGACCTCGTCGTCCGACCGGCACGAGCTCGACGCCGCTCGCGCCCGATCCGGCTGAGCTGCTCCCACGGCTCGTAGGTGAGCGCGTGACGCCTCGAACCCCGACGCCGCCGACGCCGAGGCGTCCGACGCGTCGACGAGCGGTTGCGGCGACAGCGCCTGCCGGTACGACGGTCCGGCGGTCGAGGTCGGGCACCTCGTGGCGCGACTGCTCCGCGTATCGGCCGTCGGTGAGGAACAGCTCCGTCCGTCGCGATCACGACGCTGCGCGTTCGAGCCGGTGAAGCCCGTCAGGTATCGCACGTTCGGCAGGCGCGTCACGAGCAGCGCGTCGAGCTCTCGAGCTCGTCGAGACGCGCGGCGCAGCGCGCGTCTGCCTCAGCTCGCGATCCACGGCAGCGCCTCCAGCGCGAGATGGTAGCCACCGGCCCCGGCGCCCGCGATCGTCGCCCGGCACACCGCCGAGCATCACCGAGTGCCGGCGGAACTCCTCGCGTGCGTAGATGTTCGTCATGTGCACCTCGATCACCGGCAGCCCGCACGCCTCGACGGCGTCGCGGAGCGCGTACGAGTGGTGCGAGAGCGCGCCGGGTTGAGCGACGACCGCGTCGAACCCCCTCGGCTGCGGCGCCGAGGCAGCCAGCCGATCAGCTCGCCCTCGTGATCGGACTGACGCCACGCCACCGCGTGCCCGAGCCGTCCGGCTCGCTCGGTCCACCTCGCTCCATGATCTCGGCGAGCGTCTGCGATGCCGTAGCGTGTCGGGATCGCGCGCGTCCGAGCGCGCCCAGGTTCGGGCCGAACAGGATACGAGCACGCTCATGCGGCAGCCCCCATCTCGCGCCGAGAGCGCGCGCGGAGCCGCGTCCTCGGGGCACGCGCCTCGACGATCGCGGGACGACCGACGTCCTCGCAGCAGGACGAAGCGCACGCCGCCGCGGATACTTCTTGTCCATCCGGAACGCGCGAGAGGATCGTCCTCGGCGGGCGGCAGCGGGCCGTCGGTCTCGAGGCCCGAGCGACGCGAGCAGGCGGACCGTGCCGGGCCGCGAGCCCGTCCGGCACGAGCCCACCGCGCCTCGGCCAGCCGCGCGGCGAACACCATCCCGACCGCGATCGCTTCGCCGTGCGTCCGACCCGCGAACGCGTCGAGTCGCTCCGAGCGCATGTCCGAGCGTGTGGCCGTAGTTCAGGACCAGGCGCCCCCGTGTCGCGCTCGTCGGCTCGACCACCGCCGGCCTTGGCCGCGGCACGCATCGGGTCACGACGTCGCTCCAGAGCGCCGGGTCCGGCCCGAGCCAGGGGGCGAGGATCCCGCTCAGCAGCTCGAGCAGGTCGACGTCGAGCGTCAGGGCGTACTTCGCGACCTCGGCCGAGCCCGGCGCGGAACGTCGCGATCGGGCAGCGACGCGAGCGTCTCGACGTCGGCGAGCACCGCGCACCGGCTGATGGAACGCGCCCCACGAGGTTCTTGCCCTCCGGGAGGTTCACGGCGGTCTTGCCGCCGATCGACGCGTCCGACCTGCGCCGTGAGCGTCGTCGGCACCTGCACGAACGGGACGCCGCGCATGTACGTGGACGCGACGAACCCGGCGAGATCGCCGACCGAGCCGCCGCCGAGCGCGACGACCGGGTCGTCCCGGTGCGCCTCCTGCGTGGCGAGCTGATGCAGCGAGCGTCGCGCATAGACCTCGAGCGTCTTCGCCGCCTCGCCCTCGGGCACGCCGAGGTGCACGACGCCGAGCCCGCGCGCAGCCGAGCCCGTCCGCCAGCGGCGCGGAGATACCGGTCGGCCACCGGCGCGGTCGGCGATCACGAACGCGCGCTCGGCGCCCGGGAGCCGGGCAGCAGCTCGCCGGCGCGGCTCGAGCACGCCCGACGCCGATCAGACGCTCGTAGGCCGCGCCCGGGCACCGGCACGGTCACGCGCTCCACCGCACGGAGCTCCTCCATCGATCGCGTCGGCCACGCTCGTCCGGCGTGGCCCGCTGCCGTCCACGACACGTGCGCGCGAACTCCGCGGTACGAGCGGCTCTCGCGTCAGCCAGCAGGCGCTCCAGGTCGCCGTCGGCTCGGATCAGCGGACGGTCGGCCGCCGGGCGGACGCGCTCGCGCGAGCACCTCGAGCGGCACGTCCAGGAACACGCGTCGCCGGTCGCGCCGCAGCGTGATGCCGGTTCGCGGGCTCGAGCACGACGCCGCCGCCGCACGCGACGACCGAGGGATCGTGCGAGCGCGGCCTCGACGAGCGCCGCCGCCTCGAGGGCGCGGAACGCAGCCTCCCCGTCGCTCGCGAAGATCTCGCGCGACCGATCGGTCCGCGGCGCGCTTCGATCTCGCGCGTCGAGGTCGACGAACGGGCACGCCGAGCCGACCGCGCGAGCCTCGCGTCCGACCGTCGACTTGCCCGACCCGGGCATCCCGACCAGGTAGACGATCACGGGAGGGCTCCCAGGTCCACGATACGCGTCGAGGTTCCGGCGCGTCTCGGGCAGCGAGTCGCCCCCGAACTTCTCGAGCGACGCGTCGCGCCAGCACGAACGCCACCGACCGCCTCGCCGACGACGCCGCCGGCCGGGACCGCGCAGACGTCGGTCCGCTGCGTGATCGCGACCGCCGGCTCGCCCGTCGCGAGGTCCACCGTCGCGAGCGGCTTGCGGCACCGTCGAGAACGGCTTCATCGCCGCCCGGACCCGGATCGGCTGGCCCGTGCTGACATGCCGCCCTCGATGCCGCCCGCCCGCGCGGTCGTTCGCGTCGCAGCCGGCCGCCGCGCGCGACGATCTCGTCGTGGGCCTTCGACCCGAGCCGGGCCGGCCGTCGCGAACCCGTCGCCCACCTCGACGCCCTTCACGGACTGGATGCTCATCAGCGCGAGCGGCCGAGCCGCGCGTCGAGCTTGCGGTCGTAGTGCACGTAGGAGCCGAGCCCGGGCGGACACCCGTACGCGATCACCTCGAAGACACCGCCGACCGTGTCGCTGGCCTTCCGGAGCGCGGTCGATCTCGGCCACCATCCGGCTCGCCGTCGCCTCGTCGCAGCGCACCGAACGGGCGACGCGTCGATCGCGTCGCGGTCCTCGGGCACCGGCACGCGCGTCGAGCCGGCACCGCGACCTTGCCGATCTGCACGACGTGCGAGAACACGCGCGATCCCGAGCTCGGCGAGGAACGCCTTGCAGAAGGCGCCGAGCGCGACCCGCGCGGCGGTCTCGCGGCGCGCTGGCGCGCTCCGAGCACGTTGCGGACGTCGTCGAACCCGTACTTCTGCGCCCACGCCAGGTCGGCGTGGCCCGGCCGCGGCGTGTCAGGCGTCGCGACGCGATCCGCCTGCGCCCTCGACCGGCCATGAGGTCCCGGTACTCTGCGTCCCACTCGACGTTCGCGATCGTGACCGCTGATCGGGACTGCCCAGCGTGCAGACCGTGGCGGACCCCGGACACGATCTCGAACCGGTCGCCTCGAGCTTCTGCCGGCCGCTCGCGTCCGTAGCCGTGCCGCCGCCGGGCGAGCTCTCGCCGCGATCTCCCTTCGGCGAGCACCGGACGCCCCGGCGGGCAGACCTTCGAGCACGCCTGACGAGCGCCTTCCCGTGGGATTCACCGGCCGTGAGCAGGCGCAACATGGGCTCATCATAGGAGACGGCCCCCTCGGCACCGCCCAGCCGGTCCGGAACGGGACGGCCCGGGGGCCCACCGCTGCGCGGCACGGACGGCCATAGGGGATGGGTAGAGGGCGGCCCCGTTACCGAGGCCGCCCTCTCGGACCGGCGGCCGCTCCCCGTGCTGCGGCGCCGGTGCTCCGCGGGCAGCGTCTCCCCGACCCGTTATGGCTCGAGCCTCCGATCGTCGGCGAACGACGCGGGACGTCCCGAGGTCCCTACTTCTCGCAGAGGCTCGAAGCTCTGGTCGCCGAACTGGAACGTGGCGCGCTTCCCGTCGATCTTCTCGAGCATGTCAGCGCCGTCGTCGAACGTGGCGCCCGGCTCGACCGTGTAGACGCTTTGCCGTCGACCGTACGTCGAGCTTCTCCCCGGTGCCGGCGACGGAGGGAGCTTCACGTCGTGGCCGCCGATCAGGACCTTGTTCCTCGGCAGGTATCGCGCCACCGCCTCCGCCGCCGCCGCCTCCCCCGCCGCGGGAGAGGCGTGGTGGTCGTGGTCGATGGTCGGTGGTCGGCGGTGGTGGTGGTGGCGGAAGCGGTCGACGTGGTCGTGCGGCGGGGACGTCGTCGTCGCCGGGGATCGTCGGTCGTGCCGGGCCCCGTCGCCGGTGGGGCTGACGCTGCCGCCCGTGGTCAGCTCGAGGCCGGGAGGTGATCGAGAAGGGATCCCTGATCCGGCCCGGCGACACGGGCGGCAGCGTCATCGCGGGGCGTCGGGGACGGCGTCGCCTCGGCGCTCGGCGAGCTCCGCGGGCACGCCGGTGCTCCCGGTGATACGCGTGGGGCCGCTGGGGAGACGCGACGTCTTCGCCGCCGTCCGGCCGCAGCACGAAGAGGTACACGAGCACGGCAGCAGGGGCAAGGCGACCCCGTCACGACCTGCAGGATCTTCTTGTCTCGGGGGGTGATTCTGCGTGGCTACGCTCCCGTGCCGGTGGTCACGTCGCTCGGGCCCGACCGGACCCGGGCCCGGCGCTTCCGGTCGGTCGTGGAGAACTCGACCCAAGTGACCTGCGGCTACGCAGGGCGCTGGTCGAGGTCGCCGCGGTGTCTCCGGCGGTCGCGGCCGCCGCCGGCGCGTCACGGCGATCGTGACCGTCGCGGCGCGCGGCAGCGTCTCGAGCAGGAACAGGGAACTCGTCGATCGCGAAGTACCCCGCCAGCTCACCGTGACCTGCGAGCGCGATGGTCGACGATGCGAGTCCGGCGGCGTTCGGCGCGGGGGTGCCGGGCGTGAAGGAGAAGAAGTCGACGCTTGGCCGAGCGGTCGGCCGCGCGCCCTGGAGCAGACGGAACGAGGCTCGGGAGGTCGGCGGTCGGCGGGCACCTGCGGCGTCGATCGCGGCGATCTCCTGCTCGGTCTTCGGGGGCCGCGGCCCTGGCGCGTCCTGGAGGGCGTCTGCGCTGGGCCGCCAGGGGCGACCTCCTGGTCTCGGCGGTCTGCGAGCTCGTCCTGGGCGGTGCTTTCACCTCGCCCATCTTCGGCAGGACGAGCAGGAGCACGGCGCAGGAGGGCCGCGAGCGCCGCGATGACGCCGGCGATGATCGGCGCGCCGCCGGTTCACGGCGCCACCCGCCTGTCACGGCGCGCCCGTCGCCGCCATCCTGCGTCAGGTCGAGCCCGTTCGAGAAGGTGTAGATGCGGGAGAAGCGAGCGTCACCTCTCCCTGGGGCGCTCCGTTGACCGAGGCGTTGGGCCTGCAGCCCTGGACCTCCTCGGAGCCGGGTGATCCAGGTGGCGATCGTCTCGGTCTGGTTGGCGACGCCGGCGAGTGTGTGCCCGTCAGCGAGCCCTCGGTGCCCGCCCGTCGGCCCCGTGGCGGCCTCGCCACCGACCACCGTCGGGGTGATCTGCCCGTCCGGGGTTCGTCAGGTAGGACGCGTCCGGGATCACCCGGGAGACGTCAGGAGCGCGCTCGACCAGGACACCTCGTTCACGAAGATCTCGCCCAGGAGCGCCTCCTTCGATGTCAGCTCGGCCTGCAGGTCCGCGAACTCCTGCAGCGAGGCGATCTGGCTCTCGAGCTGGGCGTTCTGGCTCCCCTGCGCCTCCAGGTCCGACTGCACCTCCGAGAGCCGCTGGACCTGGAAGAGTATCCCGATCAGGGCGAGCACCCCAAGACCGGCTGCCGCCACCGGCGATGTCGTCCGACGGATCGCCTGGCGCTCTCGGAGCTCAGGGGAAGGAGATTGACCTGGCTCACGCCGACCACCGGGCGGGGATCGCCTGACCGACGGCGACCGAGCACTGCCTCGGCCTCCGCGGACGCCTCCGCGGACAGCTCGACCTCGGACGCGTTCGAACAGGCGACCGCGGTCGACCGGCACCGGCAGTCGCTCCTGCAGCAGCTCGGCAGGCCGTCAGCCGGGAGCCTCCTCCACGACGAGGACGCGTAATCCGATCTGCGCGTCCGGCGTCTGCGCCGTGTAGAACTCGAGGAGGATCGAACCTCGTCGACGAAGAAGCCCCGCGCCCGGGTGAGCGCGAGGTCACGAACACCTCGCCCGGATCGGATCCACCCGGGACGCCTTGCGGCGCCTCGGCCCGCAACGTGTCGGTAGGAAGGTTTCAGTGGGCAGGGTTTCGGCGGGTGTCCGCCGCTCCGTCGGCGGGGACGCGGCCGGCGCCGCGTTCGCGATCCCTTGGGACCGATCGCCTCGCTTGAGCCGCTCCGGCGACCTCGTCGTCGACGCCCAGACGGACGCGATCGCGAGCGTGATGTCGCGACCACCGGACGGGAGCATGCCTACGAACCTGATGACGCCGCGGTCGTGCAGATCGAGGTCACCTGAGCGCCGATGTCGACGATGACTCATCGTCGCCGCTCGAGTCCGAATCCAGGCCCTCGTCGCCCGTCTGACCCGCCCTGGTGCACCGGCGAACGGGGTGAGGTCGACGCCCTGCGGGATCAGAAGCTTGGCCCGCCAGGGCGGCAGCCTCGACCAGGGCGTTGACCCATCCGGCCTGTGCGCCGCCACCGCAGGAGGATGCGCACCACGCGCTGGCACCATCGCTGGTCCATCTCGCCCAGGGGGTCGAGGTCAGGACGGCGTCGTCCGCGGGCATCGGGATGAACTCCTGGACCTGGAAGCCCAGGGTGGTCCCGCAGCTCCTTCTCGGGCAGCCAGGGCAGGGCTGACCTCGCGGACGACCACTCGCGCTTTGGTTCCCGACGCCGAGGTGGACCCTGCTTGCTTCTTGACCCCGGACTTGGACCACGCAGAGCAGAGCTCGCGGAGGGCCTCGGCCCACGGCACTCGGGCTGACGACGGACCTCGCCGGCCTCCACGACGCCGGTCGGCAGCGGCACCTGGGCCGGCCCGAACGGTCACCGAAGTCGTCGCACGGCGGCGGCCTCCGGCGCCGCGGACACGACCGTCGAGCCGACGTCCACGCCGATCCTGGTCCTGGCCACTACGCGCCCTCCGCCTGGACGGTCCGGTCCGACAGGGTGACGTCCACGTCCGACTCGCGGATCCGATAGGTTTCTGCGCCCACGCGCAGGGCGGGCAGGTCGCCGTTACGGTCGATGAGCCGGTTACACGGTCATGTTCGAGACGCGCATGGTGGTCGCACGACCTCGGCGACGGTCAGCAGGCGGTCTCCGCCTGTCGACCCACCCATCCGCTCCTGCACGACCGCTTGGGCACCGTCTCCCCACCTACACCGATGCTCCGACAGGTACCGATCGACGTCCGACTCGCTTGGATCCGGTAGTTCTTGCCCACGCGGATCGGCGCCAGGCTGACCGCTCTTGATCGAGCCGGTACCGATCAATGTTCGAGACGCGCATGGTGGCCGCGAGCCTCGCCCACCGTGAGGAGCCGGCCGCCGACGAGCGGCCTGCCGCTTGCTCATCTAGCGCATCTCCACATCTAGCCTCATCTGCCTCATGTGCCACATCTTCAACATCCGCCTCATCCGTCCCATCTCGCCCATCTGGCCAAGTGGGGCTTGCGCGACCGCTGGCTAAGTGCAGCATCGGTCGTCAATCACCCCATACGGCTACTTTCGGCACGGCAGGCTAAATTACATAGAGCGGTTAGCTCTAATTCTCAAAAAGTCACGGTCACAGAACAGGAGTCACAGATGGGGCGTGGCGGCTCGGGGCGGGTGCTCCAGGCTGAGCGGAGTTCAGATAAGGCATCGGCGATCTGGCGACCCACAAAGACGGCGATCACCGCCCCGGAGGCAGTACGGCCCGAACGGATCGCGGACTTCCGACCCGCACCGGCCAGCAGGGCGACGATGGCCCCACTCCCCCGAGCAGGATCCCCATGGCGGCCGCGACCGCGACGAGGTCGAGGCCGATGGAGCCGAAAGGACAGACCGATCAGGCCGGCTTGACGTCACCCATCCCCATGCCCGCCGGCGAAAGATCAGGGCGATGATCAGCAACCCGAGCCCATAGGCGAACAGTCCGATCCCGGCGTCGAGGACGTCCAGTCCACCACCGGCCAGATCGCCGACGTGCCCGATGACCGGCCGCGATCACGACCGCCGGATAGACGAGACGGTTCAGGATACGACGGTGACGGATGTCGATCACGGAGAGGGCAACCAGAACCCCGCGAAGGGAGCCAGGAGGACCGCTCGCCACAGGTCCTCGTGCTGACGCCGCACCGCTACGAGGCCCCGCAGGCCGACTCGGTGAGTGGGTAGACGGGCGAGATCAGAACACCGCACGCGGCACCGGCCCCTCAGCAACAGCCACGGAGATCACCGGGATGTTGTCGGCGGACGGATCGACCCGCCATGGCTGGGACACCGGAGCGAGGACGGACCAGCGACTCCCCCGCCGGCACGCGGTGGATCGCGGTCATGAAGCTCCGAACGCCAACCCAGCACAGGGCGATCACGATGGGGAACCAACTCACGGCGGCGAACCACCTCCGTCCTCGACGGCGTCGACGGCTACGCGACCTCGCACGGATGTACGACACATCCTCGGTGAACCCGGTCGCCGGCGGGGATGCGATCGGCACAGTTCATGGACCAGTTGTTTCCGATCACCACGGTGCCGGCCACCACCTGGCCGTGAAGGCGTTCTGGTTTGCTCATCGTGGCCGTGCACGTGTACGCCGACGTTGAGCGTGGAGCTGAGTTCGAGTTGTTCCCCACCGAGATGTTGCCTTAGCTCGGGCGAAGCGAGATTGCTGTCGGCAGGCCACGGACGGATCAGGAACAGCTTGTGGCTCCCACCCGTCGCGTTCCAGGTGGACTGCTGCGAGGAAACAAGGCTCCCGTTGGTGATGATCGCCGGAGTCCTTGCCCACGCTGACGGTCACGTTGTTGCTGGGCGAGTATGTGCAGGTGGAAGGATGCGAACGACCACGCCGCTGGCACCCGCTCGGCGCCGGCCCCGCCGTCGAAGTTCCCGCGCCGGTCCTCCATTGCGCGCGGCGATCGTGCAGTCGGCGAACTGCTTCAGGTAGTAGCAGTCGAGGTTCCACTCGACCTGCGTTCGCCCGCCACGCCGAGGTCGCCGATTCAGCGGCGGCGTCGTCGTAGGTGAGGTGCGGAGACGACGGGGTCGGCAGCGGCCCCTGACGCGCTGAGCGACCGTCCACCGTGGATCCTCGAGGTTCCCGACACCGTCGTGCAGTAGGTGCCGACGCCGTGACGTTGCCGTTGGAGACGGTGAGCGAGGAGGTCGAGGAGATCGCGGCCTGGTCGATCCAACGCCTGCGATTGATCGTGCCGGGTCCCTGCGCCCCACGCCGTGCCGTAGATGTGGACCGCCCGAGACAGCTCAGCGAGCCGAACGGGACGGCCGGGCGTTCCCGCATGATGACCTGGTTTGGTCATCGAGGGCGTTCCAATCGTCACGTAGATGTCCCCGTCACGTTGATGCTGTTGCCGTTGATCGTGAAGTTGTTCTTAGGCTGAGCGGGCGCGTTCGTCACGACGCACCCGCGAAACCGCCGAACGTGGGTGCGATGCTCGGGTACGTCTCCATCCTCCTCGAGGTCGTCCCGTTCGTCGTGCCCTCAGAGATGACCCTGACGGCCGCGGATGCAGACGGTGGAGATCGCACCGTTGAAGGTGCCGGCGCCGTCGTACCACGTCGGTGTGATCGTGAAGGCGGCGGTCCCCGGCTCCACGTCGACGCCGATGGGCTGCGGCTCCATAAGCGGGTTGGTGGCGCAGATTTCGCCCGCCGTGACGGTCCACACCGTGCCGAAAGTGCCGAACTGCAACTGCCACTCGGCTGAGCAGCGCACGGTGTCTGCTCCAGGTAGTTGAAGAAGTAGTTGAGGCCCGCCTCCGCCGCGTCGACCGACTGCAGGCGCTTGCGGTCATACCCGCTCGCGGTGGTGTTGTGGACGGCCTGCGCAGGTTTACGACCGTGGCGAGGAGCATCACGACGAACACCACCATGACGGCGACCACCATGGCGACCCCTCGGTCGTCGTCTCGGATGTGAATGACATCGGATCCTCTAACCGGTCGGTGTCGATTGGCAGACGTTCCCAGGATATCCGTACGACGTGTTGCGGCCCGTGAGGGACGCCTGGATCGCGGTCTGCGTCGGGTTGCGCGCGAGTCTACCGGCATTGGCGCATACACGACGTTGGTGTCCGGCCGCCCTTGAGCGGATCTGGGTCGGACGAAGGCCACCGTCGGCGGGCTCAGATCACGATTCACGATGCCTTCGGCGACGATCCGCCATCCGCTCGCCTCACCCGGCTCGAGGGTGGCCCACCACCGTGTCATGAGCTGTCGGCCCATAGAATCTTTCCACAGGACGCACCGGTAGAGAGTCGGGCCCCGTGTGTCGGCATTCGTCTGCGTGTAGACGCGCAGGGTGTACGGAGCAGACATCCTGTACACGAGGCGATGCTTCCAGAAAAGCGTCCCCACAAGGCGATTCTCGGCGCCGGTCCGTACAGGACGTTGCCCCGACGCAGCTCGCAGGTCCCGGTGCTGGACGGCGAGCCGAGGTGTCGAGGAGTCTGGCTGAGGCGGTCCTGCCGGACGACGCCGCGCTGCACCGGAGCAGCACGGTGGGCACCGAGCACGATCCCCAGGATCGACATGGCGACCAGCAGCTCGACGAGCGTCATGCCCTCACTCCGTGTGGCGAACGCGCCGCAGAAGCGAGCGCTCGACGCAGCCTCGGTTCACGGGGTCGGCGCGGCGGCATACGATCCCCTGCCTCGAGCGTGTTCAGGTTGACGGTGATGGTCACATCCGCGACCGTGGCTCCATCCACCCACACCGTGTAGGTGACGGTGGCGCCGGGCGTGATCTGCGCCGTCACGTCCGTCTGCGACGTGGCGGCTGCCTGGTGACCGGAGTGATCACGGCGGGGCTGGTCGTCCCCGTCATCCGGATCCGGACCAGGTGAACACCGACCGGCCACGTGAAGTCGAAGGGCGCGCAGGCCACGGGCGTCGCCGATGACGCCGACACCGGTGTGTAGCCGAAGGCCCATTCCAGCAGTAGACGTTGCCGCCGACACCGATGGGCCGTCGGGGGCGGAGTACGTTGGTGCTGCTGCTGTTTGTCCCGACCGGCGCCGTCGCGCCGTCCGTGTACCCACGATCGAGTAGTAGCCGTTCCGCGCGTTCGGACCCGTCCACGGCACGGTGGCCAGAACGTTCGCGGGGAGTCCGCCGACGTTGACCGTGCCAACAGCGGGTCGTGGTGCTCGGTACCATCGCGGAGCCGGCGATCGGCGAGCACAGACCCGTCGCGCGTATTGGACCCGGTCGGAAAACGTCTTGTTCGGGCTGCCGGCGTACTGAGGATGCGTGCGAGCGTGGCGCTGCCCAGCGGCGCCACCGTTCCGTCGAGCGTCATGACGGCCGAGCGTCCCGCCCTGCTGGATCCGCGATCCCGAGCATGGCGCCGTCCGTCTGACCGGCGTCCGTCGGCGGAGGACAGACACGTTCGCGGCGCCCGCGGCCGTGTCATGCTGTCGCTCGGGCCGTCTCGCCGGCCGGGGCGGTCGGCACCACGGGTCGACGAGCGGTCGAGGACCGACCCGCCCCGCACGACGGTCGTCCCACAGGTCACCTCGGACCAGGTGCTTGCCCCGGTCCCTGGATCCGTGTCCGCGGCCGACGCGCGATGTCTCCGGCCGCCGTGGTCGCTCCAGGAGTCAACGAGACGAACCCCCGACCTGACTGAAGCTGCCCTCGGCCTGCGACAGCTGCTCCTGTTGCACGCTGGATTTTGCCCGACGTGTACAGATCGCCGCTCTGGAAGGTCGTCCCGACCACGGTTCCGACAGGTTGATGTTGCCCTGGGCGACGCTCGAGACACCGAGGAAGAACGGCTGACACGGGGCGGCGAAGGGTGGGTCGACGTGCTTCGGCACCCGGCGGGCGACCAGAACAGGCTCTGGACCTGCACGATCTTGTTCGGAGCCGCGCGCCCGCGGTCCAGGTCACGATCACGGTCACGCGATACGGTGTGGTCGCGGTGCAGCCCGCGGTCGTGACGGTCGGGCAGTTGTTCGTGTCGTGACGCTTTCCAGGTGTACGCGATGTTGTTCTGCGTGATCTGGCCCGTGTGACGAACGAGCGGGTACGCAATCGGGCGAGCCTTTGCCACAGGAGGACGCCCCGGCCACGACCCGCTCGCCGGAGCCCGGCCTCCCGGTCTGCGCCGCGCAGGACAGCAACCGGTAGACGCCGGCAGCGTCACGGAGCACGGGTGCGAGAGTTTCGGTCCACTCTGCCAGGTCGGGCTCAGGTGCCCGACCATTGCTGATCCGATCCCACGCGAGTCCCGTGTCTGCTCCATGATCTGATCGGCGATCCCGGTCGCCGTTTGCTTCTGACGGGCCAGCGGCTCTCGTACTGGAATCCCGATCGTCGCGGCATAAGACAGCGTGTCAGCAGCGAGCCGAAGATGACCGTGACCGCGATGACGGTCTCGAGCAGGCTGAAAACCGCGCCGTCGGAGCGCAAGCGGCGAAGGATGCCTCGCGCCCCTGAGCGGCGATGCCTGAACGCATTCCCTCTCGTCATCGATGGCCTTCTTGTAAGGGTGTCGGCCATCTGGCAGAGCCCCTTGAGGCGCTTGTGTACGCGGCTGTGGGCCGGGCGCCTACCACCCTGATCGCATCTACTGACGCCGTGGCGTTCACGACGGACCAGTCCCCTGCCCTCGCACATAGACCGGGTTATCGTTTGTCCCAGGCAGAAGAACGTGCCACTGTCGAGCGAACGACGAGTAACAGTTCCGTGACCGGGTCTCCGGTATCGGGGGCTTGGATCGTGATCTGGTTGCCATTGGCTGAGTCCCGGCTGGTTTGCCAGTCAAACCCCGGCTCGATGGTTTCGGCGGTGGCAGTATCGAAACCATCGTAGTCTCCGGCTTCGGCCCAATGAGTCATGGCCGCAGCCAGACCCGTGAAAGGTTCGACAGGCCGTGCGATCCTGAGCCCGTTGGCGAGCTCCGAGGAAGATCGGCGGGAAGTCCCGAGCAGGATGCCGATGATCAGAACGACGAGCATCAGCTCGATGAGGTGAACCCATCCTCGGCCGTGTATGCAATCTGTCGCGCATCTGCGATCCTCTCAGCGCTATCACGAGGGCGAAGGGGCGGCCCTTGGGCCGCCCACGCTTCATTCACGCCTTGACCTTTGGCTTATCGGCCTACCACTTGGCCGCCGTGCATCAGTCACCGCAGCAGCCTCGTTGGCACCCTTTCCGTACGTCGTTCCGGCCGTTGACACGTCTTTCACACAGAACCGTGCGCTCAGGGCGACGAGCTCAACCTGTGTTGTCGACGCCGGTCGATTCCAACTTTCCCGACTGTCGGGGCACTCCACCGTCAACCCATCCAGCCGATGGCTCGATCGCAAGCCCAGCGGCGGCGTTGAAGCCGGTGTGCATTGTCACCATCGGTGAAGCAGGTCTTCGCTGCTGCGAGCCCGTTGCGGAGGTTGGACTGTGCGGCCTTGTCGTTCGCCCGGTTCCGGGCGCCAGGAAGTTGGCGGGCGATGGCGATCAGGATGCCGATGATCAGAACGACCACCATCAGCTTCGATGAGGGTGAAGCCCTCGTCGTCTCGGACGCTGCTCATGAAGCGCTTGAGCATCTGCCGTTCGCCTCCTTTCCCTTGGAGTCCATGGGCGCACCCCTGTGGTGCGCGCTCTGACCAGCGGTTTCGGCGTGCCGGGAGGACGTGCGACGCGGCGTAGCTCCGAACGGCTGTGCGAAATGGTCGCACCGGAAGCGCGTTGCCCGCGGCCCGCTACTTGATGAGCTTGATGATGTTGAACATCGGCATGTACAGCGCGATGACGGCCGCGCCCACCGCGCCGCCGATGACGGCGATCAGCGAGCGGCTCGATCAGGCGACGTCAGGGCGTCGACCGATCGCCTCTACCTCGCTGGTCGTCAGAAGCTCGCCGACCTTCTCGAGCATCGTGTCGACCTGCGCCCGTCTCCTCGCCGACCGCGAGCATCTGCACGACCATCGGCGGGAAGACCGCGTATGCTTGGCCGAGCGGCTTCGCCATCGACTCGCCCTCCGGACGCTCGACTTCGACATCGTCTGACGGCCTCCGGAGATGACCTTGTTGTTCACCGTATCGCTCGACGATGTCGAGCGCCTGGAGGATCGGCACGCCGGAGCGGAGCAGCATCCCAGCGTGCTCGACGAACCGAGACAGCGCCGTCTTGTGGAACAGCGAGACCGAACACGGGCACGCTGAAGCTTGACCGCGTCGACCGAGTCCACGTCCGGCTCGTGTCGCTCTTGCCACCGCCGGAAGAGGAAGAACCGCCGACGAAGACGGCCGACGCATCACGATGTACCAGTACTTCTTGCACGGCGTCGGACAGGCCGAGGCAGCACTCCGCGTCGGCAGCGGAGAGGCTGCCGAGCTGCGCGTAGATGTCTTGAACTGGGCACCACGAACAGCAGCATGCGCCGACATGATCGAGCGACACGAGCGCGCACGACCGCGACGGGGTAGGTCATCGCCGACTTGATCTTGCCGACGCAGCTTCACCTCGCTTCTCGATCGTGTCGGCGAGTCGGAGCAAGCACGTCGTCGAGGACGCCGCCCGTCTCGCCGGACTTCGACCATCGACGACGAACAGGTTGTTGAACGACCTTGGGATGCTTCGCCATGGCGCGGACAAGCGGATGAGCCTTGCTCGACGTCCAGCCGCGCACCGCGTTCAAGACCTTCGAGCCAGCTCGCTCGTTGCTCGGTCTGGTCGGCCAGGATCGACAAGCGCGCGCAGGATCGGCAGCCCCGAGTTGATCATGGTCGCGAACTGCCGGCGAGAACAGCGACGAGCTCCTTGAGCTTGACCTTCTTCGGTTCGTCAGGTGATCTCGATGTTGAGACCCGTCGGTCTCTCTTGCCGACCTCGAGCGGCGTGTAGGCCCTATCTCGCGCAGCCGCTCGCAGGACGAGGGCCTCGTTGTCGGCGACGAGCGTGCCGCGTGATGAGGTTCCCGGCCGCGGTCGCGGACACTTGTACGCGTAGGTGTCCGGGCATCGTCTACCTCCTACATGACGCCTCGATCAGTGGCGCTCCGAGCACCACGGCGCCCGAGCTCGTGGCCACTGGCGCGTAGCCGCCGAGCGGCCACGCGACAGCCCGCCCGAGGAACGAGGCGGTTGGAGCTCCTCGGGGTCGTGGCAGCGCTCGAACGCCATCTGCTGGCTGATCGCGGCCCGGCCTTCACGTGCGAGGCGAGCGACATGTCCATCGTCTGCATCCCGTAGCGGCCGCCCGGCCTGCATGGCCGAGTAGATCTGGTGGACCTTGCCCTCGCGGATCAGGTTGCGGATCGCCGGGCGTCGCGACCGAGCACCTCGCACCGCGACCACGCGGCCTGGCCGTCGGCGCGTCGGGAGCAGCTGCTGGTCACGACGCCCTGCAGCGTCGTCGACGAGCTGCACCCGGACCTGCTGCTGCTGGTGCGGCGGGAACACGTCGATGATGCGGTCGATCGTCTGCGGCGCGTCCTGCGTGTGCAGCGTGGCGAAGACGAGGTGGCCGGTCTCGGCGGCGGTGATCGCGGTCGAGATCGTCTCCAGGTCGCGCATCTCGCCGACGAGGATCACGTCGGGGTCCTGGCGCAGGACGTGCTTTGAGGGCCGTGCGCGAAGCCGTGCGCGTCGGCGCCGACCTCGCGCTGGTTCACGATGCACTTCTTGTGCTTGTGCAGGAACTCGATCGGGTCCTCGACGGTCATGATGTGTCCCGGCCGCTCGCGTGTTGACGACGTCGACCATCGCCGCGAGCGTCGTCGACTTCCCGAACCGGTCGGCCCGGTCACGACGACGAACCCGCGTGGGAACCGGGCGAGATCGGCCACGACCGGCGGGAGCCCGAGCTCCTCGATGCTTCTTGATCTCGAACGGGATCAGCGCGGAAGACGCGCGCCCGACGCGCGTCGCGCTGCATGGTAGACGTTCACGCGGAAGCGCGCCCGGCCGGGCAGCGAGTACGACATGTCGAGCTCGAGCTCCTGCTCGAACCGCTCGCGCATCTTCTGCGGCAGGATCGCGTAGATCATCCCCTGGAGAGCACGCGGGCGTCGAGCGGCGGGTACTCCTCCAGCCGCTCGAGCTCGCCGTGCACGCGACCGTCGGCGGGGTTCCCGCCGTGAGGTGGAGGTCCGAGCCGTCCACGCTCGAGGAGCGCGCCGAGCAGCTCCGGAACCGGGACCTGGACGTCCTCTTCAGGCGCCTTGCCGTGCTCATCGTCACTTCACCACCCTTGCGACCTCTTCGATGCGATGTCGATGCCCATGCGGGCCTTCTCCAGCCCGTCGTCGCGAAGCGTCATCATCCCCTGCTCGATCGCGACCGCTTCCTGATGTGCATCGGCGGACGCACGCTCGACCGTGAGCCGTTCGATCTCTTCGGTCATCGGCATCACCTCGTACAGGCCGATCCGGCCCCGGTACCCGGTGTTCGAGCACGCTGGGCATCCTGTAGGCCTGGAAGAACAGCTCGTGATCGTCCGGGCCCGAGCCATTCCGGGAAGCCCGCCGCGATCAGCTCCGCTTGCTCGGGCTGGTAGGCCTCGCTTGCACCGCTCGCACAGCTTGCGCGCGAGCCGCTGGGCGACCACGCAGTCGATCGCGGAGCCGACCAGGAACGGTCTCGACCTCCATCTCCGACGAGCCGCGAGATGGCCGACGCGGCGTCGTTCGTGTGCAGCGACGAGAGCACGAGGTGACCGGTGAGCGGCGGCCTCGACACGCGATCGTGGCCGTCTCCCTGTCGCGGATCTCACCGATCAGCACGATGTCGGGGTCGGCGCGCAGGATCGATCGCGGAGCGCGGACGCGAACGTGAGCCCTGCCTTCGGGTTCACCTGCATCTGGTTCACGCCGGCCAGCCGGTACTCGACCGGGTCCTCCGACCGTGATGATGTTGCGGTCGGCGCTGGTTGAGGATGTTGAGCGTCGCGTACATCGTGGTCGACTTGCCCGAACCGGTCGGGCCGGTCACGAGGATCGCGCCGTACGGCTTGCTGAACGACGCTCGAGAACGCTCGAAGGCGTCTCGGGAGGAACCCGAGGTCCTCGAGTCGAGCAGGCGCTTGGCTCTTGTCCAGGACACGGATGACGACCTTCTCGCCGTACACCGTCGGAAGCGTGGCGACAGCCGCAGGTCAGGCGCGCTTCCGCCGACCCGCATGCGAGATGCGGCCGTCCTGCGGGACGCGTCGTCTCGGCGATGTTCAGGTCGGCCATGACCTTGAGACGGCTGATCAGCCCGCCCTGGATGTTCTTCGGCGCGAGTGCATCGACCTCGTGCAGCACGCCGTCGACGCGGAACCGGATCCGCGACGTCGTGCTCGGCCGGCTCGATGTGGACGTCCGAGGCTCGGTCGCCCACCGCCTGCGTCATGATCGCGCTGCACGAGCTTGACGATCGGCGCGTCCTCGAGGGCCGCCTCGACCGTGACTGGTCTCCGTCGGCGGCGCTCGGCGGCGCTGCGTCGCCAGCGCCTCGACCTGCTCAGTCCATGCCGGAGAACTTCTGGATCGCCTGCTCGACGTCGTTCGCCGTCGCGACGACCGGTTGGACGTCGCGGCCCGTGATCGTGCGGATGTCGTCGAGCGCGTAGACGTTCGCCGGATCCGACATCGCGACCAGGAGCCTGCCCGTCGCGCTCCCGATCGGGATCGCCGGTACCGGCGCGCGCAGCGCCTCGGGCAACAGGACGGTCGACGTTGCATCGATCGGGATACTCAGTCGAGGTCGACGAACTCAGGCCCGACCTGCTCGGCCAGCGCCCGGACGAGGTCCTGCCTCCTCGGATGTAGCCGAGGTCGATCAGGACGCGGCCGAGCGACTTTGGGCGTGTTGCGGTGCTCCTCGAGCGCCGCTGGAGCTGCTCCTCGGTGATGAGGCCCGTGCTCGAGCAGGACCCGCCCGGAGCTGCTTCTGGCTTGCCGCCGCGTCGCTCACCACGTGGGGCCAGCGCCCTTCGGTCCCGGGTCGCCCTAACTATCGGTAGGCCCATCGCCCCCTGAAGCAGCCGGCCGAACTCCCGCGCGAGCTGAGTAACGTCGACGTCGACGTCCTGCCTGCGAAGCGCTATCCGTCCGGCCGACTCGATGCCGGTCGGCCTCCTGGCCCCGCTTTCCCTGGCCTCGTCCGCCTCGTCAGGCGGGTTCTGAGCTTCGGGTTCGGCGGTCGGGGCGTGGGTCGCGGAGGCCAGCGCTCGGGGTCGGGGATCGCGATCGACGGCGTCCGTTCCGGGGTGACGGGCGGGCATCCGGCGCCGGGCGCGTCGACGTCAGCGACTCGGCGAGAGGGATCGGCCGGCACTTTCGACGGCTGTCTCCGCGTCGTCGCGCACCGGTTCGTCGATCGTCTCCGCGTGGTCGCGGACCGGTTCGTCGGATCGCCTCCAGCTCCGGGCTGAAGCGGCGCTCTCGGCTGCTCGGGCGAGTCCCCGCCCGAGAGCGCGGCTCGATCGGCGCCGGGACGTCGATCACCAGAGATCCGGCGCCGGATGCTCGAGGTTCCGAATGCGGTGTCGGCTCGGATCCGGCGGCCCCGGTCGTCGGCCTCGGTCTCGCGCAGTCCTCCTGCCGCAGACCGGCGTTCTCTCGGCCGTCTTGCAGCACCTGCTCCGGATGTGGTCGATCACGCAGGCCGGCGCGCTCGCTGGACCCGGCGGCGGCGAGACTCGCGTACGGGGCTCGGCGGCGTGTCCGTAGCACCACGTCTCCAGGCGCCGAACCGCAACGAAGCCGCGCTCAAGGGGTCGCCGATCGTTGGCGAATCGGATCCAGGCGCGCGTGGTGGCGCGCTCCGACGCGGCCGGATGGGCCCGCGGACCAACCCGTCGCGGGAAAGTGACCAGACAACCGCGAACGTCGGCCATGCCTTGCCCGAGCGATCTCGCGAGCACGTTGTCGTTCCCAGCGACGGCGACCTCCTTCGGAACCATCGGGAGGCGCGAGCGGGCGCTTGAGGGACGCCCGTCCGGCGGAGTTGCAGAACGGTCCGCGCTCTCAGTCCATGGTCGCCGCCTGAGCCGGG
>ERZ1370068.4111-contig-3201_pt1 | contig 80468 bp, 128 predicted proteins | sample MGYA00561227_ERZ1370068 | MGnify/ENA primary metagenome ERZ1370068 (study PRJEB38410, sample SAMEA6850437) | metagenome | study: Metagenomic assessment of the ecological functions of the soil: analysis of the soil microbiota associated with the...
GGTATACTTCGTTCAGTTACGTATTGCTTAGCGCGTCGCGACCGGCGATGACGTCAAGCCAAGCCAGAGACGTGGACGGCATTCGCCCCGATTGGGCCCGTGCTACCAGGCGAGCGCGGGCAACTCCCGGAACACCGTCCGCACGCCCTCGCTCCCGCGACGCGCTGAGTGCCGCAGTAAGGTGTCGCCGGGTTGAAGCGTCGCATCCCCTTACCGAGTACGCGTGAGCTGGTCACGCTCAAGCGGCAGACCGGGTCGATGGGCATCCCGACTCGACAGGTTTGCCGCGCACATGGTGGAATCAGAAGGATTCGAGCACGCACTGGTGGCGGCGTCCGCTGAGCGGCGGTCATGGTCGGCACGGGGACCCGATTCGGCATTGAGCAGGCTGATGACGGCCTGCGTCCCCGCCAGATTGCCGGAGCTGAGCAGCACGAGCACGCGCTTCGCCGACGCGTTCGAAGACCGTCATTTTGCAGAACGTGGCGACGTCATCCAAGCCGGCGTTGGTACGCGAGTCCGACGCCAGCACGATCCCGTCCCGCATCAGCATGCCCACGCAGTACGTCACGCCGCGAGCTCTTCCATCCACACCGTGAAGCGTTCGAGGTCGACGGCCCGAAGCTCGTCGTCAGAGCGACGTCCGCCGCGTCCCTCGGGCGGCGGTCACACCGACCGTCGCCCGTGACACCGCCCACCCACTCTCGCCTCGGCGCGCGACCGTCGTGTATGGTCCACGCCGCACGACGCGCGCGCGCCGCGAGATGGGTCGGGCTCAGGGTGTCCTTCCCGGGCTACGTGATGTTCCGCCACTGGGCGGCGTCGCCGGTGCAGGTGGATCCGCTGGTGCAAATGGCCGAGGCAGGAGCGACCGGGCGGCCTTCGCAACCGGAGCCGCCGGAAGCAAGCGAGATGCTGCGCGCGTACAAAAGCAAGGCACTACACCGACTGGAGTCGATCGGGCCCTGCCGGCGCTGCGGGAGCAAGACTCCGCGCGCCGCCACGCGCACGCCAGAGCGGTCGGGCGCGCGTCGGCATAGCTTCTGAGAGGAGATGGAGCACGGTGAGGCGAGGTTCCCCGCGCCGGAGCGCTACGACTTTGCGGACATCCGGCGCGCGCTGGGATTGCGGCTCTCGTAGAAGCGCCTCGCTTGCCGGGACTGGCGACGCGCGCAACTATGGCCAAGGAGGTACCCCGCATGGACGACGCCTGCGATCTCACCGCGAAGCAATGCATTCCGTGCCGCGGCGGCGTCCCGCCGCTCGCCGGCGCCGAGCTCGACGCGCTCTCGAAGCAGCTCGGCGGCGCGTGGAAGGTCGTCGACGGTCACCACCTCGAGCGCGAGTACACCTTCCCCGATTTCGCGAGCGCCCTCGCCTTCACCAACCGCGTCGGCGCGCTCGCCGAGTCGGAAGGCCATCATCCCGACATCCATCCTCGCGTGGGGCAAGGTGCGGATCACGCTCTGGACGCACAAGATCGACGGTCTCACCGAGAGCGATTTCATCCTGGCGGCGAAGGCCGAGCAGCTGCCGCGCTGACGGGTTCGAGCGCAGGTCGCGTCGAGTAGCCTACGACACCGGCCGTGGCTAGGCTGACGCCATGACCGAGGAATCGCAGCGGTTCAACACCGCGAAGATCGACGCCGCCATCCGCGAAGAACGCGACCGTCTCGTGGTCGCGCTCAGGAGCCTCGCCGACAAGATCGGAAGGCGCCCGTCGATCGCGTCTCGGAAGGCGTCTCGTGGGTCGCCACGGCGGCCGAAGCTTTGGTGCGAAGCGTGGAGCGCATGCTCCATCCGGGAAGTAGCCCGCACCCGTCGGGAGGATCCATGTCGCTACTGCTGCTGATCATCGTGTTGCTCATCGTGTTCCGGAGGCTTGCCGCAAGTGAGCGGCCACAATTTCGGCTACGGCCCGTCGGGGATCGGCGGGATCATCTTGCTGATCCTGCTGATGCATGCTGCTGACGGGGCGCCTCTGGCTCCCGGTCAGATGCTGCTGACGGGGCGATTCTGAAAAGCCGTCAGGCCTCTTCGCGCCGGACGCGCGCCGTCGCCTGATCACGCAAGCGCGGCGCCCTCGCCGGGCGCCGACGCGCGTCTGGCTGAGGCGACGGCCGCCGCGACCCGCGTCCCTGTAGCGCCGCCACCAGATCGCCCGCGAGGAAGCGCGCCGCCGCCTCGTCGCCGCGGAGGTGCGCGTCCATGTGGGCGAGGCCGAGGCCGCGCACGAACTGGTAGGCGCCGTCGGGCGCGCAGAGCTCGCCGATCGGTTTGATCGAGCTTCGCGACCTGAGTCGAAGATCGGCGGCGGCATCATCCGGAAGAGCTCGTGGATCTGCTCGATCTGATCGCAGAAGTGCATGTGGTCGGCGTTCTCGAGGATCACCATGCGTTTCGGCGACGTCGTGCGCTCGAGGAGCTCGCGCATGCCCGCGAAGCGGCAGGATCGTGTCGGGTCGGCGACGAGGAAGAGCGTCGGCACGTCGCGTCCCCACGCGAGGTCGAGCGCCTCTGCGAGCGGCTCGGCCGGAAGCGGCGTCCAGCCGCCGGCGGGCGCGAGCGCCAGCGCCGCGCGCACGCGGCGGTCGCGGCCCGCGACCATCGAGCGTCGTCCAGCCGCCGAAGCTGTGCCCGCTCATGCCGATGCGGTCGGCGTCGAGCTCCGGCAGACCCTCGCACGCCCGCGAGCAGGCGATCGATCACGAAGCTCACGTCGACGGGCCGAGCCGGGATGACGTCGGAGAGGATCGCGAGCGGTGTCGGGCGGCGGACCGCCCATCTGCGCCGCCATCATCATCTGGACGGTCTCGAAGATCGTGTTGCCGGCGTGGTCCATCGCCGCGACCACGTAGCCGTGGCTCGCGAGATGGGTGCAGAGGAAGGTCGACTGCCGGCGATGCGCGCCGAAGCCGTGCGAGAACATCACGAGCGGGAAGCGTCCGGCGCGCGGCGCCGCGTCGCGCACGGCGTCCTGCCAGCCCCGGCGGGAAGCCCGGGATCAGCTCGTAGGTGTCGCGCGTCGCCTCGGCGACGTCCTGCCCGCGATGCGTCGTCGGTCGCGGGATACCAGACCTCGACCGTCAGCAGACGGTCGTTCGCGATCGGGATCGCTCCAGTTGAAGGTGCGGACACCGACGGGGAGAGTCGCCGCGTTCGAAGGGATCGTAGGCCATGGCGCGCACTCAAGCGCGCGGCGGCGGTCGGAGATCAGACTCATCGTCGCGACCGGTGGTGGGGTCAGTTTGCGAGCCGCGTCGGCGGTGGGCGCGTCAGTGTGGGGCCGCCGCCGGGTCTTACGGAGGTGTCGCGCGTGGACGGCGCGCTGCGACCGCACTTTCGGCGAGCGCTCCTCACCGAGATCACGCGCGCCCGGAGGGTGGACCCTGCGGCGGCCCACACCGGACGCGCACGACCGTCGCTGGCGCAAACTGACCCGACGCCGCCGAGACTGTCGACATTGCGACCTTTCACGATCGCTACGTCCTGCTACACAAGGCGCTCTCCATGCGGCTCATCTCTTGGAACGTCAACGGCATTCGCGCCTGTGCGCGGAAGGGGATGCTGAAGTGGCTCGCGATCTCCGATGCGGAGATCCTGGGCTTGCAGGAGACGCGCGCCGAGCTCGACGAGTGCCCGCCGCCGCTCCGCGCGCCGCACGGCCTCGCGCACTGCGCTTGGGTCGCCGCCCGCTCGCGACGGGGTTACAGCGGCGTCGCGCTCTACAGCGCGGAGCCGCCGGAGCGCGTCGAGCTCTCGCTCGGCATCGAGGACTACGATCGCGAGGGCCGCTTCGTCCTGGCCGAGTTCCCGACCTTCCTCGTCGCCAACGTCTACTTCCCGAAGGGCAGCGGCATCGACCGCGACAACAGCCGCGTCTTCTACAAGCTCGGCTTCACCGAGCGGGTCTTCCTCGCGATGGACGAGTGGCGGCGCGCGACCGGCAAGGGCGCGGTCGTGATGGGCGACTTCAACATCGCGCCGACCGCCGATCGACCTGGCACGCCCGCGCGGCAACGAGGGCACGAGCGGCTTCCTCCCCGAGGAGCGCGCCGCCTTCGCCCGCATCATCGCGAGCGGCTGGGTCGACACCTTCCGCGCGCTCAACCCCGACGACGATCCGCTACACCTGGTGGAGCCAACGCCTCGGCGTCCGCGACCGCAACATCGGCTGGCGCATCGACCACGTCCTGGTGTCGGAGGATCTGCTGCCGCGCGTCCGCGCCGCGCACATCTGGGACCATGTGCGCGGGTCGGACCACTGCCCCGTCGGCATCGACCTGGCAGGTTGCTGAAAAAGCGGCATCTGCTGCGTTGCCTTGCATCTACCCCTTTTTGAGCAACCTGCCGGGGCTGGCTTGTGCGCTTGGTAGGGCGTCGCTTCGCTCCGCCCTTCATTCAAGACATGGGAACGGCTACTCGCCGCAGGCGGGGCAGTGCGCGAGCGTTTCATCGACGACCTTGCGGGCGCTCGCGTAGAGATAGCCCGCCTCGCGGGCGCCGTTGGCGGCGGCGCAGGCGCGGTCGCCGTCGTGCTTGGCGCGTGCGGCGCGCAGCACGAGCTCCCAGGCGCGGACGGTCGGGCGAAGGGCGAGGTTCTTCTCGGCATAGGCGAGCGCGCGCGCCGGATCGTTCCCGGCGGCGAGCCAGAACTCGGCCGCATGGTCGGCGTAGGCTTCGGGGTGCTTGGTCATCGAGCTCGTCGTAGCGCGCGGCGGCGCGCTCGCGGAACGGACGCGCCTCGTCGGTCCGGCCGGCGGCGCCGAGGATGCGCGCGAGCTGCGCGGCGTAGTCGGGATCCTCGGAGCTCTCGGCGAGCGGACGGAGGAGCGCCACCGCTTCGTCGACGTGACCGAGCGCCGCTTCCACCCTCGCCGAGGTGTGCCCCTGCGCCTGGACGTGTTGCGGCAAGCGGCGATGCGCGCGGCGAGCCAGTCGCGGGCGCGGCCGTACTCTTCTTCGCGCATCCACACGAGGCCGCGCTGGAACTCGATCCACGTGACCGGGAACGGCGAGACGTCGCGGTAGGACGCGATCGCCGCGGTGAAGAGGCGCTCGGCCTCGTCGAGCTCGCCGCGCGGCGGCGCGCAGCGTCGCCTCGCCCCCGAGCGTCAGGATGTCGGGCCGCGCCGCGGAATTCTCGTGACGGATCGGCAGCGCCTCGGCCTCCTTGCCGGTCGCTTGCAGGATGCCGACGCGGACGCCGTCGATCTGGCCGGGTCAGGCTCCCAGTCGTCCGGCCTTGGCCAGGTCCGCGAGCGCGTCGGTGAACCGATGGAAGGTCGCCCGCGTCCGGGCACGCGCGAGCCAGGCGTTCGGATCGGACGCCGCCTCGGCGACGAGCGCTTCCGCGGTGGCGTCAGCCGTCTCGTAGTCGCTGATGCGGCCGAGGACCTGGCCACGCTGCATCAAGAGATCGACGTCGCTCGCGCGCTCCTTCACCGGAGAGCGCGCGGCTACGCGCCAGACGCTCGTTACCGGCGATCTGCGCATCGAGGTTGCCGACGGCGATCGCGCCGTCGGTCGTCTTGCGCTCCGTCTCCGTAGTCTTCGCAGCCAGAGGAGATGGAGAAGCCGGCGCGCCCCCGAGCCCGAAGGCGCGGGGGCGTGTCGCGTAACCGAGCCCGGCGACGAGCGCGATGGCGACCAGCATCCGTCGCCGCGCCACGCGTCGTCGCATCGTCAATTCGGGGTGTCGAGGCACGTTACGTTGGGGGAGTCACGGTCGGATTGGATGGGTCAGAGGACGACTTCGAGCAGCGACGCTTCTCCCGGCACGCCGATCCGGAGCGGGAAGCCGTAGAAGCCGGTGCCGCGATGGACGTAGAGACGATTCGAGCCGTGACCGAAGAGACCGTGGTCGGGCCACGCGGTCCGCGAGAGCACCGTCCAGTCGAGCCCGAAGCTCACCAGGCCGAGCTGACCGCCGTGGGTGTGGCCGGAGAGCGTCAGGTCGACGTCGCCCAGAGGAATGTGCCGGAAGATGCTGGGGTCGTGGAGGAGGAGCAGTCGCAGATGGCCCGGACGGCGCGGGATGCGCCTGCAGGAGCGCTTGGATGTGCTCGCGCCGGCCCTTGCCGACGTAGTCGGCGCCGACGATCTGCACCGGCCCCGCCGGCGTCTCGACCGCCACGTCCTCGTCGACGAGGATGCGGACGCGCGTTCGCATCGAGCGCGGCGCGGACCTCGTCGGGCGCGCCGCGGTCGTGGTCGTGATTGCCGAAGACGGCGTACGCAGCGCCCTTCGACCTTGCGGACGGGCGGCCAGGGCGGCCGCGAGCGCACCGCGCGTGCCGCTCCCTTCCATGGTGAGGAAGTCGCCGGTCAGGAGCACGAGATCGGGCTCGTGGCGCGAGGAGGTCGTCGATCACGCGCCGGAGCTTCGCGACCGGTTGCCAGGGTCCGAGGTGCGGGTCGGCGATCTGGACGATGCGAAGCGGGCGGCGGGCGAGCGCCGGCGGCTCGCGCCGTCCGGTCCGGTAGCGCTGGATCGGGAGGCGCGTGACGGTCGGCGGACGGGCGTCGCTCGGCACGACCGGACGATCTCGTCGGCGGGGCGGAGCGACGTGATCACCGAGGCGACGGCGACGGCGAACGGCACGACGTCGAGCCAGCGAAGCGCCGCCATCCCGCGTCGACCCCGAGCGAGTCGAGGACGAGGCGGAGCGGTACGAGTGCCAGCAGCCACACGCCCGAGAGCGCGCCGGCGGCGACGAAGACCATCCCCGGGATGCTGACGCCGTAGCGAAACGCCGGCGAGCGGAGACGCGCCGTCACGAGCGACCCGAGATGCAGCGCGGCCGCGACGAGCCCCCAGAGGAACGCGACCGCGAGGATCGGCGTCAGCCAGTCCGGCGCGAGCGCCAGATAGCGCTCGTGCATCAGCACCGCACCCGGCAGCGCGATCGCGAGGATCACGGCGGCGAAGATGCCGTAGACGCGGCCGCGGCGGCCCACGCATAGAGCGGTACTCCGAGCGCCGTCACGACGACCAGCGCTCGAAACCAGAAGGTCACCGGTCGAGGAGCTCCAACCGCTCGGCCTTCTCGAAGGTCGTGCGCAGGCCGTCGTAGTCCTCGGCCGTGAAGGGCTGGTAGCTGGTCGTGCCGCGCGTCCGCCAGTAGAGCGGCGCCGTCGGCAGGCGGCGGCGGCAGAAGTGCACCTGCTTCAGGTTCCGCACCAGGATCTTCGCGGTGCCGCGTGTACTCGAACTCGTCGATCACGCGGATGAAGTCGGGAAACCACTTGCGGTCCATGCTGCCGCCCGTCACCTGCCGCTCGCAGAAGTCGAAGAACGCCTTCGGGTCGAAGCGCGCGCCGTCGCGGAGCTTGAGCGCCACCATCACGAGCTCGTCGGAGACCGCGCACGGGACGCCGTAGGCGGCGGCGAGCACGACGTCGGGATGCTCCTGGAGGAGTCGCGCGACCTGCAGCGGCCGAGAAGTTCTCGCCGTCCTTGCGGATCCAGTCGTCGGTGCGGCCGTCGAAATAGAGGAAGCGCTTGCCGTCGCGCTCGAGCACGTGGCCGAGATCGCCGGAGTGGTAGACGCCGTCGCGATACTTGCTGGTGTTCGCCTCGGGGTTGTCGAAGTAGCCCTGGAAGAGGCTCGTGTCGGCGGCGACGCGGCAGATCTCGCCGACCGCCTGCGTGGTAGTTCAGGATCTTGCCGTCGGCGCCGAGCTCGGCGGGCGGACATTCCTCGCCGCGCTCGTTCAGGATCTTCACGGCGGGATCGGTGATCTCGCCGACCGAGCCGCGCGGATCGCCCTTCCGACGGAACGTCGAGATCGCGGCCTCGGTCGAGCCGTAGAGCTCGAACATGTCCTCGAGCGCGAACCACTTCATGAACTTGTCGATGTCGGGCGGGGCCGCGCCGTTGCCGACGGCGTAGGCGAAGCGGTTCTTCGGATTGCGCGCGACTTCGGCGAGGATCTGCGACTCGTCGCCGCCGTATTGCTTCTCGAGCGCCGAGAGCACGTAGTGCACCGGCTCGCCGACGTAGTTCCAGAAGGTCACGCCGTAGCGGAAGACGTCGGGCGTGAACTTGCTCGCGCTGAAACGCTCGTTGATGCCGAGCGCGCCGCCCACCCAGAAGGCCGGCATCATGCCGACGAAGATGGCGTTCGAGTGGAAGAGCGGCATGCAGGCGTAGCCGACGTCGTCCTTGCCCGAGTCCGAGGTTGGTCGAGACCCCGAGCCCGACGGCACAGAGCTTCAAGTGGTTGTTGTTGATGCCCTTCGGGAGTCCCGTCGTGCCCGAGGTGTAGATGACCATCAGGTTCGTGGTGGGCTCGACCTCGACCGCGGGCGGCTCGAGCGCGGTCCCGACCGGGCCGACCTCTCTGTCCATGGCCGCGAGCCAGTCGTTGCCGACCGGGAGCGCGGTCGGGTCTTCCGCGTTGGCGCGCAGCACCAGGATGTTCTCGGACCGGACGGTCGTGAGCTGCGGCCGGACGCGCTCGACCTCGGGGAGCAGGCGCTCGTCGACGATCAGGAGGCGGGCGCGGGACTGATTGACGACGCCGGCGAGGGTCTCGCCGCGGAGCCCCGTGTTGATCCCGAAGAGCGTGTAGCCGGCGTACGCGCAGCCGAAGAGCAGCGACACCAGCTCGAAGTGGTTCTCGAGCAACATCGCCACGTGGCCGGGGGCGCCCTCGCCCACCGGCTCGAGGCGTCCGCGCAGGAAGTGGGCGGTCCGCAGGGCTTCGTCACGCAGCTGACGATACGTCCACGTCCGGTCGTCCTGCATGAGGAAGACCTTGGGGCCGCAGATCTCGTGCGCGGCGCGCGCCTCGAGCTGGGCGCCGACGGTGAACGGAGCCATGAACTGTAGCGGTTCGGACACGGCACTCCTCCTTGCGGATGGGATTCCGGTGGATGCGGAAACGGCTGCGAACTATACCCTTACGCTCGTTCGCAACGCCACCCAACGCGACCCGGCCAGGGCATTACCGATGCGTTGCCTCGAAACGGACCGGTCGCGGGACGTATCGCGACTACTCGAGCTCGTCGAGGAGCTCGTCGAGCCCCATGGCGTGGACGTGCAGATGCAACACCGAAGCGCCGAGCTCGCCGAGGATCGCGCCGCGATCCCGCCCTGATCGGCGCGCCGCGGCCAAACGCCGCATGAGTCGGCGCGCGCGGGCACACTCCTCGTCGAGCTCGACGAGCTCTGCGCTCGATGAGGGCACGCTTGTGGGCTGCCTTTTCGGCGCGCGTTGAATTCACCGCTTTCCCAATCGCCTTCGGGCGCGATCGACCGAGCCCTGAAACGCTCGCATTTCTACGAGCCAGTGATGAATGACGCCTTCGTTGGGGTTCGGGCATGTCGCCTCCCTCAGAAGCTTCGCTTGGTGCTGCGCTTCCGCAAATTATTCTTCCCCATCGGCAGCGGCAAGCCTGCGCTCTGGGATGGAGCGATCGCGACGCTACTCGGAGCCGCATTGACTGACGGCGGCGGCGGCGCATCGTGAGCCGATGATCGATCTCTACACCTGGACGACGCCGAACGCGCAGAAGGTTTCCATCATGCTCGAGGAGGTCGGGGTGGCGTACGACGTCCGCCTCGTCGACATCGACGAAGGCGAGCAGCGGAGCGCCGCCTACTGGCCGTGAACCCGAACGGCAAGGTCCCGGCGATCGTCGACCACGACGCGAAAGACGGCGCGCTCACGCTTTCCGAGTCGAACGCGATCCTCGTCACTAGCCTCGCCGAGAAGACCGGAGCGTCTCCTCGCACCCGCGGGCCACGAGCGCGCCGCGACCTGCAGTGGCTGATGTTCCAGACGAGCAGCATCGGCCCGACCTTCCACGACGCCTACTACTTCATGGCTCTCGCCAAGGACCGCCTCCCGCCCGCGATCGACTACTTCATGACCGAAACCACCCGCGTCCTCACCCTCCTCGACACCCACCTGGCGACCCACGATTTCTTGGCCGACCGCTACTCCATCGCCGACATCGCCACCCTACCCCTGGATCCACGCCGCCATCGCCGGAAACTTCCCCGGCATGGACGACTCTGAAGAGCCTGCAACGCTGGCACACCACGATCAGCGACCGCCCCAGCCGTAGGACGCGGCATGGCCGTCCCACAGATCGAGCGCTGACCAACCGCCGGCGGTTTCTAGAGCGTCGCAGCGACCGCTACGGCAAGAACCCCATGTCGAGATCGGCCGCGGTCCAGTACAGCGTCGGATCCCCGGTATCGAGCCTCAGCATCCCGTTCGCCGGCGTGATCGGATCCACGATCGTGTTGCCCGGCATGTTCAGCCAGTGCTTCATGATCGTGCCGTACACGTCGCGGAAATCCGTCGAGCGGAAGTCGTTCAGGGTGTCCTGCGAGTACTTGGTGTTGCCCTCGTCGTCGACGTCGTCGAGGTTCGGGTGGTTGCCGTAGACGCCGCCGCACCACCGAGCCGCCGACGATGAACATCGGCGCCTGCGAGCCGTGGTCGGTTCCGTTCTCGTTCTGTTCGATGCGCCGACTGAACTCGCTGTACGTGAGGATCAGCACCTTGTTGGCGATCCCGAGGTCGGCCATGTCGTTGTAGAAGGCCTCGATCGAGTCGCTGACCTCGCCGAGCAGCGCGAAGTGCTGTCCGTTGGGGTCGGCGCCGCCCTGGTCGGCGTGGGTGTCGAAGCCGCCGTTCGAGACCTGGAAGAAGCGGGCCGTGACCGCGCGGAAATCGACGCCGCCGCTCAGCGCGCGCTGATTCACCCCGGTGATGACCTTCGCCACCTCGCGGAAGATCGAAGGCGAGGCTGCGGTTGACGGCGTCGTACGCCTGTCGAATCAGCAACGGCCGGTTGGCCTCGTAGTAGCCGTCGAGGGCCGGGTAGTTCTGGCTCACGAGGTAGCGTCGCGAGACCGGTATTGCCGATGTAGCTCAGCGTCGACTGCCCGGACGCCACGGCGTTGTTGTGGAGCGCCTGGTAGGCGGCCTCCTTGCAGGTGAGGTCCCCGAACGAGTACCCATCGAAGGGAAGTCGAACTCGAGCACGTCCTGGATCGACAGCACGCTGATCGAGCCGTTGGCGAGCTCGCCCGGGACGCGATTCTGGATCGCCACTCGCCGGGATGTCCGCGCCGGTGTAGCCGACGCTCGGGGCCGCGAGATGGCGGCCGAGCCACCCGCTCCCGTCGAGGTAGGTGCGCGGCGGATCGCCGGTCTGCCAGATCCCCGCGACTCCTCGTGCGAGAGGTTGTAGTCCGGGTAGCCGCAGCCCTGGATCACCGCCACCTTGCCGAGGTCGTAGAGCGACTTGAGGCCGGTCATCGACGGGTGAATGGCGAGCTGGCAGTTCGTATTGGGATCCAGCGCCGATGAGCGTGCCGGCGAGCTGGCCCGGCGAGAGCCGATGCCGCCGGTCGCCCGGCGTTGGCGTCGCGCGCAGCGTCGTACGCGGTGCGGAGCGTGCCGAGTCCGTTGTCCGCCGGCGTGACGGTGTTGAGCCCGTCGTTGCCGCCGTCGAGGTAGATCACGACCACGTAGCGGTCGCCGATCGTCTCAGCGAAGCGCCCGCTGCAGAGGGAGTTGCCGAAGAAGGATGGGCCGAAGATCCCGCCTGCCGTCGCGAGGCCCGAGCACTTGAGGAACTGTCGTCGTGTGATTGCCATGGCGTTCCTCCTTGCCTCACTGAACCTGAAAGGCGGGCGACATCAGCAGGAGGCCGAAGAGCCCGTTGCAGCTTGACGCGCTGAGTGTCGAAGTCGTTGAGATCGAGCGGCGTGCTCGGTGGACTCGCCGTCGACGAGGTAGTCGATGAGCGCGTCGCGGTCGGCGCTCGCGATCTGATCGGTGATACCGAGGCGATCGGTCGCCGCGTCGACGATGGCGCCCGCGTTCGTGAGACCGAGATCGATGAGCTTCCCGGGGAGGAACGACGTCTTGCCGCCGTTCTGCGCGGTGCTGACGTCACGCGCGAACGCCGCGCGCGACCGCATGGTGGTGCTGCTCATCCACGCCTTTTCCCAATCCCACCCGAAGACGCTCGGCGGCTCGAGCAGGACTTGCCCCATGCTGATCAGCGAGTCGCTGACGGTGGTGTTGCCGAAGATCAGCTCCTTCCCCTTCGGCTTCATGCCGAGGAGACGGAGCGTGCTCACGATGTGATCGATCGGCCACTTCACCGATTTCTTGGTGCCCGGGCCGGGCGCTTGCGCGGTCTCGAAGAACTCGTCGCTGATGAAGATGCGACGGAGGAGCGCGGCGATGTCCCACGGTCGTGTCGAAGCTCGTCGGTCCCGTACCGACCGTCTGGTCGATGAACGCCAGCGACGGATCGGGCTGGGCGAAGTACTCGAGCAAGCGGCGCGCGATCCGGCGCGCCACCGTGTTCTTCATGTCGGTGTCGCGGTGCTGGAAGATGATGTCGATCACCGTGTCGATCTCGGCGGGACCTTCGCCGCCCGTGGTGAAGGATTTGCCGGCGCCGGCGGGGACGAACTGTCCGGTGGTCTTGTAGATCACCTTGGGACCGCGGTTCGGCTCGGACGGCGGGCTGCCGTTGAAGTCGCTCGAGAAGTCGTGATTGTCCGGCTCGCAGGAACGCGACGCCCTTGTCGTCGTAGTCCCAGCCCGGTGAAGGCGCGCGCGATCTGCACGACGTCCTCCTGGGTGTAGTTGGGCGCGCCGTTCGAGTCCTTGACGCCGAGCGTGAAGAGCTCCTGCAGCTCGCGCGCGTAGTTCTCGTTGGGGATGTCCTTCCGGTTGTCGTTGGTGTCGAGGTACTCCATGAGGGCCGCGTTCTTGTTCATGGCCTTCACGAAGCTCTTGAAGTTGCCCTTGCAGTTGAGCCGGAGCGTGCGGTTCTGCAGCGCCATGAGCTTCTCGTTGACGACGACCTGGTCGCGCTGGTCGCGAAGTGATCGTGCCAGAAGAGCACGAGCTTCTCCTGCAGCGGCGCCTTCACCTTCACCATGTAGGCGATCCACTTGTTGCGGACGTCGTCGATCGACTTGCCGCTCGGCTTGAAGCCGTTCGGTTTGAAGCCGAGGAGCTCGTCGGCGGCGGCACCACGGGAGAGACCGACGAAATTTTCGAGCTGGGAAGGGGGCGCCGAATCCCGAGCGCCGGAGCAAATGGCGGGCCTCGGATTCGCTGAGGGGGCGTTTTCATCGAGGGGCATGGCGTTCTCCTCCTGCGTTGGAACGGTGCAACTGAGCCGGCCGGAAGCTGTGACCAGCTGAGCCCCGCTCTCAAGCAAAAAATGCGTGAAACTGTGCGTCATCCGCGCACCGGCATCCCCTGAAGTGGTCCTGCCGCCGCCACGACCCGGTGACAAAGACGAACGACTTCATGCGCCTCCCCCATCAGTTCACCAGCCTCGATCCCGCCATTCGCCGCGAGGTCGTCGACCACGAGGCCACCGACGGCTACCCGCTGTCCGGTCTCCTGTACCTCCCGGCGGTCCGGGACCCGGATACCGTCGTCCTCGCCATGCACCCGCGCGGCGATTTCACGCGCCACTACCTGGCGCCGCAGCTCGCAGGCGGCGGGTACGCCTTCATGGGCGCGGTGACGCTGACATCTGAACAACGACGCGGACGCCCTCCACGAGCGGTTGCTGCTCGACGTCGCCGGGACGATCGCTTGGCTGCGCCGGCGCTTCGCCCGCGTCGTCCTGCTCGGCAACTCCGGCGGCGGATCCCTCTTCGCGTTCTACCTCGCGGAGGCCGGGGCCGCGCCGGGCGCTCGGCCTCGCACGCGCCCCCTCGGGCGACCGCGTCCCGCTCGCCACCACCGATCTGCCGATGGCGGACGGGTTGATCCTGCTGGCCGCGCATCTCGGTGAAGGCATTTTCCTCCTCGATCGCCTCGACCCTCGGTCGTCGACGAGGCGGGTCCGACCACGGTCAACCCGCGTCTCGACATGTACGATCCGGCCAACGGGTACCGGCCCGATGACCGACGGGCCGTCGCGCTACCTGGCCGAGTTCGTCGCCGCCTTCCGAGAGGGTCAACGCGCACGCTGCGAGCGCCTCGACCGCCAGGCCCTCGCCCTGGTGCGAGGAGGCCGCCTGGTTTCGGGCCCGCCGCGGCGTCGCCCCGGCGCCGACGACCGCGCCTTCATCGCCCGGAACGCCCTGCAACGTCGCTACCTCGTCATCTACCGGACGCGCTCGCCGACCCTCGGTACCTCGATCCGACGCTCGACCCCTCGCCGCGCGCGGCTCGGCTCGGTGTTCTCCTTCGGCCGCGATCCCACTCGCCGGAAACTACGCGCGAGGGCCTGGCGCGCGCGATGAGCGCCCCGCGGTTGGCTCTCCACCTGGTCGGGCCTCTCCGTCCAACGCCGCACTCGAGCGCACCTTGCCGAAGGTGCGCGTCCCGACGCTCGTGGTGAGCGCGCTCGGCGACACCGACATCTATCCTTCGGAATGCCGCCGGCAGCTCGCGGCGTCGGCGGCGAGCGACAAGGAGTGACTACGAGCAGGCCGACGCGGATCACTATTTCCGCCCGGGTGGAGCCGCGACGGGCGTCGATCACACGCGATCGGCTGGCGGACGGCATGCGTCTTGCCGTGGCTGCGGGCGCGGTGGCCGGAGATAGCTCCGCCGGGATACGGCACGCTCCGCGGTCGGCGCGCTCGTTCTCGTGAGCGCGCTCGTGCTCGGCGTCGGGTGCAGCGCGCATCGCCGCGCAGTGCCGGGCGAGGCACCGCTACGGGTCGGGACGAGCGGCGACTATCCGCCGTTCTCCGAGCGTGCCGCCGACGGCAGCATCACCGGCTTCGACATCGAGGTCGCCCGCGAATATGCCGCGGCGCGCGGCCGGCGGCTCGAGCTCGTGCCGTTTCGGTGGCCCGAGCTCGCGGCCCGACTCGCGGCCGGCGACTTCGACGTCGCCATGAGCGGCATCACCGTACGGCCGGACCGTCTCCTCGTCGGCACGATGACGGCGGCGGTGGCGCGCCGACGCCGTCGTCCTGGTGCGCCGCGGCGACGCGCCGCCCGCGAGCTTCCGATCGTGCCGCCGTCCGGATCGCGGTGAATCGCGGCGGGCATCTCGAGCGCCTGGCGCGAAGCCGCCTCCCGCATGCGCTCGCTCGTGACCGTCGACGACAACCGCCGCCTCCCGACGCATGCTCGCGAGCCGCGAGGTCGACGCCGTCGTGACCGATACGCTCGAGGCCGCGACCTTCCCCGCCGGCGCCTTCACGATCGCCGCGCGCCTCGCCCACGATCGGAAGGCCTACTGGGTGGCGCCGGATCGCGGCCCGCTCGCCGACGACCTCGACGCCTGGCTGCTTGCGCGCGAGCGCGACGGCTACCTGCCGCGTCTCCGCATCGACCGCTTGCATGCGAGCGACACGCCGGAGCTGACACCGAGATCGCGCGCATCGTCGACCTCGTCGCGCGCCGCTTGCTGCTGATGCCCGACGTGGCCGCCGCGAAGCGCCGCCGGCCTGCCGATCGCGCGACGCGGCACGCGAGTCGGAGGTGATCGCGCGCGCCGGTGAGCGTGCCCGCGTCGCCGGTCTGGCCCCCGAGCCGGCCACTCGCCTCGCCCGCGCCAGAGATCGGCGCGGCACGGGCGGTCCAGGAAGCGACCCGGCCCGCCCCCGAGCCGGGCGCGACGAATGCGCCGACGCTCGCGGCCCTGCGGGCGGGGATCGACGCCCTCGACGCGGCGCGCTCCGTCCGCGCGCTCGTGACCGCACGGACGGCCGGAGCATCTCTCCCCGCGCGCCGCGTTTCGCTGGCACTCCGCACCGACGCCGACGTGGTCGGCTTCGACGACGCCCACGCCGGCGCCATCGCCGCCGCCCTTGCCGAGATCCTGCGCGCCCCCGCGGCGGGTTGACGGGCCTCAGTGTCCCAGATTCGCCAGGTTGACCGCGCCTGAGCGCCGTGGGGAATGACGAGCGGGCTCAAGCGCCGGGCGCTCTGCGCCTCGTGCCGCGCGCACGGTACCGAGCGGGCTCCCGACGCTGCGCTTCGAACGCTGCCAGATCCCCGCGCTGACCGCGGATCACGGGCTCGGCAGCACGAAGACCACCGTCGGCGCCGCGTCGGCGAGCGTCACGAGCGTCGGCGGCAGCGTCGCCGGCGGATCGGTGAAGCAGAGAAGTGCCAGGTCGAGCGGAGCGGGGACACCGGTCGGCAGCGGGAACGTCGTCGGCGCGCCTGCGCCGGCGACCGGCACGAGCGTCGCGGTGCGCCACTCCTCGTCGCTCGCCGCCGGACGCGCGGCCGTCGCGCACGCGGCCCCGGCGTCGAAGCCGTCGACGACCGCGGTCACCATACCCTGGTCGGGCGGGGTCGCCGTCGGGAAGAGGCAAGGTCGCCGTGGGTTCGGCCGGAGTCGCGGTCGGCTCGGGCATCGTCGCGCTCGGCGGAGCGGGCGTCGGTCCTCCCCACTGCTCGGGGTCGAGGTCGGCGCCGCCTGCGGCGTCGCCGATCCGTTCGCTGCGGGTGTGCCAGTCGTGGCGGGCGTCGGCGCGCTCGTCGGCGCGGCCGTCGGCACCGCGGTCACGATGCTCACGCTCTGCCCACCCGGAGGGTCGCATCGGGAGAGTCGGTCGCGCAATAGGGGCTGCCGTCGAACTCGTCGCAGGTCGCCGTCGCGCCGCACCTGATCGATGACGGCGTCCTCGGACGTGACGAGACCGGTCGAGCCGCTGCTGCCTCCGCCGCAACCGGCGAGCATCGCGCTACAGGCAGCCGGCCACGATCCATCGTCGCTCGCACATCGCCGTCTCCTTCACGCCACCGTCGCGGTGGTCAGCACGTTCATGAACGCGGTGTCGCGCGACGGAGTCGCCGCGAAGCGCTCGGTGAGCGCGCGCAGCGCCGCGTCGAGCGCCGCGTGGAACTCGTCGAGGCGCGCGCGGTCGACGTTCAGGTAGTGGTTGCGGAGGTAGGTGCCGGTCGCCACGTCCGGCAGCGCCACCCGATCGATCAGGCCCTTGGCGAAGAGCCCCGGCGAACTGCCGCGCCACCGCGCGCCGTTCCGCGAGACCTTCCGCCTGCAGATGGCGGCCTTTGCGCCGCACCTTGCCGGCGCGCACCTCGACCAGGTCGTGACGCTTGAGGTGTCCTCCACCCGCGTGTCGAGCGCGCTCTCCTCGCCGACCGAGCGGCGGCGCCGCTTGCCGTCGCGACGGAACTCGCGACGCCAGCGGTCGGCGGCGATCCAGCCCCGTCGTCCGGAAGCGCCGCGATCGCCCGGCTGATGCGGACCGCGAGCGCGCCGTCCTCGACCTCGCCCACCGCGGGTGCGGCCTGGAAAGCGCGGTCGATCTCGCGGGTCACGGCATACAGCACGCGGTCGCGCCAGAGCATCGCGAGCAGCGGCTTGGGACTCCTCGCGTCGGAAGGCCGCGAGGTGCCGGACGAGGTCCTCACTCGGAAACCGCTCCCCTTTTCGATGTAGCTCAGCATCACCGGCTCGATCCGGCCGTCGAGCGCCTCGGTCGCGAAGCGGCGGAGCGACCAGCGGCGTCCCTGCAGGACGCGGGTCTCGTAGAAGACCTCGCCGATCGCTGCGCGCGTTCTCCGCGTTCAGCCATGCGGAGACGTGTATCCGACCCGCGATCGGCGGTCGTATACGATGCCCATCTTGACGTTCACACATTTTGTGAACTATACGCACTACGACAGTGAATGCCAAGCGCCGAGCAACATCGCCCCGGCGCGGAAGGAGTCGGCCCATGACGAGCACCTTGCGAATGACGGTCGTCGGCCTCGCCAGCGTGATCCTGGCGTCGTGCGGAGGTGGAGGTGGGGTGCAAACGGCTCGGACCCGGGCGACACGCGACGTTCCCGGATCGAGGCGCCGCCTCGCTGTCCCGCGCCGCCGATTGCGACGAGCTCTCGCCGCATTCCGGACCGACGCCCGGGCGCGTATCGGCATCAGGCCGACGGAGCTGCGAGCGCACGGCTGGTCCTACGCGGGCGCCGGCCAGCCGAGGCCGATCGGGTCTCCCACGCCGCTCGCCAGTGCCGACGCCGTCGCCCGCGAGCGGTGCCCCCGACGTGTCGGACACCAACACCAGGTCGCGAGACGTCGACGAAGCGGACGTCGTCGAGACCGACGGCGACCGCATCTATCTGCTCCAGGGCTCGGAGGTCATCGTGCTGACGGCGCGGCCTCCGGAAGCGACGGCCATCGCCGAGCGCATCCCGATCGAGGGGACCCCGCTCGGCATGTTCGTCGCCGACGGCCGCGCGCTCGTCCTCTCGCACGTCGCCGACGCCGGCGCGCTCGGCGGCAATACCCGCTGCGGCGGTCTCGGGGACCCGTTCCCGACATCGGCGCTCATCGAGAGCCCTCGGTACGCTCCGCCGCTGCACACGTCCTGCCAGCCGCTCTTCACGAAGCTCACGCTGATCGACGTCGCCAGCCACGCCGGCGCGCGTCGTCCGCGAGTTGTACGTCGAAGGCGGCTACGTGGCCGCGCGCCGCCACGGGACCCGCGCGCGCGTGATCGTCGACCCGCACGTGGGGCACGCCGGTCGGACCTGCGTCGACCCATGGGACGTCGTGTGGTGAACGACGCCCCCCGCGGACGAGACCGAGTTCGATCGCGCGCGTCGACGCCTGGGAGCAGGAAGCGCGCAGCGCGATCGACGGCAGCACGCTCGCGGACTGGCTGCCGGCCGCGCGCGAGCGTCAGGGCGACGCGCTCGTCGATCGTCCGCTCACGTGCGCGCACGCGGAGGTGCCGCCGGTCGCCCAGACGCCGCGAGGGCGCGACCGTGATCGTCGGCCTCGACCTCGCCTCGGCCGACGCGCCGCTCGACGACACGCTGCTGCTCGGCGACGCGTCGCAGATCTACGCCAGCGGCGATACGCTCGTGCTCGCTCACCCGGCGTGGCAAGCCGAGCCGCTCGGCGACGCGGACACCCGGACCGCCCTGCACGTATTCGCCCTGCCGGCGAACGGCGGCGCCCTGTATCGCGGCTCCGGCTTCGTGCCGGGTACGCTGCTCTCGCAGTTTGCTATCGACGTCCGCGACGACGTGCTCCGCGTCGCGACGAGCTTCACGACCGGCACCGCATTCACCACAGTGACCCGCGTCACCACCACCCGCATCGAGGACGGCGCGCTCGTCACGCTCGGCCAGACGGGCGACCTCGGCCGCGGCGAGCAGCTGCAGGGGTTCGCTTCGTCGGCGACCGGGCGTACCTCGTCACGTTCGTCCGCGTCGATCCGCTCTTCGTGGTCGACCTGGCCGATCCGGCGCATCCGCAGTTGCTCGGCGAGGTCGAGCTGCCCGGGTTCAGCGAGTACCTGCACCCGCTCGACGCCGATCACCTGCTGACGGTCGGACGCGCGGCGACGACCTCGGGACAACGGCTCGGGGTGGCGCTCCGCCTGTTCGACGTCACGAGCCCGACGGTGCCGCGACTCACCGCCGAGTACGTCATGGCGGCGGACGGCGTCGACGCCGGCGGAGTACGACCATCTCGCCTTCGTCTTCGAGCCGCGGCTCGGCCTCCTCGCGCTTCCGTTCGATCGCTACGATCGCGGTCCGCACGCGACGCTCGAGCTCTTCGCCATCGATGCGGCCGGCAGCATCGCGCTCCGCGGCACCGTCGACCACGGTACGCCGCCGTTCGTCCCCTGCCCGCCGCCGTACGAGCGCGAGAACTGCCAGAACTACGAGGCGATGCTCCGCGGCCTCTTCATCGACGACGTCGTCTACTCGATCAGCACGGCCGAGGTGCAGGTGCACGCCCTCGACGATCTCGCGACCCCGCTCGCGACGGTGCCGCTCCGGTGACGCGCGCCCGGGCGCGGCCTGACGGGTTTCGACACTTCGCATTCGGCCGCCGCCTGCGATAAGCAGCGGCGGCCGATGGATCAGATCAAGCGTCTCTTTCAGAGCAACCGACGCTGGGTCGCGAGCATGACCGAGACTGATCCGGAGTTCTTCCGGAAGCGCGCCGTTCCCGCCGAGCCGCACTTTCTCTTCATCGGGTGCTCCGACAGCCGCGTCCCCGCCGACTCCTGACCGGCATGACGCCGGGAGAGATCTTCGTCCACCGCAACATCGCGAACCAGGTCTTCACCGCCGACCTGAACGTGCTCTCGGTGCTGCAATACGCCGTCGAGGTGCTGCGGGTCGGGAACGTGATCGTGTGCGGGCACTACGGCTGCGCCGGCGTGCAGGCGGCGTTCGGTACCGCGCCGCTCGGACTCTGTCGACAACTGGCTCGGCAACATCCGGAACGTCATGCGCCTCCATCGCGAGGAGCTCGACGCCATCGCCGATTCCGCCGAGCGCCTGCACGCCTGATCGACCTGAACGTCCTCGAGCAGGTCTACAACCTGGCGCAGACGCCGGTCGTGCAGAAGGCCTGGCAGAGCGGCGCCAAGCTCCTGCTGCACGGCCTCGTCTACAAGCTCGAGGACGGCTTGCTGAAAGACTTGGCGCTCGGCGTCGACAGCCCGGAAAAAGCCGAGGCACTCGGCCACAGCGGCCAGCGCGGCTGACGTGACGTTCGCGACCTGGCAGGAACTCTACCAAAGCGACCTGCAGAGCGCCGTGGCGGTGACGATCGTCCCGCTGCTCTTCCCGCTCTACCTCGCCTGGACCGACCGCGCCGGTGGCGGCGGCGTCGTGCCGGGCGCCGCCCGCTTCGTGCGTGTGTGGGCCGGCACGTTCGCCGTGCTGACCATCGTCGACCCGCTCGCGGGCGGCCCACTCATGCGCGTGCTCGGCCTCGCCGACACGCCGACCGCGACCGCGGTGATGATCGCGTTCGTCCTGCTCGGCGACTTCCGGATCTACCTCCTGATCTTCACGTTGATGAGCCAGACCGGCGCGCGCCACGACGCACGGGTCGCCGATCCCGTGCTCGCGACCCGCGACGCCATCCGGCTGGTCCCGCCGCGGGCCGCGCTTCGCGGCGGCGCTCGCCACGCTCGTCGTGCCGCTCGTCACGGTCGCGATCGACGGCGCGCTCCGCGCCCGCACCCCGGCTCTTCCGGGGCAGTCGATCTGGCTCGTCTACGAGCTCGCCTTCCTGGTCGTGGCGATCCTGTCTCCGTGAGGTCGTGGTACCGAGGCGGGTCCCGGGCACGGCGCCGCGTCTGCGCACCTACCTCCGCCGCGTGCTCGGGTACGTCATCGCCTACTACGCGCTCTGGGCGACGGCCGACGTGCTCATCCTCGCCGGCATCGACCTCGGCTGGGCGCTCCGCATGATTCCGAATCAGCTCTACTACGCGCTCTCGGTGCCGTTCGCGTACTTCTCGTTTTTCGCCCGCCGATAAGCGTCCGCGAGCAGCTCGACCCACGCCTCGAGGTAGGCCTCGGCGCGCGCCGCGCTCGCCGCCGCGCGGATCGCCGACCGTCCCGGTCGGGGCGTGGTCGCGGAGGCTCGGGTAGAAAAGCCGCTGCGGATCGGCGACGGCCGCGGTATGGCCGGACTCGAGCGCGGCGACGCGGACCGCCGTCGGACGAAGCGCCAGCAGGATCGAGGTCTCGGCTTCGCCGGCATGGTGGCCGGCGACCTCGGGGTGATGCCGGCGGCGGCGGCGACCCGCGCCTGGGTCGCGGTGAGCCCGTCGAGATCGGTGAAGGCTCCGACCCACATGGTCTTCGCGGCGGCGCGGAGCGCCGGCAGCATGGCGGCGAGCTCAGCGTAGTTCCCGCCGTGCGCCGAAAGAGGAACGCGCCGGCGAAGCCGTGGCGCGCGAGCGAAGCGACGACGTCCGCCAACACCGCGGCGAGCGTCGCCGGCCGAGATCGATCGTCCCGGAAAACCGAGATGCTCGCGCGAGCACCCGAACGGGAGCGTCGGACACGCGACGGCGCCCGGAAGCCGCGCGGCGAGGCGCTTCACGAGCGCGTCGCCGATCCATGTGTCGGTCGCGAAGGGGAGATGCGGGCCGTGCTGCTCGGTCGCGCCGAGCGGAACGAGCGCGACACATGGTCCGGCGGCGAGTGCGGCGGCGACCTCCGGCCAGACGAGCCATCCGAGCCGGCGCTCGCCGCGGACGTGGGCGTCTGTCACGTGAGAGTCCGGCCGTAGATGAACGCTCGCCCGGCACCGGCGTCGCCGACTCGTCCGCGCCGCCGACGACGTAGAGCGGACGATCGCGTCCCTGCCCCGGCCAGCGCGCTTGATCGATCGCATGCGCCGCGATCCCCGCCAGCACGAGCTCGTTCAACAACGCCTCGTGCTCGAAGAGACAGAACGGCAGCGGGAGCGTCGCCCCGAGCGGCACCAGGCGATGACGCTCGCGATCGCGCATGGCCTCGAACCGGGCCAGGAGATCGCCTTCGCGCGCGGCGTCGGGACGCGTGAGCGCGAGAAACGTCGCCAGTGCCCGTGCACGCCTGCTGGAACGGCCCGTGGGCGACCTCGAGGAGATCGAAGACGGGCGGCGCGGGCACGAGCAAGCCCTCGAGGATCTTCAGGCGGAGGTTGTCGACGAGCGCCGCGTAGTCGCCGCTCGCGAGGAACGCCAGTCGGGCCGAGGAGATCGCCGCTCGCCGCGAGCGCGCGGAGCGACTCCGCCTTGGCCGCGGTCGCCGCGACGGCGGCCGCGAGCGTGTCCCCGTCGCAGGCCGGCATCGCCCGCGCGCGGCCGGCGGCGGCCGCCAGCGCCTGCGCGTAGCGGATGACGGCGAGCGTGCCGGCGAGCGGGCCCGTCACCCGCAGGAGCGTGCCGTACTCCTCCGCACCGGTGAAGGCGCGCACCTCGACACCGATCGCGACGAGGTGATCGAGGAACGCCGCCGCATCCTCGCGACCGCGCGCGCGGGCGTCCGCGGCGCGGGTCGCGGTGAGCACGACGACGTGCCGCCATGCCGCCGGATCGGCGAGCGCCAACCGCGCGTTCGGCGCGAGGCCTTGCGAGATCACGACCAGGAGGTCGTCGCAGCCGTCGCGCGGCGCCGGCTCCAGGAAGGCGCCGAGCGGACGAAAGCGCGCGTCGCAGCCGAGATGCTCGGCGAGGAGGAACGCGAGGAGACGGGCCTGCGCCGCCGAGCTGCCGATCCCCGTCGTGACGACGCGGCGAATGCCGGCGAGGCCGACCGCGGGCGGCGGCTCGGCCCGACCCGCGGCCGCCCGCAGCAAGGCCGGCGCCGCGCACGCGGGCCGCGAGCTCGGCGTGCGCGACGCGCCAGGACATCACGCGACCGCGAGCGCGCGCGCCGCACCGAGCAGGACGCCGGCCGCGGCGAGCGCCGCCGTCGGGTCGTCTCCCGGCGCGTGCTCGGAGACGTCGACGAGCGGGATCGCGACCCGCCTCGCGACGTGATGGCGCGCGAGCGCCGCGGTGGTCGCCGCGTCGGCATCGGGCGCCGTCATCCCGAGCATGGTCGCGCAGCTCTGATCGGCGAGCATGACCACGATCCCCGCGCCGTGCGCGACGAGCGCGCGCACGGTCGCCGCATAGCGACGCGCCTCGTCGTCGGCGATGCGTCCGGGCAGACGCTCCAGCACCGACTCGCGCTGGAGGCGCAGGAGCACCGGCGACGCCGCCGGATCGCCGTACGTGAGGACGACGTGCTCGCGCCCGCGCGCAGGTCGACGTACGCGTGCAGGCGGATCCAGTGCGTCGTCGGCGCCTCATCCGTCCGCATGCGGATCGGCAGCCAGTACGATCCCATGCACATGAGGCTCGGCGCCGCGGCGAGCGCGTACGGCGTCACGATCTCGACCGGCTCGGGCGGCTCGGCTTCGGCGCCGGCACGCGTCACCGCGAGCCGATGTCCGGCGGCCGTCTTGGCGGCGAGATAGTGCCGGTTGAACGGCGACGGCGGCAGCGCCAAGGCCGCCGAGCCCGCGACCGGGACGCCGAGGGCGGTCACCGCGGCGAGCTTCTCCGGGTTGTTGGTGAGGAGCACGAGCGGCGCGCCGATGCCGAGCAACGCGTACGCGGCCGCGACGGCTTCGTACGAGCGCAGGTCGCCGGCGAGACCCATCTGCGCATAGGCCTCGAACGTGCCGAGACGACCGCCGCTCGCCTGCACCAGCATGCGATCGCGCACCTTGGCGACGAAGCCCGCTCCCCGTCCTTCTTGATCGAGGTAGAAGACGACGCCGCGACCGGCGGCGGCGATCGCGGCGAGCGCGGCGTCGAGCTGCTCGGCGCAATCGCAGTCGCAGCCGCCGAGGCTCTCGCTCGTGACGCACGACGAATGGACGCGTGCGAGCAACGGCTCGGGCGTCGCGAGGTCGCCGCACGCGATCGCGAGGAGATACGTCCGCCGCGTCAAGTCGCGACACACGTGGACGACGAAGTCGCCGTGGCGGGTGGCGAGGCGGCGCGCCCCGGCCGTGCAGCAGGGTCCCGGCGATGGCGAGGCGCGCGCTCACGGCGCCTCCGCGCGGGAGGCCGCTTTCGGATCGTGTTTGCGGTCGCGCATGGCGCGGAAGTACGCGATCACGGCGTCGAGGTCCGCCGACGTCAGGTGCTCGTGCGAGGGCATGCTGGTGTAGCGAAACGCTTCCGGCTTTCGGATGTAGGCTTTCAGCTGCTCCTCCGGACGGTACTCGACGATGCTCTGCGGAACGTTCAGCTCGGGACCGATCGTGCCGCCCTCGCCGTTGATGGCGTGGCAGGCGATGCACTCGCTCCGGAAGATCGCGAACCCGGCCCAGGCCGGCGCCTCGGGCGGGAGGCCGGTCGGCGCGGTGTGCGGGTAGCGCTTGCCGTAGGAGCCGAGCTCGATCGCCGCCAGCTGATAGCGGCCAGGGATAGCGGTGCGGATCGTGCTGCGCCGGCTGCTCCCACACGACGTAGTACGGACCCGGATCGACCTGACGTCGATCGATCGGCTGCCACCCGGGATCGTCGCCGTGCATGCGGTCGGCGTCGGCGAACGCGACGAACCCACCGGGCTCGCGGACGCGCGCCAAGCTCGCGGGCTTCACGTAGCCGTCGCGAGCGCGAAAGAAGACGTCGACCCCGTCGCCGGCCACGCCGTCGAGCGCGCCGAACCCGAGCGTCAAGACGGCGGCCGAGAGGACAGGCACGATAACGCATGCGATGCCCGTAGTACGGGTCGTCGAGCGTGATCGTGACCGGACCGCACGGCCCGCTCGAGGTCGCGCCGATCGATCGTCTTCACGACCGCGCCGTCGCGCTCGAAGCTGAGCGTCGTATCGGCGGCTGCGGCCGCGCGCCCCGACGACGACCAGGCCAGCATGCTCGCGAAGAGGGCGCAGGTCGTCACGACGGCGAGCGATCGCATGCACCGTCCATTCACCTCGCCTGCCTGCCGTGGTCAAGCCGACGCCCCGGGCACCGAATCACCAGGCGGCCACTCGTCCGTCACCAACCGGTCATCGTCGCCATGCTTTCATCGGGCCATCCAAGGAGGAACGAACGATGCGAGACACGTCCGAATGGGTCAGGGGAGCCGCGCGTACCGGCTCGAGAGCGGCGCTGGGTTGGACCCGCTCCTCGCCGGTGAGATCTCCGACTGTCCGAGCTACGACACCTGGCCAGGTGAGATGCGGCTGGCACTCGCGGTCGTCGAGGACGCGATCACGACGGTCCGGATGACGGCCGGGGTCCATACCCCGCGAGCCCACCGCCTGGCGTGCGAAGCTCTGGCATGGCTCACGTCGCGCGATACCAGCCACCCCTACGCGTTCGAGAACCTGTGCGACCACCTCGGTCTGAACGCGGCCTGGCTGCGCCGCGGCCTCCGCCGCGGCGGTCACGACACCACCCTACATCCACGATCCGCACCCCGACGCCGCGAGCGCGGCTGGTACGCCGTCGCCGACGCCTGAGAGCGCCGTCGGGCGAGCGCTACGCCGCGCGGCGCTCGAGCGGCCGCGTCGGGCCCGTGCTGACGGCGCTCGCCGGCGGCGCGTCTTCGAAGCCGAGCGCCCCGGCGATGAAGGCGCGGCACTGCGCCGTGAGCTCGCGCCGGGTCTTGTCGGCGGCCCAGATCGGCGGGCCGAAGATCAGCTCGGTCGTGAGCCGCGGGCGCTCGAGGACGCGCGCCAACGAGTCCGCGAACGTCATGTCGTCGACGAACGCCGCCGCCGCGCTCGTCGTGCCGTCGGGCTCGAGGTGCCGGATCGCGACCGGCTGCACGGGGATCGCGGCGTCGACGGCCGCTTGCAGGAGCGCCGCATGGAAGGGTTCGATGCGGCTGCCGTCGGTGGTCGTGCCCTCGGGAAAGACGACGACGCGCTCGCCGGTCACGAGGAGCTTGGCGAGCAGCGTTCTTCACCCGCATGGCGTCGCAGCGACTGCCACGCCGCAGGAAGATCGTCCCGAGCCGTTCCGCCATCGCGCCGACGATCGGCCAGTCGCGCACCTCCAGACTTGGCGACGAACCGCGTTCCGGCGACGGCGCCGAGCGCCTGGATGTCGATCCACGAGACGTGGTTCGCGACCAACAAGACAGGTCCACTCAGCAGCGGCCGGGCGCCTCGCACGCGAACGTCGACGCCGACCGCGTCGAGCATGCGGGCGGAGCTCCGTTCGACCGCGTGACGCCAGCGCGGGCTGCCCGCGGCGCCGGCCTGGCGGCGCGCATGCCAGCAGGTGCGGCCGAGCGCGCAGCGCCAGGCGCACGAAGCGCGCGCCGCGTGTGGCTCGAGAGGTGGGATTCATGCTGCCCATCGTGAGCTCCTTGGTTTGGGTGGTGGGGGTCGCCGCGCAGGAGACGCGCACGGAAGCGCGGCGCCATCGCCGCCATCGGCAAGAGCATCAGCAGGTCGGCGGTCTGGAACTCCGCGTCCCACGCCGGCTCGCCGCACACGGAGGCGCCGAAGCGGAGATACGCTTTGATCAACGGCGGCAGGTCGGCGTCGGCAGGCCGGCAGGTCGCCGGGGCGAAACGGGATGTGGGGCGCGACCCGCCACGCCTCCGGCGCGAGATGCTCGGCGACCAGCGCGCGACAGAGAGTCGCCGCCGGCGCGAGACCGGCCGTGAGATCGATGCTGGCGCAGCCCATCACGTAGTCGTAGCGGTTGGCGACGACCCAACGGGTGAGGCCGGCCAGGAGGAGCGTGATCACGCTGCCGCCGCGGTAGGCGGGGTCGACGCAGGCCCGGCCGACCTCGACCAGTCGCGCGTCGAGCCGGCGCAGGCGGGAGCAGTCGAACTCGGTCTCCGGAGTAGAAGCCGCCGGCGTCGCGCGCCCGCTCGGCGGTCAGGATCCGATACGTGCCGACGACCGCCGCCGAGCGGCGTCGCGGACGACCAGATGCTCGCAGTGCGGATCGAAGGCGTCATGGTCGATCTTGCCGACCTCGTCCCGCGCCTGCGGCTGCGCGGCGTCGCCTCGAGCGTTCGCCGCGTGGAAGACCCGGTACCGCAGCCGCTGTGCCGCGAGGACGGTCTCGGCGTCCTCCGCGAGCTCGGTGATGAAGCGTGACGGCTGCCGCCCCGCGTCCGTCGTTTCGTCCCGACGGTATGTCATCGCGTTCCTCGTCTTTCTGTTCGCGATGACACATACGGCATCGACTGTTACGAGATACTGACGGGGACGTGGCCACTACGTGAACGGTGCCGACGCGGCGTCAGCGGGTTCGGAGCCCACGCAGCCAACGCACGCCCTCGAGCACGCCCCGACGAATCCCGGCGCCAGGATGGTCGTCGCGAAGACGAGGATCGCGAGCGCCAGGGCGTCGTGATCCGCGACCCCGAACCATGCGAGCGTGAGCACGAGCGCGCCCTCACGCACGCCGAGGCCGCCGATCGAGATCGGGAGCACGGTGACGAGCTGGACGATGCTCCGCACCCAGCCCATCGATGCCACGGAGACGGGCAATCCGGAGTCCGCAGGCCAGCGCGACGAAGACGACGATGCCCGGGAGCTGCGCGAGCATGGAGATGCCGACGATGCGGGCGAGCGTCGCGGGCGAGAGCGCGCGACCGCGCCGAGCGCGTGCGTCAACCGCAGGAGCGCCGCCGACCACCACGTACCGCTGCCGCCCGCCTGAAGCTCGCGGACGAGCTGCCGCATGCTCGCCGGCACGGCGCGCGGCGCCAGAAGGCACCGATCGCGGCCGCACCGGCGAGCAGCATGAGGAGCGAGCCCGGCGGCTTCGGGTGCGGGTCGACGAGCCAGCAGAAGAGACCGACGATGCCGACGGCGGCCAGGGCGACCAACCGATCGCAGATCATGGCGGTGAGCGCCGCGGTGAAACGCCCGCTCGTGCGCGCCGAGAACCGTTGCAGGCGGAGCGCCGCGACGCCGACGCCGCCGATCGGCAGGAGGAGGTTGTAGAAGAAGGCCGTGAGGTTGATCGCCAGGGTCTGACGCACGCGTCACGGCGACGCCCTGCGCGGCGAGCAGTACGCTCAGCCGGACCGCGATCACGAGGTTGGAGGCGAACGACGCGACGGTCGCCACCACCACGGCCGACGCCGACGTCGTCGCGAGCGCACGCGCCGACCGACGCGAGGTCGACCCGAGCTCGCCAGCCAGGCGAGCGCGCCGAGCGCGACGGCGATCCGGAGGAGCGCGCGAATCATGCGACCCGGACGCCGCGCGGGCTCGCGGCGACGCCGCGCCCGATAGCCGCGACATCGCGCCCGATAGCGGCGACGCCGCGCCGGATCGCCGCCAACCGCACCTCAGTCCGACGGTCGACGACCGGCGGCGACGCCGAGAACCCGGTCGCGGACGATGCGCGGCAGAGCCGCCCCGAGCCGGGCCGCGGTCGCGAGCTGCCACGGGAAGTCGATCGTCGCGGGCGCACCCGGGAGCGCCGCCACGATGCGTTCGGCGGCTGCCGCGGGGTCCATCACGAAGGGCAAGCGCCCCTTTGCTCTTGGCGGTCATGGCGGTGCGCACGAACCCCGGGTGGACGGCGGTCGCATGGACGCCGGTGCCCGCGAGCTCGAGGCGGAGACAATCGAGGAGCATCGAGAGCCCGGCCTTCGGGCGCGCAGTAGCCGCCGCGTCCCGGAATCGGCGTGAAGCTCGCGATCGAGCTGATGCCGACCACGTGACCGCGGCCGCGCTCGACCATCTGCGGCAGCACCGCGGTGAGCGTCGCGGCGGCGCCGCAGAAGTTCACGTGACACGCGCCGGCCATGGCCTCCCACGCGTAGCTCGGGAGACCCTTGTGCTTCATGCCGACCCCGGCGTTGGCGATCACGAGATCGAAGCCGCCGAGCTCGGCATCGAGCGCACGCATGCGGGCCACCGTCGCGTTGGTGTCGCTCGACGTCCATCGCCTCGACGCGCGCGTGGCCGCCGTCGGCTCTCGATCGCGTCGGCCACCGCGTGGAGGCGGTCGGCGCGGCGCGCCGCCAGCACGACGAGCGTCCCGTCGGCGGCGAGCCGCTCGGCGAGAGCCTGACCGATGCCGCTCGACGCGCCGGTCACGAGCGCCGTGCGATACGCGGTCGCCGCTGCCGTCGTGGCCACGGCCGTCAGCGCCCCGGCGCCATCTGCTGCAGGAAAGTCTCGGTGAGCTCGGGCGGGACGTTGGTCGGCAGGTTCAAGAGCGCCGAGTCGACACCGAAGCTCCGCCACTCGGCGAGCTTCTCGCGACAGTGGTCGGTGGGACCGCAGATGGCGATCGCGTCGATGAGCTCGTCGCTGACCGCGGCCGACGCCTCCTTGCGCTGACCGTTGTTGTAGAGCTCGCGCACCAGATCGGCGTTCTCCTGGAAGCCGTAGCGGCAGAAGAGCGCGTGGTAATAGACGCCCATGCCGCCGATGTAGAAGGCGACGAGCGGCTTGATCAGGCCGCGCGCCATCGCGACGTCGTCGAACGGGATCACCGCCATGAACGGCGCCACGTCGATGCGGACGTCGCCGCGGCCGGCCGCGCGCGCGCCTTCCTTCAGCCAGGCGATGCCGTCCTTGAAGTGCTCGTAGGGCCAGAAGGTCGGGATCCAGCCGTCGGCGACCCGGCCGACGTCCTTCACCGCCTTCTCCTGCAGCGAGGCGATGTAGACCGGGATGTCCGGACGGAACGGCGTCATCTCGAGCTTGAAGTGGCGGGCGTCGAAGAGCGTGCTCATCTCCGGCGCGAGGCGCTCGCCGCGCCAGAGCGCGCGCAGGATGCCCACGGTCTCGCGGAGGCGCGTCAGCGGCTTCTCGTACGGCACGCCGTGGAAGTTCTCGATCACGATCTTGCCGCTGGTCCCGAGCCCGAGGATGACGCGCCCCTCGGAGATCTCGTCGAGGGTGGCGGCGCTCATGGCGAGCACGCCGGCCGAGCGACTGAAGACGTTGGCGATCCCGGTCGCGAGCTTGATCCGCGAGGTCGCGAGCGCGATCTCGGTCAGGAGCTGAAACTGCTCGTAGGCCCACGCCTCGGAATCCAAATGGAGTCGTACCCGAGGTCCTCGGCCATCCGCGCGAACCGAACGACGGTCTTGCGGTCGTAGTTCTTCCAGAAAGGAACGATGCCGGTGGCGTGCGCCATGGACCCTCCGTCGTGAGCGGCGCACCATAGCAGCCGACCCGCGCCACGCGAACCGGCCACAGCTCATCCGTGCGCGAACCGTCCCGGTGTCGTGGGGGTGGGACGACGCTGCGTGGGCTCAGCAGACCCCACGCCCCCGCGACGCGACCCGCGCGCGCTCCGAGCTCGCTGCGAGCACCTGCAGGACGAGGCCGCGCTTCCGCGGGCCCGTCGAGCTCGGCCATGAGGACGCGCTGCCACTGTCCCATCGTGAGCGCCCCCTCGGCGACCTGCAACGTGACGCTGCTGCCGAGCATGATGGCGCGCAGATGCGCGTCGGCGTTGTGCCGGTCGCAGTCGGAGTAGCGCGGGTCGTTGTGCTTCCATTCCTCGCCGCGCGGCACCAGCCGCTCGAGCATGGACTGCACGTCGTCGAGCAGCGCCGACTGCGGCTCGTTCACGAAGACCGCCGTCGTCGTGTGCATCGTGCTGACCGTCACGAGGCCCGCCGTCACGCCGGTCGCGCGGACCATCTCCGCAACGATCGCCGTCAGGTCGTGGATCTCCATCCGCTTGCTGGTTTGCACCTCGATGCGCCGGACGTGGACGCCGCCGAAGCCCGAGGACTCGTTGCTCGTTCCGTTGTCCTGCCACCGCATCGCCGATTGCTCTGCATGTGTGCTCATCGTCCCTCCTCTGGTGTTGCAACTGACCTGAAGCTCAACTCGCCGCCCGCGTCTCCTCCCCGGGTTCCGAGCGCGGCCAGACGCGCCGTCACGACTTCGGCGGCGCGATGTCCGCTCGTGACGGCGCTTTCGATCGTCGCCGGCAGACCGGTATCGGTCCAGTCGCCGGCGAGCACGAAGTTGTCGAACGGCGTGATCGTCGGGCGGCCTGCAGACGCGCCGCCGCGACCGTCGGCGACATCGTCGCGAACTTCTCCTTCACGACCTGGGTGTGTCGCACCGTCGCGGCCGCCGCGGCGGGCACGAGCCGCCGCAGGTCGGCGAGCGTGCGGGCCACGATCGCGTCGTTGTCGTCGTCGACGATGGCGCGCGCGCCGGAGATCACGAAGCGTGAGATAGCCGCCGTCGCGGTCGCGACGGCCGCTGATGACGTCGCGGTTGAAGGCCCAATGCGTCTCCGTGCCGACGAAGCCGACGAACGGACGATCGGGAAGAATCGGGCGATCGAACCAGACGTGCACCGAGACGATCGGCGAGCTCGTGAGCCCTTCGATGCCGCCGAGCGCCGGCACGGCGCGCCGCACCGCGATCGGCAACAGCGGAAACAGGCCATGCGGCGGCACCGCGCTCACGTACGCGGCGGCGGTCAGGCGCCGGCCGTCGCGGAGCTCGAGGTGACTCACCTCGTCGCCGCGGAAGCCGACGCCGACCACGTGCGCCTTGGTCTCGATGCGGCCGCCGTGCGCCTCGATGAAGCGACGCGCGTCGTCGGTATAGAGCTCCGAGAGGCCGACCTTCGAGAGCACGAAGCGCGCGGCATCCTTCCCGGCGAAGAAGGCGCGCACCATGACCTCGGCGAGGAGGTCGGCGGAGGCGATCGCCGGGTCGTCGTTCAGCGTCGCGATCGCGACCGGATGCCAGAAGGCGCTGGCGCGCGCGCGGCGCTCTGTCCGAGCAGGTCGAGCACGCCGTCGACGGTGAGCTCGCGCGAGGCGTGGATCGCCGCGGCGCTTCATGATCAGCAGGCGGAGACCGCCGGCGAGCACGCGCGCGCGATCGGCGACGCCGAGCAGCCGGTAGCCGAGGACGCCGGCGCCCATGTGCAGCGGGTTCGGCAACGGCGGGCAGCTGATGACGCCGGCGCCGCGCGTCGGGTCGAGCATGTCGACCCGGAGACCAGGCTGGATCGCGAGCTTGTCCGTCGCCCCGATGCGGTCGAGGAAGCGGAACATCTCGGTGTAGCAGCCCATCATCGCGTGCTGGCCGTTGTCGATGACCTCGCCCGTCGTCTGGTCGGTGTAGGAATAAGCGCGCCCGCCGAGCACCGGACGCTTCTCGAGGACGGTCACGCGCCGGCCCGCCGCCGCGAGCGCGGTCGCCGCCGAGAGGCCGGCGAAGCCGCCGCCCATGATGAGGACGTCGCTCACGCGGGGCTCTCCTGACGGGCGGTGTGCGCGGTCGTCGCACGCGCGAGCCGCGTCCGGAGCCACGCGCAAGCCGGCGAGCAGCCGCCTTCTGCCAGCGCGGCAGCCGCACCTGCGGGTCCGAACACGGCCGCGGGATGCGCGCGCGATCTTCGCGAGCACCCGTTGATACACGAGCCGCATGCCCTCGGCCGGCGCGAGCGCGCGCTGATCGATCGGCGTCACCGCCGGCGCGCGCGGCCGCGTAGAACTCGCGCGCGCGCGCGCACTCGAACGCGATCAATGCCCGGAACGCGTCGTTCCTGCGTGTGGGTCACGAGCGCGCGCTCCGAGTAGCCGAAGCGCCGCAGGTCCTCCTGCGGGAGATAGATGCGGCCGCGCTCGGCGTCCTCGGCGAGGTCGCGCAGTGATGTTGGTGAGCTGCAGCGCGATACCGAGCGCCTCGGCGTAGTCGCGGCTCCGCGGGTCGCGGCAGCCGAAGATCGGGATGGTGGCGAGGCCGACCGCCGCCGCGACGAGATAGCAGTAGCGCCGGAGCTCCGTGAAGGTCGCGAAGCGTTGCGGCGTGAGGTCCATGGCGACGCCGTCGAGGATCTCGCGCAAGTGCTGCGTCGGAATCGCGAAGCGATGGATCGAATCGGCGAGGGCGACCCCGACGGGATGCGTCGGGGCGTCGGCGAGGACGCGGTCGAGCTCGCGGCGCCACTCGTCGATTGCCGGCCGCCCTGCGGCGGCCTTGCCGTCGTCGGCGGCGTCGTCGACGACGCGACAATAGGCGTAGAGCGCCTCGAGACTCCGGCGACGCTCGAGCGGCAGCAGGCGGAACGCCTGATGGAAGCTGCTGCCCGACGCACGCACGATGCGCCCACACTCCGCGTAGGCGGCGTCGATCGACGAGACGCGTCACGCGCCACCTCCGATCAACGACCGCGCGACGAGCCCCATCTTCGCCCAGCGCGACAGCGTCGGACGGGCGGTGAACGCGTCGTAGCCGACGGCTTCGAGTCGCTCGAGGATCGCGAGCCCGCCGCCGGCGAAGAGCCGGACCTCGCGCCCGCGGCTGCGGTCGAGCATCGTCGCGAGGCCGAGTCCGCGCTCGAAGAGCGACCGCGTCCGCGCGCACTCGAAACGTCATGAGCTCGCGAAATGCCGGCGTGACCGCCTGGCGCGCGAGGTCCTCGGGGGTGTAGCCGAAGCGCCCCATGTCTGCGCGCGGCAGGTAGACGCGGCCCTTGCGGAGATCGATGGCGAGGTCCTGCCAGAAGTTGGTGAGCTGGAGCGCGGTGCAGACGTCGTCGGCGCGCGCCTGGCGCTCGGCGATCGGCATGGCCGAACAGGTGGAGCACCAGATGCCCGACCGGGTTGGCGGAGTGCGCGCAGTAGTGCAGCAGGTCGTCGAAGGTCTCGAAGCCGGTGAAGCGGACGTCCATCCGAAGGCCGTGAGCAGACGCTTGAACGGCGCGATCGGAATCGCGAAGGCGCGCACGGTGTCGGCGAGCGCCAGGAAGATCCGGATGGTGGCACGCGGTCCCGGCGTAGCAGGCGTCGAGCTCGCGCTCCCAGGCGTCGAGCCCGGCGAGCGCCCGCACCGGGTCCGGCTCCTCGTCGGCGAGATCGTCGGCGGTGCGTGCGAAAGCGTAGATCGCGGCGATGTGCCGGCGGAGGTGGCGCGGCAGGAGCCGCGAGCCGAGCGTGAAGTTCTCGTAGTGCGTGCGCGCGATGCGCTCGCACTCGACGAAGGCCGCCGCCGTGACCGCCGGATCGGGCGTCCAGGGAGAGGGAGGCGGGTGGCGCTGTCGGGCGCGCGGGCGGGGCTACTGGACGCACCGGCGGTGCCATCGAGCGCGCCTGCGGTGCCATCGAGCCACCGGCGGTGCCATCGAGCGCGCCTGCGGTACTATCCAGCGCGCCTACGGCGCGATCACTGGCGGCGCGCACGGTCGATGCCGCCTGCATGGGAGCCGGAGCCGTCATCGCCGCGGATCAGCGCCGCGCTGCCGCCCTTCCCGCGCGCGCGGCGCCGCCGCGGCGAGCCGCGTCGCGAGCCCAACCGTCGGCGGCGAGCAGCAAATCGAGACCGCTGCGCCGGCGCATGCTCGTGCGCGTCCATGACGGCTCGCGACCAGCGTCGGGATCTCGCGATACGCGATGTCCTCGGCGAGGAAGCGCTCGACGGCGATCTCGTTCGCGGCGTTCAACACCGCCGGCATCGGTGCCGCCGGCGCGGAGCGCGCGATACGCGAGGTCGAGACAGGGAAGCGCGGGCGATCGGGCGCGACGAAGGTCAGCGTGCCGGCGGCGGGAAGATCGAGCGGTCGCAGGTAGTCGAGCGGCAGGCGGTTCGGGTACGCGAGCGCGTAGCCGATCGGGATCGTCATGTCGGGCACGGCCATCTGCGCCAGCACCGAGCCGTCGATGTACTCGACCATCGAGTGCACGATGCTCTGCGGGTGGATCACGACGTCGATGCGATCGGCGTCGACGTCGAAGAGCCAGCGCGCCTCGATCACCTCGAGGCCCTTGTTCATGAGCGTCGCGGAGTCGATCGTGATCTTGGGTCCCATCTTCCAGGTCGGGTGATTGAGCGCCTCGGCGACGGTGACGGCGGCGAGCTCGGCCGCGGAGCGCGCGAGAAACGGCCGCCCGAGGCGGTGAGCACGATGCGCTTCACGTCGGCGCGGCTGTGGCCCTGGAGCGCTTGGAAGATGGCGTTGTGCTCGCTGTCGACCGGCAGCAGGTCGACGCCCTGCTCGCGAGCCGCGCGCGTCACGAGCTCGCCCGCGACCACCAGCACCTCTTTGTTGGCGAGGGCGACGTGCTTGCCGGCGTGGACGGCGGCGAGCGTCGGGACGAGACCGAAGCGCGCCGACGAGCGCCGACAGCACGAGGTCGGCTTGCGCATGCGTCGCGACGGCGAGCGGTCCTTCCGATCCGACGAGGATGCGGCCGGTGAACCGGGGACGCGCTCTTCAGGTCGGCGGCGCTCGCCTCGTCGGCGACCGACACCAGATCGGGCGCGTGCCGCCGCACCTGCGCCGCCAGCACCTCCATGTTGCGCCCGGCCGCGAGCGCCGACGGCGCGAAACCGGTCCGGGAAGCGCTCGACCAGCGCCAGCGTCGAGACGCCGACCGACCCGGTCGAGCCGAGGAGCGCGAAGGAGCGGCGGCGCGGTGCTTCACTCATGCGATGGCGTGTCCGTTGCCCGTGGCGTGTCCGTTCCCGTGGCGCGTCTCGTGTCCGTTCGTCGCCTCACGCCGCAGTGCGCTTCGGCGCGCGTGCGGAAGATCCCGAGGGCCATCAACGGAAAGTAGTTCCGGTACATGTAGTAGCGCAGATAGAAATGCCGCGGAAACCCGGTGCCGGTGAAATGGCGCTCGTCCCAGGTGCCGTCGTCTTGCTGCGTGCGGGAGAGGTACTCGATGCCGCGCACCAGCTCGGGGCTCAAGACCGTCCTCGCCGGCGAGCAGAGCCGAGGAGCGCCCACGCCGTCTGCGACGGCGTGCTCGGCCCGCTGCCGCCGAGCGACGCGTCGCCGTAGCTGTCGCAGGTCTCGCCCCACCCGCCGTCGTCGTTCTGCCGGCTCTTCAGCCACGCGACCGACGCGCCGGACGTAGGGCTGATCGAGGTCCTCACCGATCGCGCGCAAGCCCGACGAGCACCGACCAGGTGCCGTAGATGTAGTTCACGCCCCAGCGACCCCACCACGACCCGTTCGGCTCCTGGATCTTCCTCAAGAACGCGAGCGCCGCGCTTGGCGGGTCGCATCTCGAGGTCGTAGCCGAAGTCGCCCATCAGCTCGAGGTGGCGACCGGTGAGATCGGCCGTCGGCTGGTCGAGCATCGCCTCCATGTCGGCGAAGGGGATCTTGTTGAAGAGCTCGCGGAGGTTGTCGGTGTCGAAGGCGCCCCAGCCGCCGTTCCGGCTCTGCATGCCGAGCGTCCAGTTGAGGCCGCGCCGCGAGCGGCGCGCTGCTTGCGCGCTCGTCGGTGGCGGTGATGCGCTTCAACACCATGAGGATGACGGCGGTGTCGTCGGTGTCGGGATACCAGTCGTTCGCGAACTCGAACGCCCAGCCGCCGGGCTCGAGCGTCGGGGTTCTTGATCGACCAGTCGCCGGGCGCGAAGATCTGGTTGGCGATCAGCCAATCGCTCGCCTTCTGCAGCATCGGCGCGTCGGGCTGCACGCCGGAGTCGAGGAGCGCCTTGCGCGGCGAGCGCGGTGTCCCAGGTCGGCGACACGCACGGCTGGAAGAAGAGCTGGTCGCCTTCCTCGATGACGAAGTCCTCGATCGCCTGGATGCCCTTGCGCGACCGCCGGGTGATCGTCGGCATAGCCGAGCACGCGCAGCGCCATCACCGAGTTGACCATCGGCGGGCTGGATGCCGCCCCAGCCGCCGTTCACGTCCTGGTGCGAGAGGATCCAGTCGGCGCACTTGCGGAGCGCGCGCTCGCGGAGCGGCTTCACGGGCGACTTGCCGAGGAGCTTCAGCACGCGATCGAGCGCGAGGAAGAAGTTGCGCCAGCGTGAGCGGTGTTGCGCGTCGGGCGGGAAGGCGTAGTCGGCGGGATGCGGGCGGCTGCACCCAGAGCTCGTCGACACGCCTGCTCGGCGGCGATCGGCACGTACGGCTGCTTCGCCATCAGCACCACGAGCGGCACCACCGTTCCGCGCGCCCAGCTCGACATCTCGTAGATGTTGATCGGGAACCAGCTGCGGCAGGAGCACGAGCTCGGCGGGCATCGCCGGGAGGCCATCCCACGGGTACTGGCCGAAGTAGGCGAGGAAGCAGCGCGTGAAGACGCTGCGCCTTCGCGAGCCCGCCGTCGCTTCAGGATGAACGCGCGGGCGCGGACGAGCGCCGGGTTCGTCGCCGGCATGCCGGCGAGCTTCATCGCGAAGTAGGCCTCGATCGTGTTCGAGAGGTGGCCGGGCGCCGCCGGATAGAGCGACCAGCTGCCCTCGGGCGAGCTGGGTCGCGAGCAGGTGCGCGACGATGCGATTCTGGCGCTCGACGTCGACGCGCCCCATGAAGTGCATGAAGAAGACGTACTCGGCGTCCATCGTGGCGTTGGCCTCGAGCGGCCGATGCCAGTAGCCCTCGGCGTGCTGCTCGCGCTCGAAGTACTGCTGCGAGCGGCCGATCGTGTGGCTCACCTTGGCGAGGAACTCGTCGCCCCGGGGCGGAGCAGTCGGGCGCGGGGAAGGGAACGGAGCCGGTACGTGCGTGCTTCCTCGGCGACCTGCGTCATGCGACTTCCCTCCACACGACCCGACCGCCGCTAACCAAGCGGTCAGCGATCGTTCCAAAAAACGGTGCCGAGAGCCACTCTCTGCACCGCCTCGACCCTGCGGTCAGTCAACCCCAACAAAAGCTCGTGGCGCCGCAAGGACCTACGGCAACTCGAGCCCTACTGACCGCGCGTAATAAGCGCTCGGTCCGGCCGTGTCAATATAATGGAAGGACCCTCACGACCCTTCGGTCAGGAGCGGATCCTTCCGGGCGCCAGGGCCCGCGCCAGGTTGTCGCGCGCGAGCTGCGGAGTCCGGCACGAGCGTGAGGGCGCGCTCGAAGTACGCGATCGGCTCTCCCCAATCGCCGAGTCGGGCATAGGCGACCCCCATCATGTTCACCACCCACGGGTTGTCGGGCTGCAGCGTGAGCGCCATCTCGAGCGCATGCTGCGCCCCGGCTGCGTCGCCGGCCCGCAGGCGCACCCATCCGAGGTTGCCGTGCGCCGAGGGCTCGTTCGGCTGCTGCAGGATGCGCGCGCTCGAGGAGCGCCGCCGCCTCGTCCAGCCGTCCCACGTTGGCGTAGACCCAGCCGAGGTTGCTCTGCACGTTCGGGTCGTCCGGGTCGCGGCGACGGGCGCGCTCGAGGACCTGCTCGGCTTCCTCCCACTTGCCGACGCGTCCCAGCACCGATCCGAGGTTGTTCATCGCCGAGACGTCGTCGTCGACCGCGGCCTCGCGCAGCACGGCGAGCGCGTCGTCGTTCCGCCCGACGGCGGCGTACGCCCAGCCGAGGTTCACCTGCACGATGCGCTTGGTGTCACGCTCGATCCATCCGACGTGGCCCTCGATCATCGCGGCCGCCATCTCGAGCGGGGAATCGCCTCCTCGGGACGGGCGAGCTGCATCAGCAACGCGCCGTGCGCCGCGCGCGCGACCGGATCACGCGGATCGAGACGAATCGCCTCGAGGATGGCCGCCAGCGCATCCTCGTTGCGTCCGACGCGTGACAAGCTGCTCGCGAGACCGCTCAAGAGCGCGCGCATCGCGAGGGTCGGCGCGATGGAGGCGCTGCAGGAGTCGATCTCGGCGAGAACGACGCGCCGCATGCCGACTTGATCGCCGCGCCGCTGATAGGCTTCCTCGAGGTTGCGGTAGACCCGCTGCTTGGCCGGCGTTCGCGCGAGGTTGTCCGTCCACAGCACGACCGGGTCGCGCCAGACCTCGTTGCGCGCGAACGCGAGCCAACCGAGGGTGACGGCCGCCGCGAGGCCGAGCGCGGCGACGAGTCGCGGGCCGATCGGCGCGGGAGCGCGCGCGGCGACGCGCCGCGCCGGCGAGTGCCGCCAGCGCCGCGAAGCCGCCGACGCTCAGGTACATCCGATGCTCGAACGCGAGATCGGCGATCGGGATGACGCTCGAGCTCGGGAGCAGCACGAGGATCGCGAACCCGAGCCAGAACGTCGCCGCGCGCCGGCCGCTGCGAGCGAGCCAGAGGACGCCGACCAGCAGGAGCACCCACCCGAGGCCGGGGATCCACACCGCGGGTCGCTCCAGCGGCTCGGCGAGCGGCCAATCGTAGTCGAGCGTCTGGCCGACCGGCCACACCAGGAGACGGAAATAGTGCCAGGTCACCCCGAGCTGGGTACGAAGATACTCGAGCGGGTCGAGCCCGATGTCGAAGCCCGCGCCGGGATGTCGGCGGCCCGCGAACAGCAGCGCCGAGGACGGCCCAGGTGGCGACGAGGCCGGCGTGCAGCGGCCAGCGTCGGGGGACCTCGACCGCCGGGGGCGTCGAAGCGAACGCGAGGCGCGGACGCGTCGGCGGGGCGAGCACCCACCACGAGAGCCACCAGACCGCGAGCGGAGCCGTCACCATGATCGGCTTCGCCGCCATTCCGAGGGCACAGGTGACGGTGGCGAGCACCCATAACGTGAGCCGCCGATGCGGATGAGCTTCGGCGACGAGGACGAGGTCGAGCGTGGCGAGGTAACAGAGCGCCATCACGACCTCGCTCCGCGCGATCACGTAGGTGACCGACTCGGTTTGCAGCGGATGCACGATGAACAAGAGCGCGGCGAAGAACGCGGCATCGTCCTCCCGGCCGGCGGCGGCACCGGTCAAGCGAAACGTGCGGCGGACGACGTCGAACAGCAGAGCGCCGCACGCGAGGTGGAGGGCCAGGTTGACCACGTGGTAGCCCGACTACGTTGCAGGCCGCCGAGCGCGTAGTTCAGCGCCAAGGTCAGCTCGACCAGGGGACGGTCGCTCCGAAAGAGGTCGGGCGACCACTCGCGGATGCGGAGATTCTGGACGATCGCGTGGACGTCGTCGAAGACGAACGGCACGCCGAACGTGCGGGCGTAGACGGCGACGCCCGCGATCAGCAACACCAGCGGTCGAAGGGCGTTCATGGCGAGCCGCTAGTTCCGCATCGCGCCCCGCCGCACGTAGTCCATCAGCTGCCGCACCCCGGGGTCGCTCGGATACAGACGCTCGGCCGTGGCGCGCGTCGCCTGCGCTTCCGCCATGCGTCCGAGCAGCCGGTAGCTCTCCGCCAACGCGACCAATGCCCGCGGCGGCGGCGGGGGCGGCACGCGTTCGAGCACGCCCGCGGCCGCCGCGAAGTCGCCCTGGGTGTAGAGAAACGCCCCGTAGTTGACGAGGATGCTCGGACGCGGCGGGTGCCCGGGCGAGGGCCTGCTCGTAGGTCGCGCGGGCCTCCGCCACCGACCCGGCCCGAAAGTGCGTATTCGCGATGTTCATGAGGAGGTACGGCGAGTCCGGCGTGAGCTCGAGCGCGCGCCGCAGCGCCGCGAGCGCCGCCTGCTGGTCGCCGCGCATGCTTTCGGCGTTCCCGAGGTTCTCGAACGCCTGCACGAAGAGCGGGTTGACCGCGATCGCGCCGTCGATAGGCGTCGGCCGCGGCGTCGTAGCGTCGCTCGATGCTGAGCGCGTTGCCGTAGTTGTAGAGCGTGGTTGGGATCCTCCGGCTTGATCGCCAGCGAGCGCTCGAAGGCGCGATGCATCTCGTCGAAGCGCCCGATCTCGCCGAGCACCGTCCCGAGCTCGCGGTGACTGCGCGCCGAGCGCGGCGCGTCGGCGACCATCGCCTCGTAGAACCCGATCGGCTCCCGCCAGACGACGTTCCGCGCCACGGTGCGCGCGCCGTAGAGGAGCACGATGGCCGCGAGCGGGGCGACGAAAACCGGCGACCAGCGGCCCGGCACACCAGTCGCCGCCCTCGCGCTCGCCGCCGAGGGCGGCCAACCCGCCCGCCAGCGCCAGACAGAAACCCGCCGACGGCAAATAGACGAGACGCTCGCCCATGATGGTGCCGATCAAGAAGAACAGATTCGACACCACCCGCGAAAGTAAGGCCGAGCACCCCGAGGCCGAGAGCGACCGCCGGCGCTGCGACGCCAGGTCCACCAGCCGACGACGACCGTCCCCACGAGCAGGACCGCGAGGCCGCCGAGAAAGCCACCGTCGAACGGGGTGGTCACGGTCCGGCACCTGGTCGAACGAGTAGTCGGCCGAGAGCCAGAGCGGAAACGCAAGGCGGAACGCGTACAACCCGATCACTTCGATCGCCGTGAGCAGTCGCGACACGAGCGGCAGCGCGCACGAGCGGATTGTCGAGGAGATCGGCCGTCGGCGTCACTTGTCCGATGACGGTGCTCCGGAGAACGACGAATCCGACGGTCACCGCAACCAGGGCGGCATGGCGAGGCGCGCGCCGTACGAACGCCGACCATCGACGACTCCTGGCGCCGCAGCAGGTCCGCGAAGACCAGCACGGCCGGGAGCGCCACCGCGTTCTCCTTGCCGCACATCGCGAGGAAGTAGGCGACCGCCGCGGCGACCGTCCATGCCCACTCTCTTCGCGACCCGGCGGCGGCATCGCCTGCGAGCCAGAAACGCCACGCGAGAAAGAACCCGGCGGCGGCGAGGAGCTCGGCGCGGCCGACCACGCTCGCGACCGCCTCGGTGTGGATCGGGTGCACCGCGAAGAGGAGCGCTGCAGCAACCGCCGTCCGCAGCGCGACGGGAACGGCGGCGAGCACGCTCAGCACGAGCACGGTCACGGCCGCGTGCAGCACGACGTTCACGAGGTGGTACCCGAAGGGCTCGAGGCCATGGAGCGCGTGGTCGAGCGCGAAGGTGAGCGTCGTCAGCGGACGCCAGAGGAGGTTCGGCCCTTCCCCCACCACGACGGCGTCCCGAGGATGCCGACGACGTCACCCGTGCGGACGAGCGCGTTGTTTCGGATCGCGTTGACGTCGTCGTAGAGCAGCGCGCCGCCGAGACTGTTCGCGTACACCGCCAGCGCCACGCCCGCGACGATCGCGAACGCCGCGAGCGGAACCCGTCCGGCGGGCCGCTCGTCGCTCGGTCGGGTCGGACGCGCGCGCGGCCGCCGCCGGCTCGACGGCACGGCGCGGAGCGGCCGCTGCGCGGGTCTTCCCGCGGAGCGCGGCACCGCCCCTCAGCGGGCCGTCGCGCGCTGCTCGTCGAGGCGGCGCTGCAGCTCGGCGCGGGTGAAGAGTGCCGAGCACGGCACGCCGGGCACGGCGTCACGAATCCGATCGAGACCGCCCTCCTCGCGGTCGACCAGGATGACGACGACGGTGATCGCGTGGCCGGCCTGCTGGCAACGATCGATCGCGTCGAGCGTCGACGTGCCCGTGGTGACGACGTCGTCGACGATCGCGACCCGGTCGCCGGGACGGATCGAGCCCTCGATCGCGCGCGCCATCCCGTGCGCCTTGGCCTGCTTCCGCACCGTGAACGCCCGGATCGGCGCCCCGACCGTCTGGCTGTAGTACGCCACGGCGCCGGCGATCGGGTCGGCGCCGAGGGTCAGGCCACCGGCGGCGTCGGCACGCCCGCCGATCGCCTCGAACACGAGCGCGCCGATCAGCGGCTTGGCCTCGGGATCCCAGGTCACGACGCGGGCGTCGAGGTAGTAGTCGGAGAGCGCGCCCGACGAGAGCGTGAACGGCAGCTCGGGCCGATACTGATAGGCCCGCTCGGCCAACATGCCGAGCAATCGCTCGCGGTCACTCGGCGTCGCGCGCGGATGCGGGCATGCGACCTCGGTAGCAGATCGTCCGCGAGCTGCGAAGACCCCTGGCAGCGACGCTTGCACACCGTCGACGCTTGCGAGACATCCCGACGCGCATGAGCGCTCCCCGCCTGCCCGAGGTCGACGCGCTTCGCGGTGTCGCCATCGTCGCCGTCGTCGGCCTGCACGTGAGCTTCGCGTACGTGCTCGCGGCACCCCCGGGACCGGCGACGACGGCGGCCCTCGCGCCGCATCTGCTCGTCGGTCCCGGAACGCCGCTCTTCGTCGCGCTTTCGATGGCGGGCCTGGCGCTCGGCTACCCGCGCCCCATGGGATTCGGCGGCGAGTATGGCGCCTTTCTCGCCCGCCGCGCCCGCCGCATTCTCCCGGCCTACGTCTTCTGGACGGCGCTCACGTTGCTGCGGGACGACTCGAGGGCGTTCGGCCACCCGCTGAGCTCTCGCCCACCACCTCGCGACCGGATCGGCGTCCTTCCACCTCTATTTCGTTCCGCTCATCTTCGAGTACTACCTGCTCTGGCCGCTCTTCTCGCCGCTCGCGGAAGCCGCGCGGCGGAGCATGGCTGGCGGCGACGGTGATCGCCGGTCTCGGGCTCGCGGCGACCCTGCTGGTGTGCGCGCGGCGAGCGCCGGGCTCATCGGGAACGGCACGCTCATGCTGCCGCTCTTCTGGCTCGGGTACGCGACCCTCGGCATCGCCGCGGCGCCGGTCGTGGCGCGCGGGCTCGCCCTCCGCGCGCGCTCGCCACTGCCGTGGATCGTGGCGGCGGGGTGCGTCGTCACCGCGCTCGTCCTCGTGCGGCACGTGCAGGCCCTGATCGACGCGAGCCCCGATCGCGTGACACGCACGATCGTCACCACGATTTTCCAGGCGCCGATGCTGCCGTACACGCTCAGCCGCGATGGCGTTGGCGACGATCCTCGTCGCCGGACGGTCGCACGGCACCCGCCTCCTGCAAGCGCTCGGTCGCGCCTCCTACGGCATCTACCTCTCCCACGTGCTCGTGCTCGGCGTCGTGGTCCGGCGCGTGCTCGGCCGCCCGACCGAGGCCGACTTCGCGTCGCCGCTCTGGATGCTGACGATGCTCGTCACATGGGCCGACGTGTCTCGCGGCCGCGTATGCGCTCGTACGGGCAATGGAGCGCGTGCCGGGCCTGCGGACGTTCGCGGGCGGGCGAACCGACGCCGCCGAGAGGCCGACGCCCGAGTCACGCGTTGACGCCCCCGCCGCTCGCACCGTAGTGTCGACGGCGCGTGTCCGACGCCGCCACTGCCGGCTTTCAAGTCGATCGGATCGATCTCGCGGGCGACCACTCGGCCTTGCGCTTCGTCGGCGAGCTGCGCTTTCGGGCTGCTTCGAGGCCTGGGACGAGGTGCGGCGCCTGCTCGCGCCCGCCCCCGCCCGTCTCGAGTTCGACGTATCGCGGCTCGCGGCCCTCGACGGCGGCGCCACGGCCCTGTTGCTCGAGCTCCGCGCCGAGGCCGCGGCCGCCGGCAGCGAGGCCGAGATCGTCGGCGCGACCGGCCGCGGTGCAGAGCATGCTCGAGCTCTACGGCGCGCATCCGCAGCGACCGAGCCTCCAGGCACCGCCCGCCCACGTCGGCATCCTCGAGCAGATCGGACGCGAGACGCTCGAAGCCTGCTGAACGAGACCAACGCGCTCGACTTCGTCGGCGACGTCCGATGCTCGCGGGCGCCCAGGCCGTCCGCGCGCCGCGGTCGGATCAACTGGTCGGACGTCCGCGGTTGATGGAACGCGCCGGGGCCGACGGCATCCCGATCGTCCTCATGATCAACTTCCTGGTCGGTCTGGTGACGGCGTTCCAGGCGGCGATCCAGTTGAAGCAGTTCGGCGCCAACATCTTCGTCGCCGACCTGGTCGGGCTGTCGGTGACGCGCGAGCTCGCGCCGCTTGATGACGGCCATCATCATCGCCGGACGCTCGGGCGCGGCGTTCTCGGCCGAGCTCGGCACGATGCGGGTGTCGGAGGAGATCGACGCGCTCCGCACGCTCGGCCTCGACCCCTATCACTTCCTCGTCGTTCCCGCGCGTGATCGCGCTCACGCTGGTCGCGCCGCTGCTCACGATGCTCGCCGACGTGATCGGGATCGTCGGCGGCCTGCTGGTCGGCGATGTTCAGCCTCGACCTCACCCTGCAGTCGTACCTCGCGGAGACCGAGAAGGCGCTCGAGCTCTTCGACGTGTTCTCCGGCCTCCTGAAGAGCGTGGTCTTCGGGCTCAGCATCGCGCTCGATCGCCTGCCAGCGCGGGCTCGCGACCCGCGGCGGCGCCGAGGGCGTCGGCCGCTCGACGACCTCGGCGGTCGTGACCAGCCTGTTCGCGATCGTCGTCGTCGACGCGATCTTCACGGTGATCTTCCATGCCTTCGGTCACTGAGAGCGGCGCGCACGCGACGCGACGTGATCGAGGTGCGAGGAGTCTCACGATCGGCTACGGCGAGCGCGTCGTGCTCGAGCAGCCTCGACTTCACGATCGCGAGCGGGCGAGGTGTTCGCGCATCCTCGGCGGCAGCGGCTGCGGCAAGTCGACCCTGCTCCGTCACCTGATCGGTCTCGAGGCGCCGATGGGCGGCACGATCCGCATCGGCGGCGCGCCGCCCGTGCAGGACACCGGCCCGCCGACCTACGGCGTGCTCTTCCAGTCGGGCGCGCTCTTCGGCTCGATGACGCTCGCGCAGAACGTCGTCGCTGCCGCTGCGCACGTGGATCGGATCTCGACGCGCACGCGATCGACACCATCGTGCGCGCCAAGCTCCGCCTGGTCGGCCTCGAAGGCTTCGAGAACCACATGCCGTCGGAGCTCTCGGGCGGCATGAAGAAGCGCGCCGGCATCGCGCGCGCGCTGGCGCTCGATCCGCCGCTGCTCTTCCTCGACGAGCCGTCGGCCGGGTCTCGATCCGGTGAGCTCGGTCGAGCTCGATCAGTTGCTCTTGACGCTGAACCACGAGCCTCGGCATGACGACCGTCATCGTCACGCACGAGTTGCAGAGCATCTTCGCGGTCGCCGATGCGTGCATCATGCTCGACCGCGGCGCCCGCGGCATCATCGCGCGCGGCCATCCGGCGACGCTGCGCGACCACGAGCGACGATCCGCGCGTGCGCGCGCTTCTTCAACCGACAGGCCCGCGCCGAGCTGATGGCGACGACCGCGACCAACAACTGGAAGCTCGGCCTCTTCGTCGTGGTCGGGGTGCTGACGATGGTCGCGGCGCTCTTCTGGCTCGGCGCGCGGCGTTTCCAGCGTACGTCGTTCCCGGCGGTCAGCTACTTCGACGAGTCGGTGCAAGGGCTCGACGTCGGCTCGCCGGTCAAGTTCCGCGGCGTGACCGTCGGCAACGTCGCCGACATCACGATCGCGCCGGATCACCGCCACGTGCAGGTCACCTCCGACGTCTACGTCGACGCGCTGCAACGGCTCGGGCTCGGCGATCACGCCGCCGCGAAAGGGCGAGCAGTTCATCAACCCCCTGCTCCGCATGCAGCTCGTCTCGGCGGGCATCACCGGGGTGCGGTTTCTGCAGACCGACTTCTTTCATCCGCTCCGCTATCCCGTGCCCGATGCTCCCGTTCGAGCCGCCGTGGAACTACGTCCCGTCGGCGCCCTCGACGCTCGAAGAGCGTCAGCGATCACGGCGATCGAGGTGGTGAATCGTCTGCCCGACCTCGAAGACCGCATCTCCGAGACGCTGGTGACGATGAACACGACGCTCGGCTCCGATCGACCGTTTCGCGACCGGCCTGCAAAACGAGAACGGCTCGTTCGATCGCCTGCTCGTGCAATTGCGGTCGACCGCGGCGAACCTCGGCGCGCAGATCGAGACAGGCGAAGCTCGCCGAAACGACCGCGTCGATCCGCACCGCCGCCGGGAACGTCTCCACGGCCGCGACCGGATTCGGTGACCTGCGGGAGGATCTGCAGGCGAGCCTCGCGACGTTGCGCGAGACCCTCGACTCGGTCCGCGCCGTCGCCGACTCGCTCGAGCGCGATCCGAGCGTGCTCTTGCGCGGCCCGCGCGCCGACAAACCCGCCCCGAAGGTGACGAAGTGACGCGCCGCGCCGGTCGCAGCCGGTGGTCGTGACGCTCGCGCTCGCGGGCTGCCTCTTCCGCCCGACCGAGGCGCCGCGCTTCTATCGCCCGGCGTCCGCGGCGCTCGACGAGCGACATCGAGCGCGCCGGACGCGGCGCGACCGGGGTCCGCGGTGCGGCTCGGCAGCGTCCACAGCGCCCCCTTTCTGCGCGAGCGCATCGTCTGGCGCGCGTCACCGGTCGAGTACGGTCTCTACGAGCAGCGGCGCTGGTTCGAGCTGCCGAGTCGCTACGTTCGCCGCGCCCTCACGGCGACGCTGCAGAGCACGCCGGGCCTTCGTCTCGGCGACGAGCCGACGGCGGCGCGTCTCGACGTCGAGATCCTCGCCTTCGACGAGATCCTCGCTCCCGACCCACGAGGCCCACGTCGCGCGTCAGCGCCACGCTGCGCGACGGCACGCAGAAGCGCTTCGACCGCACGTTCGCGGCGCACGTGCCGATCGCGTCGCGTCGACGGCGCCGCCACGGCGGAGTCCATCGGACACGCGCTCGACGAGGTCGTGAAGAAGGTCGCGACCGCGACGGCGAGCGTGCTCGGGCCGAAAGCACGCCCACGGGCCGGGGCCGCCGCGCCAGGTAGCGTCGAACGCGGCGGCGTCAGCGCCGCCGCGCGCTCGAGGCTGAAGGCGCGGATCAAGTTGCCGGCTCCCGCACGATCGCACCGTGCGGGAGCTCAGGACGGAGCCGCGATCCTTCCGCTACCGTCGGAAGGTCGGAATCACCTCTTCCGCAAACGCCTGGATCTCAGTCGTGGAAGTACGGCGCGAACATCATGAAGATGAAGTGCGTGACGCCGACCTTCCGATAGCGCTCGACGGTGTCGAGGCACTGCTGCTTGGCGCCGAGCATGATCTGGTCGCGGACCTTGTCGGGCGTCGTCTGGCGGGTCATCGCCATGATGTTGCAGACCATGTTCTGGCGGTCGACGTTCTCCGTGTAGCAGAGCGGCATCATGATGGTGCGCTCGATCTCGCAGGTGTCGCGGCGGACGGCCTCGCCGTGGCGGTCGATGATCGCGCCGAGGCGCTGCATCTCGGCGCGGCGCCGCGAAGGCGTTCCACATGTCGGCGTACTGGGCGACGATCCGCAGCAGGACCTTCTCGCCGACGCCGCCGATCATGATCGGCGGATGCGGCTTCTGGACCGGCTTCGGCAGACAGAGCGCGTCGGTGACCGTGTAGTGCTTCCCGTGCACCGTCGTCTTCTCCTGCGTGAACATGCCCTTGATGATCCGCAGCGACTCTTCGAGCGCCTGCAGGCGGCCGCCGACGGTCTTGAAGTCGATGCCGAGCGTCGTGTGCTCGAGCTCGAACCAGCCGGCGCCGATGCCGAGGTTGAAGCGGCCGCCGCTGATGTGATCGAGCGTGCACGCCGCCTTCGCGGTGATGCGCGGGATGGCGGTAGGTGTTGCCGAGCACGAGATGGCCGACGCGCGCGCGCGTCGTCGCCTGGGCGAGCGCGGCGAGCGTCGTCAGGCCCTCGAGACACGGGCCCTCGGATCGACGAAGATCGGGTAGAAATGGTCGAAGGCCCAGAGCGAGTCGTAGCCCCAGGCGTCGGCCTTCTTCCAGAGATCGAGCATCTGGCCCCACTCGATCATCTGCTGGCCGGTCTGGATGCCGAAGCGAACGGGATGTGTCGTCATCGTGTTGTCGTCCTCCGGGCGCGGACGCTAGCGTACGCGCCGACCTCGAGCCATGGCGCGGCGGAATCCGCCCGCAGGCAGGCGTGCACGGCGCGCGATCTCGCCTTGACGGTCGGAGAGGGCTCCCTTAACGTCGACGATTCCGCATGGCGCCGCACCGCATTCTCTTCGTCGAGGCCAGCGTCGGCGGCGTGCTGGGCGGATCGCTGACCGGCATCCTGCAACTGATCGACCGCCTCGATCGCACGCGTTTCGCGCCCGCGCTCCTGCTCGTACCAACCGAAGGACGTGATCGCGCAGCTCGAGGCCGACGGCGTCTCGGTGCAGGTATTGCCGCCGCAGCCCGGGCTGGTTGCCGGACGGCAAACCGCGGGCGGCTCGGACGCGCCTGGCTCCGCGCGCGCGAGATTGCCGAGCGTGATCCTGCCGCGCGCCCGCGTCGTCGGCGGACGCGCTCCGGCACGCGGTTCCAGATCTCGTCTACTTGGCGAACGGCGTGTCGCCGAACCTCGACGCGCTGGTCGCGACCGCCCGCGCCGGCATTCCGACGCTGGTCCACGAGAAGGGCTATCCGGCGCATCGGGCCGCGCGAGCGCTGTCATGTCGCGCTGGATCGACACGTTCGTCGGGATGACCGAGCTCGTGACGGCGCACGCGCGGGCGCGCGGCGTGCAGGCGCGCCGCCATCTGACCGTCTACGACGGCATCGATTGCGAGCGCTTCGCGCCCGGCGGCGGCGCCGCGGTCCGCCGCGAGCTCGGCATCGCGTCGGACGCGACCGTCGTCGGCATCGTCGGCCACATCCAGAGCTGGAAGGGCCAGGATCTCGTCGTGCAGGCGATGGCGCAGCTGCGCGACCGCCATCCGAAGCTGCGCTGCTTGATCGTCGGCGGCGTCCATCGCCAGGGAGCCGCGCTACGCCGAGCGCATGCAGCAACGGATCGCCGACGAGCGACTCGAGGGCCGGGTGATCCTGACGGGGCGCGGCGCGACGTCGCCGCGCTGCTTGGACGCGATGGACGTGGCCATCCATTCGTCGACGAATCCCGAGCCCGTTCGGCCGCGTGTTGATCGAGGCGATGGCGCTCGGCACGTCCGCTGGTCGCGCCGCGCGAGGGCGGGCCGCTCGAGATCGTCGTCGACGGCGAGACCGGCATCGCTGGTACCGCCGCGACGCCGCCGCGCTCGCGGCGGCGACTCGACCGCTTGGTCGCCGATCCCGTCGCTCCGCCGCCGGATGGGCGCCGCGGCGCGCGCCCGCGTGGACGCCGTATTCGACATCCGGCAGCACGTGCGGACGCATCGAAGGGATCTTCGACGAGATGCTCGAGCATCGGCGGCGCGCCGGCCGCTGAGATCAGCGCGGGTCGGCGGACGCGCCGCGACCACGCGGAGTCGCGAAAGAACGGCCGGTTGCTGCGCGACGATGCGGTAGCCGAGCTCGACGAGCCAGACGAGCGGCGGCAGACCCGCGAGACGGGCGAGCGTCGGCCAGCCGATCCGCTCGAGCACGAAGAGACAGGCGCGGCCGCCGCGCAGCCACCGGCCGTCGGTGGTCCGCACGTGAACGGCGTCGCGACACGCCGGCGCGCAATTCCGGCGTCAGCGGAGGGTCCGGGACCTCTTGGTACGGCACGGCCTCGAAGCGTCGATCGCGGTCGCGCGCCAGCGCCCACGCGACGGCGCGCCGGCAAAAGCCGCACGTACCGTCCCATACGATCCAATGCCGGCGCTCGTCCACGGCAGTCACGCTAGCATGCGCGTCGCGGACACACAGGGCGATGCGGGGCGACGACGGCGGGCGACGCGCGTCGGCGGCATCGCTCGCGGGGCCGGGTCCCTTCTGGTAGCTCGCGCGTCACCGTGTCGACGCGGCGGAAGCTCTGGTGGATCGCGCTCCTCTATTTCGCCGAAGGCATGCCGATGGGCCTCGTCGTCGACAACCTCGCCCGTCTACCTGCGCGTACACGGCGTCTCGCTCGCGGCCATCGGCGTGTTCTCCTCGCTCACCCTCCCGTGGACGCTGAAACCGCTCTGGGCGCCGTTGGTCGATCGCTTCGGCGAACGGCGCCAGTGGATCGCCGCGGCGCTCGTCATCGATGGCGCTCGCGACGCGCCGTCATTCCTCTCGACGATCCCGCCGCACCGGGAACGCTCCTGGTCGGCCGCCGTCCTCGCTGCTCACCTTCGCGGGCGCGACGCAGGACATCGCGATCGACGCCTACACGATCGGGCTTGCTCGACGCCGGGCGAAGAAGGCATCGGCAACGGCGTCCGGGTCTCGGCGTACCGCGCGGCGCTGATCGCGAGCGGCGGTGGGCTTGTTGCTGCTCGCCGGACGCGGCGGGCTGGCCGCTCGCGTTCGGATGGCCGCGGCGGCGATGTTCGCCGCGTCTCGCGCTGCTCGCGTGGCGTGCGCCGCCGGGTTCCGTCGTCCGCACAGCCCGCGGCGGCATGGGTCACGCGCGTTCGCCACGTGGCTTTCGCGTCCCGGCGCGGGCGCGGTGCTCACGTTCATCGTGCTCTACAAGCTCGGCGACGTGAGCATGGGGCCGATGGTGAAGCCGTTCTGGTTGGACAGCGGGCTCAGCGTCGACGACGTCGCGCTGGTCTCGACGACCGCCGGCGTCGGCCTCACGGTCGCGGGCGCGCTCGTCGGCGGCCTGCTTCACCTCGCGGTTCGGGATCTTTCGCGGCCTCTGGGCTGCTCGGACTCCTGCAGGCGCTCTCGAACCTCGGGTATGCGGGTGCGGCGTCGGTCGGCGGCGGGCGGCCGGCGATCTATGCCGCGTCGATGCTCGAGAGCTTCACCGGCGGACTCGGAACGGCGGCGTTCCTCGCCTTCCTGATGCACGTTTGCGAGCGCGAGCAGGCCGCGACGCAATATGCCTTGCTCTCTGCCTTGTTCGGTCTCACGCGCTCGCTCAGCGGCGCCGTTCACCGGACTCGGCGCGAGCCCATCTCGGCTATGCCGGGCTACTTCGCAGCGACGCTTCTTCTTGGCGCTTCCGGCCTACGTGCTGCTGCCGTGGATCCGCCCGTGGATCCACGATCGGACGCCGCGCCGCAGCATCACCGGCGACACTCAGGCCTGACGCGCGATGTGCCGTAATCCATAGAAATCCCGCAATTCTTTTCTTGACAACCTTTTGGAGCCTGACTTACCCTCTTTTCTCAGTAGAGCATCACCCAGTGCCGGTAAGTGCCGCTGCTTCGTCCTTGACGTGCCGTGAGTAGACGCAGCTCGAGATGTGGATCCCGCAGACCTATAGGAGGGTAGTCATGAAGACATTGTTGCGGAGCGCGAGCATTCGCGCTACTCGCCATCGCCGTGTGTGTCCCGACCGCCGGCGCCGACAGTCGTAAAGTGCCAGCGGTCCATCGCGAAGGAGAGCTCTAAATTTCTGCAGGCCAGAGTCAAGGCCCTCTCAAAGTGCAACGAAGCGGCGGTGAAGAGCGGCGTCGCCGGCGTCTGTCCCGATGCCAAGGCGAGCTCGTCGATCACGAAGGCCGAAGGCAAGCTGTCGGCGGGCATCGCGCAAGGCCTGCGGCGGCGACGGACAAGCTGTGTGACGGCGTCGGCGACGACACCCTTGCGGCCATAGGCTGGCCCGCCGTGTGTCCGAATTTCGAAAAGGGCAACTGCACCAATGCGATCAACGATTGCGGCGACATCGCGACGTGCCTCGCGTGCATCGCGGGCGCGGCGAGCGATCAGGCGATGACGCTCTATTACGGCGACATCGCACTGCAGACCGCCGACAAGGCGCTCAACAAGTGCCAGGTCACGATCGGCAAGGCGACGTCGGCGTTCCTGAACTCCAAGAGCAAGATCCTCCAGAAGTGCTGGGACGCGCGCCTGAACGGCAAGCATGGTCTCGCCTGCGACGGCGTCGCCTTGGGTGACGGCAAGGTACATGGCCGCGATCGCCAAGGCCGAAGCCAAGAGAGGATCTCCACCATTTGCAAGGCCTGCGGCGGCCCCGACAAGGCGCTGCAGCGGCGGCGACGACTTCACGCCGCGTGCAGATCGGCTTCCCTGCGAACTGCTCGACGGTGACGCCCCCGGGGCAAGCGTCGTGCGATCTCCCGATCACCGATCTCAACAGCATCGTCGCGTGCGTCGATTGCGTGACCGAGCTTCAAGGGCACCTGCGTCGATCGCCTCCAGGTGCCGGAGTTCATCGCCGTACCCGACGGAGTGCAACGCCTGCACGGCGCCGGCCGGCGAGCGGTCCGTGCCCGTCGACGATCTCCTTCACCGCCGACGGCCCGAACGTCGATCTCGACACGGGATTCACCGGTCTCGCCCACGACGCCCAGGTCCCGACCAACGGACGCATCACGCTCGCCGTGAGCGGCTGCGCGGGCGTGAACCAGCCGACCTGCGGTCAGTGCAACGTGACCGGCCCGCTCGCGAACGACGGCGGGGTGACGTTCAACAACCAACGTTGTCAGGACGCGCCATGGGTGCAGTGCACGAGCGACGCCGATTGCACCAACGCCACCTCGTGCGTCGGCGGCGCCAACAACGGCGCGCTGGTGCTCGAATGCTTCGGAGTGCAAAGCTGTGCAGGGGGTCAATGACGGGCGGTCTGCACGAGCAGCTCGAGTGTCCGGCGGTCATGCGCGTGCACACCGGCGCAGCCGGCCCCTGCAGTCTTCTTCTTCGGTGCGCCGCTGCCGCTGCGTTGCGGGCGGCGTCTCGACCTGCGTGCTGAACGTGATCTCCGGCCCCGATTACCGGAACGATCAACATCGACGATGGCAACCACCTTTACCAACGTTCCGCTCTCGTCGTCGGTCTTCCCCGTCGGCGGCGAGTTCGATCCCTGCCCGCACTGCACGGCCGGCGCGTGCCACGGTCACGGACCGCGCGTCGGTCAGGCGTGTCACGGTGAACGGAACGGGACAGTTCGGAGACGTGAGCCTCGATTGTCCTCCGAACCCGGGCTCCAACGCGCGGACGCTGACCATCAACCTGAACATCGCGACCGGCACCCAGACCAAGACGGTCGAGGCGGCGAACCCGACCTGCCGGCAGACCGGCTACACGGGTCTCAAGTGCCTCTGCGACACCTGCAACAACAGCAACCGCGACCGGGTGCTCGGTGGCAACGGCGATTGTCCCGCCAACGGCGGCGGTCCCGGCATCTGCGGTGGACGCCGTTGTCTCGGCGGTCCCGAGAATCCGGACAGCCGTGCGGCACGTGCATCGCCGGCGCCAACCACGGCGCTGGGTGCAACAACGCGTCGGTGTGCCCCGGCGGCACGTGCTATGAATCCGCGAGTCTGCAACGGCGGCGCCAATGACGGCGCGAGCTGCAACAACACCACGGCATGTCCGGGCGGCGTCTGCGGAGAATGCTCCGGCGGCGGCAGCTGCAACCGTCCGGGTGAAGCTGACCCAGCCGAACTCCTGCCAGGACAACACCACTACGCCGGCGCGTCGAAGGGATGCATCAGCATCAGGCAACAACGAGGGTGAGTGCGAGGCCGGACCGGTAGACCAGGTGTGCTCGATCCAGACCTTCCATATCGTGCGCGAGCAACGGGACGACGACTGCGAGCCTCCGTTGTGTCCGCGACTGCGTGCCGGGTCAGACCTGCATCTCGAAGAAGCGTGAGTGCTTCACCGACAACGGGATCCTCGGCAACACGATCCCGGTCCAGGGCAACCCCGACACGCCATGTGGCGGCGTCTCCAAGCCGACGGTCGGTACGTTCTTCTGCGTAGCACCGGTCGGCGCGAGCGCCGTGAACGCGGCTGGTGGTCTGCCGGCGCTCGGACGCGTCCGCATTCCGGGTGTCGTGCTGATCGATCCGTGAGCTGACGTCGACTCGCGAATGAAACGCCCCCGGACCTGCGGGTCCGGGGGCGTTTTGGGGCGTGCGCCGGTCTTCCGAGGCGAGGCCGACCTCCCATGCTATTTGGCACATAAGTACCCGATAGCGCTGCGCGTTATCACAGATTTTTTCTTGACTGCTTCACCTCCTGCGCACTACTCTGCCACGAGAACTCAAACCGGGTGCCGTGATCTCCGAGAGATCCCCGGAACCACATATCCATCATCGTTCGACACCGTTCGACCAACCGAAGGAGGGAAACCATGGGACGCAGAGTAAGACTTGGGTCCGCGCTCGTCGCGGGAACGCTCGCGTTCGTCGTCGTCGGGACGTCGACGGCGCACGCCATTCTCAGCACAAGCCGCTACAAATGCCAGACCGCCATCGCCAACGAAGGCGGGAAGTACGTCAAGGGCAAACTCAAGCTGATCCAGAAATGCAAAGAGACGCGAATCTCGCGACACCGGGCAGTTGCTTGGCGCCCGATGCCGCGGCACTCACGAAGCTGGACGACAAGCTGAACTCGGGCCTCGCCAAGAAGTGCAGCTTCGACGGCGCTCGACGCCGTACAACCTCGCGCGGTCTCGGTTTCCCGGGTCCGTGCGCGGACGTCTCGGGTTCGGGCAACGGCTTCACCCTCGGCGACCTCCAGGCGTGCATCAAGACCAGCCACGACGATACTCCTCACCGGCGTCTGCCGCGGCGGCACCAATCTCGGCGAGGCGTGCACCACGCTCGCCGATTGTCCCGATTCGGGCCCCGGCACCGTTCTGTCACGGGCTGGTTCGGCGTCGAATACGACCCGACCGTCGCTGGTCCGCTCACCGGCACGCGGCTCAAGTGTCAGACGGAGGTCGCCAAGAACAGCGCCAAGTTCCTCGCGAGCCTGATGAAGAGCGTCCAGAAGTGCCGCAACGCGCTTCTGCAACTGCAAGTTCAAGAAGATCGACGGTCGAGACCGTCGCACGTCTGCAAGCTCGACGGCCTCACTGCCGCAGAGCTGCGCGCACCAACGATCCCAAGACGAGCGAGTGCCGTCGACCAAGGCGCGAGACAAGGCGCTCGAAGCCATCGCTGCCAAGTGCTCCGATCCGGCGACGTCACCGCGCTGAAGCTCTGCGATCCGGATCAAGCGTCGACCGCGGCGGACGCGGCGACCTGCGAGGTCGACAGCTGCACCAGGATCTCGACCGACAATCCCGACCCCGCCGATGCGAGCGACCTCCTCGACTTCGAGTACGCGCACACGCGGCGTGTGCGGCGACGGCCGCAAGAATCAGCCGAGCGAAGAGTGCGACGGCGCGCCGACGACGCGCATGTCCCGGTCGATTGCGGTGCGGCCGCTCGGCTTCTTCCCCTGCCTCTGCCAGGACATGCCGCGCACGCGCGTGGTCGAGCACGCCAACGCCGACCTCGACAACGGCTGGAGCGGCCAGAGCCACGACTCCGGCATCGTCGAAGGCGGCGGCTACGTGACCGACCTCTGGGATTGCGACGGCCCCGGTCGTTCCGACGTCGATCTGCAACGTCGGCCCGAGCTGCAACTCTTGCCCGCATCAGGCGTGCAACCCGAGCCGCGATGCGGTCGGCACCGCCGCCAACGCCGACAGCGATCTGTCACGGCGTCGGCAACTTCTGCCGGAAGACGAACGGCGGCTCGACCGGGCCGCACTGCGAGATCGAGTTCAAGAAGCGTTGCAGACGGCCGACACCGGCGACAATGCGCACGACCTCCGGCGACCGTTGCATCAAGACCGCGCACGGCGCGCCGCTGCCGCTCTCGTCGGGCGGCGTCTCGGTGTGCGTCGTCAACGAGTTCACGGAGGACGTGACGGGCACGACCAACCTCGCGACCGGCGCAGGCTCGATCCCGCCTGCGTCAGAACTCGAGCACCTTCACCGGGCGGCGACACTGCAGCAGCCCTGCCCGGTCTGCGGCGGGTTCTGCTCCGGTCCGGGCGGCGCCTCGGGACCCGGCGCCCGCAACCTCTGCGACGACAACGCGGATTGCGCCCCGGCTCGACTCTGCGTCACCGATGCCGATCTGCAGCTAGGGTCCGAACATCGACCGGCCGTGCCGTCCGAATCCTCCGGTGGCGGCCGACCGAGTTCTTCGGCAATCCGAGCGTGGATTGCGCCGATCGGCGCAGGCCAGCGGCTGCTCGGGACGATCAACATCCTCTTCAATCCCGCCGACGACCGGCGACGACCGCGCTGACCGCGAACCTCGCCGTGCAACTCCAGCGGGTTCAACGACAAGCGATGCGCCGGCGGAGCCAACCAGCACGCGATCTGCACCGTCGCGTCCGAGTGCCCGGGCGGCACCTGCAACAAGCAGTGCTTCTGCCCGCAACGGCCGAGCGAGAACCAGCGCCGAACGGCTGCGAGGCGCGCCTGCTTCGGCGGCGCGACGACGATGCGCGCCCTGCACCACCGATGCGCGACTGCTCGCCTCCGCGGCTTCTGTCATCCGGGCGACTGTCGCGCTGAACCCGGGCGACACGGATTCGACGCAGGAAGGCCAGTGCACGGTCGGCCCGTTCGACTTCCGTTGCTCGAGCCAGACGTGCTCGGCGCCCGACGCGTTGGCAACGGCCGATGTCAAGCACTCAACTGTACGGCCGCCGAGCCGTTGGTGGCACTTGTCCGTTCTGCGATGCTTAGGAGGACTCTGCGACCTGCAGACCCACGGCAGTGCTTCGTGAACCCGACGATTCAGCGTGCGGGAAACACGGCCGGCTACGTGCCGATCACCAACCAGGATCGCACGACGGGGTCGATCTTCTGCATCTCCTCGACGACGCTCGCCGTCCGTGAACAGCGTCGCCGGCTTGCCCGGTCCGGGCGCCATCACCCAGCCCGCGACCACGATCGAGGTCGGCTTCTAGCATCCCCTCGTTCGCACTCACGCGTGCTGCTCACGAAGGGCCGGCAGCCATCGAGGCTGCCGGCCCTTCGTGCTCTAGGTCGTATTGATTCCGCGGAAGTCCGTTGGTAACAAAGCCGCCTTTCCGCCGAATCCCCAAAGGAGGCAAGGATTTATGATCGACCGTCAGATCTGGCGCGGGCTCGTTGCCACGTCCGTCACTGCTGCTGCTCGCGTTCGCTCCGGCCATCGGTTTCGCCGACTTCCCGCAGAGCACCGAGACCTCGGGCGAGATCCCGACCGATCTGAACGGCACCTGGCTCGTCGTGAACCGCATAGAGTTCCCCCGTGGCCAGACGCGACATTCCGCCGTCGCCCGCGCCGTCGCCGAGCCCCGCGCGCCGCCGGCACCGCGCCCTTCAGCGTCGGGTACATCTTCACGATCGAGCATCTGCCAACCGCCGAGGCGCAGAAGCTCCGTGACGCCGACAAGGCGAAGAAGCAGGAAGCGGTCGAGAAAGCGACCAAGATCCTCGCCGAGGAGCAGCGCAAGGCAGCCGCCGACCCGAAACCGGTCGCGAGCGGTGAGACCCCGATCGAGCCGAAGGTCTTGAGCTACGGCATCCCGCGCGCCCCCGACAGCGTCGTCGACCTGCACGACGAGGTCACGGTGACATCTCATCGACGTCGACCTGCCGAAGAGCATCCAGGACGAGATCGACGCCGCCAACAAGGCCGAAAAGCCGTGGGAGCCGTCGGAGAAGGAGCTGGCGACGCTGAAAGCGGGATGGAAGGCGCCTGAAGCCGAGGGCCAAGACGGAGTACTCCGCATCCAGTGGAAGGTGCTCGAGAACAAGTACCTGGAAGGCGGCATGCTGCAGGACGACCGAAACCGAAGGACGCCAAGTTCGTGATCTCCGGCGATGCGCAGTTGATCGGGATCGCCCGGCCAGGCCAACCGCAACATCATCATCTACGGCGCCAACAAGGTGAGCGACAAGGTGATCGAAGGCGGGCACGTCCGAGCCATCATGACCGCCGCCCCCTTCCCGATTCCGATCGACATGAAAGGCACCTTCAAGATGTATCGCCTGACCGACATGCCGAAGGCGCGCCGCCAGAAGAAGGATCAATGACGCGAGGCCGGTCGCTGGTGATCGGCGCGGTCGCCGAGCCGCTCTGGCGATCACGTCCTGCAACTCGGCACCGAGCACCGCGCCCGCCACGTCCGCCGCGACCGACGGCCAAGCCGGAAGACGATCGCCAAGCGCATCGAGGAGTATTTCACCAAGAGCGTCACGCCCGGCATCACGCCTCAAAGCGAACGGCATCGCCCCGTCGCAAGTGCCTGGATGGAACAAGGGGACGCTCGACGTCGACGCGAACGGCAACAAGCAGTCGATCCCGTTCCTGGTGTCGCCCGACGGCAAGTACTTCATCAGCGGCGAGGTCACCGACCTCACGATCGATCCGCTGCAGGCGACCATGAAGAAGATCGACCTCGACAAGCGGCCGTCCCGGGGCCCTGCCGATGCCAAGGTGACGATCGTCGAGTTCTCGGACTTTCAGTGTCCGTTCTGCTCGCGGGGGTATCAGATCCTCGAAGAGCAGGTCATGCCCGAGTACGAGGGCAAGGTCCGACTCTTCTTCAAGCACCTTCCGCTCAAGAGCATTCACCCCTGGGCGGAAGGGGCGGCGCTCGCCGCGAATGCGCGCGCCGACCAGAGCCCGAAGCCTTCTGGAAGATGTACCACTCGCTCTTCAAGGGACAGCGCGAGCTGAACCAGGACAACCTCAAGGCGAAGGTCATCGAGTTCGCCAAGAGCGCCGGCCTCGACGAGGCGCAAATTCGTCCAGTGCTACGACACCAAGGCGGCGCTTCCTCGGGTCGAGAAGGATCTCGCCGAGGCCGCGTCGGTGGGTGCCAACTCGACCCCGACCTTCTTCATCAACGGGCGCCGGCTCGAGGGCGCGCAGCCGCTCGAGAACTTCAAAGCCATCATCGACGAAGAGCTCGGCTGACCACCCGCCGCACGCGACTGCCTCGACACCTTGCGTCGCGCATGGCGTTCGCGTAGCCATCTGGCCACCATATCTCGTAGCGACGAACCGGTTTCCAGATCGCTCGCTTGACACGAATCGCAACCCGTTGGTAGCGATGAGTTTGCCGCACTCAAATGCATCTTCGCGCGTGCATCGAGGGTCGCTCTCACGCTCGACACGTGCCTGTGCCGGGAATCACGAAAGGTGGATTTATGAAACTCATGACCTCGTCGGTCTCGTCGCTCGCGGCGCTGGTTCGCGGATCTGTAGCGATCGCGTTCAGCGCGGAACCGTCGAGCGCCGAACAAATGCAGTGCCGGCAAGGTGGTAAATGCGTCAGCAGATACGACGAAGCGCTGGCCAAGGGCTGCCATGAGTGAAGGCCGCCGGTCAAGGGTCTACTACCGTCGATGCCGTGTGCGCTACCAGAAAGCCAAGGCCAAGTTCGAAGGCGGACCAAGCCCGAAGTTGCTTCGAGCAAGCTCGAGGCCAGAGGGTGAAAAAGCCGCGGCGCGAACCCGACGCAGTGGTGTCCGCACGTCGAACGGCCACCGCCGCACTCGAGGCGAAGGTCGGATGCGTTACGATCGCCGACCTCGTCGCGGATCTCGATACGACCGCCGCAGCTAACAAATGCGCGGCGGGCAAGCGACCAAGTGCGCCGCCACCAAGACGGGCGCGCTCGCGGTCTGCACGGGCCAAGGCCCTCGGCAAGGGGCGTCGCGGTCGACGTTGCGTGCCTTGCGAAAGCGAGAGAGCAAGTTCGATGGCGCCGCCGAGCCGGCGAAGGGGTGCTTCGACGAAACTCGAGGCCAAGGGTGAAAAAGGCCGGCGCCAAGCCGAAGGCGCCGTATGCCGACCAGCAACGATACGGACGCCATCGAGGCAAAGGTCGACGCGTTCGTCGCCGACATCGTCTGCGACCTCGAGCCCACTGGGCGCAGGCTGCCAGGGGCCCGACCGCCGACGCCGACCGTCACGCCGGCGCTGCCGACGGTCACGCCGACACCCGGTATCTGCGGCGACGGCCAACATCCAGGCCGGAGAGTTCTGCGAAGCCGGCCATCCGAACGCTCCGGTGCCGCGTGCGGCGCCGACTTCACGTGTACCAGCTGCAACTGTGCCTGTCCTCCACGGTAAACTTCGCGGCCGACGCGACCAGCCCGGAATCGATCCTCGACACTGGTTGGACGGGCATCTCGCACCGCGCGCCGATCATCTCGAACGGCGACGTGACGGTGAGCCTGAGCTGCGCCGCGACCCAGCGTCCGTGCGGTGTCTGCGCCGTCAGCGGTCCGATCGCCAACCCGCAACGCCGGTGCCGGTCAGGCTCGACGACCAGCGTTGCACCCAGGATTCCTCGCGGAAGTGCACCACCAACGCCCAGTGCACGAGCCGTCTCCTGCCTCGGCGGCGCGAACCACGGCAATGCCTGCGCCAACGACTCGGTCTGCCCGGGCGGCACGTGCCCGCTCGGCGGAGCCTGTAACATCTACTTCGGCTCGACCCTGCCGCTCGCGGCCGGTGGCGTCACCACCTGCGTGATGCAACCAGTTCAGCGGCGCCGGTGACCGGTACGGCGAACGTCGAGACCGGCGAGGCCGCGAACACGCGCGCTTCTGACGACGCAGGTGTTCAACGCGCCTCGCCAGCGACCAACCCGTGTCCGCGTTGCATCGGCGACATCGGCCATCAACGACGGTGCTCAGCGGCGGAACCTGCGACGGCGGTCCGCGCGTCGGTCTCCCATGCGATGCCAACGGCGGTCGTGCCGGGTCGTCCCGACTTCGGCACGCACCAGTCTCGATTGCCCTGCCGAATCCTGCGGCCATCATCGCGACCTTGTCGATCGATCTCAGCAACGCGACCGATCCGGTCACGCGGACACTCACCGCCAGCAGCCCGAACTGCACGGGCGCTTCGGGCGAGAAGTGTCTCTGTCAGACACGTGCAACAACGTCAGTGCGACCGCCGTGCGCACGACAACGCCGATTGTCCCGATCCGCCGGGCCCGATCGCGTCCGTTCTGCGGCGGTCGCCGGTGTCTCTCCGGCGCCAACAACGGCCAAGCCTGTACCAGTCAATACGGAATGTCCGGGCGGCGCGCTGCTCCCGGCTCGGCGAGCCCACCAAGGCGAGCGGCTGCCAGAGACGACACGACGATAGCCGACACGGTCCTCGAGTGCTCCGATACGATCGACAGTGATCCGGCGGACCAAGAGTGGGTTCTGCACGATCGGTCCGGTCGATCAGCACTGCTCGGTGGCGTCCGGTCACGCGCAGCGTGGCTGCAGCGTCGACGTCGACTGCGGCGGGGCGGCGGCAGCTGCTTGGGTCCGAACCGCCGGTGCTTCTTGACGGGCGGCGGTTGCGAACAACCCGGCACCGGCACGCTGATCGCCGTCGGCATGGAAGACACGCCGATGGGCGACGTGTCGAACCCGACCCTCGGCGCGGTCTTCTGCGTCGGTCCGACGGGTGCCCCGGCAGTCAACAACGTAGCCGGTCTGCCCGGACCTGCTCGCGTCACCATCAAGGGAACGGCGACCGGTCGTCCGTAGTCAGAAGGATCTGCAACGGTAAGCTCATACGGCGTAAACGCTTCACGGATGTTGGGAGGGGATCATGATGAAGGGTTTTCGAGTCGTAGGAATAGTGGCGATGGCGTTCGCCATCGCGCATTGCGGCGACAGCGACGTCCACGTTTCAACGGGACCCGGGAGTCGTTCCGGCGCGCGGTACCTTCACGGGCACGCTCAGTGATGGCGGAGCTATCCGAATCGAGGTCGGCAGCATCGAGGAGGTCGCGTTCGACTGCGGCAACGAGCAGATCCAGGAAACCTTCACGCCGCCGCGCAACGTCGAGAGCGACGGTACCTTCAGCGTGGGGTTCAGTGACGGCGGCCGCGAGTTCCGCGTTCGAGGAACCTTCCGCGACAACAACACCGTCGACGGCACGATCGATGACCGAGGACCACCAGTGCGACGTGTCCTTCGACGCTTCACGCGGCGGCTGTCGTGACGACCGCCACGCCGGCCCGGACCCCGACCAACGCCGGTCCGACACCGACTCCCGAGCCCGGCGCGACCAGCACGTCGGTCGACAACCCGACCACGACGCCCGGCGAAGTCGCAACCGAGACTCCTGGGCGCGGCGGTGGCCCGACCTTCACCCGGCGGTGGCGGCGGCCCGACGTTCACTCCGACGTCCGCTCCGGGCGGTAGCGGCGGCCCGACGAAGACGAAGACGCCGGGCCCGACCGGCAGTCCCTGCCCGGAAGGCGTCGAGGTGATCGGCAACGCGCGGCACGGCCAAGGTGCTCGACAGCGGCTGGACGGGTCATCGCCCACAACGCAGACGGTCATTCAGGACGGCAAGCTGACGTTCACGGTCTCGGGCTGCGCGAGTCCGGTCCGACCGTGCGGCGTCTGCAACGTCGGCGGCCCGATCCAGAACGTCAAGCGCCGATCAAGGCGACATCAACGCGCACCGCTGCAGTCACCGACACGTCGATCAAGTGCAACGCCGACACCGACTGCACGTCGCCCGGCAAGTGCGTCTTCTTCTTCGGCGCGCCCGCTGCCGCTCTCGGCGGGCGGCGTCTCGCACCTGCGTCACCAACCAGGTCAACGGTAGCGTGAGCGGTACGGCGAACGTCGAGACCGGCGCCTTCGCCTCGACGCTCGAACCTGAGCTCGCGGGTGTTCAACGCGATCGAGCTCGCGGTGCCGTGTCCCGGTCTGCGTGGGCGACGGCGCCGTCAACGACGGCGACCAAGGGCGGCACCTGCTCGGGCGGTCGCAAGAACGGCCAGCCGTGCGACGGCAACGGCCGCTCGCCGGTGCCGTCCTTCGGCACCACGAGCTTGGACTGTCCGCCGAACACGGGCGCCCTCATCACGACACTGCGCGATCGCGCTCGACGGCTCGAGCGGCACCGAGACGATGACGCTCGCGCGCGCAGCAGCCCCGGCTGCAGCGGCGCGGCCGGCAAGAAGTGCTTCTGTGCCGCCGACGGGCAAGACCACGCAGCCGAACGCCTGTATCGACGACATCGATGTCGCGGGCGACGGCACGCTCTGCGTCACCGACGGGTCCGCGCCCACCGATACGGTCAACGAGGGCCACTGCACGGAAGGTCCGGTCGATCAGCAGTGCGAGATCGAGACCTTCCGCGGCTGCCTCGCCAACGTGGATTGCCCGGCGGCGGGCGACAGCTGCGGCTCGGGACCACGCCTCTGCTACCTCGACAACGGCGTCGTCGGCGGCAGCGTCAGCGCGTTCGGCATGGCCGACGCGCCGAGCAACGGCGAGTCCGATCCGACCTTCGCGGCGCTCTTCTGCGTCGGCAAGCACCAACGCCGCCGTCAACGCCGCCGCCGGTCTCCCCGGCCTCGGCCGCATCGAGCTGCCGCTTGCACAGCAAGGAGATCCCGACGCTGCCGTCGCCGTAGGCGGTACTCGAGCGATCACTCGAGCCCCCGGATCCCGCGCAGGATCCGGGGGCTTTTATGCCTGCGGCTCGCCTTGCCGGTCGGCACTCTGGCATCATCCGTCTCGAGGGTCTTCTTACACGGGAGGGTCAGAACCATGAGGCGACACTTTGCGATGATCGCAGTGGCTTCGTTGGCATTCTTGATCACGGCCTGCGGAGACAACGACAACAGTACGGACTCATCGACCCCTGAACCGACGGTGCCAGCGCCGACCAGCACGGTCCCGAATCCCGGACCGACCAGCACGGTCCCGAATCCAGGACCGACCAGCACGGCACCACCACAGATCCCCTGCCCGCAGCTCATCACCTACACCGTCGTCAGCGCCGGCTCCGATCTGGACGTCGGTTGGACCGGCATCTACCACGACCAGGTACTCGGAGACGGCGGCGCGCTGAGCTTCGCGCTCGACTGCGCCGGCGATTTCCTCGGGCGTTGCGGCGACTGCGCGCTCACCGGCCCGATCGCCAGTACGACCGTCGTCGACAATCATCGCTGCAAGAACGCCTCGCAGACCAAATGCACGAGCAACGACCAGTGCCCCGGCAGCACGTGCGAGTTCTTCTTCGGTGCGCCCCTGCCCATCTCGGGGGTGGCGTCCCGATCTGCGTGACCAACCAGGTCGACGGTGCCGTCACGGGGACGTTGCAGCCCGAGCTCGGCACGGGCACCTCGAACATCGGCATCATCTTCACGAGCTTCGTGGGTCTCGCCGAGGATCAACCGTGTCCCGCCTGCACCGGCGCGACGGTCGGCGCGACGGGGACCTGTCAGGGCGGACCGCAAGACGGGCAAGCCTGTACCACCGACGGCACGACACCGTCCCTCGGCAACACGAGCTTCGATTGCCCGCCGAACGCGAGCGCCGACATCGGGGCCTCGACACTGCCGCTGAACCTCACGACCGGAAGCCGAACCCTGCCGCTCTCGGCGACGTGCATCGGCTCCTCCGCCAACGGCAAGCCGTGCTACTGCGCGGACCAGCTGCAACCGAATCAATGCCATGACGGCGTCTGCACCGTCGATGCCGACGGCGAGGGCGCGTACCTGCGGGACCGATCGACCCACTCTGCGCCATCGAAAGCTTCCGCTCCTGCACCACCAATGCCGATTGCCCCGCCACGGGCGACAGTTGCACCACCGAAGGTGCGCGGCTGCCTCGGCGTGACCGACGCCACGGGCACGCTCACCGATCCGATCGTGCGCACCGGGACGCCGAGCCAAGCGACACCGCTCCAGGTGGCGACCTTCTGCATCAACGCCACGCGCAACAGCGCGGTCAATGCGGCCGCGGGATTGGCGGGACCGGGAACGCTCCGCCTCCGACGACGACCGCGTGCATCAAACCGAGCTGTCCTTAGAGTCGTCGACGAGCCGTACCGGCGCCTCAGCGTCGCGCGGAGGCCTCGCGCGTGATGCGCCGGTACAGCTTGAAGAGCTCGTAGAACGCCCGCACGATCACCAGCGGATTCGCCCCCGTCGGCGTCCCATGCCGGCGGCGGGTAGTGATGCACGCCGACCTCGGTGATGCGAAAACCCGCCCGCACCGTGCGCGCCAGGATCTCGGTGCTGATCATGGCCCCTTCGGCCTCGGGGTGCACCACGTCGAAGACCCGCCGATCGAAGAGCTTGAAGGCGCAGTCGACGTCGCGCGACGGAATGCCGAAGAGGTTGCGCACGAGGAAGTTCCACGCTCCGGCGTTGACGCGGCGCAGGCCGCCCTCGGCACGGTCGATGCGGTAGCCGATCACGACGTCGTATTCCGGCAGCGGCGGCAACAACGTCGCGATCTCGCCGACGTCGAACTGGCCGTCGCCGTCCGTGAAGAAGACGTAGGCCTTCCGGCTCGCCGCGAAACCGGACTTGAGCGCGCCCCGTATCCGCGATTCTGCTGGTGGTGCACGACGCGCACGTGGGGATCGGCGGCCGCGAGACCATCGGCGATCTCGGCGGTGCGATCCTGACTGCCGTCGTTCACGACGATGATCTCGTAGTCGTCGCTCACCTGGGGCAACACGGCGCCCAGACGCTCGACCATCGCGCCGACGTTGGCCTCCTCGTTGTAGGCCGGAAAGAACGCCGAGATGCTGGGAGAGACGATTCACGCGCGCGCCTGAGTACCACCCCGCAGTCGTCGAGTCTATTGAGATGCCGAGCGGAATTCGCAAACGCGCGGTGTACGACCTCCCGGCCGTTTGCTACCCTCGACCGCCGCATGTCCGACACCCGGTCGATCGATCTCAGCGTCGTCCTCCCGGTCCTGAACGAGCGCGAGAACGTCGAGCGCCTCCTGCCTCGCACGATCGAGGTCCTGCATGCGATCGGCTGCCGGTACGAGCTCGTGGTGGTCGACGGCGGATCGACCGACGGCACGCCGGACGCCGCCATCGCGGGCGGAGCCCGCGTCATCCGCCAGACGCTCCCAGGCTACGGCGGCGCGTTGCGCGAAGGCCTCGCGGCCGCGCGCGGCACGCTACATCCTGACCCTCGACGCCGACCTCTCCCACGATCCCGACTTCATCGTGAAGCTGTGGCGGAGCCGCGAGCGCGCCGAGGTCGTGATCGCGTCGCGCTACGTGCGGGGCGGCGTGGCGTACATGCCGCGCAGCCGGCTCATCCTCTCGCGCGTGCTGAACGCGTTCTTCGCCCGCGGCCTCGGCCTCCCGGTGCGAGACTTGTCGAGCGGCTTTCGCCTCTATCGCGCCGCGGCGGTGCAGGGCCTCGCACCTCGAGGGCACGAACTTCGAGGTGCTCGAGGAGATCCTGGTCAAGATCCACGCCGAAGGGTGGCGGATCATCGAGATCCCGTTCACGTACTACCCGCGCGAGAGCGGCTCGTCGCACGCGCGCATCGTGGCGTTCGGCATGGCGTTCCTGCGGGCGTTCTTCCGCCTGTGGAAGCTGCGCAGCTCGATCGAATCGGCCGACTACGACGAGCGCGCCTTCTACAGCCCGATTCCGCTGCAACGCTGGTGGCAGCGCCGGCGCCACGAGATCATCTGCGCCTGGGCTCGCGGCGCCGGCAAGACGCTCGACATCGGCTGCGGCTCGAGCGTGATTCTCCAATCGATCAACGACGTCGTCGGTCTCGACATCCTGCACAACAAGCTGCGCTACATGCGGCGCTACGACGTTCCGCTCGTGCGTGGATCGATCTTCGCGCTGCCGGTTCGCGACGGCCTCGTTCGATTGCGTCGTCTGCTCGCAGGTGATCGAGCACATCCCGTACGACGATCAGATCTTCGCCGAGCTGCGCCGCGTGCTCCGGCCCGGCGGCCTCTTGATCCTCGGCACGCCCGACTACGACACCGTCGGCTGGCGGACGATCGAGCCGCTCTACGGCTTCTTCGCCCCGGGCGGCTACAAGGACGAGCACATCACGCACTACACGCGCGAGAGCCTCATCCAGCTGTGCCGCGAGTGGGGCTTCGCGCTCGAGGACACCGCCTACGTGTTCCGGAGCGAGCTCGGTTTTGGCGCTGCGCCGCGACGGCGGTCCGATCGCGTTGACCCCGCCGACGTCAGGCTTCACGCTACCAACCCAACTTCTTCCCCCAGTACACGCCGAGCGCGTTCAATAGCGCCGACGCCTCGGTGAGGAGACAGAGCGGCGCCCAGCCGCGCTCGCGCATTCCCATCGCGACGAGCACGATCACGTACGGCAGCGCGTCGAGCAGGTAGCGATACCCGAACTGCACCCACCCCTGGTAGAAGTACGGGATCAGCGCCGCTGCGGTGAGCACCGTCGCGAGCCACAGCAGCCGCACCGTCGCATCGCGGCGCGACGCCGCGAACGCGTACAGCAGCACCGGACTCGTCAACAGGATCGAGAGTCCCTCCGGCGACGGCTTCAGGAACGGGAATTCCTCGACGTAGTCCCACCCTCTGAAGATCGCGATGTGCATGTGCTGCGGGATGTAGTGCCAGTCGTACCAGCCGTACTTCTTGCCCGCCATGTAGATCTCGGAAGCCTTGCCGTAGCCGGTATCGAAGGCGTTGCCGAAGCGCGCGTAGTTCAGCCAGAGCTCGATCCCCACCGGGATCGCCAGGCCGAGACCGAAGAGCAATCCGCGAGCGATCGCGCGTCCGTCGAAGAAGCGGAAGAATCCCTTCCGCAGCGCGTGACGGTGCACCAGCAACAGAAAGATACCCGGCGCCGCCGTGACGACGTTGGTGCGCGACAGCATGGCGAAGCCGAACGACATACCGACCAGCCACGATCGCCCCCGACCGAACACCTCGATCAGCGCCAGCAGCAGGAAGAGCTCGACGCAGAGATGCGACAGGAACCAGGTCGTGCCGATGTCCGCCGCAAACCAGTTGACCGTTCCGAACGCGAAGATCATCGTCCCGATCGCGGCACGCCGCGGGCCGACGTCCGCACGCATCAGCAGGATCCAGCACAGCATCGCGTTCAGTCCCGCGACCATCATGCTGAAGAAGTTCTGGTTGAGCGCCGTGCCCCACCACCACACGAACGGCACGAGGAGCATCGCCGGCGTCGGCGCGAACGGCGAGTGCACCTCGCCGTTGACGGTGATCCAGTCGTGGTAGTGCGGCGGGTACCCCTGCACCCAGAGCCGCCCGTGCAGCCACGCGTCGGCCACGTACACGTGGTGCTTGTACGCATCCGGCAGCCGCGGGTTCGTAGCGCGTAGTACAGCGCCGTGACCCCAGGAAGATGGCCAGCGCAGCCAGTCGTCGGCGCCCTGGTCGTCACGGCCGCCGCATCATAGTCAGGAGGCGACGCCGAGATGCAACGCAGATGCACCGGAGTGGTCCGTTGAGATGACGCGACCAGCGAGCAGAGCGCCGACGAAGTGGATGGCGAGCTGCAACGCTGCGCGAGGAAGTGAGCAGCGAGCAGCGCGTAACGGAGCTCACGCCGTCCTGACTCAGATCCACCTGGCGGGGCCGTTTTGGAACCACATGCGTGCCGAATACAGGTCCGCGCGCGATCGGCATCCCCGACCACAGCGGATAGAAGTAGACGAGGAGCGCCACGCAGATGGCTCCGTACGCGACCACCACGACGCGTCCAGGGGGCCATTGGAACGCCGGCACGCTCCGGTAGACGACCGCCGCGCCGTAGGCACCCGGCAATCGCCGCCCACAGCAAGATGCCGGTGCGCGGGAACGGCCCCATGAGGGTCGGCAAGAGCGGGACGAGCAATGCCACCCCGGCGCCCACCCAGAAGCCGTCATCGGCCGGCGCGCGCCAGAGCATGCCGAGCGCCATGCCGAGCGCGAGCAGGCTCGCATAGAGCGACGGCAGGTAGTGGTACTGGAAGAGGGTCCGGCCGATCCACGACCAGACGACGTAGTGCAGGATGAACGCGGTGCAGAGGAAGACGCTCGCGAGGTGACGCTCGCGAATCCGCGCGCCAGCGCCACCAGGATCGCCGCAAAGCCGCCCCACCACAGCAGCGGGTTGCCGCCGCCCCACACGCCGACGACGTGCGACGGATCGTCAGGCACGTCTTTGAAGTGGTACCACACCGGACGCAGCAAGAACGGCCAGGTGTACCACTTGGACGAGTAGGGATGGGTCGCATCGGCGACGGCGCGCCTCGTACCCCACGACGTCTTTGAAGTACTTCGGGATGTCCCAGATGCTGTGCCACCAGCCGAGCCAGTAGTGCGGCAGGAAGACCGCGAGGTACATCGCGGTGCCGCGCACGTGACGAGCGCCGCCGGCGCGATGCCGCGTGCCCACGGCTGCGCGCTGCGATGCAGCCGTTCGGCGTGCACCGAGATCACGGCGAGGAAGAACACCACCGTCATCCACGTGAAGGCGGGGATGAAGAGCTTGCTCGCGAGGTTCAGACCGAGCGCGATGCCGAGGAAGATGAGGATCCCGGGCCGACGTTCGACCGGCGGCGTGCGCAGGTACTGAAACAGCAGCAGGTACGAGAGCGCGCCGAACGTGACGTACCAGATGTCGATGACCGCGATTCTCGAGTCGACGATGAAGAGACCGTCGAACGCCACCGCCGCCGCCGTGACGAAGCGCGCGAGCCCGTCGCCCAAGAGCTTCCGGCCGCTGAGATACGCGACGCCGACGAGGCAGCGTTCCGCAGACGGCGTTGAAGATCCGGTAGCCGCTGGCCTCGCCTCCGAAGAGCGCGACGCTCGCCCCGATCGCGAGCTTGGCGAACGGCGGATGCGGATCCATGAACTCCTTGCCGCGGAGATAGTTCTTGCCCTGCTCGACGAAGTAGACCTCGTCGAAGACGAGCTCGTTCGGCTGCTCGAGCCTCCAGAAGCGCAAGCCGCCCGCGATCACGACCAGGAGGAGCGCCAGCGCGAGGTCACGCCGCGTGATCTTGTAGCGCGGAGCGCCGGCGCTCGACCTCCCACTGCGGCAGCGAGACCCAGCCCTGCGGCTTCGACGGCGCTCGCCGGTTCCTTGTCGCGCGCTGTCGCCGCTCTTGGCGACCGCCGCCTTCGCGACCGCCGGCTTCGCGACGGCCGTCTTCGCGACTGCGGCCTTGGCGGCGACCGGCTTGGCGCGCGCCACGGCGACCGACATCGGCACGGCTCCGGCTTCCGTGACGCGCGGAGACTCGCCGAGCTCGCCGTCGGTCTCGCGGCACGGCAGCGGCAGCGGCTCCGGGGCGACCAGCGTCATCCGGTAGCCCTCCGCCAGCGCGGCGATGAACAGACGCCGACGTTGACGATCGAGACCGCGATCCCGAAGCGGCCTGTACGCGGCGAGGAACCACTCGCCGTTCAGCGCGCGCAGGATGTACCAGAGGTTCAGATAGTACGTGACGGTGAGCACCGACGAAGAACGCCCACAGGTGCTTCCGGCGCGGCAGGAGCGGGGTCAGGAAGAGCAGGCAAGGAAACAGATAGCGCTCGTGCATGCGCGTCGACAGCATGAAGAATCCGAGCGGCAGCAAGAACATCAGGTACATGTACATCTCGGCGTCGCGGCGGCGGTAGATCAGGTAACGCGAGGTAGACGAAGAACAGCCGCCACGAGCACCGTCGCCCACGCCTGGTAGCTCATGAACATCAGGACGGCGCTGTCGGACTGCCGGAAGCCGCCGAGGATCGCCATCAGGTTGAACGCGTTGACCGAGCGTCTCCGCGTAGTAGGCGGCGCCCTTGTTGTAGTGCTCGTAGAGCCCGAGCGGCTCGACGAACGGCAGCGTCGAGATGCGTCGCGACCGCGAGCCCGGTCGCCGCGGCGATGATCGGACGCTCCGGTCGATCCCAATTGCCCTTCCACGAGGCGAAGAGCGGCAGGAAGACGAGCGCCTGCGGCTTGGTGATGGCGGCGACCATCAGCATCGCCCAGCCGAACGCGATCCGGCCCTCGAACAGCAGGAGCGCGCCCAAGAAAGAGCTCGAGCGTGAAGAGCGAGTCGGTCTGACCCCAGATGGCCGAGTTGAAGATGACGGCCGGGTTCAGCGCAGTACGCGAGCACGACCATCCACGTCGCGCGCTGCCCGACCCGCGGACGCAGCAGCGCGAAGCAGCAAGACCGACGACAGCAGGTCGGCGATCAGACCCGGCATCTTGATGATCAGCGTGGAGAGCGCGCCCGAGGTGTCGAGCTTCATCCCTGGTAGATGCTGCCGAGGAGCCAGAGAATGTAGAGGTAGCCGGGCGGGTAGTCGCAGAAGTAGTTGGGCGCGTAGAAGTCGGCGGGGCCGCGATCGGCGAGCCGGAGCGCCCAGGCCTTGTAGGTGCCGAGGTCGGTCTGGTAGCCGAAGTGCGGCGCCGCGACCATCTTGATCCCGAGCAGCACGAAGCAGCAGGAGGACGAGCGCGAGCTTCTCGCTCGGCGTCCCGCGGTCGCCGCCGCCGGGCGGTGGACGGAGGTAGTACCAAAGCGCCGCCGGTCATGAGGCCGAGAGCAGGATGAGCGCCCAGAGGCTGAGCGGCGCGAACCCGCCGCCCCCGGAAGCCGGGCTGGTAGACGTTCTTGGCGTTCGGCGGCGGCCCGGAAACCGCCTCGACGGTGATGTCGGAGAACCAGGCCTCGCCGGTGTTCAGGCTGCTGTAGCCGCCGACGCCGGAGCGCCAACGTCAGGCCGATCCTGCCACTTCTCGGTCTTCACGCAGAGCTCGACCGGCTGCCATTCCTTCTCGGACCCCTTGATGTCCTGGGAGTTCTGGAACCCCTCCATGAGGGAGAGGTAGGCCCCGATCGCCGCCTGGCCGATGTTGTCGGTGCGGATCTTGCCGGCGATGCGGTACCAGGTCTCCTCCTTGACGTGTAGATCCTGCACGTAGCGGGCATCGTTGGGCTTGCTGTTCCGGATGCCCGCCTGGCCGGGCTCCGACCCGCTCGGACCCTTCCAGAGGAACTCGGTGACCTCGGCTTTGGTGTCCCAACGGTCGATGCGCCACTCGGACGGCGTCCCGCCCGAGCCTTGGGAGAAGTCCCCGTTCTTGATCAGCGGCTGCGCGTGGGCGATGTCGGCCGACGCCGAGGAGCCCGAGCCACACGAGCGCCGCCGCGCCGAACCATCGCCTCACCGGTCGCATGCCGGGCGAGTCTAAAGCACAGCCCTCGTGAAATTGAAAGAAAGGCGTGACGCGCTTCGTATCGGAATAGTTCGTGTGCGCTCCACGTTGCCTCCGATTCTTCCGGAGCCGCATACTGCAGCCAGTGGCGAGTGCCGTTCCTTGACAGATAAAATCGCCCATTTGCTATCGAGCCCCGCACGCCAACGGATGTGGTCAACCCCCTCAAGGAGGAGATTTTCATGAAGACACGGACGAGATTTCTCGCGCTCGCCATGGTCGCGACATTCGCGATCGCGGGCTGCGGCGAAGACAACAACAACAACGGCAACGACAATAACGACAATGTGGCCCCGACCACGGTACGCTACAGTGGCTCCGACGGTCGGCCGCACAACCGTCCCGACGGTTGTCCCGACTGTGGTGCCGACGACCGTGGGAACTCCGGTCGAGACCGGAGGAACTCCAGTCCGAGACCGCGCGGAACTCCGATGCCGACGGCCACGGCAGGCACAGGCGTAGCTGCAACGGCGAAGGCGCATGCCCTCAACGTGACCATCACCTCGCTCGCCGGCTCCGACCTCGACACCGGCTGGACCGGCATCGCGCACAACTCCGTGGCGACCCACGACAACACGGTCACCACGCAGCTCAATTGCGTCGGTAGACGACTGCACCGTCGACGGCTCGAACCTCGTGGACATGGCGTTCGGCTCGCCGTTGCCGCTCTCGGCCGGCGGCGTCTCGACCTGCGTCCTCAACACCTTCCGCGAGGCCGTGACCGGCACGTACAACTGCGACAGCGGCTGCTCGAGGGGAGTGCGAAGCTGCTCTCGAAGGTGTTCCTGGTGCAGGACGCAGGATCACCCGTGTCCGCCCTGCGTCGGCGACCCGACCCCGAACGACGGCGTCAAGGGCGGGACGTGCGATGGGCGGCAAAACCCCGGACGCGGCCTGCGACGTCGGCGGCATCAGCGATCTCTTCGACGCCGCCGGTCAGGACTTCGGGCACACGTCGAACGATTGTCTCCCCGACCGGCAGCAGCGTCGGCGAGCTCAACATCGACCTGAATCCCCTCAGCACCGGGACGGTCTCGATCGACGCCAACGTGAACTGCCTCTCCGGCGCCTTCCTGCCGGGCAGCTGCTACTGCCCGGGCCAGGTCCAGCCGAACGCCTGCTAGCTCCGCGACCGGCGTCGGCACCTGCCCGGCGAGCGGCGTCTGCGAGAACGGTCCCATCGACGGTGTCTGCAACGGCCAGACCTTCCGCCAGTGCCGCTCGGGCACGGGTACCGAGGACTGTGACGACATCTTCCCCGGTGCCGGAACCTGCATCGATCAGCCACGTCCGTGCTTCGGCACCAACATCACCCGGACGGGCACCTGCGGCACGCAGCAAGGCGAGCTCGTCGCCGTTCTTCTGCATTCCGCAGACCCGCGCGGCCGCCATCAACACGATCGGCGGGTCTCCCGGGCCCGGGCGCAGTGCAGCTCCCGGCATCGCAGGTTCGTACGCCGCGCTAGTCGCGCGGCAGCTTCACGACCTGCACTGGTGGTGGCGCGCCTGTGGCTTCCACGGGCGCCCCAACCCGACAGCTCAGTTCGACACGACAGTAGCCACGCTCGAGGTCCGAGCCATGTAAGGAGGCGGTCATGACGGGAATCGGTCAGACCTGGCGCCTCGCCGTCGCTGCGGCAGCCCTGGTCCTGCTCACCACGTCGCCGGCGCCGGCGACCATGAAGTACGGTCCGCTCGAGCTCTCGGGCAACCTCCAATCGCAAAACATCATCCGCAACCCCGACGTCGACGAGTACCACCTCGTCCAGCAGCGCAACACGATGCGCGCCCGCGTCGACTGGGCCTGGCTCGAGCAGGGGAAGTGGCTCGATCGCATCGAGCCTCCCGTTCATCGAGAGCTCGAAGTTCTTCCTGCTCTACCGCGGCGTCTACGACAGCATCTACGACTACCACGCCAATCAACCGTGAACGCGACTTCCGCGGCCGCAAGCCGGGCCGTGCCGCCGACCGCGACCTGGAGGATCCTCGACACAGGCGCGCTCAACGCGCTCAAGTTCGAGAACCAGCTCGCGCGAAGCTGTACGTCGACTTCGAAGATGGCCGACATTCCGGTGAGCTTCCGGCTCGGCAAGCAGCAGATCATCTGGGGCGAGGCCGACGACTTCCGCATGCTCGACCGCGCCAACCCGCTCGACACCTCGTGGCACTACATCATGGAGATCCCGCCGCCCTCCTTCGGCTGGGACGACCTCCGCATCCCGCTCTGGATGGTGAAGGGCCTCTGGGACATCGGCAACATCGGCGGCGTCCTCTCAACACCTTCATGGAGGTCTACTGGAACCCGGGCGACTGGCGGCCGGTGAAGGTCGGCTATCTGCCGCGTCCCTGGGGTCTCCGCATCCCGAACCCGCTCTTCAACCGCGAGGACGGCGCCTTCTTCGCCCCGTTCCGAGTCGAGCGTCTGATGAAGGGCACGGCGCTCTTCAAGCAGGGCGACTACGACCGCAATCCCGTCGACAACAGCCAGGTCGGCGTCCGCTTCTCGGGCGTGTTTTCGAACGGATTGCAGGTCGGTCTGCACTACTTCTACCAGCGCTGGGCCGGTGACGACGGCTCGCCGTTCTCGCCGGTCCGCGGCATCACGCCCGACGCGGACGGTCAGGTCCGAACGCAAGCGCTCGTCGGTCGCGGCACACTGCCCGTCGAGTACATCACGCCCTACATCCACACGGTCGGCCTCTCGGCGAACTACTTCGAGGGCAACTGGACGCAGTGCGATCTTCCGCCTCGAGACGGTCTACGACTTCGGCATCTACATGCTCGGACCGCGACAAGGAGACGACCTTCGCACCGCTGCTGCCCGGCACCACGCGGAAGGACATGTGGAAGGGCATGATCGCCTTCGACCGTCCGACCTGGATTCGCGCCCTCAACAAGAAGACGACCTTCTTCATCACCGGTCAGTGGTTCCTGCACCACATCATGCACAACGAGGACACGCTCGCGACCGCGCTCGACCTGCCGACGGCCGGTGCGCGCTCGCGTCCGTTCTGCGGCAGCGACAAGTTCACGCCGTGCACCGACCCGAACGGCAACGGCAACTTCCGCGACGACGTCCGCAGCTGGGAATCGCTGCGTCACGTTCGCCATCTTCACCTTCTACCGCGGCGGATCGGTCGTCCCGCTCCTCGGGCTTCATCTACGACCCGGTCAACTCGAACAGCATGTACCCGTTCTGGAACGTCGACTGGGTGATGACGCCGAACTTCATCATCAACCTGAGCCAGCGCTACTTCATCCCGGGTCAGCCCGACGTGCAGAAGGGCGTGTTCGATCCGTGGCTGCTCGGCACGCAACGCGGGCGTTCGGAGACGGCGCTGCGGCTGACCTATCAGTTCTAGCGGCGGAGACGCCATGCAGTTCGCGAAGGGGAGCGGCCACGAGACGCTGCCCTTTTTCGTGGTCGACGTCAACCCCGTCTTTCGCGATGCCGATTCGCGATCGACTCGGAGTGCGCTTCGCGTTCGATCGCATACCTCTCGAATCGAGACGCCCCAAACGGAATTGAAACCCACCCGGGGTCGATAAGATGCGCCGTTCATGGCGCACAAAGGGGCGACGCAACCGCAGAATTCCGGGCGTCGCCGTGGCGAGTCGGCGCCGTCTCGCGCGCGCTCACAGGCGTCCGCCGCGCGCACCGACGGCCTCGAACGGGCGCTCTGGATCGTGATCGCGCTGTGCGGCCGCGATCGCCCTGGTGCAGCTCTACATCCACGCGCAGCTCGCCGCCACGCGCGGATCGTACACGAGCTTCTGCAACGTCAACTCGACGGTCAACTGCGACGCCGTCTTGATGAGCCCTACGGCATGCTGCTCGGCATCCCGGTCGCCGCCGTGGGGTCTTCTCAGCTATCTCGCGCTCGCGTTCCTTCTCATCCGACGCCGGCGCGCGGTCGGAGCCGCCCGCACCCAGACAGATCCTGCTCGCGCTCGGTCTCGCGCTCTGGAACGTCGCGTTCGCGCTCTACATGGCCGTGCGATCTCCACGTTTGCGATCGGTGCCGCTCTGCTCTGCTCTGCGCCGGGACCTATCTGCTCGTGGCGACGACGGCGGTGCTCGCGTGGCGCCTGGCGCGGGTCGACCTCGGCGTGCGCGGCGAGCGCGGTCGTCGACCTCGCAGCGCGCGCTCATGGCCGGCGCGGCGGATCGCCGTCGGCGTCGCCGCGATCGCGGCGCTGCAATTCGCGACCCGTCCCATCTCGGGCACCAGCATGACGGCCGATCAGGTGAAGAGCCGCGATCCCGAGTTCTACGACTGGTACACCAAGCGCCCGATCGCCAAGGACCTCCCGCCGGCGCGCCACAGCAAGGGACCCGCCGACGCGCCTCTCACCATCATCGAGTTCTCCGACTTCGAATGCCCGCCTGCGGCATGGCGTTTCGCGATCTTCACGACCTCGCCGAGCGCCATCCGGATCTCGTCCGCATCGTGTTTCACCACTTCCCGCTCGATTCGGACTGCAATCCGAACGTGCCGACGCGTCATGCATCGTTCGGCGTGCCTGGCGGCGATCGCCTCCGAATGCGCCGCCCGCGACGGCAAGTTCTGGCCGTACCACGACCTGCTCTTCACCGGACAGGATCACCTCGGGCGCGAGGATCTGATCGCCAAGGCCGTCGGTCTCGGCATGTCCGCCGACGCGTTCACGGCATGCCTCGACGACCCTGACGCGCGGGCCCACGTCCTGAGCGACGCGGGTGCCGGAGCCAAGCTCGGGATCAAGTCGACCCCGACCCTCGTCATCAACGGCCGCACCGTCGAAGGTGCGCTCGAACGCAGCCGCTACGAGTACGTGATCGCTCTCGAACGCCGGAGCTGACGCACGTCACAGAAAGGATACGTTCATGGAACTCACCGAAGAGATGCGATACCGCCTGTGCTACCTGACGCTGCGCCTCGCGATCGATCAAAAGCTCGAGCGGGATTGGGGCAAAGAGGCCTGCAGCGGTGTGCTGGCGTTCCTCGACCTGATGTCCGGCAGCCACCTGAGCGACGAGCAGAAGCCCGGCGACGGCCGGCAGTACGTCAGTCAGCGCGCAAAGCTCGAGGACTTCGTCGACGCGGAGTACGGCGAAGAGTTGCTGGCGATCGTTCAGCGGGCGATCAACGAGATCGTCTGATCTGGACGCTGTAGCACCATCGGACGGGCGGGCCACTCTGCAGCGGTGGTTGCCCGTCGTCGTCTGGGCCGGGTTCATCTCGTGGTTCTCGACCGACGCGCTTCTCGGCGCGCTCGACCAACAGCTACATCGACCCCGTCCTGCGATTCTTCTTCGGCGAGCTGACCCCCGCCGGTTTCCGATTCGGCTCGCAGCATCATCCGCAAGAGCGCGCACTTGACCGAAGTACGCGATCTTGGCCGCGCTGATGTGTCGCGCGATGACGCCGCCCGGCGCCGGATTCCACGCACGATCGTCGTCCGGGCGCTCGCCTACTGCGCGACGTACGCGCTCCTCGACGAGGCCCACCAGGTGCTCGTTCCGAGCCGAACCGGCTCCGGCCTCGACGTCCTCGTCGACACGGCGGGCGCCACCATCGGCACCCTGCTGCTCATCCGCTGGCGCAGGCTATCGCCGGTAGCCGGAATCAGTGGCCGGTTTCGAGCGACAGCTTCAGGCCCTTCAGGCGCCGCACTTCGTCGCTGATCTTGGTGAAACTCTCGAGCACTCGGTTCACTTCGGCCGCGGCCCAGTCGAGCTCGTCGTGCGATACCTTTTCGATCGCGCTCCGCAGCTGCGCGTAGAGGCTCATCACGCCGCCAGTGCCCTCCACGCCGACTTCGGACATGCGCCGTTGGAGCTCACCGGAAAAACGCAGCACGGCTTCGGCTTGTTCGAGCACCTGTTCCATCGGGTGTGGTCCTCCTGAGCAGGTTCTGGCGACGAAGCGTCGGGACACACAGCCTTAACCGGACCCTCTTGGCAGTCAACGAACGATTGGGCTACTGTCCGCGCCCGTGCGAAATTGGATCTCGGTTTCGATCGTCACACTGGCTTCGCCGCAGCATGTGCCGTAGGGAACGCGCCGTCGAGCTCGGCACCCGACGCGAAACCGGCGTCCGGCGGTGAGGTGATCGCCACCTACGCCGGGAAGCGGTTCACCACCGAGGATTTTCGTCGCGAGGTGGAGCGGCTGCCGCCGCGCGTCTCGTGCGCAGCTCACCACGCCGGAACGGAAGCGCCAGTTCGTCGACAACTTCATCCTGAACGAACTCCTGTCGGAGCAGAGGCCGCACGAAGGGCTATGATCGCGACCCCGAGATCGTCCGGCAGATCGACGACCTCCGGCAACGCCTCGTCGTGCAGCGCGTGATGCGCGACTACCAGGAAGCGCCGGTCCTGAGCGACGAAGAGGTGAAGGCGTACTACGATCAGAACCAACGGCTCTTCTCGGGTGCACAGATCCACGCCGCGCACATCCTCGTGAAGGACGAGACGCTAGCGAAGCAGCTGCCGCGCCCAGCTCGACGCCACGCCCGACAAGTTCGAGGAGCTCGCCAGAGCCAACTCCGTCGACACCGCGACCGCCGCACGCGGCGGTGATTCGGAGCTTTTCGGACAAGGCCGGATGGTCGCGGAGTTCGAGCGCGTCGCGTTCGCGCTCGAGAAGCCTGGGGACCTGAGCGCCGTCGTGCAGACGCCCTTCGGCTTTCACATCATCAAGTTGCTCGAGCGCAAGGACGGGCCGGCGAAGCCCTTCGACGACGTGAAGGACCGCATCCGGGTCGCGATGGTGAACCAGCGCCGCCAAGAGCTCGTGACCCAGCGCTTCGACAAGGTCAAGGCGGACGCGAAGATCGACGTCCACGAGGACGTCCTCGACAAAGCCGAGCTTCCGGCGCCCCCTCCCGGCGCGACCGACGCACCCGAGATCACCGGGCACTGAGCGCCGGGGGCGTCGAGCTCCAGCGCTGCGACGACGGCGCCGGCTTGGTGCCGACTTTGGTGCGGACGGCGGCTCGTGCCGATGCATACCGTCGTGCGATCCCCTTGCCGCGGCGTGAGGGTCGTGCGCGAGGCATCGTGGTCGGCCCAGCGCTCAGTTCGTCCCGTCCTCGTACCATTGCGTCGCCTGCCACTCGAGGACGCGGGCGGCGGGCGGGTTCCACGCCAGAAACTCGAAGCTCACGAACTCTCCCTCCGGAATACGGCCGCCCTTCCATTCGACCCGGGCCGCGCCGATCGGAAACGGCTCGTACCGCGCTTCCCAGCCCGACTTCGACTCGACGGCGATGACGTCGATGCCGGTCAGCAACCGGAGCTCGACGCGCACCGTCGGCGACGACTTCTCGGTCGGTACCAGCATCGTGTAGCGCTCCCATCCGCCTCGCTTCGCTCTGCTCGGGCACGACGATGACGTGGGCGCTCGCGACGACCGGGAGGGCGAGCACGACGAGCAACGAAAGGACGGCGCGCATGCGCGGGACATGCCACGCGCCTCTGCTCCGTACAAGACAAGTCGAACGGCATCGCCCCGCACGGACCGCGTTGCTCAGCTTGGCGTCGCCATGCATGATCCGACACGATGTCACGCGCACGCGCCAATGCGATCGCCGTCGTCCGGCGTCTCCGCGATGCCGGTTTCGCGGCGTTGCTCGCCGGCGGCTGCGTTGCGCGACGAGCTGCTCGGCCGCACCCCCAAGGACTACGACGTCGCGACCAATGCTCCCCGCCGAGCGCGTCCAGGCGCTCTTCACCGGCAGCCTGCCCGTCGGCGCGCAGTTCGGGGTCGTCCTGGTCCCCTCGGGAGACGACCGCATCGAGGTCGCGACGTTCCGCCGTGACGGCGTCTATCTCGATTCGCGTCACCCCGTGACCGTGACCTTCGGCAGCGCGGAGGAGGATGCGGCCCGCCGGGACTTCACCATCAACGGCATGTTCCTCGACCCGATCGAGGACCGCGTGATCGACTACGTCGGCGGCCGTGACGACCTGGAGCGCCGCGTCGTCCGATGCCATCGGCGACCCCGCCGCCCGACTCGACGAGGACAAGCTCCGCATGCTCCGCGCCGTGCGCGCTGATCGCGCGCGCCTCGGCTTCGCGATCGAGCCGGAGACCTGGGGCGTGATCCGACGCCAAGCCGCGAGATCGACCGCATCGCGTGGGGGCGCATCGGGGAGATCCGGCTGATCCTGTGCGAAAGGTGCC
>ERZ1370068.4425-contig-350_pt1 | contig 80328 bp, 78 predicted proteins | sample MGYA00561227_ERZ1370068 | MGnify/ENA primary metagenome ERZ1370068 (study PRJEB38410, sample SAMEA6850437) | metagenome | study: Metagenomic assessment of the ecological functions of the soil: analysis of the soil microbiota associated with the...
GATACATGCGCTGTTCAGTTACGTATTGCTCGATATGCCTCAGCCACCAACGCAAATACGATCTGGCGGATATCAGGCAGCCGTAACCGGATCGGACGAGCAAACATTCGTTACAGCTCTTAACCGTTTTCGGTCGGATATCAAGCGGCTGCAATTCCAGACCGTCACACGGACGCTCTAACGCTAAATGGGTACCGCTCACGTATCTGGCGACTCTCCAGTAAACGAATCCGCCTCCGGCGGTGGCAAATAACATCACGGCGGCGGTATACAAAGCGGGCAGCGGCCACAAAGCGCAATAAGCGCATCAAATCTCGCCAGCCCAAACGGGGCTGGCGCAAGCAAACAAAGTTAAAGCAGCGATGGCGCAAGCGGTTGCCGCAATGCCAAAGAGCCGTGTGTTCACCTGATGAGCTAGTCGACAAAACTGGGGTTAATCAAAATCTCACTGACCGTGGGCAATGGCTTGCCGTTAGGCGTGACACGCATGAGTGCTACTCGCTAACTCAGCCAGTGAGCTGCGGAAAAGGTCCGGGAAGATTACCGCCGCAACCCTGTTCCCCGTGACCTCTAACGTTATCATCTGCGGTACAAAGATTGAAGGAAATGTAAAAGCGGATTAAATGCGGCAGTAGCCGCCGTCACATTCTCGATCGGTAGCTACTACGGCATGCAGCGGGAGCGGCACGATCGGCGCCAGCGTTGAAGGCGCACAAGCGCGGGTACCCGTATTCTATAGTGGCGGTTTGCCACGCCTACGTGGCCGTCGCTGGCGGCAGCAGGGAGCGGCCTATTCGTCAGGAGCTCCGCTGGGACTGACCGGGCCTGCGGCCGGGGTACACGCTGGGCCAGCACATGCAACCCAACATGCTCAGTAAGCGGCATTTAAAAGCCCACATCGATCGCGTTCTGGCGGTGGCGGTGCTTCAACAGGCCTGGTGGACGCAGTAACGCTCCGCTGGACACGGAATGGAATCCATCACAAGCATGTCTATATCCATGGCAACGGCCAGTTCGACACCGGGGATTGGCCCTGAAAGGAAGAACGCCCCTATATCACCCACAGTCAACAGAGACGGACGCACAACGCTGGCCGGTAAGTGAGCAGGATTAGGCACGGAGCGGCCAAGAGATTGCGGGGCTGGCCACCCTGCAGCTCTCGGCCGTCTCCGGCCCGTCTCAGAGCTGTATAGAGGCGTTTACGGGCGGAGGTTAGCTGGGAGCGTCTGCGTTCTCCCCACGCCAGGCGGTACGCCACGAAGATCAACCGTCTATGGCATGCGTTACAGAGTGCGCGGTAATCGTCGGGCGACGTGCTGTAGATGCTACCGCTGCGCAGGCGGCTGTTACAGTAAGCCAGTTCAGTGCCGCCTTCAATTGGGCATCACGATCCGTGATGCCGCAGCCATCACAGGCGGCGTGGCGAATCATCCGAGCATGCCCAGGCGGGAGGCGGGCGATCAGATGCGTCTCCGTAGCCTCGCCGCGCCGGGTGATTTGGCCTCAACACGCCTGGCGTCTTCCGGGTAGCGGGTAGTAGTCATCACGGCCAGTGTCGTGATATTCGCAGCAGTCCCAGTCAGGGGCGATCATGACGTGATCCCTGCGCGCTCAATCCATGCCGCTGCTCTTCGATTGGTGCACCTGCTCGCGCATCTGAGCGGTTTACATGGGGCAAACGAGCAATTACCTAGCCCGGAGGAATCCTCGTTGTCCAGCCGTCCCGAGAGCTGCCAGCCTCAGCCATCACGCAACTAGCGCACGATGATATCTACCCTTTGACTCTTTAAGCGATTGTCCTAGATCCGCCATGGGATGATCCTTCTCCGTTGTGCTGGGGATCATGATAACAGAACGTAACGGCCCAGGTAGCGACGCACGGGGATTTAGCTCAGCCGGAGCGAAGGTCTGGGGCCCGTCCGGTGAGCGCCCCATCGCGGGCTCGCCTCCGTGACGCATCATCCCCGCCCATCAAACATCAGCCATGATACCGGGAACGGTACGCTCTATTACCTCCTCGGGCTTGCGGGGCAACTCCGTAGCCTCGCAATCTCCGCCCGCATTGCTCGGGTCTTTTCTAGATAATCCTCATCCTCAAGATCGAGGTCGGCAACGTCATCTTTAATTGCTTGTATCTCGTCGTCTCAACTGATGAAGCTATAGCAATTCTCTTTGTGAGCTCATCTTATAGAGTCGCCAAACAGCTGCCGCCTCTGCTCACCTCTAGGCACCATGGTAAGCACGTTGAGGGGTTGCGCTCGTCCCCGTGGCAACGTGTAGAGATAGGTCTTTGCTTTACCGTGCTCTTGAGCACCTGTACATAGGCCCCCGGCACTGGCCGCAGTTAAGAACGCTTGTAAGTAGGGCCGTTGTTGACGGCGCCCGCGCCTTTACGATGCGCCCTACTCGCCATTTGGCCTGTAGCTGATCGAATGTGTGCAGCGATCAATGATCGGCGCAACATCGTGAACAGTCTTTGCCGTTTGCCGTTCTCTTTGAAAGCGCCTGACGCCGGCCAGCGATAGCCGGGTTGTGAAAGATCCGCGCCGAGCGTTTGGGTTCCAGCCTTTCTTTGGCGCGGGCTTTCCGTCAGCATCGAGTTCGTAGAGCAGATCCGCGCAGTGACCAATCATCCTCTGGGCAACGCTCTGCCGCCCATTTGATGACATGCCGACTCGTCCGGGTCGGGCTCTAGTATCTTATGGTCGCCCGACTCAACGATTTCGAAGCTCGTTAGACTGCTTGCCGGTTAGATAGTTATTACTCCCGGAGCTGCCTTTGCATCCTCTTGTAGCGCCGGGAGTCGCTTTTCCCATTCCTCCCGGGCGGATATGGCGCCACGCTCCCCGCGGACCTGATCGGACTTCGTACGCCGGGCGGGCGGCCAATGCAGGCCGGGTATCATAGACGACGATTACCTTTACGGTTATCCTCCGCCCAGCGGCGGATCCTTCGCCTCATCACGCCATTTGGCACGGGATAGCCGATCACCTGGGCCGCGGCGAACTATCGCGTCATATTGTGCCCGCTTTTTACGGGGTCGGTCATCCATGGGCCTAGCTCTTTTCACGCTCCCATGGCGCCTTGGTGCCGGTAACACGCTCTTTGGGCATGGCGATGACCGTGCCGCCTTCCGCTATGATCCAGCAGCGCGTATCACTGATCCTGGCTATCTAGCCCCGTCTGGCTCTCGCCCTTCTGCGGTAGAGCAGGCCAGACCAGGCACCTCAGCCCGTCTAGCTCACCCATGGCGCCCGCTCTCCGTTCTTAACACTGTCAGCTTACCAGACGGCAAGAAGGTGAAGAACCGGGTGCACCTGACCTGCGCCCGGTGGACCGTACCCGCGAGCAGGAGGCCGAGCGGATCTGGCGCTGGGCGCGTCGCAGCCGGCCGATCACCGGCGGCCCGATGGCAGCGGCTGGATCACGCTCGCCGATCCCGAGGGCAACGAGTTCTGCATCATCAGGACCCGGGCGCTCCGGCGCCACCACCCTGACGGCAGCACCATCTGACGGCACCGCTCGCCTCGCCGGGCCTAGCAGTACTCGTGCTGGAAGGCGCCGCTCGCCGGCGCACCTCGTCTCCCGGCGCTGGCCCGCCCGCAACGCCGCATCTGGCCAGCCGGCGATGCGGCGTTCTCCTCTGAGTCAGCACCTCGCCGTGGTCTCGTGCTCTGGCTTCTTCGAGTCGGCGGCCTTCCTCTTCATGGTTCCGTAGGTCATAGTCTTCCGGCACGGCTAGTCGGACCTTCCATCACGGGCCGCTCCTCCTGGCAAGGGATGGCTGAGACACCGCCATCTGGCAAGGCGGGCACCATCCACCGTCGGGTTTCCCCGCTGTGCGCCCGCCACGCGTCGCATGGGTGAGCCGCTGGGGACACAACAGATGGACCCTTAAACCTGGCCGGGCGGGCGCGAGCGCTGCGGGGCCAGTAGAAGCCTGGCGGGCGAGGCGCGAACGCTGCGGTCATTAAACCAGGCGTCAGCACCCTGGGCAGCTTGACCGAGCCGGGCGATGGCAGCCGGCGCGGAGGGCGGCGGCACCACCGGCCCGATGTCCCCGTCCGGCGCCTCGTCGAGGTCGACGATCACCGGCGCGTGGTCGCTCGGCCCGGTGCCCTTGCGGGCCTGGCGGTCCACCCACGCCGCCCGCACCCGGCCGGCCGACCGGCGCGCTGGCCAGCACCAGGTCGATCCGCATCCCGAGGTCCTGGTGGAACATCCCGGCCCGGTAGTCCCAGTAGGTGAACACCCGCTCGGTCGGCCAGCGATCGCGCACGACGTCGTGCAGGCCGAGCGCCTGCAGCTCGGCCAGCGCCGCCCGCTCGGGCGGCGTGACGTGGGTCTGGCCCGACGTAGGCGTCCGGATCGAACACGTCGGCGTCGGTCGGCGCGATGTTCATGTCGCCGCAGACGATCGTCGGCCTCCGGGCCGGCGGCGACCATCGTCGCGCAGCGCGGCCAGCCAGGCGAGCTTGTACTGGTAGTGCTCGGAGCCCGGCGACCGCCCGTTCGGCACGTACACCGAGACGACGCGGATCCCGCCGCAGGTCGCGGCGACCGCGCGCGCCTCCGGGTGCGGGAAGCCGGGCGCGCCGGCGAGTCCCGGTCGCCACGTCGTCGAGCCCCACCCGGGACAGGATCGCCACCCCGTTCCACTGCGCCTGGCCGTGAACGGCGACCGCGTAGCCCCGGTCGGCGAGCTCGCCGCCGAGCAGCTCGAGTGAACGCGTCGTCGGCGAGCTTGGTCTCCTGCAGGCCAGACGACGTCGGGCTGCCGCTGGTCCAGCCAGGGCAGCAGCCGCGGCACCCGCTGCTTGACCGAGTTCACGTTCCAGGTCGCTACCCGCACCCGGCCTACAGTAGCCCGCTGCGGCTTACCGCTTGCGGCCGACGCCGCCCCACATGGCTGACGGCCTCGACTGCGCTACCTCGTGTGTGTTGTTCCCGCTGCCGATGCATGACCGGCGCCCAGGTGAACCCACCGATGTCGACGGCGAGCTCCTGCGCGAGCTGCACTGCGGGGAGCCGGTGATGAGATGAGGGCTTCATCCGTGCGGCCAGGGCAGCGTTCATGCGGCCGGTGAGCGCGGACCGATCAGTGGCGACCAGGATAACAGGGCCGATCATGACCCGCCGCCGCAGCCTGAATACGTCAATTGACGGATAGTGGCGGACATGTCACTCCGCGCGTCGGGCTTACTGATCACTTTTCGTCGGCCCGGAACCGGCCCGGCAGGTACCGAGGAGGTCGTCGTACGGAAAGTCGCATGGTAGACTAGCAAGCCCGGCGTGACGCGCAAGGATTTCCTGCGGGGCGTGGGCGCGGCCGGGGCAGGAGGGCTGGTCGTGGGCGGTGTCGCCGGCTTTCTTCGGTGGGCGCGCCTCGGAGAGCACTACCACGGCGGCGACCACGGCGAGCACAGCGAGCAGCCGATCAAGTCAGCGGCTCGGGCAGCCGCGTGACCGGCGTGTACGCGGGCGACGGCCAGCAGATGATCCGGGGCCAGCAGCTCGCGGTCGCCGAGATCAACGCCGCGGGCGGGGTGCTCGGTCAGCCGCTGAAGCTCACCGTCCTCGACACGCAGGCCCAGCAGCCGGACGTGATGAAGAGCGTCCTCCAGAAATTCGTGTCGCAGAATGTGGCCGCGATCTTCGTGCCGTTCACCACCTACACTCGGTGGAATACCCGGTCGTCGCCCAGGCCGGAATCCCGATGTTTCACGTCAACACCTCGGCACGGCAACGTCGATTTCGTGAAGCAGCATGGGTATCAAGAACATCTTCCAGGGGCGACCCGTCGGAAACCTGGTACGGCCCGGGTTTCGTGGACGCTGGTCAGGACCTCATCGCAAGAACGGCGTGGACTCCGTCGTCGAAGACCGATGGCCGATCGTCACCAGCAACGACCCGTACAGCCTGAACATCGCCAAGACCTTCCAGTCCTGGATGGAAAAGCTCGGCTGGAAGAGCACGATGTTCCAGCAGATTCACCGTGCCGCAGGCGGACTGGAGCGCCACGGCTGGTGAAGATCCGCAGCCAGCCCCCGGGGATCGTGTTCTTCAGCGACTACGCCGCTGAGCGACGAGGCGTCGTTCATCAAGCAGTTCGCGCCAGTCGCCGACCAAGTCGCTGGTCTACCAGCAGTACGCGCCAGTCGATCCCGCAGTGCCTGCAGCTCGCGGGCAGCGCCGCCAACGGGGTCGTCTGGTCGACGGTGGTCGGCATCTTGCAGAACGACCTCGATAGCCGACCCTGTTCAACGCCGCCTTCCAGGCCAAGTTCAACGCCCCGGCGGGATTCAGCAACGCCGGCATGACCAGTACGACCTGGTCCACCTGTGGGCCCGAGGCCGTGTCCGAGGCCGGAGACCCCTACGACTTCAGCGAAGGTCAACAAGGTCGTCGAAGGGCACCGTCGTACCGCGGGTCTGCGGCACCTACTCCTTCCCCGACGACTACCTCACCTGCTACCCCTACCCCGATCACACCAAGGACCCCGAGCCTCGGCATGGCGCATCTCACCTTCCAGATCCAGAACGGAAAGCAGGTGCTGATCTCGCCCGAGCCGTACGCCACCGGGAGCTTCCAGCTCCCCTGGCTGGCTAGGAAGTGACGTCCGGCCCCGGTCCTCGAGGCCCGCAAGGTCAGCAAGAGCTTCGGCGGCCTGCGGGCGGTCGACGACGTGACGTTCGCGCGTGACCGGCGGCGAGGTCCTCGGATCGTCGGCCCCAACGGGGCGGGCAAGACGACTCTGTTCGATGTGATCACCGGGCACACCGCGCCCGACCAGCGGTGAGGTGCTCCTCGACGGGCGCGGTCGCTGGCCGTAGCGTGCCGGTGCACAGGCGCTCGCGCCTCGGCGTGGCCCGGACGTTCCAGCATCCGACCGTGGCCACGCTCGCTGACGGTCGCGGAGAACATGCTGCTCGCCGCCCGTTCCGGCTGGACGCGGCCAGCGCGGCTCCAGCGGTATCCAGCGTGAGGTGGCGGCGGAGCTACCTCGAGTTCGTCGGGATGGCGGACAAGGCGGGGCAGGAGTCCGGCCCGCTCGGCGTCTTCGACAAGAAGCGCCTCAATGCTCGGCACCGCGCTGGCGATGAACGCGCCGCGCCCTCCTGCTCGACGAGCCGTTCGGGGGCCTGACTCCGGCCGAGATCGACGAGACGATCGGGCTGGATCAGGCGCGATGCGGGACGCGTGGCCTGGCGGTCGTGTGCATCGAGCACGTGATGCGGGCGCTCACCTCGCTCGGCCGACCGCGTCCTGGTCATGCATCACGGCGCGACGTTCTTCGCAGGGAACCCCGCAGCAAATGCTGGCACGACGAGCGGGTGATCGAGGTCTACCTGGCGCGCGGCGACGTCGCGACCAGCAATGAGAGCACGGCAATGCGCGCATGACCACGGCCGCGATCCTCGCCGGTCACGCGACCTGTGCGGCCGGATGCTACGGGGTCACCGAATCGCGGTCGGATACCGGACGGCACGGTGGTCAGGATCACAGGTTCGAGCCCGGCGAGGCCGCGGTCATCATCGGGCCGAACGGGCACGGGAAGACCACGCTTCCTGCGCGCGGTCAGCGGCCTGCTGAAGCCGCCTCCGCGGCGAGGTGCCGCTCGACGGCGAGCCGGCAGGTGGCGGCGGACCGCCGAGCGGATCTCGCGGGCTGGGCCTCGTGCACGTCCCGCAGGGTGGACGGGCTGTTCGCGCGAGATGACGGTCGAGGAGAACCTGCATGATGGGCGCGTTCCCCGCCTCGTCGTGGCGCGACCGGCGGCGCGCGCTCGCGCGATCTACGAGCTGGTTCCCCGGTCGTCGCTGACCGGGCGGCGCCAGCGGGCCAGGACACTTGTCCGGCGGGGAGCGGCGACTGGCCGCCTCTCGCGCCGCGGGCTGATGCGGCCATCCCGGATCATGCTGATCGACGAGCCGTCGCTCGGGCCTCGCACCGGTCGCCATCGACACGGTCTACGGGGCGATTGCCGAGCTCAAGGCGTCCTGCACCACCATCTTGCTGGTCGAGGAGAACTTCACGCCACGTCGGCGGCATCGCCGACACCGTGCACATCGTCGAGATGGGCGATCATCGTCCGCAGCGGCTCGTTCGATGAACTCTCCCGCGACCCGACAGATCGTCGGGACCTATCTCGGGAGCCTGTAGGCGATGAGCGCGACCGACGTCGTCGGCATCCTGGTGACCACCTTCATCCTCGGCTCGATCTACGGCCTGGTCGCCATCGGCATGACCCTGATCTACGGAGCGCTGCGGATCCTCGACATGTCGCAGGGCTCAATGGTCATGATCGGCAGCTTCGTTGGGTGGGGAGTCCTGGTCGTCGCGGGATGGAACCCCATCGTCGCCATCCTGCTGGCGTTCGCGGCGACGTTCCTGCTCGGCACGTTCACCCAGTGCTGGTATCCGTGCAGCCGCTGATGAAGCGGCGGCACGAGATCGACTTCGAGATGATCACGTTCATCACGACCTTCGCCGTGGCCATCGTGTTCACGAACCTCGCGCTCTGAGGTCTTCGGCCCGCAGCAGCGGAACGTGACGTTCGTCATCTCCGGCGGGATCAACGTGTACCACGGCGTCAACCTGCCCTGTATCAGTCGCTGGTCGATGGCGGTCGTCGATCGCGCTGATGGCCGGGCTCGGCGTGTTCCTCGCCCGCACGCGGTGGGGATGGCGATCCGCGCCGTGGCGCAGGACCTGGACGCGGCCCGCCTCATGGGGGTGCCGGTCGGCAAGCTCTACCCGCTCACGATGGGCCTCGCCTCCGCGCGCTGGCCTAAGGCATTCTACGTGTTCCTCGGCGGACTGTACTTCGCCTCCCCGCAGGTTGGCTGACCAGCCGCTGCTCGATCGCGCTCATCGTGGTGATCTTCGGTGGCCTCGGCAGCCTGCCAGGCACGGTCTACGCCGCCTACGCGATCGGGCTCATCCAGGCGACGGCCGGAGGTGGTGGTCGGCACCACCTGGGCTCGCCGATCCTGTACGCGGTCATCCTGCTGGTCCTGATCGTCCGGCCGCAGGGCCTGATGGCAAGCCGTCGGAGGCCTCGGTCTGCGTGAGCGTCCCGGCAGCGCCCGTTCCCGTCGATGACGCCAGGCCCGCTGGAGCCGGGGTCGCCGCGTTGATCGTGCTGGCCGCCGCGTTCCCGCTGGTCATACACGGAACCAGTACGTGCTCACGGTGATCGTCACGACGCTGGTGCTGCTCGTGCTGAACATCAGCTGGAACTTCGTGCTCGGGCGTCGCGGGGGTGTGGAACTTCGGCCAGCTGGCGATCTGTACGCCCTAGGCGGCTACGGGGCGGGCATCCTGATGCTGCACACGCCGCTGCCGCCGTGGCTGGCGGTGCTGGGCGGCGGCGTGATCGCCGCCGTGATATCGAGTCCTGCTCGTCCTTCCCGACGCTGCGGCTGTACGGCATCTACACCTCGCTGCTGACTTTCGCGCTTCGCCGAGGTCGTCCAGTACGTGATCCTCGAACGATGGGTCCGGGCTCGACCGGCGGCTCGTTCGGTTCCCGACCGTCCCGGGCCTGTACTCCTCGCTCAGCCCGGACGCCCGATGCGGGCGTACTTACTGGACGGTCCTGGGCGGTCGTGGTGGTCGTCCACCGCTCGCGCCTGCCGCCGTCGGCCACTCGCATCTCGGGATCGCCATCGCGCGCGGATCCGGGACGCGCCTGCGCTACGCCGCCGCCCGCGGCGTCAAGCCCGCTGCGGTACCGGATCATCGCGTTCGCGATCTCCGGGTTCCTAGCCGGGATCGCCGGGCGGCCTGTACGTCAGCTTCAACCAGAGCATCTCGCCGTCGGCCATGGGGCTGACCCCGATGAGCATCGACGTGACGATGCTCGTCATCGGCGGCCTGGGCACCGGCCTCGGGACCGCTGGATCGGGACCGATCGCTCGCTCACGATCGTGCAGACAGTCGCTGGTGGACGCACCCCGGCGATCGAGCTCGACGATCCTCGGCACTGTTCCTGCTGATCGTCGTAGTGTTCGTGCCCGGACGGCCTGGTCGGCGCTCATCGCCCGGACCCGGAACCGCGTGGCCGCCTGGGCCGCCGAGGGCAGGGTGAGCGGGCGGAAGGCGAGCAACCAGAAGCTGGGACGGCTCGAGCGAACGTTACTGGGGAGCAGAGCAGGACGGAGGTCCCGCCAGCATGTGGCCCGACGGAGCCCGCTGTGCCGCCTCGTTCACGTTCTGACTTTTGACGCCGAGGAAGTATGGATCGGCGAGGACCCCGGCGAACGCCCACCGGCCCGGCGTGCTGTCGCAGGGGAACGTATGGGGCGAAGGTCGCCGTCCCGCACCTGCTCGCGCTGGTCTCGAACGGCACGGGTCCGCGCGACGTTCTTCGTGCCGGGCAGGGTCGCCGAGCGGCACCCCGGGCGGGTCGCGGCCATCGTCGCGGCCGGCCACGAGCTGGCGCATCACGGGTACACGCACACCTCGCCCATCCCAGCTCTCGCGCGACGAGGAGGAGGCCGAGCTCACTCAGGGCCTGAACGATGCTGCGGTCGTTCGGCAGCGCGAGATCACCGGGTACCGCTCGCCGTCCTGGGATCTTCAGCCCGCACACGCTCGGGCCTGCTCGCCAGGCACGGGTTCGCGTACTCGTCGAACATGATGGACGACATCCGGCCCTACCGGCACGACGGCGTCGCCCCTGGTGGAGGTGCCGATCCAGTGGATCCTGGACGACGCACGCGCACTTCTGGTTCGACGGCGCCTCCTGACCAAGAGCATCGCCACGACGGCCACGGTGCGCTCGCTCTGGGAAGAGGAGTTCCTCGGCATCCGGGAGCATGGGCGGTGCTGCGTGTTCACCATGCACCCGCAGATCATCGGCTTACCGGGCAGGCTGGCCTTCCTCGACGCCTTCATGGCCTTCGTCACCGGCCACGAGGACGTCTGGGTCGCCACGACGGCCGAGATCGCGAGCCGGGCATGAGGGCGATCGTCACCGGGCCGCCTGCGGCCTTGGCGCCGCCGTCGCTGAGCGGCTCAGCCTGCGACGGCGCCGATCTCGTCCTGCTCGACGTGAGCAGGGGACGTGGGAGGCACAGCGGCGGCGGTGGCTGGGAGCCGGTGTCGGAGCCAACCCCGGTGGCCATGGGGCTGGTTGCCGACGTGTCCGACGAGACGGCGTGCGCGGCGGCCGTGGACCGGGCCGTGAGCGCCATCGGCGGCGTGGACGTCCTGGTCAACAACGCAGGATCGGCGGTCCCGACACCGACGTCACGGGGCACCAGCCTGGCGGAGTTCCGCCGGGTGCTGGACGTCAACCTGACCGGGACCTTCCTCATGTGCCGCGCCGTCGCCAAGGTGATGATCGGTCAGGCCAGCGGCGGGCAATCGTGAACATCGGGTCCGTGTTCGGCCAGCAGGGCGTGGCCAGGGGGCCGCCGGTTACCGCGCGTCCAAGGCGGGTGTCGCGCTGCTGACGCACTCCCTCGCGCTCGAGCTTGCGCCGTACGAGATCGGTCAACACGATCGCCCCCGGGCAACATGGCGACCGAGATGCACCGGGATGACCTCAGGTCCCCGGTGCGCTGGCGGGTGCCACTTTTGACGAAGCGGTGGAGACGGTCCGGGCAGCCGTCCCGCTCGGCCGCCACGGCACCGGCGGACGAGCGTCGCGGGTGCGGTGGCCTGGCTGGTCTCCGCCGGACGCCAGCTACGTCACCGGCCAGACGATTGGGGTGAATGGTGGGTCTGGCTCAGCTAGCCTCGGCACCGGCGCAGCGGGTGATGCCCGGCCGGATGGCAGGCCGCAGGGCCCTCGTCACCGGGGGAGCGTCGGGATCGGGCTGGCCTGCGCGCGGCGACTCGTGGCCGAAGGCGCGGAGGTGGTGCTCCTCGACGTCCAGTGCGGCCAGCGCCGCTGCCGCGACCTGGCCTGCGACGTCCGGGACCCTGGTGCCGTCGCCGCCGCCATCACCCCGCGCCGCCGTGGCTGCTCAACGGCCCCGCCGACGTGCTCGTCAATTCCGCCGGGGTATACCGCGATAGCGCCGCTGCTCGACCTGACCCCGGGCGAGTGGGACGACGTGGTGGCGGTCAACCTGCGCGGCACGTTCCTGGCCGGGCGGGCGGTGGCCGCCGCGCTGGATCGCGGCGGGCGGCCGGGGGCCATCGTCAACATCTCGTCCACCGCCGGGCTGGTGGCCGACGCCGTCGGAGCCGAGCGCCCACTACAACGCGGAGCAAGGCGGGCGTGCTGGCGCTGACCAGGCAGATGGCCGCCGAGTGGGCGCCGTACGGCATCCGCGCCAACGCGGTCTGCCCGGGGTCATCGACACGCCGATGCTGCGGATGATGGACGACCCCGCCGCCGGTGCCGCCTACCTGCGGACGGCTGTCCCGGCAGCGGCGCCCGGCTCCGCGGACGAGGTGGCCGCGGTGCCGCCTTCCTCGCGTCGGACGACGCCTCCTACCTGACCGGTGCCGCCGTCCCGGTGGACGGCGGCGTGACTGGCGATCTGAAGGAGCAGCCGATGAATCGTGTTCCCGCACGTGCGCGTGGAGGGGTCAGCTCTCGATCGCGGCCGCGCAGTACGGCAGCCAGGCCGCCGGACCGCGTGCAGCGGTCGGTGGCGGCCTACCGGGACGTCTTCGCCCACTACGCCGGGTGGGACTGGGCGACCGTGCGCCGCGAGGCGGCCAGATTCGAGGCCCCCATCGCCGCGTTCCGGCCCGCCTACCTGGACGAGATCCGGGGCATCGCCGAGGGGGCGGGCCTGGACCCGCGGGACGTGCTCGCCATCAACGTCCGCACCGAGGTGATGTTCGCGGCCAAGGCCCGCCAGGCGGCGGGCCAGCCGCGCGCCCCGGACGGCTGCACCGCGTTCGCGGTGGTTCCCCGCCGGGCGCGGGCGGCTCCACCCTGATCGGCCAGAACTGGGACTGGCTGCCGCACACCAGCGAGACCGTGGTGGTGCCTGAGGCCAGGCAGGACGAGGGCCCGGACTTCGTCACCGTGGTCGAGGCCGGGCTGCTGGCCAAGACCGGGATGAACTCATCCGGCCTCGGCCTGGTCACGAACGCGCTGGTGACCGACGCGGACACCGGGGCGCCCGGCATCCCCTACCATCTCGCGCTGCGGGCGATCCTCGACTGCGAAACCGTGTCCGACGCCCTCGCGGCCCTGCAGTCCGGCGAGCGCTCGTCCGCCGCCAACTACCTCATCGCCCACCGCGACGGCAGCGCGGTGAACGTGGAAGCCGCCCCGGTGACTTCAGCCAGCCTGTACCTGCTGTTCCCGAGGACGGGGTGGTGCTGCACAGCAACCACTTCCTGTCGCCCAGGTTCGGCGGCAGGGACGTGTCGGTGTGGGTCATGCCGGACAGCCCGCTCCGGCTGCAGCGGATCCGGGCCGGGCTCAGCTGGGCCGGAAGGCCCGCCGACGCTTGACACCTTCCGGGCGCTGCTCGCCGACCACGCCAACTACCCGTCCGGCCTGTGCCGCCATCCCGACCCCCGGATGGATCCCTACGACCAGGGGGCGACCGTCGCCTCGGTGCTGATGGACCTGGGCACCCGGCAGATGTACCTCGCCGACGGGAACCCGTGCTCGGCGCCCTACCGCCAGCTTGACTACCGCGAGTTCCTGGCGAAGCCGTCCTGAGTCGCGGAGCCATGCCCGGTGACCGTGGACTTCGGTTTCGGCTTGATCACCTGCCAGCGCTACCCGGGCGACCCCCGGTCCGACACCGGACCTCTACCGGCAGGCCCTGGCGCTGGCCGAGGACGCGGACGCGTTCGGCCTCGACTCGGTGTGGGTGTCCGAGCACCACTTCGTCGACGACGCCTACCTGCCGTCGCTGCTGCCCCTGTGCGCGGCGATCGCCGCCCGGACCCGGCGCGTCCGGGTCGGCACCGCGCTGCTGCTGCGCCCCGCTCCACGATCCCGTCCGGCTGGCCGAGGACGCCGCGGTGCGTGGACCTGATCTCCGGCGGCCGCCTGGTGCTCGGCCTGGGCCTGGGCTGGCGGGCCGAGGAGTTCGACGCGCTGGGCATCCCGCTCGCCGGACCGGGTACCGCGCCTGCTCGCCGCCGATCGAGGTGCTCCGCCAGGCCTGGAGCGGGGACCTGGTGCGGGCGGGCACGGTGCGCGACCACCCGGGCATGCCGGTCCGGCCGCTGCCCGCGCAGCCGGGCGGGCCGCCGCTGTGGGTCGGCGGGCTGACCGAGCCCGCGATCCGCCGGGCGGGCCGCGTGGCCGACGGGTTCATGGCCACCGAGGTGACCCCGGCGGCCTGCGCGAGCAGGCCGCCCTCGCCGAGCGAGGAACGGGCGCGAGGGGCCGGCGACGGGCCGTTCACGATCAGCGTGCAACCTGCCGACGTTCATATGGGACGGGCCCGGCGCTCGGGAGCTCATCCGCGACCACCACCGGTACGTGGCCTGAAGTACGACGACATGGACGCCGCGCGCGGCCGGTGCGGGCGGCCCGCCCGCCGCCCCCGCTCCCGCCGGGCGAGGACGGCGCAGCTGCGGGCGTCGATCGTCATGGCACCGCGGACGAGGTCGCCGGGCAGATCGACGCGTACGGCGGCGCGGCCGTCATGGGCGACCTGCACCATCGCCGCGGCTGTACTTCCCGGACGCCGTGGGATGGTGCAGCAGCGGACGCTGCGGCTGTTCGCGGAGCAGGTCATCCCGCGGGCGCGGGCGCTCGCCGCGCGGGGCGCCGCGTGACGCGCCCCACCGGCCCCGGCTGGATCGTGGCGGTCGACACCGGCGGCACCTACACCGACGCCGATCGCGGTCTCCTCGGACGGGCTAATCAAGGTGGCCAAGGTGCCCTCCACGCCCGCCGATCCCAGGGCTCGCCTCTTCGAGCGCTGGCCGGGACGCGCTGGCCGCCACGGGGTGGCGCCGGGTGACGTCCGGATGCTGTTCCACGGCACGACGATCGCCACCAACGCGCTGCTGACTGGCGGCCTGGCCCGCGTCGTGCTGGCGACGACCGCGGGGTTCCGCGACGTCCCGAGCTACCGCGACGGCACCCGCCCGGCCGTCTACGACCTGGAGCAGCCCCGGCCGCGTGAGCTGGTGCCGCGGCGGGACCGGATCGAGGTGGCCGAGCGGCTGTCCGGCCGCGGCGAGGTGCTGACCCCGCTGGCAGAGGATGAGATCAGACCGGGTGGTCAGCGGAGATCGCCGAGGCGGCAGCCCGCCGCGGTGGCGGTCAGCTTCCCTGTTCAGCTACCTCGACTCCCGCCACGAGGACGCGCTGGCGCCCGAGGCGCTGGCCAAGCGGCTGCCCGACGTGCCGGTCACCGTGTCCTCCGCGGTGGCGCGCGAGTTCCGTGAGTACCCGAGGACGGCGACGGCCGCGCTGAACGCTGGACTGCGCCCGGTCGTGCGGCAGCCTACGTCGCGCAGCTACGGTCGCGGGCGGCTGCGGCTCGGCGCTCGATGCGCCGCTGCTGATCATGCAGTCCAGCGGCGGGTGCCTGCCCGCCGAGCGCGCCGACGGCGAGGCGACGCACCGGCTGGTGCTCTCCGGCCCCGCGGCGGGCGTCGCGGGAGCGGTGGCCCTGGGCGCCGAGCTACGGCCTGCGCCTACTGGTGTCCCTCGACATGGGCGGGACCTCGCTGGATGTGTGCCTGGTCCGCGACGGCGTGCCGCCGGTCACGCCCACCCAGCTGGTCGGGCGACGACCCGATCCTCTGCCCGTCGGTCGACATCGTCACGGCCGGGGCGGGCGGCGGCAGCATCGCCTGGGTGGACCGGGCCTGCCGTACTGCGGATCGGCCCGCAGAGCGCCGGCGCGTCCCCCGGCCCGGCCGCGTTCGGGCGGGGAGGCGACCGCTCCACCGTCACCGACGCGCACGTGGTGGCGGGCACGCTGTTCGCCGGACGCGCCGCTCGGCGGCGGGCTCATCCGTCGACACCGGCGCGGCGCGCCGAGCGGTGGCGGAGACCGGCGGCCAGCTCGGCCTGAGCGCCGAGAGACGCCGCGGACGGCATCGTGCAGGTGGCGGTTGCGCAGATGACCGCGGCGCTGCGCCGCGTCGGTCGAGCGGGGCATCGACCCCCGCGAGTACACGCCGGTCGCGTTCGGCGGCGCGGGGCCGCTGCACGCTGGCCTCGCTGCTCCGGGAGGCGGGCCTGGGCGGCGTGCTGGTGCCGCGGTACCCCGGGACTGTTCGCCGCGGCCGGGCTGGTCTCCGCCGACCTGCGGATCGACGAGTCGAGCACGGTGCTGCGGGTGCTGGAGCCCGCGCTGCTGCCCGAGCTCGCGTCCTGGTACCGGGACAGGCGGCCCGCCTGACCGGCCAGCTGCGCCGGGACGGGATCCGGGCCAGCTGATCCGGGTGCTGGCTCTCCGCCGACTGCCGGTTCGTCGGCCAGGGGTACGAGCTGAACATCGGCGTGGCGCCGGTCACGCGGCGCGGCCTCGCCTCGCTGGCCGCGCGGTTCCGCGCCCGGCACCTGCAGACCTATGGCCACACCGACCCGGCGCAGCAGGTGGAGGTGGTGACGCTCCGCCTGCCGCGGCCGGCGCGCTGCCGCGCCCTTGAGCTCGCCGCCCTGCACGCGCGGTGGCGCCGCGCCAGCGCTGGAGGCGCAGACCGCGCTGGTGCGAGCGCGGATGCCGGGGAGCAGGCGCTGCGCATGGTGCCGCTCTACGACCGGGACCGGTTCTGGCCTAAGCGAACCGGCGCCCGGCCCGGCCATCGTCCACCAGCTGGACGCGACCACGCTGGTGCTGGCCGGGCAGCGGGCCCGGATCGACGCCCGCGGCAGCCTGTGGCTGGAGGAGGCTCGCTGATGGCGAAGCGAGGGGACCAGCTTCGACCCGATCACTTTCGAGCTGCTCAGCGCGCGCTGCACGCGGCCGCGGTCGAGATGGGCGGGGTGCTGAAGCACTCGAGCTACAGCCCGATCATCCGGGAGATGGACGACTTCAGCTGCGCCATCTTCCGGGCGGACGGAGACCTGGTCGCGCAGGCCGACTTCATCCCGGCCCAGCTCGGCGCCATGTCGCTGGTGGTCAAGGCGATCATCGACCGGTGGGCGCGGTTAGGCTGTCCCCGGCGACGCGTTCCTCGCCAACCACCCCTACCTGGGCGCGATGCACACGCCGGACCTGAACGTGATCACATGCCGGTGTTCACCGGCCGGAAGCTGTTCGGCTGGGTGGGCACGACGGCCCACCACATCGACGTCGGCGGCGTCCGCCCCGGCACCGAGGGGCCGGACCTGGAGCAGGTCTTACGCGGGAGGGCTGCCTGCTGCCGCCGCCGGTCCGGCTGTACCGGGCGGGCGAGGAGAACCCTGACCTGTTCGACCTGGTGGCGGCGGCGGTGCAGGGACCCGGTGTCCACCGTGTCCGACCTGCGGGCCCAGCGGCCGCGTGCCTGACCGGCATCGAGCGGGTGCTGAGCTGGTCACGGCGCTACGGGCGCAGGCGCCGTGACCCAGGGGTTCGCGATGATGCTCGATGCGGCGGAACGGGCGACGCGGCTCGCGCTCGCGGCACTGCCGGACGGCGAGGCCGAGGCCGAGGGGTTCCTCGACGACGACGGCACGCGGCGGCCCGCCGACCCGCATCCACGCAGCGCTGCGCAAGCGGGGCGACCACCTCGTGGTCGACCTGTACCGGCACCGCGCCGCAGGTGCGCGGCGCCATGAACGTGCCGTGGGCCAGCACCAGGGCCGCGATCGTGTACGCGGTCCGGGCGCTGACCGACCCGGGCCTGCAGGCGAACGACGGCGTGCTGCGCGCGGTCACCATCGCCTGCCCGCGCGGGAACGTGCTCAACCCGCATCCGCCCGCCGCGGTCTCGGTCCGGCACAACACCTGCCAGCGGCTCGCCGACACGCTGATCCGGGCCGCGTCCGCCATCTGGCCCGGCAAGGCGGTCGGCAGCAGCACCGTGGCGTTCTTCGGCATGAACCTCGACAGCCTCTCCCCGCGCACCGGCGTCCCAGCGTGATGGCGGAGGTCATGGGCGGCGGCACCGGCGCGCACCGGGCGGGCGACGGCCTGGATGGCGTGGACACCTACATGGCCAACGTGGGGCTGATGCCGGTCGAGGTGGCCGGAGACCGGCTACTCGGTGAGGATCCTGCGCACCGAGCTGATCCCCGGGTCCCAGGGCACCGGCCAGTTCAACGGCGGCCTCGGGCTGCGGCGGGAGTACCAGGTGCTGGAGCGCGCGTCGGTGGTGACGATGTACTCCGGAGCAGACCAACCCGCGGTTCGCCCCCTGGGGCGCGATGGGAGGCACGGACGGCTCTCCTCGTCGGATCACCGTCCTCGACCCGGGCGGGCGGGAGATCCCGGTCGACGTCCAAGACGACCATGCTGCTCGAGCCGGGCGCCGTTCATCCGCATCGAGACCAGCGGCGGCGGCGGGTTCGGCGACCCGCGCTGCGCGATCCGGACCTGGCCGCGGCGGACCGGGCGGACGGGCGGCTCTAGCGCCGGAGGGAGAGCAACGCATGGGCGAACGCCTCGCCATCACCGGTGTCACGCTGGTCGACGGCAGGGGAGGGGACCCGCTGGAACGCGCGGTCGTGGTGGTGGAGGACGCCACGATCGCCGCCGCCGGGGCCGAGTCCGAGGTCCCGCCGACCGGGAGGCCCAGGTTGTCGACGCGGCGGGCGCCACCCTCATGCCGGGGATCATCGACGCCCACTGCCACCTCGGCGGCGCGTCCTACCCGGACGAGGACCGATGGGTGCTGGAGGACGACAGGTACCAGGCCATCGCCTCGGCGGCCCAGGCGCGGGAGATGCTGCGTCACGGCGTCACCAGCGCCCGCGACATCTCGGTCAACGGCACCCGCCTGCGGGACGGCCATCGACCGGGGGCTGATCAGCGGCCCGCGGATCGTCCCGTGCTGGCGAGGGCTGTCGCGCGCGGCGGCCACGGGGACGCCCGCGGCGTCCCCCCCGAGATGGTGCGCACGTCCCACCCGTGGGGGCTGGTGGCCGACGGGCCCGACGAGGTCCGCGCGCGCGTGTGCGGGAGGTGGTCAAGCAGGGCGGCCAGTGCGTCAAGGTGTGGGCCAGCGGCGGCGGGCTGCACGAGAACGAGCCGGAGGACGTGCAGCACTACAGCCTGGCCGGAGCTGCGCGTCATCGTGGAGGAGGCGAAACTACGCGCGGGTGCCGGTGGCCGCCCACTGCGAGTGCGCGTCGGCGGTCGCAGGGACGCCGCCGAGGCCGGAGTGTGGTCGATCGAGCACGGCGAGGACCTGGACGCCGAGACGATCGCCCTCATGGCCGACAAGGGGATCTCCCTGAACCCGACCCTCGTCCTGCTGACCCAGTGGCTCGAAGCAGTCGAGCGCGTTCGGCGGCCCCTACGGCAAGCCCTACATCCCAGGCGTGCCGGAGCCGCCGGACGACACCGAGCGAGCTCCGGCGGCTGCTCCACGAGCGCCTGTCGGCGAACCTGATGATGGCGAAGGCGGCCGAGTGCGGATCGGCGTCGGCAGCGACGCCTACTGCACCGGCCTGACGCCGTTCGGGCTGCCAGACGCTGCAGGAGGTGCACGCGCTGGCCGGGGCCGGGATGAGCGAGATGGAGGCCATCGTGGCCGCGACCCGGTCCGGGCGGAGATCCTCCGGATCGAGGAGATGACCGGGACTATCGAGCCGGGCAAGGCGGCCGACCTGCTGGTGCTGGCGGTCGAACCCGCTGGCCGACATCACGAAGCTGGCCCGGGAGAACATGGTGCTCATCGTGGTGAGCGGCCAGGCCCGTCAGGAACGGTCTCTAGACCCGCATGGTAGGCGTCGGCGACCTCGGCGGGTCCCGGCGCCACGTCTACAATCCCGGCTATGTCCCGCCTCTGGCGCCGCCGGGCCCTGATTGACCACCATCCCACGACAACCATCGACCGGGACTGGACCGCGCTGGCGGTCCACCCGGCTGGGAGGCCGACTCGCGCCGGAGCGCGGACACGCATCTGGTGAGGCTGCCTCTGCCCGGGCCCGTCGAACCTCTACCTCAAAGACGAGTCCACCCACCCCACCGGATCGCTCGAAGCACCGGCTCGCCCGGTCGCTGTTCCTGTACGCGCTCTGCAACGGGTGGATCGGCCCGACGACGACGGTGGTCGAGGCGTCCAGCGGATCCACCGCGGTGTCAGCGAGGCGTACTTCGCGCGGCTGATCGGGCGTGCCGTTCGTCGCCGTGATGCCGGGCGCGCGACCAGCCCGGCGAAGATCGCGCTCATCGAGTGCGAGCGGCGGCCGCTGCCACCTCATCGACGACCCGGCGGCGTCTCTGAGGTCGCGGCAACTGAGCTGGCGCGCCGAGCTGAACGGGCACTTCCTCGACCAGTTCACCTACGCCGAGCGCGCCACCGACTGGCGGGGCAACAACAACATCGCCGAGTCGATCGTTCGCGCCAGATGGCGCTCGAACCGCCACCCCATACCGGCCTGGATCGGTCGTCGGCGCCGGCACCGGCGGCACCGCCGGCCACGTTCGGCCGGTACTCTGCGGCTGCGTAGGCACCTCCACCCGGCTGTGTGTGGTGGACCCCCGAGGGGCTCGGCCTTCCCTGCCGTCCGTACCGGGGGCAGACGGCGGAGGCGCAGCCCGTCGCGTATCGAGGGCATCGAGCGACGAGCGCGGTCGGAGCCGTCCTTCGTGCACGAGCGTCGTTAAGACCGGACGCTGGGCGGTCCCCGACGGCGCCTCGGTGGCCACCATGCGCTTCCTCTCATCCGCCGCCTCGGGCATCGCCCGCCGGGCCCTCGACCGGCACCAACGTCTTCGGCGCCCCGCGGACTCGCGTGCGAAGATGTGCGCCAGGACCAGGCGGCCGGATCGATCGTCACACTCATGTGCGACAGCGGCGTTACATCACCACCTACGACGACGATGCCGGCTCCGCGGACCAGGGCATCGACATCGGCTCTACCTGCCCGTGGTCGAGCAGGGGCGGTAGGACCAACAAAGTCTGGACTGCCAGTAGGACGACAGGATCGGACCGTCCGTAGCCGGTATGGCCGCTCCCACGCGCGGGCCAGCGGTCACGGCCTGAGCTCGCTCCATCGATTCGCGGATCAGCTGCGGCAGGTCGGTGCCTCGCCGGTCCTCGCTGATCCAGCGTTCGAACGCGATCTTGCAGACGGCGATCCCGCCTCGGCGAGTCAGGCTCTCGCGGCTGGGCGGTGACGCGCCGCGTGGATGCAGCGCGCTGCCGGCCAGCGCGCGAGGCGAGTGCCGCGAGCTTGATCAGCTCACGCTCCCGCAAAATGCGGTCGCTACGCGCAGGAGCGCCGGGTTCAGGCCGATGTGACGGGACTGCCGCCGCCGGGGAGTATCCGCGGCGCTCCTGGGGCGCGCGGGGCCAGCCGGCGGCCTCCCGGGCGGCAGACCGCCTCGGCAGCGCCGCCGCCACCGCATCGGGCGCGGCGCGGCCGACGGGCAGTGGTCGCCAGCGGCTCCCGCAGCGCGCCCGCGCCGCGGGCACAGGACCTCGCGCTTGTCGGCGAAGTGCCGGAAGAACGTCCGCTCCGGTGGGCCCCCGCCCGCTCGGCGATCTCCGCCACGCGCGTGGTCTCGCCGGCTGCCCGCGCTCGACGCGACGTAGAGCACCGAAGCGCCGCGCTGCTCCAAAGGCGGCCACGCGCGTTCGGCTCCCACCGGCCCATGCCTACGATCATAGATGATGACCAGCAACCGACATCAGGTGGTACGTTGATGACAGCAGGCTGACTTTGCAATCAATGGGTTGCCTGGAGGTTCTCATGCGCGTGTTTGCTCACCGGCGCCGCGTCCGGCTGGATCGGCTCCGCTAGTGGTTTCTGAGCTCTATCGACGACTGCGGGCCATCGGGTCATCGGGCTCGCCCGTTCGGACAGCCTCGGCCGCCGCGCCCTCACCGAGGCCGGGGCCGAGGCATACTGGGCGGCACCCTTACGACTGATCTCGGCAGCAGCTGCGGAGCGCGGGCCGCCGCGTACGGATGGCGTGATCCACCTCGCGTTCGCTAGCACGACATCGCCTCTCGGGCGGCTTCGCAGGCCGCGGCCGACGCGGATCGCCGCGCCGTCGAGACGTTCGGCGAGGCGCTCGCGGGCTCTGACCGGCTGTTCCTCATCGCCTCCGGGACGTGCCGGGCTCGTACCGGGCGCGTCGCGATCCGAACGGGACGGGCTGGATCCCGGTTCCGCTGCGAATCGGGCAGCGCGGTCCGGAGATCCGGCGGGCCACCGCACCTGACGCTCTCCCTCGCCTCCCGCGGCGTCCGCTCGTCCGTCATGCTGGCTCCCCCCCGACCGGTGCACGGCGACGGGAGATCACGGCTTCATGGCGACCCTGGCTCGGCGCTCGCCGCGACAAGGGCGTCTCCGGCTCACATCGGCGACGGGCGCCAACCGGTGGCCCGCCGTGCACCGGTTCGACGCCGCACGCCTGTTCTGCCTGGCGCTGGACAAGGCCCCGGCCGGATCGGTGCTGCACGCGGTCGCCGACGAGGGCGTGCCGATCCGCGCCGTCGCCGAGGTGATCGTGGTTTAGGCATCTCGACCTCCCCGTGACCGCCATCGCTCCTGGGGACGCGAAGCCGGGGCACTTCGGCTGGCTGGGCGCCTTCCTCGCGCTCGAACACCCCGGCCTCGAGCACGCGCTGACCCGCGAGCGCACTGGGCTGGCAGCTTCGGTCCAGCCCGGGCTCATCGACGACCTCGACAAGGCGCTCACTATTTCCACAACTCGCGGGCATGACCCCCACGCCGCCCGGCAGCGGTTGGTGAACCCTGACTCGCCTGCGGTGGCGCTGTCCCGCCGACCCTGAGACGACACGCCGTATTGGCTGGTTCTCCTGCTTACGGGGGACGCGGAACGTGCTTTCCGCGTATGGCTGCGGGCTGATGATCCGGTGGGTGCCGTTCTGCACCTGGAAGACCAGGTGGGCCTGGCCGAGGGACGGATCGCGGGTGACGATCCTGGGAACCCCAGCGCCCGACTGGCCCGCGTTGTCCAGGTAGTACGAGCCGTTGACCCCGCGGTGCCGCAGGCCGCCGCAGCTGGCTCGCCACCGCGGGGAAGTGCGCTGGGTTCGGGACGGCCATCCAGGCCTGCGCGAGCAGGTGGACTCTCGTCGTAGGCGATGCTCAGCGTGGGACCGGCTTACGATGTCTGACCGAACGCCCGGGCGTAGTCCGAGCGCAGAAGCGCCGCTTGCCGAGCATGGTCGCTGTAGGTCCCGGTCACGGTAGCCCACACCAGGCCCTCGCTGGCCTGGGCCCGGCGAGCTCGAGGAACTCCGGTACCGAGGGCGCATAGATCGCATAGACCAGCGCCCCGGCAGCCGCTGCACGATCTGGCTGCTGGAAGCTGGCGAGCTCGCCAGCCAGGAATTGCGTGATCATGATGGCGGCGGGATCCAGCCGCTCGATCCGTTCGGCCACCGCTGGCCAGTCAGCGCCGAGCGCCGGGACCGTCTCGCACGCCGGTGATCTGCCATCCCGAGCGCTCGGCCAGGTCGATCGCGAGCCGGTTCACCATCTGCCCGCCCGGCAGCGGGGTCCTCGACGAACGCCAGCCGCCGGTTCGGGGCCGCCAGCCACCTTCCCGCAGCTCGTTCAGGAACCGGATGAAGCCCGGGACCGTAGTAGAGCCTGTCGGGCACACCTGGAAGACCGCGGCTGTAGCCGTCCTGGTTGTCGCGGACGATCTGGGCCTGCGCCTCCGGAGGTCATGGCGTGCATGTAGGGGGCCCCGCACGTGGCGGCGAGCGTTCGCGCGGTGTCCATGCCCGCGAACAGGTAGCTCGATGTGATCGCGTCCACCTCGGCCTCAATGAGCTGCTGAAACGCCCGCGCCACGTCGCGCGTGGAGAAGATGTCCATAATGCGACTCACGACCTGCTCGACGCGCTCGGCCGCCGATTCCGCCGGAGGCGTTGATCTCCGCCGCCGCCAGGGCCGAGCCGTTGACCATCTCCCGGCCGTCGATGGCGGGCGGGACCCGCGCAGCGGGAAGGCCGAGCCGATCAGCAGCGGCCGCCGGGCCCACACGCGCGGCGCTGGCTGGCGGCGGGCGCCGGTGCCGCGCCTCGCCACCGCCCGGGCGTGCAGGTCCTGATCGTCGATGCCCTGGGCAGGGCGCCGCTCCCGGGCACCGGCAGGCGGAGGTACCGCGGTCCGCGGCCACCCCCGCCGCGCCCGCCCGGCTGGCCTGGCCGAGCTTGCCGAGGACGTGCTCGACATGCGTGGATACGGTCCGGCTGCTGGTGTGCAGCCTACTCAGCGATCTCCGTGATTGCTGAGGCCGCAGGCCATGAGGGTGAGGACGTCAAGCTCCCGCGGCGTCAGGGCCGGCATGGGCAGCGCCATCGGCGTGACGGTGACCGAGAACGGCCTGCCCGTGCGAGCTCCGGCGGCGCCCGGTCGAGGTCAACGCGCACCCACCGTCCCGTGGGGGCTGCCAGAAGAAGCGTGACCTGGGAGGTCGTCGGACTCGGCGTGGGCCCGGGCGTAGTCAACCAGCGCGCGGGTGGCCCCGAGGAAGGCGGTCTGCGCCCGGCGGCTGGAGATCCTCCATGGAGCCGATCCGGGTAGACCGAAGGCCGCGAGCGGGTGAGCTGGGGCGGTGCAGCGCCCCTCGCCCTGCCCGGCGGTTTGCCCACCGCCCGGGTTCTGCCGGGTCAACGCCCGTCTTCTGCCTGGCGCATATCGTCAACCCGCCCGACCTCGAAAATCCGTCATCGGATGGATTTTCGCTGACTGTAACGCCAGAGCAGGAACCTGATCAATCTCCGCAGGCCCCGGCAAGAGCACTCCCGGCCTGCTGCGTTCGCCCCGAACGGCCAGCCTGGCGCGCTGGCGACCGGTACAGTAGGTTTGGCTGAACGGCCCGGCACCTGCAGGTGGGCCGGGCACCGGGTGTGCGTACGAGAACCCCGGGAAGGGGCCCTCCGATGCCAGGCAAGGTCATCGTGGCTGGCGCCGCGCTCGCCGCCGGGCTCGCCCCGACGGCCTGCGGCTCCGGGCGGGAGTCCCGCCGCATCGGCCGGGCCGGGTAGCAGTCTCTACGCCATCGGCCGGGACGGGCGTGAGCCCGTCTACTGCCCGCGGCGCGCGCCGGTGCCTGCTGCAGTACCGCCTGTGGGCCTCCGGGTTGGCGCACGCGGCGGGGACAACCTGACCGCGGCGCTGAACGGCCTCGCCGTCCGCCAGCGCGGCGTCGGACATCGCCACCATCGGCGCCGCCCTCAAGCGTGCTGGGACGGCCGCCAGAACCCTGGGGCACTACCCCATCCCGGCCTGCGCGGACCCCAAGGGGTACTGGCGTGCGGTCCTGGTGCGGATTGAGCGGCGCCGCCGATAGCGCGGGCACGTCGACAGGGCAGAGGAACGCTGACCATCGCCCAGGGGTCATGAAGCAGATGCCGACGCTGGAGCGCAAGCTGGCCACCGAGCTGCAGGTGACCATTCCCGACCTGACCAGGAGCAGATAGGTGAGCACGTCCGACCCGGCGAGCCCAGCCGGTCAGGGTGGGGCGTGGCTCGCGGACCGGCTCAGCCGGTGATACTCGGTGCTGGCGGAGGAATCCCAGCGGGCAGGCGTGGCCCGGGGCGGAGGCTGAGCCAGATGGCCGGGTTCACGTTCGCGCCACTGCCACCCCTCCGCGTACCTGACCGGGCGGCGGGTCTTCCGGGACCGGACCGCGGTCGTCGACGGGGAAAGGAGCTTCACCTACGCCGGAGTTCGCGGACCGCGCGCACCGCCTCGCGGGCGCCCTGCTGGGGCTCGGTGTGCCGCCGGGCGGCGCCGGGTCGCCGCGCTGTGCGTGAACAGCCACATCATGCTGGAGCTGCACAACGGCGTGCCGCTGGCCGGGGCGGTGCTGCGTTCCGCTCAACATCCGGCTGCGCGGATGAGCTGACGTACATCCTCCGCCACAGCGGCGCCCAGGTCCTGTCGCCACCGCCGATCTGGCCGACGTGGCCACCGACGTCGCGGCGGCGGCCAGGCCAGGCCCACGCCGACGGCGCGCCGGATGAATACGAGGCCCTCCTGGCCGCGGCCACGCCCGGCCGCCGTCCCTGCGAGGACGAGCGCGGGCTGCCGGCCATCAGCTACACCAGCGGCACGACCGGCAGGCCCAAGGGCGTCATGTACCACCACCGCGGCGCGCGTACCTGCAGGCGCTCGCGGCCGCGTTCCACGCCCGGTCTCGCACGCCGACAGCGTCTACCTGTGGACGCTGCCCATGTTCCACTGCGATGGCTGGTGCTTCACCTGGGCGGCGACCGCGGCTCAGCGCCACCCACCTGTGCCTGCGCGCCATCGATCCCGCCGGATCTGGGAGCTGCTCCGCACCCGGGCAGTCACTCACTTCAGCGCCGCCCCGACCGTGCTCACCATGATCGTCGACGACGCCGGCGTGCGGGCAGGCCGCTGCTGGCCGCGCCGGTCCAGGTGCGACGGTGCGGCGGCGCCGCCGCCCCGGCCCTGATCGCCCGGATGGCCAGGGCTCGGGCTGCGAGGTGACACACCTGTACGGGCTGACCGAGACCTGCGGGCCGGTCGGCCATCAACGACTGGCATCCGGACTGGGAACGCCGAAGCCGCCCGCGGAGCAGGCGCTGCTGCAGGCGCGGCAGGGAGTCGGCAACGTCATCGCGCGAGCGACTCCGGGTGCGTCGCGACCCGGACGGCCGGACGTACCGTGCGGACGGCGCCACCATCGGCGAGCTCGTCTGCCGCGGCAACGACGTGATGCTCGGCTACTACCGGGACGAGGAGGCGACCGCCGCGGCAGACCTGGGCGGCTGGTTCCGCACCGGCGACCCGGCGGTGATGCACCCGATACGGCTACGCCGAGATCCGGCGACCGCGCGCAAGGACATCATCATCTCCGGCGGCGAGAACATCCGCCCCGTGTGAGGTGGAAGCGGTGCGCTGGCGCAGCCATCCCGGCGGTGCTGGAGTCGGCCGCGGGTCGGGCAGGCCCGACGACAAGTGGGGCGAGGCGCGCCGCGTGCGTTCGACGTCAGCCCAGGCGACCATCAGCCATGACCCCGGACGAGCATCGATCGGGCACGTCCGCGCCCAGGCTCGCCCACTCTGGGCGCCACGGAAGGTAACCCCGTGGTCGCCGAGCTGCCGAAGACGTCCACCGGCAAGATCCAGAACACGTCCTGCGCGAACAGGCACGAGCGCAGAAGCCCGGCGCCGGGGGCCCGGGCTCAACTAGGATGATCTTGTGAAGCCGTTCCTGCTGCTGGCCATCCGGGCCGAGGATGCCGCCGCGGATAACGAGTACGAGTCGTTCCTGGCGTTCGCCGGGCTGGGCGAGCGTGACCTGCGCCGGTGGCGGCTGGAGCAGCGAGCGCTCGGGGACGTCGATCTGCAGGACTGGTCAGGGGATCCTCCTCGGCGGCGGCCCGTTCAACTCCAGCGACCCGGAGGAGTCGAAATCGCCGGTGCAGCGGCGGGTCGAGGCCGACCTGCGCGGCGCTGCTCGAAAGGGTGATCAGCGCGGACTTCCCGTTTCTCGGGGCCTGCTACGGCATCGGGACGCTCGGCAGCCACCAGGGGGCGGTGGTCGACCGGCGGTACGCCGAGCCGATCGGTTCCGTCCCGGTCACGCTCACCCGGGAAGGCTGGCGGGACCCGCTGCTGCGCGGGCTGCCCGCCACCTTTCGACGCGTTCGTCGGCCACAAGGAGGCGATCAGCGTGCTGCCGCGCCACGCCGTCCTGCTCGCCAGTTCCCCCACCTGCCCGGTGCAGGCGTTCCGGATCGGCTCCCACGTCTACGCCACCCAGTTCCATCCCGAACTGGACGCGGCTAGAACCTGTGCACCCGGATCGACGTCTACAAGCACGCGGGCTACTTCGAGCCCGAGCAGGCCGGTGAGCTCAAGGCGCAGGCCCGCCGCAGCAACGTCACCCACCCGCCTGCCATCCTGCGCCGGTTCGCCCAGCGTTACGCGCGCAGCGCGGACAGGACCGGAACCGGGCCGCGGCCGCCTGCCGCCGTTCCCCGGCAGGCCAGCAGCGGTTAGCCCCGCCTCCGCGCTGACCGGGCGGCGCCCGGCGGGCGTGTCAGCGGGCCTGGGTGGCCAGCCGCAGGCCGAAGCCGATGAGCGCGACGCCGGTGATCCGTTCGAGCCATCGCTGCACGGTGGACCGGCGCAGCCAGCTGCAGCGCCGCGGGCCGCCATCCAGGCCAGGGCGGCGAGCCAGGCGCCGGTTTCGGCGATGAACCACAGCCCCAGCGCCAGGGGGAACAGCGGCGCCGGTGCCCCGGCGGGGATGAAGCCGGGCAGGAACGCGATGAAGAAGACGCCGATCTTGGGGTTGAGCAGGTTGGACAGCAGCCCGTTGAGGTATGCGCGCCGCCACCCGGCTCTTCCGGGGCGAGGTCAAGCCGAGCCGGCAGGCTCGGCCGCGGCGGCGCGGGCGGCGTGCTTAGAGCCGCGGAAGGGCCAGAGGCTGCTCACCCCAGCCAGAGCAGGTAGCATGCTCCGGCCAGCCGGACGGCGTTGTAGCCCAGATCGCTGACCCGCAGCAGGGCCGGACAGCCCGAACGCGGCGGCCACCGCCCAGGCCAGCAGCCCGGACATGGTGCCGCTGGCGGTGATCCATCCGCCCCGGCCGTGGCGCAGCGTGTTGCGCAGGACCAGCAGGCTGTCCGGGCCCGGCGCCGAGATCAGCAGGGTCGAGGCCAGGGCGAACGTCGGCAGGGCGGCGGTCATCGCGGCTGGCCTCCGATCTGGCCGCGGCGCGGAGCACTCGGCAGCCAGGGTAGTCAACTTCCCGGCCGGTCGTGTGCGCCGGGCGCAGGCCGATCAGGGCCATGGCCGCAGCGAGGCTGATCCCGGCGACGACGACCGGTGATTCGGCTGTGTCCCAGCCGGAGGGGGGCCAGCCGGTGCCTGACCAGCCGCTCGGCCAGGTACCCGGCCACCATCGCGGCGCCTAGCCCGCCGAGCAGCCGCCGCGCCGCGGGCTAGCCCGCGCACCAGGCCGAGACGGCGCCCGCCTGCGCTGAGCATCACCGCGGGCGCGGACAGGGCCGTTCCCATCAGCAGCGCATCACGGCCGACCGCCGATGGCCGCCCGTGCCAGAGCGGGAGGTCGAAGGCGTGACGGCGGCGCAGCGCCAGCGCCAGGCCGCAGATACCCGTGGCCAGCTGGGCGGCCGAGACCACCACCAGGACCCGGTCATCGTTCATGGCGGGCCAGCCTACGCCCGGCCGCGGCCGGAGCATGCCGGGCAGCCGGCGATCAGATGCGATGCTGTCTGGCATGACCGAGCTGACGATCGCGGCCCCCAGGCGCAGCTGCCCGTTTACCTGGCCGTTCCGGACGGGCCGGGACCGTGGCCAGGCGTCGTCGTCATCCACGACGGCATGGGGATGGGCCAGGACGTGCGGAACCAGGCGGACTGGCTCGCGGGCCACGGCTACCTGGCCGCCGCCCCGGACCTCTTCCGTGGCCGCGCGAAGATCTCGTGCATGATCTCGATCGTGCGTGAGGCACCGCGGCAGGACGGGTCCCACGTTCGATGACATCGATGCCGCACGCGACTGGCTGGCGCACCGGGAGGACTGCACCGGGTCGATCGGCGTGATCGGCTACTGCATGGGCGGCGGGCTGGCGCTGCTGCTCGCGCCGGATCACGGCTTCGCGGCCTCGAGCGTCAACTACGGGGTGACCGCCCGGGCCAAGGAGGTGTACACGGGCAATTTCCTCCGCGACGCGTGCCCCATTGTCGGCAGCTATGGGGGAGGGACCGGATGCTCCGTGGCGCGGCGGCCCGCCTCGAGCGGGCGCTCGCAACCGCCGGGGTCAAGCACGACGTGAAGGAGTACAGCGGAGGCCGGGCACGGGTTCATCAACGACCATGACGGGGCGGGGGACAAGATGCCGCTGCTGTTCGCCGTGTTCGGGAAGCTCTCACCCGGCATGGGGTACCACGAGGCCTCCGCACAGGACGCCCGCCGCCGGATCATCGCCTTCTTCGAGGCGCACCTGAGGGTGTGACCCGCGGGGCGGCGGTTCCGCCATGCCTGCGGTGGGCGAAGCCGGTTGCTAACGTGCCGCCATGGCTATCTCGCTCAGTGAGGCGACACTCAGGCTGCTTGACGGGAGAAACTACGCGGTCCTGGCTACGGTCAATGCCGACGGCAGCCCGCACACCTCCGCCATGTGGGTCGGCCCGCGACGGCAGTGACGTGCTGTTCTCCACCGTGGCGGGGCGCGTGAAACACCGCAACATGCTGCGCGACCCGCGCGTCAGCGTCTCGATTCTCGACTCCTCGGACCCGGAGAACTACGTCGAGCTGCGCGGCCGGGTGTCGATGATCCCCGACCCCGGTCGGCAGGCTCCACCTTGAGCTCTCGCGGAAGTACGACCAGGACCCCGGCGAGGATGCACCCGGCGCCACCCGCGTGCTCGTGCGGATGGCCGTGGAGAAGGCTGCGGGGTACGCCGCCTAGACCGGGCGGGCAGCTGAGCCATGCGGTTGGCCCGGTGGTGTATCACCGCCGCGCATGCGTGCTCTCGTCTGCATAGACGGCGGCGCCGGATCCTCCGCGTGCCGGGCCCGCCGTCAGGCGGGAGGAGGCGCACGTGGCCGACGCATCCGAAGTCAGCCGAGCTGGTACGGGCGAGCGCGAGCGGCAGCGAGACAGCCTGGAATGAGCTGGTGCGCCGCTACTCGCCCCTCGTCATGGCCGTGACCAGGAGCTATCAGCTCACGGCCGATGACGCCGAGGACGTCAGCCAGACCGTCTGGCTGCGGCTCGTCGAGAACCTGGCGAACCTGCGCGAGCCAGGACGCCCTGCCCGGCTGGCTGGCGACGACCACTCAGCGCGAGTGCATCCGCCAGCTACGCCAGGGACGGCGGGTGCTGCCGGTCGATCCGCAGACCGACGGCGCTCTGCAGCAGTGCGCGACCGTGGACCCAGACGCCGACATCCTCCGGGCGGAGCTCCATCAGGCGCTGCGCGACGGGCTCGCCGAACTGCCCGAGCGGGACCAGGCGCTGCTGAAGCTGCGCGCCGCCGACCCGCCGAAGTCCTATGAGGAGATCAGCCAGCTCCTGGGTATGCCCATCAGGGAGCATCGGCCCCACCCTCCGGCGAGTGCCTGGACAGGCTGCGGGAGACAAAGTGCCGTGCGGGCGTACCTGGCCACGCCAGCCGCCGACGGAGGCAAAGGAGGTGGCCAGCGTGTGCTCGCCGGAGTGGACTGACGACGAACTGCTGCAGGAGCTACGCAGCGCATTGCAGGAAGAGCCGGTGGCCGAGAGCGTCATCCGGGCGGCTCAGGCGGCATTTACCTGGCGGACCGTGGATGCCGAGCTTGAGCTGCTGAGCCTCGATGCCGGTGACGCAGCTGGCCGCGGGCGCGCTGGTGCGCGGCGGGACGGGCGCGCGGGGCAGCTTCGCGTTCCACGGCGAGCGGCTGAGCGTGGAGATCGAGGATCGATGGGGCCGGGATCGTGGGCCAGCTGACCCCTCCGCAGCCCGGCCAGGTCACGCTGGTGTCCGCCGAGGGCCCGCAAGCGACGGCACAGGCCGATGAGGTCGGCTGCTTCACCTTCCACCGCCCGCGCCTGGCCCGCTGCGCCTGGACTGCAGGCTGGGTGCCGACCGCTTCGTCACCGAGTGGGTCACCATCGGCCCCGGGTTAGCCGACGGAACCGGCGGGCGCCGCCATAATCGGGGTGCCGAACTCGGCCCGGGCGGTGCACAATCGCGGCCATGGCGCTGTCCCGATGGCCGCTGGCCAACCTGAGGCTGCAGACCCCAGGGCTGGAGCTGCGCTGGCCCAGCCCGGAGGACCTCGACGCGCTGGCCGAGCTGGCGGCCCTCGGCGTGCACGATCCCGAGGTGCAGCCGTTCATCGTCGCCTGGACGGACGCGTCCCCCGATGAGCGCGCCCGCAGCACGATGCAGTACCACTGGTCCCGGTGGGGCTCCTGGCAGCCCTCGGACTGGACGCTGGAGCTCGTCGTGATCCGCGACGGCGTGGTGGTCAGCTCACAGGGCGTCCGCGGCCGCGATTTCGCCGTGCTCCGCACGGTGAGCACCGGCTCCTGGCTCGGCCGCCACTACCAGGGACGGGGATCGGGACCCAGATGCGGGCGGCGGTGCTGCATCTGGCGTTCGAGGGCTCAGGGCGCGGCACGCCGTGTCCGCGGCGTTCGAGGACAATGCCGCCTCGCTCGGTGTGTCGCGCAAGCTCGGGTACCGCGACGACGGCACCGAGTGGCACGCCGTGCGCGGCCGCCCGGCCATGGTGCGCCGAGCTGCGCCTGACGCGTGCCGACTGGCTGGCCGCGCGGACGGTGCCGGTACAGGTTCACGGCCTGCAGCCCTGCCTGCCCCATTTCGGGCTGCCCCCCGATAGCTGAGCGGGTCAGGACCAGGCCAGCCCCGGGGTGCCCACCCAGCGCGTCGCCGACCGCGATGGCAGGCGCCGCAGGCACCGGCCATGTCCAGATCCGGCACCAGCGCGAAGGTCACCAGGGGAAGCTGCTCGGCCCGCAGGTCGGTGTGCTCGCGGACGGTGGCGAGGAACCAGTCGCGGAAGCCGGGCACCGCCTCGACCACGCCGCCGCCGAGGAAGTACGCGTGCGGGTCGGTGAAGTTCGCCGCGATGGTGAAGAGCCTGCCGAGCGCGATCGCCTGCTGCCGGAAGATCTCCAGGGCCATCGGGTCCCCGGCGCTGGCATAGCTCCGGACCAGCGCTGCCGCCTGGCGGGCCGGGCCCGCCGTGTGGAGATCGTGGCCGGGGTAGCGGGTCAGCCAGTAGGGCAGCAGGTTCTTCTCGATGCCCGTCAGGGAGGCGACGCTCTCGCCATCCCCGGGCAGCCCGCAGTTGCACGACGGCACCGGCTGGCCCTCGGCCAGCAGCCCGTCCATCGGGATCCGCATGTGCCCGAACTCGCCAGCCATCCCGGAGGCGCCGCGTACCACCCGCCCGCCTTCGATCACGCCGCCGCCGAGCCCGGTGCCCACGATCAGGGAGACCGACGAGCGCCGTGCGGCGTCGGGCCCGAAGTGGACGTGATGGGCGTACAGCGACGCGGCGTTCGCGTCATTGTTGTAGATCACGGGCAGGGCGAGCCGGGCCTCGAGAGCGTTGCGGACGTCGAAGCCGCGCCAGGCCGGATCGACGAAATTCACCGCCCCCGCGACGAGATGACCCCGTCCGCGCTGGCTGAGCCCCGGCGTGTCCAGGCCCACCGCCCGGACCGAGTCGCGCGCAACCCCGGCCAGGCCGAGCACGTGCGTGAGCGCCTCGGCGAGCGCCTCGATCGCCACCGCCGGGCCCTCGGCGACCCGGCTGGGCGTCTCGACCAGCCGCTCCACCAGGAACCGCCCCGCGGAATCGAGCACGGTCGCGTTGATGGCCCTCCCGCCGTTGTCGAGACCGACAACGGCCTCCCGGCCCTGACCCGGCATCCGCGCCCTCCTCGCCTCGCCGAGCGTACAGCCGCCCGCCCGTACGCGGGCCAGCCGCGTGAGACCGCGGGCCGTCATGAACGGGCCGTAGCCGACCCAGGCACCGGGTGAGCATGGGAGGGCCAGACCGGGTTTCCAGCGGTTCGATTATATGTTTGAATACCGTCATGGCACGGGAGAAGACATGCTGGCGGCCGTAGCGGCAGGTGCCAGTCACCTCGCGGTCGCCACCCTGCTCGGGCTCGGGGCAGTGGCGCTCGGCGGCCTTGTCGTCGCCATGGCCTGGGATGTGAACGCGCGCCAGATCCGGCTCAGCGAGCAGCTGGCCCGCCGCCAGTTCATCGTGACCGGGGAGCAGGGAGCGATGAACGGCGCCGCGAACGGCGCGGCGAACGGCGCGGCGGCCGGGGGCCGCGGTCACGGGGCCGCCCTCCAGGAGGCGGCGGGGGCGCCCGGCGCGGTAGCGGCACCGCTGGTCGCCATCGACGGGCCGGAGACCGTGATCACCGGCGAGCAGGCCCGGTATCGCCTGCGGCCGCCGGGCAGCCACCAGGTGGTGTCGGGCGGTCGGCGGGGCGGCTCGGTGTCGCAGGCGCCCGACCCGGCCCATCCCGATGAGCTGCTCCTGATCGCCGACCGGCCCGGCAATTTGACGATCATCGTCCGGGTGCGCGAGGGCATGACGGAGCGCCGCGCGACCAAGCCGGTCACCGCCGTCGCGGACGTGACCGATCCCGGGCCGCCCTTCACGCTGCGGCTGTTCATGCAGGGGTGGGGGCTGGTGACGGTCGCGGTATTGATCGTCGGGTTCGCCGGGGCCCTCGCGGCCCTCGGCAGCTTCACCACGTCCAGCTTCATCGCGCTGGCCGTTCCACTGGCGGCGCTGCTTGGCGTGGTGGCCGTCGGGCGGGGGACGGCTGAAACGTCCGGCCAGCGCCCCGGCAAGGGCAAGGCCCGGCGGCCCCGGGGTCTGAGAGAGTGGTAGCCGTGGCTACCTGAACGACGTCCGCCGGATCGCGCTGGCCTTGCCCGGGACGGCCGAGCAGTCATCCCGCGGCATCCCCCAGTGGCGGGTCAGGGACAAGGGGTTCATCTGGGAACGGCCGCTCCGGCGGGCCGACGCCGAGGCCCTCGGCCCCGCCGCGCCGGATGGGCTCGATCCTGGCCGCCCGGGTGACGGACCTGGGCGTGAAGCAGGCCCTGCTCACCGACGATCCGGACGTCTACTTCACCACCCCGCACTTCAACGGCTACCCAGCCATCCTGGTGCGCCTCGACCGGATCGCGGTGGGGGAACTCGGCGAGCTGATCGTCGAGGCGTGGCCTGGCCCGGCGCCGAAGCGGCTCGCCGAGGACTACCTGCGCCTGCCGCGCTGAGCCGGGGTTACGGCGCGTAGCCGCCGGTGTGTAGCCGCGCACCTCGCCGTCATGGACGTCCCTGGTCGGTGACAGCCTCGGCGGCGCGGGCGACCCCTGGGATGCCAGGTGGCCGGGATGGATGTGGGCGATGACGGTCCATCCGGCCGCCCGCAGCCGGGCCACGAGGCTGCGCGCCGCTTCCCGGGCGTAGCGCGCGGCCCTGCGCCTCCCGCGCCAGCACCCAGGCCAACCTCGGCCAGGCCCGGCCGCGGGACCGCCCGCGGGCAGCGTCGCCTGCACCGTCCCCACCGCCCGGCCGGACGCACGCACGCGCATCACCCAGTTGCCCCATCCCTGGTCACCCTCGGGCGAGCGGCGCTGCTCCAGGGCGCCGGTAGCGAGCCGGCCAGGGCGGCCGCGCTCACTGGCGCGCCGCCGGTGAACTCATGCAGCCGGGGTCGTCCAGCAGCGGCGCCAGCTCGGCGGCGTGGGCCACGGCCAGCGGCTCGAGGTCGAGCCGCTCGGTACGCCAGCCTTGGCCGAAGTCGATCACCCATCCATCAGACCACGAGCCACCGGATATGACAGCATGCTGATCCACGGCCCCCGTGGCGGCGAAGACATGCCAGCGCCGCGCCACCCGGTGTTTCGTGCTGCCCGGTGTTTATGGACACATCGGGAGAGCATCCCCCAGCAGTTGCAGGGAACCAGCCCGGCCGGGTGCCGCGCGTCGGCGGAGAGGACACAATGTGACTGCTCCGGTGCCTGAAGGCACTGGCTTTCAAGCCGCGGGGGCTTGACCAGAGCCCAGCCCGGCCCTGGTGGCGATGTTGCGCGCCCCGTTGAGGTCGGCGTCCATCGCGCCGTGATCGCGGGCAGATCACGGTGTCTTGCCTGGGACGGGTGCATCGGCGCCCGCACTGGTGGCAGCTGATGCTGCGTGTGGCTGGGTTCACGAACACGACTCGCCGTCCGCAGCTTCTTCCGCTTTGCCGGTGAGAATGTCCGCGAACTGTGCCCAGCCCGCGTCAAGGATCGCCTTGTTCAGTCCCGCTTTCGCGCTGGCCATGTTCGGGCAGGAATACCCCGGCTGGCCCGGGTCTGGGCTTGGGCGCGGGTCGGCGGGTCATCCCGGCGGTGTTGAGCTTTTCCAGGGCGATCACGTCGCAGGAGTCCACCAGCGACCCGGGCGGTCTTGTGGTGGAAGTCGCGGCGCCGGTTGCGGACCTTGCGCCATTCCTTCGCGAGGGCCCGCCGCAGCCGCTCTGCGGTTGCCCGACCCGCGGCGCGCGCGTTCCTTGCGCCGCTGCAGGTCGGCGATCACCTCAGCCGAAGCGGCGAGGAACCTCGGGTTGGCGACGATCTGCCCGTCGGAGGTGGTCAGGAACCGGGCGACACCGAGGTCGACGCCCACGGCCCGGCCGGTGGCGCGGCAGCGGCGTGGGGTCGGTGTCGGTGGTCACGATGACATACCAGCGGCGGTGTTCCCGCTTGAGCTGCAAGAACTTCACGGTCCCGGGGACAGGCCGGTGCTGGCGGACCTTGACCGAGCCAACGGCCTGGAACGCCGCCCGCGCCCAGCCGTCGGTCGGCGCGGGGTCCACTTCGCGCCGTCGCCAGCGACGAACCGGACCTGGCTGAACCGGCGGTAGGGCTTGAACCGCGGATAGCCCACGCTTTCCCCTTCTTCGCCCGCGTGTAGAAGCGCGGCGAACACGGTGTTGAGCCGGCGCAAGGTCTGCTGCTGGGCGGTGAACGAGTGCCGCCCCTGGCCGTGCGGGTCGGCGCGACGGATGTCTTTCAGCTGGGCGGACTGCATGCCGTAGCTGACGCTGACCCGGCGCATGCGCCACGCCTCGCGGCGTTCTTCCAGCGCCGCGTTGTACAGGTCGCAGTGATCGGCGAGCAGCCGCGCCGCGCGTCCTTCCTGCGGGCGCGTCGGGTAGGCGCGGAATCTGAACGAACGCTTCACCGGGACCGGCCTTGCCGCCACCGCCGCTCGCGCTGCGTGCCGGTGAACCGACATACGGCGCTGCGCGGACACCGCACCGGCCGCCGCCACGCAACACGACTGGGACCCACAAGGCCTGCAGGCGGTACCGCAGGTGCGGAAGCCATGCCCGCAGTCGCCCGAGGTGAAATCTTGGAACTGGCTGACGATCCGGGAGGAGAATCAGACCGATGAGCTTTCACGAACAAGTGCACGTGACCAGGGCATAATCTCCAGCGCCACCATCCGCCAGCCATGCCCGCTGGCCTTTGCGCAGGTCAGCTCCTCACACCGACCCGTGACCCGGTCGGCCATCAACGGGCGGCGATACCTCGGAGCACCACACAGCCTGATACCCCTGATCGCGGACGTCACCTGCGAGACCTGCACTTGCCGGGTCACGCGGGTGACTATGCGCCATTCCCTCTGTCAAGCCTCCCGGTTCCCCTGCCGCCCAAAGGCGGCACTCCTCCCGCGAGGTGCCTGATGGCCAGCACCGTGTGGCCGTTGTGACCGGGGCGGGGTCGGGACTTGGCCGGTGCATCGCCCGGGCCTTGCTGTCGGCCGGGTGGCGGGTCGCGGCTGGCGGGCCGCCGTGAGGACGCCCTGCGCGAGAGCGTGGCGTCCGGCGCCTGGCCGGCGGAGTCCGCGCTGGCCGTTCCCGCCGATGTCACCGCGCCCGAATCCGTCGCCGGGCTGTTCGCGGCGGTGCACCGGCGGTGGGGCGGCTCGATCTGCTGGTCAACAACGCGGGCGTGTTCGGCCCGGCGGGCGCGGTGGACGAGATCTCCGCTGGCCGACTGGAAGCAGGCCGTGGACACCAACCTCACCGGCGCCTTCCTGTGCGCCCACCACGCGGTGCGGATGATGAAGGCCCAGGCCCCGCAGGGCGGCCGGATCATCAACAACGGCTCGGTGTCCGCGCACAGCCCCGGCCGAGCAGCGTCGCCTACACCGCGACCAAGCACGCGATGACCGGCCTGACCAAGTCCATCTCGCTCGACGGCCGCGCGCTACGGCATCGCCTGCGGCCAGATCGACATCGGCAACGCGGCCACCGAGCATGACCGCGCGGATCAGCCAGCGGCGCGCCGCAGGCCGACGGCTCGGTGGTTGCCCGAGCCCACCTTCGACGCCCGAGCACGTCGCCAGGCGCGGTGCTCTACATGGCCAGTCGCTGCCGCTGGACGCCAACGTGCAGTTCCTGACCATCACCGCCACGACGATGCCGTTCATCGGCCGCGGATGAGGCTCACCGGGGGCGCCCGGGGCTGACCGGGATGTCGCGGGGGAGCGCGAGGACCGGGATCAGGGCCAGGGCCATCAGGCCGAGGTTGGCCAGCAGCGCCAGCTGCGCGCGCTGTGGCTGAAGGCGCGGGCCGACGGCCGCGGGCCCGGGGACCAGGCGCGAGGCTGCCGAACAGCACGGTGCCGATCAGGGGCGATGCCGATGGAGGTCCCGAGCCGCTGGGCGGTGCCCAGGATCCCGCTGGCCGTCCCGGCCTCCTGGCGCGGCACCGTCGCCAGCACGAAGTCCTGGTTGGGCGCGATCGTCATGCCGGTGCCCAGCCCGGCCAGCAGCAGCGAGCCAGCCGGGTCCCAGCCGCCGGTGGCGGGGGCGGTGAGGTGGATCACCACGATGGTCAGGCCCGAGGCCGGTCAGCACCATCGTGCAGCCGAGCCACCAGCACCCTCCGGCCGAGCGCACGCCGACAGCCTGGCGCTGCCCGCCGCCGTGACCAGCTCGCCAACCGAGAACGACGCGGTCACCAGGCCGGTGGCCAGCGCCGAGTGGCCGAGACCCACCTGCCACAGGATCGACAGCGTGAAGAAGATGCTGCTGAAGCCGCCGAAGAACGCGATGGCGAAGATCGCGCCGCGGAGAACGAGGTCTGCCGCAGCAGGGTAGGCTTGAGCAGCGGGTCGCCGCCTGCGCCGGTCCGCTCGCGCGCTCCCAGGCCGCGAGCGCGGCGAACACGATCACGCAGCCGCCGAAGCTGGATCCAGGTCAGGTAGGCCAGCCATCCTGCCGCCCCTGCACCAGCGGAACGAGCAGGAGCAGCAGCCCGCCGGTCAGCAGCCCGAGCCCGACCGGGTCAAAGCCGCGCCGGGTGTGCGCCGTCGCGGTGGGCAGCCGCCAGGCCGCCATCGGAATGGCCACCGCGCCGACGAACAGGTTTGACCAGGAACGCCAGCGCCACCCGTCGCTGGCCCCGGCGGCCGCGATGATCAGGCCGCCCACCAGCGGCCCGATCGCCGTGGAGACCCCGATCACGGCGCCCAGCGAGGCCAAATGCCCGGGACCGGGCGGGCCCGGTGAAGGTGTGCTGGATGGTCGCGCCGATGGCCGGGAAGAACAGCCCCGCGCCCAGGCCCTGCACGATCCGCGCGGCGACGAGCTGGCCCTGGTCCTGCGAGATCCCGCAGCCCACGCTGGCCAGGGTGAAGATGGTCAGCCCGGTCAGGAACAGCCGCTTGGCGCCCGAACCTGTCCCCGGCCCGGCCGCCCGGCACCAGGGCCAGGCCGTAGGACAGGGGCATAGCCGGAGACGATCCATTCCAGGCTGGCCGATGACGCGTGCAGGCCGGTCCTGATGCTGGGCAGCGCGACGTTCACGATCGTGACGTCGAGCAGCAGGCCATGAACGCGCGACCAGGACGATCGAGACCGCCCCCAGCCGCGGCGGAGCGGGCGGGCCGGTGCGCCGGGCCAGGTGCGACAGGCGGGCGCGCGGCGGACGCGGACGCGGGCGTAGTCACCGGCCGCTTGCTCCGGGCCCGGGCGGTCGTGGCATGGTTGCGGTGGCAGCGTAGCCGATGGCGGTACCCCGGCCGCCGGGCCGGGTAGATACCCGGCGATGGACGCATCGGCCCTCCCGTCGCCCGTGCTCGTCGTGGACATGGGCGCCTTCGAGGCGAACGTCGCCGCCGCCGAGCGATGGTGCCGCGGCACGCCGAAGAAGATCCGCCCGCACGTGAAGGCGCGACCGCACGCCCGCGCTCGCGCTCCGCCAGCTGACGCCGGGCACCTCCGGCCTGACCTGCGCCACGGTCGGCGAGGCGGAGGCCATGGTCGACGCCGGGGCCAGCGATGTGCTGGTAGCGAACGAGGTCGTCGCCCGCGCAAGCTCGGCCGCCTCGCCGACTCTGGCCCGCCGCGCCGCCGTCGGCACGGCCATCGACGCGCCGGAGGCCGCCGAGGCGCTCGGCGCCGCGGCCCGGGCCGCGGGTCGACGGTCGCCGTGCTGGTCGACCATCGATGTCGGGCTCGGCCGCTGCGGCGTGCCGGGCGCCGGCGGAGGCGGTCAAGCTGGGGACCGTCGCCGAGCAGACCGCCGGGCTGCGGCTGGCTCTAGCCTGATGGGATACGAGGGAAGGCAGCGGGCCGGGGAGGGGACGCGCCGCGGTGATCGGGCGCGCGTACGCCATGCTGGCCGAGGCGAAACAGGCCTTCGGCCGGGCCGGGCTGCCCGCCGGAACCGTGTCCTCGGCCGGGACGTCAACCCTTGCGCGAGGCCCTCGCCGACCCGGTCATCACGGAGATCCAGGCTAGGCACCTACGCGCTCATGGAGGCCGACCTCGACGGCCTCGGGCTGCCGTTCGGGCTACGCCCTGTCGGTCGTGGCGACCGTGATCAGCCGCGGCCGGGACCGGGCCGTCCTGGACGCCGAGCCGCAAGTCGATCGCGTAGCGACTACGGGCCGCCGCGGCCGCTGATCCCGGGGCCGAGGTGACCGGCTTCAACGAGGAGCACACGACGCTGCGCTTCCCCGACCCGTCGAGCCGCGCCGCCGCCCGCGCTCGGCGAGCGGGTGGCGCTCCAGCTAGCGCACGCCCGGCTGACGTTCAACCTCCACGACGCCGTGTGGCTCGCGCACCCGGACGGGTCGTTCGAGCGCGCGCCAGGTCACCGCCCGCGGGCGGTCATGGTGATCACGCGTCACGTGACCAGCCGCAGTGCCTCACGGACCGGGGTCGGCTCGTGCTCGGGATCGAACAGCGCGATCAGGGTCAGCGCCGTCCGGGCGAGGTGGCGGGCCAGCTGGGTGCTGGCGGCGGCGACGTCTGCCGGACGCGCACGCGTCGAACGATCGCCGCGTGCTCCTGGGCGGCGGCCGACCAGGCCCGCGGCTCCGGCCATGTAGACGCGCCGGTAGCGGCCCGTGTGGTCGGACAGGTTGCGGGCCAGCAGGGCGATCCGCTGCCCCGCGTACTTGCGGAGCAGCCCGTGGTACCGCTGGTGCGCCGCCTCCCACTGGTCGATGTCGCGTCCCGTCAGCTCGGTCATCTCGGCCAGCGCGCCCTTCAGCTCGGCCAGGTCGGCCGCGGTGTAGGCGGGGACGGTCAGCCGGACCGCCAGCGCCTCGATCAGCACCCGCGACGCGTAGAGCTGCTCCAGGTCGGCCAGCGACAGCTCCGCGACCCGCACCCGGCGGTTCGGCTCCGAGTCGATCAGCCCCTCCCGCTGCAGCATCCGCAGCGCCTCGCGCAGCGGCGTCCGGCTGACGCCGAGCCGGGCCGCGAGCTTCACCTGCGACAGCGGGACCGTCGGGTCGAACTCTCCCGCAGGATCGCCCGCGCGGAGCCGGTCGTGCACCACCTCGGTCGATCAGCTCCGCGGCCGTTGGCGCCCGTCATGGCCGCCCGGTTCCGGGCGGCCGGACGCCGCCGCTGGCGGCCCGCCCGTGCCATCGGCCCGTCCTCAGCTGGCCGCGGGCCGCTGCGTCGCGGCCAGGCGTGCGGCTACCTCGATGACGAGGTCCTCCTGCCCGCCGACGGACTTCCGCCGGCCCACCTCGACCAGGATGTCGCGGGCGTCCACGCCGAACCGCTCGGCGGCGCTGAACGCGTGATGCAGGAAGCTGCCGGGCACACCGGCGAACCCTGGGTGAGCGTGGTCCGGTCGACGATCGGCGGGGTGGTCATGATCGGCCGCACGACCTGGTCGGCGATGTCCTCCAGCGTCCACAGGTCGATGCCGGTGCCCATGCCCGCCTTGTCCATGACCGCCACCAGCGCCTCCAGCTGGCAGTTCCCGGCGCCCGCCCCGGCCCCGGCCAGGCACGCGTCCGCCAGCGTCGCGCCCTCGGCGAAGGCCACCATCGTGTTCGCCACCGCCAGCGACAGGTTCTGGTGCGCGTGGATGCCCGCCTCGGCCTCGCCGCCGAACTCGGCGAGCATGGCCGCGATCCTGGCCTTCACGTCGTCCATCGTGAGCGCACCGGCCGAGTCCATGATGTGCACGCCGGTCGCGCCCGGCGTCGACCATGATCCTGCCTTGCCGGGCGATGGTCTCCGGCGTGGTCATGTGCGGCATCATCAGGTCGCCGTGCACGTCCATCCCGAGTTCCCGCGACAGCCCGATGTGCTGGATGGCGATGTCCGCCTCGGTGCAGTGGGTCGCGATCCGCACCAGGTCCGCGCCCAGCCCGGCGGCCCGCTCGAGCTGCTGCTTGGTGCCGATGCCCGGCTGGAACGTCACCGCGAGCCGGGCCCGCTTGATCACCCGCCGGGCCGCGGTCAGCAGCTCGTCGTCGGTGTGCAGCGAGCGCATGTACTGGATGGAGGAGCGCCGAGGCCGTCGCCGTGCCCGACGCCGATCGAGTGCACGCCAAGCCTCGTCGAGCCTGGCCCGCGATCAGCTCGACCTGCTGCGGCGTGTAGCGGTGCCTGATGCCGTGCGAGCCGTCGCGCAGCGTCGAGTCGAGCAGCCGGATCCCGTGGGTGTTCGCCGCCTCGCTCATGCCGTCTGCCTCTCCGCGTATCGTTCCGCGACCCGGACGGCCGCCGATGTCATGATGTCGAGGTTCCCGGCGAAGCGCGGCAGGTAGTCGCCGGCGCCCTCCACCTCGATGAAGGCCGTGAGCAGGCCGTCGGACACGAGCGGCTCGGTGGCCAGGTGATAGCCGGGCACGTAGGCGGCCACCCGGTCCACCGCGTCGCGGACGGCCGCCGTCGCCGCCTCCGGCCGCCATCCCGTCGATCTCGGCGTAGACCGCGTTCCGCATCATGATCGGCGGCTCGGCCGGGTTCAGGATGATGATCGCCTTGCCCTCCCCGGCGCCGCCCAGCGTCTCCAGCGAGCGGGCGGTGGCCGACCGTGAACTCGTCGATGTTCGAGCGGGTGCCCGGCCCGGCCGACCGCGACGCCACCGTGGAGACGATCTCCGCGTAGCGTACCGGGCCGAGGGCGGACAGCGCCGCCACGACCGGCACCGTCGCCTGCGCGCCGCAGGTGACCAGGTTCGCGTCCGGCGCGTCCGAGGTGCTCGTCCAGGTTCACGTCGGGGACCACGGCAGGCCCGAGCGCGGCCGGGGTCAGGTCGATGCAGCGGATGCCGCGCGCCGCCAGCAGCGGCGCGTGCTGCACGTGCGCGTGCGCCGAGGTGGCGTCGAACGCCACCGCCACCTCCGGGTGCTCGGCCAGGAAGCGGCCCGGCGCCGCGGTCGGTGGCGGCGATCCCGAGCGCGCGCGCCCGGGCCAGGCCCTCGGACGCCGGATCGGCGCCGGCCACCCCGGCCAGCTCGAGCGCCGGGTTCCTGATCACCTTGTACATCAGGTCCGTGCCGATGTTGCCCGATCCCAGGATCGCGACGTGGAGTGTCATCTCAGCGTCACCCATCGATCAGAATATGGCTATCGGGTTGACCGGCGACCCGGTGCCTTTCTCGATCCGCAGCGGCGCGATGACGCAGAAGAACTCCCACCGGCGCTCCTCCTCGCACGCCACGGCCAGGTCCTCGAAGCTGAGGCTGTCCGCGTAGTACAGGCCCATCGCGCAGATCCCGATGGCGTGGATCGGGTAGGCCACCCCCTCGCACTGGCTCGGGACCGTCTCGCCGTCGCCGTCCCAGCCGATCGCGGCGACGCCGCGCTCGTGGAGCAGCGGCATGACGGAGGTGTGCAGGCCCGCCTTGGCGATCGCCGCCTCCCACGGCCCCCTCGTCCAGCCGCTTGCGGGCGTGCCCGGTGCGCAGGAACAGGATGTCGCCCTCCGCCAGCCGGGTGCCCTGCGCCTGCTCGGCCGCCTCGATCTCGTCGGCGTAGACGAAGTCGCCCGGCTCCACCCAGGCCGTCCCGCGCAGGCGCGGGATGTCGATCAGCACGCCGCGGCCGACCAGGCCGTCCCGGGCGACGTCCATGGTCTGCCTGCTGGCGCCCAGCGAGGTCACCGCCTCGTCGACCGGCACGCCGTTGTACAGCAGGCCCTTATAGGCCATGTGGCACAGCGCGTCGAGGTGCGAGTGCGCGTCGCCGTGGAACTCGATCCCGATGAAGTCGCCGGTGAAGCGGAGATCCCCGGCGTCGCCGATGTGGATGTCCTGCATGATCGTCATGTGGTGCAGGACCGGCTTGGGGTTGTCCGGCCCGGCCTGGGTGTCGAGGGCCACGAGCAGGAGACCCGGCGCCCGGACCGGACCAGCCGCGCCGCGGCGGCCACCCGCTCCGGCGTGATCAGGTTCAGCGCCCCCTTCTCGTCGTCGGGCCCCCAGCGGCCCCAGTTCTTGCACGCCTCGTAGGTGCGGGCGAACTCCCCGGCAGACACTGCCGGGGATGCGGGTCTGGCCCCGGTCATCCGTTTTGCAGCCTTTCTCTGTTGTCGCCTTGGCGGGTCGAAGCCGCCGACGGGGCCGTCCCGGGCGCGAGGGCGATCCGCGCCCGGGGACCGCCCAGGGGTCTAGTGGCCGCCTCCCGACTGCTCGAACACCAGCTGCGCCTTGCGCATCCAGTCCTCCTGGCCGGTGACCCGCAGGTAGATCAGGGCCACGATGGTGATCACCAGCACCGCGATGAACACCAGCAGGCCCCAGAAGACGGGCCCGGTGCTGGTGAACGGCGAGAAGTAGCGACTTCCAGACCACGACGACGCCGGCCGCCGACGCGACCACCGGGATGATCACGTGCAGCAGCACGTTGAACTGGCTCCTGGCCCTCGGTCAGGTAGTACTTCGACCACGCCGATGTTGGCCAGGATGTACATCAGCACCAGCCCGATCGTGATGGCGTTCGCCCAGGTGAAGAACACGTCCTCGACGCCCCAGATGAGGACGCACGCGAACGCCACGACATTCACGGCGACCTCGAGGTGGATCGCGTTGACCGGCGTCTTCCTGCGCCGGGTTCACCTTCCCCAGGGCGGAGGGCAGCACGCCGGACCGGCCCATCGCGTACCAGGTCCTGGTCCCGCCGTTGAAGCACGCGATCGACACGGCGATCGCCGAGTTCAGCAGGGCGAAGAGCAGGAACACCCAGGCGCCGCCCCACACCCGCTGCGCGAGCGTCGCCACCGGGAACGCCGACGCCGTGGGGATGCCCGCGACCTTGTCCACCCCGATGCCGACCAGGTAGCCCCAGGTGACGAACACGAAGTAGATCATCAGGATGATGACCGAGCCCACCAGGCCGATGGGCACGTTGCGCTTGGGGTTCTTGCTCTCCTCGGCCAGCGGGCCGGTGGATTCCCAGCCGCTGAACGCGAAGATCGAGAACACCACGCCGAGGAACAGGTTGGTCGCCAGGCCGAAGTTGCCCGGGTTCAGCGGCGCGAAGCTGAACCCGCCGGGGCCCGGGTCCGCGAGCCCGGTGAACGCCAGCGCCACCATGATCACGATCTCGATGGTCCCGGTGATGATCAGCGCCTTCTCCGAGAGCACGATCCCCTGGTAGGCGAAGTAGATCACCAGGGCCAGGTAGGCCGAGCACCCAGATCCACCACCAGATGGTGACGCTGTACTCGGCCTTGATCGACGGCTCGAGCACCGTCTTCGCCAGGAACGACAGGGTCGAGCGCGCCGACCGGCGGCAGCCAGATCGGAGAACAGCACCCCGGCGAAGAAGCCCCGCCCGCGGATGGAGGGCCCGCGCGATCCACGTGTACCAGCCGCCCGCCGACGGGAACACCTTCGCCAGCTGCGCGGCGTTCAGCGCCTGCAGGGCCAGCAGCGCCCCGCCGAACAGGTAGGCCCACGGCGTCACCACCCCCGCGAAGCTCACGATGAACACGAACGACGCGAGAATCGCGAACGACGGCGCGATCGTCGCGATCCCCTGCATCAGCATCCCGGGGAGCCCGACCGCGTTCTCCCGCAACTCGGTCTTGACGGTCCCCTCGCTTGGAACCAGGTCGACTGTTGCCACAGCCCCTCTCCCTTCCCTCTCCCTATGTCTGCCGGGCTCTGTATTTACCGGCTCTGTGTCTGCGGTCTGTACTACCGGGGTCTGTATCTGCCGGGCTCATGTCTGCCGGGCTATCGTTCCGAGGTCGGCGAGTGTCATCCCGACCTTCGCCGTCTGGCCGCCGTCGACTGGCGAACACCGCGCCGGTGACGTAGGAGGCGTCGTCGGAGGCGAGGAAGGCCGCCGCCGCCGCCGGCTCCGGCGGGCTGCGCCAAGCTAAGCCGATCGGCATCGCCTCGCCGAAGCGCCGCACTCGTCCTCGGTCATCACGCTCCCGAGCATCGGCGTGGCCGTCGGGCCCGGCGCGATCGCGTTCACCCGGATGCCCTGCGCCGCGTGATCGACCGCCATCGCCTTGGTCAGCATGGCGACGCCGCCCTTCGGACGCGACGTAGGCCACGTTGCCCGGGGACGCGTCGTGCGCGCCGGTGGAGGAGGAGACGGTGATGATCGCGCCGCCGCCGCGCTGCGCCATCGCCGGGATGACCGCCCGGGCGGCCAGGAACGTGCCGGTCAGGTTGATGCCGATGACCCGGTTCCACGCGTCGGGTCGGTTTCGGTGGCCGAGCCGAACGACAGCACCCCGGCCGCGGTCATCAGGATGTCGATGCCGCCGAACTCGGCGACCGCCCGCGCGGCCATCGCCTCCCACCTGCGCCGGGGTCGGACACGTCGACCGCCATCGCGGCCGCGCGGCCGCCGCGGCGGAGATCTCCCCGGCCACCGCGTCGGCGTGTGCCCGCGTCGATGTCGGCCACCAGGACGCGACGCGCCCTCGCTGGCGAACCGGATCGCCGCCGCGCGGCCGATGCCGGAGCCGCCCCCGGTGACCACCGCCACCTTCTGCCGAGCCTGCCCGGCACGCCCGTCATCCGCCCGCCCCTCAGCCGTCGCCGCCGTCGGTCCCGGTGCCCTGCTCCAGGGCGAGGTCCTCGATGCCGAGCGTGGCCCCGAGCGTGAGCCCGCCGTCGATGATCACGTCCTCGCCGGTCATGTACCCGGCGTCGTCCGAGGCCAGGAACAGCACCACCTTGGCGATGTCGTCGGCGGTGCCGTACCGGTAAGCCGGGATCCGCTTGAGGTAGTCGGGCCCGGCGACCGGGTCGTGGACCAGCGCGGCGGACAGCCGGGTGTCGATGATCCCGGGATCGACCGCGTTGATCCGGATGCGGTGCCGCGCGAGGTCCATGGCGGCGTTGCGGACGAACATCACCAGGCCGCCCTTGGTCGCGCTGTAGGGCACGTTCGACTCCTCGGCGAAGAACGCGTTGGTGGACGCGAACACCACGATCGCGCCGCCGCCGTGGCTGGCCATGACCCGCCCGGCCGCCTTGACGGTGAGGAACACGCCGGTGAGGTTCACGTCGACGATGCGCCGCCACACGCTCTCCGGGAACTCGAGCAGCGGCGTCAGCTCGACCACGGCCGCCGTGTGGACGAGGACGTCGATCGCGCCGAACCGCTCGACGGTGCGCGCGACCGCCGCGTCCACGTCGGCCGCCTGGGACACGTCGCCGCTGGCCGTCTCCACCGGGTAGCCGCGGGCCCGGAGCCCGGCCGCCGCCGTCTCGAGCGTGCCCTCCTCGATGTCGAACAGCGCCAGGCTCGCGCCCTCGGCGCCGAACCGCTCGGCGCAGGCCAGGCCCATGCCCTGGGCGCCGCCGACGACCAGCACGGTCTTCCCGTCGAACCTGCTCATCGCGCCTCTTCCTGCCCGGCCGCCGAGACGAGGATCTTCACCTGGTCGCCGCCGGGGTCGGCGAGCTGCTCGATGCCCAGGGCACGACGTCGCGCATCCCGATCCGGCTGGTGACCACGCGCTCCACCGGGAGCGTCCCGGCCGCGATCTGGGCCAGGATCCGCGGGTGTCCCAGATCTTGAACGACCACACCCCCGGCCACGGTCAGGTCGCGCCAGACCCAGCCCTCCGGCTGCACGGACCGGTCGCCCAGGTGGATCGCGATGACGGCCACCGTCGCCGCCCGGCGGACCGAGGCGACGCAGGCATCCAGGCCAACCTGGCTGCCCGAGCATTCGATGGCGCAGTCGGCGCCCAGCCCGCCGGTCAGCTCGGTCACCTCCCCGGCGACGTCGGCCGACGCCGGATCGAAGACCGTCGCGCCGTTGCGCTCGGCCATCAGCCGCCGGGCGGCCTGCGGCTCGGACAGGAAGATCGCGCCGCCCCGGCCGCGGCGGCGACCAGCACCGCCAGCTGGCCGATCGGCCCGCCGCCGGTGATCAGGACGCTGTCGCCCGGCCGCAGGCCCGACCGCTCGACCCCGTGCACCACCGTCGCCAGCGGCTCCAGCACCGCGCCCTGCTCGAACGACACCCCGTCCGGCAGCGGGACCACCTGCGACGCGGGGACGATGGCCTGGCTAAGCCAGGCCGCCCCAGGGCCAGGTCACCCCGGTCAGCTTCAGGTTCGAGCACAGCCCCTGCTCGGCCGCGGAGGCAGTAGAAACAGCTGCCGCAGAAGACGTGCGGGAGCACCGCGACGCGGTCGCCGGGCCGGATGGCGGTGACCCCGGGGCCGGTCTCGGCGACCACCGCGGAGAACTCGTGGCCGATCACCTGCGGCAGGTTCTCGGCCGGGGTGTAGAGCGGCCCGTGCGCGTACTCGTGGAGATCGGTCCCGCAGATCCCGCACCACTGCGGCTCGGACCCGGACCTGGCCGGGCCCCACGGCGTCCGGCTCCGGCACCTGATCGACCCGCAGATCGGAGTTCCCGTGGAGCCTCACCGCTAGCATCCCGGCTGCCTCCGCCTTGACGCCTTCCGGGAATGCCCGACCGGACACGCAGTCCGCTCAGGCAAACTGTATGCAGTCCGGTGACGGGTAGGCAAGATCCTGTTCTGTTTCCTGCCGCCTCTACAATGGATGTTCCCCGCCGTCCGCGAGCGCAGCGCGCGACGGATTGCATACAGATCGCACCTGCGGACGCGGGGGCGAGACCGCCCGCAGCAGCGCCCGGGCGCTCACTCGCCGACGTAGGCGATGGCCTCGATCTCGATCATCATCCCCGGGACCTGGTGCAGGTCGCTGCCGACCGTGGTCCGGGCCGGGTAAGGCGGCGTGAACCGCTGCTTGGTACGCCGTCGTTGTAGCGCGGGAAGAGGTTGGTGTCGATCAGGTGCACGTTCACCTTGATCACATCGGAGAGCGACGCGCCCTCGGCCCGCAGGACCGCCTCGATGTTGTCGATGGTCTGGTTGGTCTGCTCCTCGATGGTCTCGCCCACCACCTTGCCGTCGGGCCCGATCGGCCCGGTGCCGGTGACGTAGATGAAGCCCCCGGCGCGCCATCCGTGCGAGTACGCGCCGAGCGGCGGCGCCCCGTCCTGGGCCTGGATCACGTGCTTCGCCATGCGGCGATTCCCTTCTCAGACTCCGGACGGCGGTCCGCCCGCTGACCCGTTCCTCGATGAACCCTGTGACGTCCTCGACCAGGCCGAGCATCTGCTCGAAGTCCTCATCCGGCGTGGTGAGCGGCGGCTTGAACTTCAGCACGTTGCCGCCGATCCCGCCGAACTGGCAGAGCAGCCCGCGCCGGGCGGCGTACTGCCAGGCGTCCGCGCAGGCCGCCGTGGTAAGCTCCCTGGTGCCCGCGTCCAGCACGTAGTCGATGCCGACGAACAGCCCCGGGCCGCGGACGTCGCCGATGACGGCGGAGCGCCTCGGCCAGCGCCCGGAAGCGCTCCGTCGGCCCGGGCGCCCAGCTCGCGGGCGCGCTCGGCCGAGGCGTTCCTCGGCCACGATGTCCAGCACCGCCAGGCCCGCGGCCGCGGCCAGCGGCTGGTTCATGAACGTGAGGATGTTCCACGGCTCGGACTCGATGGCCTCGTCGATCAGGTCGGCGCGCGCCGCCACTACCCCGATCGGCACGCCGCCGCCCAGCGCCTGTTGACCACCAGGATGTCCGGGCGGACGCCGAACAGGTCGCACGCCCAGGTGGCGCCGCACCGCGCCAGGCCGGTCTGGATCTCGTCCACGATCAGCAGCACGTTCCGCTCGTGAGCAGGCCCGCTGGACCGCCTGGTAATAGCCCGGGCGGGAACAGCACGTGCCCGCCCGGCCCCTGGACGATCTCCATGACGAACGCGGCGACCTGCCCGTAGCCGCCGTCCAGGGCGCTTTCCAGCGCCCGGACGGACGCCTCCCAGGCCCCGTCGCCGAGGCGGGTTGCGGTAGGTGTCGGCGTTCGGCACCTGGCGGAACGTCGGCCACCGGACGGCGCCCGGCAGCCACGAGCGGTCACCCGCGATCCCGGCCAGGCCCATGGTCGCCAGCGACATGCCGTGGTACGCGCCGTGCAGCGACAGCACCTCGGTGCGCCCGGTCACCCGCATGGCCAGCTTGACCGCGGCCTCGATCGCCTCGCCGCCACCGGCCAGGACCGCGATCTTGGTCAGCCCCTCCGGCGTCAGCCCGGCCAGCCGCGTGCAGTACGCGATCAGCGTGTCGCTCTGGTGCAGGATGTTCGTGGTCGGCAGCGTCGCCATCTGCCGCGCGACGGCCTCCGCCACCCGCGGGTTGGCGTGGCCGACCATCGGCTCAGCCCGGCCGAGCCCGACATCGTGTCCAGGTACATCCGGCCGTCGGCGTCCCACACGCGGGCGTTCTCGCCGCGCACGAGCGTGAGGCACGGGTCCCGGCGCAGGGAATGCAGCACGAACCGGCTGTCCGCGTCCACTCACGCCTCCGATCCGGTCAGGTGCGCAGCCCGCGCGCGGCCACCTTCCAGATGGTCTCGACCCGGCCGCCCCGGACCCCGACGATCTCGTTGGTGAGGTTGCAGCAGGTGCAGGCGTGGAAACGGGTAGAAGCGCAGCTTCTCCCCGAGGGCGACGGTGGCGCCGTCCGCCGGGTGGCCCATGCCGTGCTCCTCGGTCAGCCGCTCGATCACCACCCGGCCATCGGTTGAGTACGTCATGGCGGGCGGCGCCCCCTGGGCGTTCCCGGTGCCGACCACGCCCCGGTCCCCGGAGAACGTCTTCGAGCCGCCGTCGATGGTCAGGCCGTTCTCGCCCCAGCGGCTGACGACCCGGCACAGCGCGGTCAGCGCCAGCTGGTCCTCGGCCGCGCTGCCCTCGTTCACGTGCATGACGTCGTAGAAGACGTAGGTGCCCGCGCGGGACTCGGTGATCCCGGGCACCTCGGCCACGAACTTGCCGGTGAACGAGCCACCGGCGTTGACCTCGCGGACCTCGACGCCCCGGGCGCGGAGCGCCTCGGCGACCCCGACGATCAGCTCGCCCTCGGCGTGCCCCTCCTCCTGGCAGCTGCGCTTGCCCTCGAAGAAGTAGGAGCGGTGGGTGGTCAGCCCGTCGAACTCCACCCCGGGCAGGCCCGCAATGGTGCGCGCGAGCGCCTCGATCCGGTCGAGCTGCGGCGGCCGGGACCCCGCCCCGGTACATGCCGCTCTCGACGTCGATCTGCAGGTTGAGCGTGACCCTGGCGGCCGCCCCGGCCGCCGCCGCCTGGCGCGCGCCCTCGTCGCTGTCGCAGTTCGCCGTCATCCGCACGCCGGAGGCGGCCAGCTGCGCCACCCGGGCCCACTTGTCCTCGCCGAAGATCGGGTACGCGAGGGCGATGTCGTCGATGCGTAAGCCGCCGCGAACGGCTCCGCCTCGCTGACCTTCGCGCAGCAGATCCCGCGCGCGCCCGCCGCCAGCTGCAGCAGCGCGATCTCCGGGACCTTGTGGGTCTTGATGTGGACGCGGAACCTGACGCCGCAGGCGTCCATCCACGACTGCCAGTCCGCGATGTTCCGTTCCATCTGGTCCAGGTCGGCCAGGATCAGGGGTGTATCCAGATCTTCGATACGGTCACCCACGCTGACGCGGATCGACCCAGCCTCCTGCACGCGCACATCAGCCATCCCCGGCCTCCCCAGGTGCGTCACGAGGGCCGCAGCACGAGCGCCGCCGCACGGGCATCCCGCCCGGAAACGGCAACCGCGCTCAGCCGGAACTGTATGTAGATCCTGGCGGCCGGTCAATGCTGGCCGGATTCGCCGTCCCCGGCCGGGCGGGCCAGCCGGCGGGCTGCGGCGCCAGGCGGGGAGCTGGTAGACGGTGCCCGGCCGCGGATGGGTGCCGCCCTGCTCCAGGCGGCGGCGGTAGCTGTGGATCGGCGTCGCCGCCGGGTCCACCCGGACCTCGACCACGGCTAAGCCCGTCGGCGGCGAGCGCCTCGTCGAGCGCCTCGCCGAGGCCGGACGGCTGGTCCACGCCGAAGCCCGCGCACCCGAGGCTGCGGGCGGCCCTCGGCGAAGTCCGGCCGGGCGGAGGCGCTTTCCAGGTCCACCGACTGCCGCAGCCCGTCGAAGAACATCCGCTGCCACATCGCCAGCCACCCGAGCGTGCCGTTGTTCAGCACGATGTGGGTGGTGCGCGTGCCCAGCAGCGCATGGGTGGCCAGCTCGCCGAGGCCGTAGGAGAACCCGCCGTCGCCGCTGACCGTCACGACGCGGCCGCCGGGCCGGGCCGCCGCCGCCCCGATCGCCGCGGGCACCGCGTAGCCGAGCCCGCCCTGCCCGCGCGCGAACAGGAAGTCCCGGGCGGCGCGGCGGGCGGGCACGTGCGCCGCGATCCAGCCCGCGGAAAAGCTCGCGTCGCTCACCACGACGTCCCCCGGGTTCAGCCGGGCGGCGAGCTCGGCCATGACGCGCTGCGGCGCGATCGGGACGGCCTCGCGACGCCTCGTCGGCGGCGCGCACCGCCGCCGCCTCGCCGGTGACCGGCGCACTCCGCCAGCCACGACGGCCGCCGCAGCTCCAGGACCTCGTCGAGCAGCGCCGCCAGCGTCGCCCGCGCGTCGCCGCTGAGCGCGACGCTGGGCCGGAACGTGCGGCCCAGCTCGGCCGGGTCGATGTCGAGCTGGATCGTCGCCTGGTGGGGCAGCGGCAGCAGCCAGTTGTGGCTGGTGTTCTGGCCGACCTTGCACCCGCACCACAGCAGCGTGTCCGCCCGGCGGGCGAGCTCCAGCGACGCGGTCGTGCCCAGCGGGTTCAGCACCCCGGCCGCGTGCGGTGAGGTCTCGTCGATCGCGCCCTTGCCGGTGAAGCTGGTGACCACCACCGCGTCGATCCGCTCGGCCAGCGCGGCCAGCCCGGCGGCGGCGCGCGATGTGCACGCCGCCGCATAGCGATGATCAGCGGCCGCGCTCCCGCGCTCAGCAGCGTGGCCGCCTGGCTGACGCTGGCCGGGATCGGCGACGGTGCGGAACGCCGGGCGCGCGCACGGTCCGGTCGTCCACGTCGAGGTCGCCGTCCCCGGCCCACTCGGCATCCAGCACGTTGTGCGGGATGACCAGCGCCACCGGGCCGGGGCGGCCGCTGGTCGCGATGCGGAACGCGGCCCGCACCAGGTCGGGCAGCGTCTGCGCGTCCGGGACGGCCAGCGTCGCCTTCGTGATCGCCGACAGGAAGCCGATCTGGTCGAAGCCCTGCGACGCCACGCCCTTGTGCCGCAGCGGCGCCCAGTCCGCTGAGCAGCTCCCCGACCAGGGCGATGACCGGTATCGACGCGTTGTAGCTCTCCACCAGGCCGTCGGTGAGCTTCGTCGTCCCCGGGCCCACCGTGACGTCGCAGACGCCCGGCCAAGCCCGGTGAGCCTGGCGCGTACGCGTCCGCGGCGTACGCTCCGAGCGCTCGTCGCGGACCAGGACGTGCTGGACCGCGGTCGGTAGCGAGATGCCGTCGTAGAGCGCGGCCGTCTGCCCGCCCGGCTGGCCGAACACGTGCGTGACCCCGGACGCCTCCCAGCAGGCTCAGCCAGCAGGTCCCCGACGTGGGCCATCAGCGCTCCCCGGGCTGGCCAGCAGCTCGGCGGCCCACCGGCGGTGACGTGCCACCTTGCTGAGCATACCTCGCGGCGCGCCGCTCGTCGGGCTCGGAAGCGCCGCGCGATCCCGGCCCGGGTGGCCGCCTCGTGCAGGGACCCGTAGACACCCGCTCCCACCCCGGCCAGCAGCGCCGCTCCCAGCGTGCCGGGCTCGGCCTGCTGGCTGACCTCGACCGGCATCCCCAGCAGGTCGGCCTTGAGCTGCATCCACCAGGGCGACCGCGCGCCGCCGCCGGTCACGGTGCCGGTCTCGATCTGGCTGCCAGCCAAGCCCGGAGCGCCTCGATCGCGAGCACCAGGTCGATCGCGATGCCCTCCAGCGCGGCCCGCACCAGGTCGGCGCCGGTGGTCGCCAGGGGTCAGGCCGAGCACCGCGCTAAGCCGAGCCGGGGAGTCCGGCCACGGCCCGGGCGCCCCGGACAGATGCGGGATCATCAGGCGCCGGGGACGGGTCCGGCCCGGACGCCGCCAGCGCGGCCTCGAGCCGGTTCAGCCGGATGCCGCTGACGCCGAGCGCCCAGTCCAGGACGCTCGTGCCGTTCGGGCTCCTGGCCCACAGCCCCCACCCCGGCGTGCTCGGCTGCCGGGTCAGCGCGAAGCCGGGCCGCGGCCACCTCGCGCGGCCGCGGCCGGGACAGCGGCGCCACCACCGACTCCCAGGTGCCCGGCCGCCACCAGGGCGCCGCCCTCCTCGGTCACCCCGGCGCCGACGGCGGCGCACGAGCCGTCCCAGCTCCCGGCGACGAGCGTGCACCGGCGCGGCAGGCCGAGCTCGGCGGCGATCCGCGGCCTGACCCGGCCGAGCGGCGTGGCCCAGGGGACGACGTCCGGCAGCAGGCGGGGGTCGATGCCGAAGCGCCTCGATGCGCTCGGCCGACCACGCGCCCGCCGCCAGGTCGAAGATCAGGAAGCCGGACGCGAGCGCCGGGTCGACCGTGGGGCGGCCGGTCAGGCGCAGCGACACCAGCTCGTGCCAGCCGAGGAACCACCGCGCCCGCGACATCGTCCGCGGCGCCTGCTCCGCCCACCACAGGATGCGGTTGGTCGGGTCCATGTGATCGGGGACGTGGCCGCAGTCCCGGATCCACCGCTCGCTGGAGCGCTTGAGCGTGACCGCGGCCTCCGTCTCCGGGCGCCGGGCGTCCGCCGTCCGCAGGCACGGGCCGAGCGCCGATCCGTCCGCCCGCGCCGGGAAGCCCTCCCGCCCCGACGCCGAGACCGCCAGCGCGGCGGGCGGGTCACGCCGGACGCGCTCGCCGGCGGTGACCTGCTGGACGACGGCGACCACGGCCTTCCAGACGGCGTCGCCGTCCACCTCGGCCAGGCCCGGGCCCGGATGGAGGGACGGCACGGCCTCGGTGGCCTGGGCGAGCAGGGCGCCGTCCGCGTCGTACGCGGCCGCCTTCACGGCGCTTGACCCGATGTCGATACCGACCAGACTCATCCGGCGCATTGTCACTTGCGGCACGGGCGCCCGGCAAGAGGGACGGTAACCTGGCCAGGGTCCACGTCGTCCCCTCGCCGACCACCGGGAGCCCCGCATGAGCCAACCGAAAGACGCAGATATCGGCGTGACCGGCCTGGCGGTGATGGGGCGCAACCTGGCCCGCAACCTCGCCCGGCACGGGCACGTCGTCGCGCTGCACAACCGCTCGCCGGCGCGCACCCGCAGCCTGGTCGCCGAGCACGGCGACGAGGGCACGTTCGTCCCGAGCGAGTCGATGGCGGACTTCGTCGCCAGCCTCCGGCGGCCGCGCGCGATCGTGGTGATGGTCAAGGCGGGCGCCCCCACCGACGCGGTGATCGACGAGCTGGTGCCGCTGCTCGAGGCGGGCGACATCGTCATCGACTGCGGCAACGCGCACTTCGCCGACACCCGGCGCCGGGAGGCCGCGCTGCGCGACCGCGGCCTGCACTTCGTCGGCTGCGGCGTCTCCGGCGGCGAGGAAGGGGCGCTGAACGGCCCGAGCATCATGCCGGGCGGGTCGGCGGAGTCCTACGCGAGGCTGGGGCCGATGCTCGAGCCGATCGCCGCGCAGGTCGACGGCACGCCGTGCTGCACGCACGTCGGGCCGGACGGCGCCGGCCACTTCGTCAAGATGGTGCACAACGGCATCGAGTACGCCGACATGCAGCTCATCGCCGAGGCCTACGACCTGCTGCGCGCCGGGCTCGGCGCGTCGCCCGCACGAGCTGGCCGAGATCTTCCGCACCTGGAACGACGGGCGACCTCGACTCGTTCCTCATCGAGATCACCGCCGAGGTGCTGGCGCACACCGACGCGGCCACCGGCAAGCCGTTCGTCGACGTCGTGCTCGACCAGGCCGAGCAGAAGGGCACCGGCCGCTGGACCGTGCAGAGCGCGCTCGACCTCGGCGTCCCGATCACCGGCATCGCCGAGGCCACGTTCGCGCGCTCGCTGTCCGGCGCACGCGGACCAGCGCGAGGCGGCCCGCAAGGCGTTGCGGCAGCCGAGGTGGCGCCGTTGGCGCTCAGCCGACCGCGAGCACGTTCATCGAGGACGTGCGCCGCGCGCTGTACGCGTCGAAGGTGGTCGCCTACGCGCAGGGCTTCGACCACATCGCCGCGGGCAGCGCGGAGTACGGCTGGGACATCGACCGCGGCGCGATGGCGACGATCTGGCGCGGCGGCTGCATCATCCGGGCCCGCTTCCTCGACCGCATCCGCGAGGCCTACGACGGCGATCGCGCGCTGCCCAGCCTGCTGGTCGCCCCGTACTTCGCCGGCCGCGGTCGCGCGACGGCCTCGACAGCTGGCGGCGGGTCGTGGCCGCAGGCCGCGCGCGGCTGAGCATCCCGGCGCCAGCGCTTCTCGGCGTCGCTGGCGTACTACGACGGGCTGCGCGCGGGATCGGCTGCCCGCCGCGCTGATCCAGGGCCTGCGCGACAACTTCGGCGCGCCACACCTACCAGCGCGTCGACGCCGACGGCGCGTTCCACACCGAGTGGCTAGCGACCTGAAGGAACACCCCGCCTGAGCGGCTGCGCCCGGCGGCTCAGGCCGCGTCGTGGAAGACCAGGCCCAGGGTGTACCGGCGGCCGGAGCGGATCGTGGACACCCCGTGCCGCACGGGCGCCGCCGACCAGCCGCGCGCCGACGCGACCGGCCGGTCGCGGGTGGTGAAGACCAGCCCGTGCCCCTGCGGGATCAGCGTCGCGGTGCCCCGCGACTGCGCCCGGGCCGCTGCTCGACCAGAGCAGGAACTCGCCGCCGGTGTGGTCGGCGCCCGGGTCGCTGAGGTTGACCACGACCTGCAGCGGGAACACCTTGTCCCCGTACAGGTCGCGGTGCAGCGCGTTCCAGCCGCCCGTCTCGTAGCGCAGCAGGATCGGCGGTCGGCCTCGTCTGCCCGGCGGCGTGGCAGGCTGTCCAGCCACTCGTCGAGCGTGTCCGGCCACTCCGGCGCGGCGGCCGGAGCCGCGCGTACCAGTCGCGGGCGACCGGCAGCAGCCGCCCGTAGCAGGCCGTGCCGCAGCGCGTCGACCGGCTCGGGGAACGGCGCCGGCGAAGTAGCGGTACTGGCCTCCCCGAACCGGTGCCGCGCCATGTCGATCGTGGCGCGGAAGTGCCCGGGCTGGTCGTAGAGCCCGGCGATCCGCGCGCACTCGGCCGGCGTCAGCAGCCGGGGCAGCAGCGCGCAGCCATGCGCGTCGAGCTCGCGCGCCACCCCGTCCCAGTCCGCGGCAGCTATCCGTTCATGGCATACGGCCGGTTGCCGTCGCCAGCTGGCTCATCGCGCCGCCTCCAGCGTCAGCAGCGACCGCTTGGCGTCCGGGCCGCATGCGGTAGCCGCCGGGCGAGCCGTCGGAGCGCACCACCCGGTGGCAGGGCACCACGATCGGCACCGGGTTGGTGGCGCACGCGGTGCCGGTCCGCGCGGACCGCACGCGGGTGGCCGGTGGCCGCGGCCACCTGCGGCGTAGCTCTCGTCGCCCCGTAGGGGATCTGCAGCAGGTGCGTGCAGCACGCCGTAGCGGAAGCCGCTCGACAGCCGCGAGGTCCACCGGCACGTCGAACGCCCGGCGGCGGCGCGCGAGAAGTACTCAGTCGAGCTGGCGGGCCACCTCGTCCAGCTAAGCCCGGCGCGTTCAGGATCCGCGGGCTGACCAGCTCGGCGAGCTGCGCCAGCGCGGCGTCGTGGCCCTGGTTCGGGTAGGCCACCCGGACCAGGCCCTGCTCGGTCGCGGCCAGCAGCAGCGTCGCCGAGCGGCGTGTCCACCGTGCGGTAGGCGACGTCGAGGATGCCGCTCGGCGGCGCGCCGCGGCGGCCAGCCGCGCGTGCAGCCGTCGCGCGTCGCCTGCTCGTCCGGCGCCGGAAGCGACCCGAACAGGTCCGTCCGGCGCTCGCCGTCGCTCCGTGCTGGCCGTCGCCTCCGGCTCCCTCGTGGCCATCATCGGCCCTCTCCTTCCCTCGTGCGCGCCAGGTAGGTGGCGCGCAGCGTCTGATCCGTCGGCGGCGGCCCGAAGCGGGGCCGCGCGTCGGTGCTGCCGCCGGTGATGGCGGCGATCTGCGCGTACGGCAGCCCGGCCAGGTAGTGGTAGGCCACGGCTGGCGCTGCTTGGTAAGCGGCAGCGGCCAGCGCCGCGCCACAGGTCGCCGTCCCAGTCCTCCGGTCGGCCGGTGCTGGCAAGCCGCTCGGGCCAGCGACCCGGCCGCGACCGGCCGCCGCGCCGCCGCGCGGGTGGCGTCGATGGCCTTCGCGGTGCGCGATCGTGACCAGCCGCCTCCCCACGTTGGCGCCCTCGTCCAGCTGCGGGTATGCCTTCAGCGCGGCCAGGAACAGTCTCCGACCAGGCGTCCTCCGCCTCGTCCGGTCCCACCACCGCCCGGCACACCCGCAGCACCATCGGCCCGGAGTCGGCCACGATCTGCTCGAAAGGTCGCAAGCTCACATCCTGTCAACGTCGGCGGCGGCCAGAACGTGAGATGCCGCGTCAAGAACGGCCAGTAGGCGTAGCGCCTCCAGCTCAGCAGCGCCCGCGCTTGCGCGCCAGGCCGCCCGCCGTGCCCAGGTCAGTTCCCGTCCGCGCCGACCACCCGGTGGCACGGCACCACGATGCACAGCCGGTTGCGGGCGTTCGCCACCCACCTTCTGCGCCAGCGCCGGAGTCGCCCAGCTCGCGGGCCAGCTGGCCGTAGCTGCGGGTCTGCCCGTACGGATCGCCGCCGCGCGGGCCCACACCTGCCGGTCGAACGCGTCGCCATGCGGTGTCGAGGTCAGCTCGAACGCGGTGCGCTGGCCGACGAAGTACTCGCCGAGCTGGCGCACGGGCTCGGCGAGACTCGGTAAACGCCAGGCGGCGGCCGCAGCCGCTCGCGAGCCGCGGCCGGTTGCGCTGGCCGGTGAAGTACACCCAGGCCAGGGCACCGTCGTTCCCGACCAGCGCTCAGCTCGCCCAGCGGCGAGTCCACCATCGTGTGGTCATGTCCATCAGTCTCGCGGTCATACCAGGTAGACGACCCCAGGCGGGCGGAACGTGAGTACGGAGGTTGAAAGGCGAGGCGTTGCGGTACACGTGCATGGAGGCGATATGGGCGAGACGCTACGGGTCCCGGCCGGTGAGGGCGGGCCAGTGCTGGTCGGCGAGGGCCAGTGTTTCCGCGTCGTCGACGTGGCCGGGGGCCAGGTGGGCGACCTGTTCGCCTCTCACCGCGGCCGATCCCGGAGAGTTCGCGAGCGCGTCGGACACCCGGGTGGCGATCGGGAAGCTGTTCCCCAGGAGGGTGACCCGGTGCTCACCAACCGCCGCCGCCCGATCCTGTCCGTGCTGGAGGACACCTCGCCGGGCTGGCATGACATGCTGTACGCCGCCTGCGACCCGGCCCGTTACGCATCACTGGGCGCGCTGGCGGCGCACCGGTCGTGCGCCGGGAACCTGGCCGAGGCGCTGGCGGCCCGGGGACTGGAGGGCTAGCCCGGTCCGCAGCCGATCAACGTCTTCATGGATGTCCCGGGCCCGGCCCGACGGCACGCTCGTCTCCCGCCCGGCCTCCTCCGGCCCCGGCGACTACCTCGCGTTCCGCGCGCGCCCAGGAGTGCATCGTCGTCCTGTCCAGCTGCCCGATGGACATCGTGCCGATCAGCTCCGGCGGCATCACCCCTCGAGCTGCAGATATACGAGGTAGCCCGTTGCGCCCTGGCTTGTAGAAGCATCCCGGCGCCGGTGCTCCAGACGAAGGCAGTCGAGGCCGGTGATGGCGCGGCCGACGATCAGCGTGTTGATCTCGCGGGTGCCCTCGTAGGAGTAGATCGCCTCGGCGTCGGCGACGAACCGGCCGACCTGGTGCTCCAGCAGGATGCCGTTGCCGCCGAGCAGCTCGCGGGCCCAGCCGACCGCTCTCCCGCATCCGCACCGTGCAGAACGCCTTGGCCAGCGCGGAGTGCTCGTCGCGCGGCCAGGTCCGTCGGCCTGCAGCTGCGGACAGCCGGGCGCACAGGCAGGCCGAGGCGGTGACGTTCGCCAGCATCCTGCACCAGCAGGTCCTGCACGAGCTGGAAGCCGCCGATCGGCCGGCCGAACTGCTGCCGCTGCCTGGCGTAGGCCAGCGCGTGCTCGTACGCGCCGCGGGCGCAGCCGACGGCCTGCCAGGCCACCCCGGCCCGGGTCAGCCGCAGCACCTCGGCGGTGTCGCCGGAACGAGTTCGCCTCCTGCAGCCGGTTCGCCTCCGGCACCCGGCACCCGTCCAGGGTGATGTAGGCGTTCTGCACCACCCGCAGCGCGATCTTGTCCTTCATCTTGGCGGTGGACAGGCCCGGCGTGCCCTTCTCGACGACGAAGCCCTTGACCTGGCCGTCGTCCGGCGTCGCGGGCCCAGATGATGATGTAGTCGGCGAAGGTGGCGTTCCCGATCCACTTCTTCTGCCCGTCGAGCACCCAGTTCGCCGCCGTCGCGGCGGGCGGTGGTGGTCAGCCCGCCCGCGACGCCGGAGCCGACCTCCGGCTCGGTCAGGCCGAACGCGCCGATCTTCTCCAGCCGGGCCATCGCGCGGCAGCCAGCGCTGTTTCTGCTCCTCCGACCCGCACAGGTAGATCGACCCCATGGCCAGGCCGCCGTGCACGCCGCATGAAGGTGGAGATGGACGGGTCGGTCCGGGCCAGCTCCATCGCGATCATGCCGTCCAGCAGCGGGCCGCCGCCGGGGCAGCCGTAGCCGGTGTAGGCCACGCCGGCGATGCCGAGCTCGGGCGAAGCCGGGATCAGGTCGTGACGGGAACTCCTCCCGGGTCCAGTACCGGTTGATGACCGGCTCGACCTCCTTGGTCATGAACTCCCGGGTGCGCTGCAGGGCGTCGCGGTCGCGCGTCGTCGAGCAGCTGCTCGAGGTGGTAGAAGTCGGCATCGGCGGCGTTGGTCATCAGAGGTCCTCCTCGGGAGAATGCGGGACGGCTAGCCCGGCTGCGGCCGTTGTGCGGCCGCGCGGTCCGCCGTCGCGCGCCGGCAGCGTCGGCCGCCAGGAACCGGCCGACCACCGGTGCGAGCTCGGCGGCCTCGGTGACCAGGCCCAGGTGGCCGCCGTGGTACACGTGCAGCTGCGAGCGGCGGATCAGCGAGTGCATCAGCCGGGCGTTGGCCAGCGGGATGAGCGGGTCGTCGTCGCCGGACAGGATCAGCGTCGGCTGGCGGATCAGCGGCAGGAACGGCAGGCTCGTCCAGCCCGCCCCGGCGGCGAGCTGGTACACATAGCCCAGCGCCGGGCCGACCCGGTTCTCGGCGTGCATCAGCGCGCCGATGCGCTCCGGCTGGCTGCGCGCGGAGCCGCCGTAGAGGTCTGGCGGCGTTGTCCCGCAGGTACCTGCGGTCAGGTACCGGCGCGGGCGTGACCATCCGGGCCAGCACGGTCGGCCTGGCTTAGCACCATCAGCGAGCCGGTCGCCGTAGCTGACCAGCACCAGCGCGTAAGCAGCGGTGCCGCTGGAACGCGGCGAAGTGCTGCGCGACCCCGCCGCCCCAGGAGATGCCGAGCACGTCTGCCTCATCGTGGCCGAGCGCCGACAGCAGGCGCGCCATCAGCCGGTAAGCACAGGCCGGTGAAGCGGTAGGGCCGGCCGGGCAGCGGCGAGCCGCCGACTCCTGGTACGTCGAAGCGGATGACCTCGAGCGGCGGGATCGAGCGCGTCGACAGAACGGCTGCAGCAGCTCAGGCTGGCGCCGACGCCGTTGACCAGCAGCAACGGCGGCTCGTCGGCCACGTTCCCGGCCGGACGTCGACTGCGCAGCGGTCAAGCCCGTCGACCACCATGCTGCGGGTCGTCAGCGGCCTCGGCTTCCGGCCGAAGCTGATCGGCATCGGTCCCTGTCCTCCCTGGGCGTCACGCGCCGCGGCGCTGGCCTGCTGGCAGGCTCGCACGAGCCGGCGCCGGTCGGCTACCGGTCGAGGACGTACAGGCCGGGCGCGGGTTCCATCGGCTCGAATCCATCGTCGCCCAGCTGGCCCGGCCGGTCCTTCTCGCCCGCCGCTGCGCTCGGCGAGCCAGGCGGAGTAGTCCGGCCACCAGCTGCCCTTCACGGTCTCGGCCGCCTGCAGCCAGTCCCGCGGGTCGGGCGGGTTGGCCGCGATCTGCGCCCAGGTGCAGCGCCACCTGGAACTCGCGCCTTCGGGTTGTCCGGCGGGTTGATCATCGACGCGATGTGCCCGCTGGTGGACAGCACGAACCGGACGTCGCCGCCGAGCAGCTGGGTGCTGCGGTAGCAGGACTGCCACGGGCACAGGTGGTCGGCGATCGCCAGCCACGCAGGTAGGAGTCCACGTCCACCCGGGACAGGTCCACCGGTGAGCCGAGCATCGTCACGCGCGCCGGGCTTGGCCAGCGCGCTGGTCAGAGGCGATGTTGATGAAGTCGCGGTGCAGCGCGGCAGGCATCCGGGTGGTGTCGGCGTTCCAGTACAGGATGTCGAACGGCGGCGGGGTCGCTTGCCCTGCAGGTAGTTGTTGACCCAGTAGTTCCAGATCAGGTCGTTGGGCCGCAGCCAGGCGAACACCTCGGCCAGCGACCGGCCGTCCAGGTAGCCGCGGGCGCGCGAGGCCGCGACGGCCAGCGCCGCCGCGCGCTCGTCGGCCAGCGCCGCCACGGTGCCCTCCTGCACCTGGTCGAGCACCGTCACCCCGAGATACAGCGAGGCGAGCTGCTCCAGGCCGCCGGTGTCGGCCAGGTGCGCGGCCACCATCGAGGACACGATGCCGCCCGAGCAGAGCGCGAAGATGCTGGCCTTCGCCGCTCCCGCAGATGGACCGGGCGGCGTTCAGCGCGTCCACGATGGCCTGGCCGTAGGCGTCGAGTGCCCCAGTCCCGGTGCCGGGCGTCCGGGTTGCGCCACGAGATCGCGAACACCTGGTGGCCCTGCGACACCAGGTACTCGATCGATGCTGCGGCCGGGCGCCAGGTCGGTGACGTAGAACTTGTTGATCATCGGCGGCACGATCACCAGCGGGAACTCGGTGCACGCGCGGCGTGGTCGGCTCGTACTGGATCAGCTCGCAGATCTCCGCCCGCCGCACCACGGCCCCGGGCGAGACGGCCAGATCGCGGCCGACCTCGAAGGCATCGGGCGCCACCATGGCCGGGACCCTCGGGGCGGCCGCCATGTCGGACGCGAACGCGCAGCCCGCGCACCGCGCTCAGCCCGCCGGTAGTGCGACCAGCGCCTTCCACGCGCCCGGGCTCAGCACCGGGTTGTTGCTGGGCGCCGCCGCGTCGACCGACGTTGTGCACGACGAACCCGACGCGCTCGCCGTCGCGCCAGCCCAGATCCGGCGTCGGCGAGCAGCGACTGCGGCCAGCGCGCCGCCCGCCAGGTAGGCCTGCAGGATCCGCCGGAGGAACGGGTTGCCCATCCACGCCGGGTCCGCGAACCGCCGGTCGCGCGGCGCGGGAGCGACGGCCGAGCGCCCGACCGCGATCTTGCCGAGCTCACCGGCCAGCGCGGCCGACCGGCGGGTCACCGTCCACGGCCGCCGGGCCAGGTTCAGGCCGAGCCGGAGCGTGGAGCCGTCGGGCCGGAACCGGCGCAGTTATCCCGAGGGCCGCGTCCGACAGCAGCAGGTCAAGCGCGGGCGCGGCGTCGGCGACGTCGGCGAAGTCCTCGGCCCGGCGGCCGTCCCCGCCCGCCCGGTCACGAGCTCCTCCAGCACGTCCGCGCGGCGGCTTCACCTCACGGCGCAAGATCTTGCCGGTCGGTCCCTTCGGGCAGCTGGTCCACCAGCCAGACGTGCCTGTGGGTACTTGTAGGCGGCCACCCTGGCTCTTGGCGAACGCCTTCAGCTCGTCGGGGGTGGCGGTGGCGCCCGGCTTGAGCGCGACCGCGGCGCCCACCTCCTCGCCCAGCGAGTCGTGCGGGATCCCGACGACGGCCACCTCGGCCACGGCCGGGTGCTCGTGCAGCGCCTCCTCGATCTCCCGCGGGTAGACGTTGTACCCGCCCCGGATGATCAGCTCCTTCTTCCGGTCGACGATGAAGAAGTAGCCGTCCTCGTCGATCCGGGCCAGGTCGCCGGTGCGGAACCAGCCATCGGGGATGGCGGCCGCGGTCGCGTCCGGCTTCCGCCAGTAGCCCTTCATGACGTTGTGGCCGCGGATCGCGATCTCGCCGACCTCCCCTGCGGCACGTCGGCGCCGGAGTCGTCGACGGCGCGCATCTCCACCCCGGCGATCGGGGTGCCGATCGAGCCCGGCTTGCGCGACCCGGTCCGGGTGGTTGAACGAGGCGACCGGCGAGGTCTCCGACAGCCCGTAGCCCTCGAGGATCGGGCAGCCGAACGCCTCCTCGAACTCGCGCAGGACCTCGACCGGGAGCGCGGCCCCGCCGGACACGCACAGCCGCAGCGACGACACGTCGGCCGTGGCGCGGTCCGGGTGGTGCAGCAGCGCCGAGTACATCGTCGGCACGCCTTCGAAGATCGTCACCTTCTCCCGGCCGATCATCTCCAGGGCGGCGCCCGCGATCGAACCGCGGCAGCAGGGTCAGGCTGGCGCCGCTGATGACCGACGCGTTCAGTGCCGCAGGTCAGGCCGAAGCACGTGGAACAGCGGCAGGCACCCCATGATCACGTCGCCCGGGCCCGCGGTAAGCAGCGTCGTCGTGGTCACCTCGGCGTTCTGGTACAGGTTCGCGTGGGTGAGCTCGGCGCCCTTCGGGACGCCGGTCGTCCCGGAGGTGTACAGGATGACGGCGTCGTCGTCGTCGTCCGCGCTCGGCCCAGTCCGTCACCGGCTGCCGGTCGCCGAGCAGCGCTCCGCGCGTCTGGCTCCGCCACCCGGCATGACCTGGGCGCCGGTGTCGGCGCGCCCTTGGCCGCCTCGTCCGCCATCGGTCCCAGGCGAAGATGACCGAGGCGCCCGAGTCGCCGAGGTAGTACGCGACCTCCCGGCTCTTCAGCAGCGGGTTCATCGGCACGACCGACGGCGCCGACGGCGCAGGCTGCCGTAGAAGAACAGCGGGTACGCCAGCACGTTCGGCAGCATCAGCGCCGCCCGGTCGCCGGGCCCGACCCCGGCCTCGCGCAGCAGGGCGGCCGCCTGGCCGCTCGCACGCTCAAGCTCGGCATAGGTCAGCGCCAGGTCACCCTGCCGCACGAGCCAGCCACTCGCCCCGCGCTGACCTGCGCATCTCGCACAATCCCGGCCAGGTTGCGTCATCGCCGCGGCTCCTCTCACCGCGGACCCAGCGGCACGCCCGTCTTTCATCCCATGCCGCACCGCGCGGCACTGTCAATAGAACAGCCGGCCTATGCGGTCATTGCCCGGACCGATGGCCGGGGATGCCCGCGGCGGCTCACCGCGGGCCGATGACGTGCTGGCGCTGGCGGCCCAGTCTCATCGATGCCGAGCTCCATGACGTCGCCCGGCTGCAGCCACACCGGCGGCGTGAACCCCATCCCGACGCCGGGCGGCGTTCCGGTGTCGATGAGGTCGCCCGGCTCGATGACGAGGAACTGGCTCAGGTAGTGCACGATGAAGTACGGGTCGAAGATCATCGTCTCGAGTCGAGCCGGTCTGCCGCCGGACGCCGTTGACGTCGAGCCACATGCCCAGGGCCAGGACGTCGCTCGATCTCGTCCGGGGTGACCAGCCACGGGCCGGCCGGGTTGAAGGTCTCGGCCGACTTGCCCTTGCACCACTGGCCGCCCCGCTCCATCTGGAACGCCCGCTCGCTCACGTCGTTGACGACGAGGAAGCCGGCGATGGCGTCCCGGGCCTCGTCGGGCGAGTCCAGGTAGCTGGCAGCGCCGGCCGATCACGACCCCCAGCTCCACCTCCCAGTCGGGCTTGGTCGCGCCGCGCGGGATCCGCACGTCGTCGTACGGGCCCGATGAGCGTGTTGGGCGGCTTGGTGAACAGGATCGGCTCGTCCGGAACCGGCTGGCCGGTCTCCTCGGCGTGGTCGCGGTAGTTCAGCCCGATGGCACAGGATCTGGTGCGGGCGGGCGATGGGGGCGCCGACCCGCTCGTCGCCCAGCGTGGCCACCTGGCCTGCCGCCGCCCGGGCCTCGACGATGCCGCGGACGCGCTCGATGCCCCCACCGGCGAAGAACGCCTCGTCGAAGTCGGTGACCACGTCGGAGAGGTCGACGTAGGTGCTCGCCGTCGACGCGCGCGGCGGGCTTCTCGGCGCCGGGCGCTCCGATGCGCATGAGGTACACCGTGGGTCTCCAGGATCGGCAGGCGTTAAGGCGTGCGCGAAGCGCCAGGTAGAGTCCATGGCGTTCCAGATGGTAGATCATCGTTCCGAGAAATGAAACTGACGTGGCCGAGCTTCGAAGCGCACAGTGGTACGCCGGGGACGGACCGCAACGCGCTATCTCCACCGGGCCTGGATGCGGCGGGGCGCTGCCGGCGACGCGCTTCGACGGGCGGCCGCACATCGCGATCGCGAACACGGCGTCGGACCTGACCCCGTGCAACGCGCACCTCGACGAGGTCGCCGCGCTCGGTCCGGGACGGGATCTACGAGGCCGGCGGCATCCCGCTGAACCTGCCGGTCGTCTCGCTCGGGGAGACGCAGCGTCCGGCCGACCGCGATGCTGTGGCGCAACATGGCCGCGATGGCCACCGAGGAGATGCTGCGCGCCAACCCGGTCGACGGCGTGGTGCTGCTCGGCGGCTGCGACAAGACGATCCCGTCGCTGCTGATGGCGGCGGCGTCGGTCGACCTGCCGGCCGTGGTCGTGCCCGGCGGGCCGATGCTGACCGGGCACCTTCCGGGGCGTCGCCGCTGGGCTGCGGCACCGACGTGTGGCGGCTCAGCGAGGAGGTCCGCGCGCGGCACGCTGTCCGGGCAGGAATTCCTGCGCGTCGGAGTCCTCGATGATCCGCAGCCGCGGGCACTGCAACACGATGGGCACCGCCTCGACCATGGCGCTGCTCGCCGAGGCGCTCGGCACGATCGCTGCCCGGGACCGCCGGCGCTGCCGGCGCCGGACAGCCGGCTGCTGGCGGCGTCGCACGAGACCGGGCGGCTGGCCGTCGAGATGGTCGCGCACGACCGCCGGCCGAGCACAGGTGCTGACCGCTGGCTCGTTCCGCAACGCGATCGTCGCGCTGGCCGCGATCGGCGGGTCCACCAACGCCGTGGTGCACCTGCTCGCCATCGCCGGGCGCCTGGGCGTGCCGCTGACCATCGACGACTTCGACCGGATCGGCTCCGGCGTGCCGCTGCTGGTCGACCTGCAGCCAGCAGGCCGGTATCTGATGGAGGACTTCCACCGGGCCGGCGGCCTGCTCGCCGTGCTGCGCGAGGTGGCGTGACCTGCTCGACCCGGACGCGCGCACCGTCACCGGCAGGCCGCTGGTCGACTACCTCGACGAGGCGCAGATCTGGGACCCCGAGGTCATCCGGTCCCGGACGAGCCGCTGCTGGACGACGGCGGGCATCGCGCGTGCTGCGCGGCAACCTCGCCCCCGGCGGCGCCATGATCAAGCCTGCCGCCGCATCGCCGCACCTGCTCCACGCACCGCGGGCGCGCCGTCGTCTTCGACAGCATCGAGGACTTCCACGCCCGCATCGACGACCCGGACCTCGACGTGGACGCGGACTCGGTGCTGGTCCTGCGCGGCTGCGGCCCCGGGGCTACCCGGGCATGCCGGAGGTCGTCGAACCTGCCGCTGCCGCCCAAGCTGCTCGAGCAGGGCGTGCGCGACATGGTGCGGATCTGCGACGGCCGGATGAGCGGCACCGCATACGGCACGGTCGTGCTGCACGTCGCCCCGGAGGCGGCGGCCGGCGGGCCGCTGGCCCTGGTGCAGACCGGCGACGTCATCGTGCTCGACGTCGCCCGGCCGCGCGCTGGACCTCGACGTCCCCGCCTGCGAGCTGGAGCGGCGCACCCCGAGCCAGGCGCCACGACCGACGGGTTCGCCAGCCCGCGCCGGGGCTGGGGAGCGGCTGTACGTGGACCACGTGCAGCAGGCCGACACCGGCGCGGACCTCGACTTCCTGGTCGGGATCGAGCGGCGCGAACGTCAGCCGCGACTCGCACTGAAAGAACACACGTGACAGATCAGCTGCGGGACCAGTTGGGAAGGTTCGGGATCTGGCGGGGCGCTCATCAGGTGACGGCTAAGATGGCCGCCGAGATCCGAGCAGGCCAGCGGCTTCGGCGCGCTCTGGCTCGGCAGGCTCGCCCGGCGGTGACCTGGCCCAGGTGGATAGAGCTCCTCGACGGGACGAGCACCCTCACCGTGGGCACCAGCATCATGTGAACATATGGAAGGACGGCCCGCACGAGATGGCCCGCGCCTTCGCGCGGTCCAGGACCGCCACCCGGCCGGTTCGTGCTCGGCGTCGGCGTTGGGCACCCGGAGGCGACGCGGCAGTACGAGCGGCCGTACGACGCCCTCGTCTCCTTACGTGGAGGCGCTGCGCGCGCGACGGCGTCCGCCGGACTGCCCTCATGCTCGCCGCGCTGGGCCCGAAGGTGCTCCGGCTGGTAGGCGAGCGCACCGCGGGCGCGCTCCTACCTCGTGCCGCCCGAGCACACCCGCCGGGCGCGGGAGATCCTGGGCCCGGGGCCGCTGCTCGCCCCCGAGCACAAGGCCGTGCTCGACACCGACGCCGCGCGGGCCCGCGCGCTCGGCCGCTCCCGGGTGGCCACCCCTACCTCGGCCTGGTCAACTACACCAGCAACCTGCAGCCGAAGCTGGGCTGGGCCGACGACGACCTGGTAAGCGGCGGCGAGCGACGGCGCTGGTCGACGCGCTGGTCGCCCACGGCCGCGCGGACCAGGTGGCGGCGGAACTGTCGGCCCACCTGGACGGCGGCGCGGACCACGTGGCGATCCAGCTGCTCACCGGGCCGGACACCGATCCGGTGCCCGGTTACCGGGACCTGGCCCGGGCGCTGATGCTGTGACCCGGCCGCCGCGGGGAGCGGGTGACCCGCCTGCACTACCGTGTGCGGCATGGGGTGGTAACTGACCTGGCTGACCTGCCGTTCGCCGCCGCGCTGCGGATCCACGACGGAGACCTGGCAGCCGGCCGAGGCCTACGAGGGCGCCCATTTCGACCAGCTGGACCTGCGCCAGCCCCGACGCGCCATGGCAGCCGGTTCCTTGAGTGCGCCTTCACCCGCGTGTCCATCCAGGAAGGCCAGCTGCGCCGCACCCAGTTCACCGACGTGTGGCTGCGCGACGTGCGCCTGATATCGACCACCCTGGCCGAGTCACGGCTGGGCGGGCGCGGAGATCACCGGGAGCGTGGCCGCCGGCGTCGAGGCCTTCGGCGGCGCGGCTGCGCCGGGTGCAGCCTGCGCGGCTGCAAGCTCGACTCGGTGAACTTCCGCGATGCCGTGCTGGCCGACGGTGACCTTCGACAACTGCGTGCTGCGTCCGACGTGGACTTCTCCGGCGCGGCGCTGACCAGGACCGTCTTCCGCCATTCCCGGCTGACCAGGACCAACTTCACCCGCGTCACCCTGGACCGAGGTCGACCTGCGCGGCGCCGAGCTCGGCATCACCGTCGACCCCACCTGCCTGCGCGGCGCGATCGTGACCACCGCGCAGCTCATGGACTGGCGCCCCCTGCTCGCCGGCGAGCATGGGCCTGACCGTCGCGGACGGGTGAGCATGGCCGACCCGGAGTTCCCGTTCCGGTACGGGCCGGGCCTGGCCACGGAGATCGAGCTCCGGTGGCAGGAGCGCTGGGCCGCGGCCGGGACGTTCCACACTCCGAACCCGGCTCAAGCGCGCTCGGCAGCCGGCTTCGACGGAGGCCGAGTGAAGCCGAAGTTCTACGTCCTGGACATGTTCCCCTACCCGAGCGGCGCCGGCCTGCATGTCGGGCATCCGCTGGGCTACATCGCGCACCGACGTGCTACGCGCGCTTCCTGCGGATGACCGGGCACAATGTCCTGCACCCGTTCGGCTACGACGCGTTCGGGCTGCCCGGCCGAGCAGTACGCGATCAGCACCGGCCAGCACCCGCGCGTCACCACCGAGGCGCAACATCGAGCGCCATGCGCGGCCCAGCTGCGGCGGCTGGGCCTGGGCCACGACCAGCGGCGCGAGGTCGTCGACCACCGATCGCCTCGTTCTACCGGTGGACGCAGTGGATCTTCCTGCAGATCTACAGCAGCTGGTTCGACGAACGAGGTCGGCCGGGCCCGGCCGATCGGCGAGCTGGTCGCCGAGTTCGCGGCGCGGGACCCGCCAGCCGCCCGAGCGGACCGTTCCTGGGCCGAGCTGGCCGAGGCCGAGCGCCGGCGACCTGCTGGACGGCTACCGGCTCGCCTACCTCTCGGAGAGCTGGTCAACTGGTGCCCCGGCCTGGGCACCGTGCTCGCGAACGAGGAGGTCACCGCCGACGGGCGCAGCGACGCGCGGCAACTTCCCGGTGTACCGGCGGCCGCTGCGGCAGTGGATGCTGCGGATCACCGCCTACGCCGACCGGCTGATCGGCGACCTCGACCGGCGTCGACTGGCCGGAATCGGTCAAGCACATGCAGCGGAACTGGATCGGGACCAGCCGACGGAGCGTCCATCGACTTCGTCGCCGTCGGCCGGCCGGGGGCGACTGATCGAGCGTGTTCACCACCCGCCCGGACACCCTGTCCGGCGCCACCTACCTGGTGCTGGCTCCCGAGCACCCGCTGGTCGCCGGGCTGACTGCGCCGCCTGGCCGAGCCGGACACCGGCCAGCTGGCGGTACCGGGCGGGCGCGGAGCGATGCCCGCGGCGGCGCGTCGCCGCTACCGGGCGCGGGCGGCCGCAGTCGGCCGGACCGCGCTCAGGCGCCGACCACGACCGACGGTACAAGACCGGCGTGTTCACCGGCGCCTACGCGATCAATCCCGGTCACCGGCGAGCCGATGCCGGTGTTCGTCGCCGACTACGTGCTGATGGGCTACGGGACCGGGCGCGATCATGGCGGTGCCCGCCGCACGACCAGCGCGACCTGGAGTTCGCCACGGGCGTTCGGGCTGCCGGTCACCGCGCCGTGCGCGTCCTCCGGACGAGTGGTTCGGCGCAGCATTCCACCCGGCCGGAGCCCCGGCCGGGCAATGGCCGCAGGCGTTCACCGGCGAGGGTCGAGTACGTGCAGCCCGGGCTGCCGCTGGCTGGCCTGGGCCAGGACGCAGCGATCGAGGCGACCATCGGCTGGCTGGAGCGCCGCGGCACCGGCACGCCGGGGTCGCCGTCACCAGCTGCGGGACTGGCTGTTCTCCCGGCAGCGCTACTGGGGCGAGCCGTTCCCGATCGTCTACGACGAGACACGGGCTGCCGATCGCGCTGCCCGAGCGCATGCTGCCGGTGCAGCTGCCCGAGATCGACCGACTTCCCGCCCGCGACGCTCGACGCGCGACGACGCCGCCGACCGAGCCGGTGCCGCCGCTGGCGCGCGCGACCGAGCTGGGTGCACCGTCGACGCTGGACCTGGGCGACGGCGCCGCAGGCCTACCGGCGCGAGACTCAACACGATGCCGCAGTGGGCCGGGTCGTGCTGGTACTACCTGCGCTACCTGGACCCGGCCAACGACGACGCGCTTCGTCGACCCGGCGGTCGAGCGGTACTGGATGGGCCCGCTCGACCCGGACGCGGCGGCGTCGACCTGTACGTCGGCGGCGTCGAGCACGCGGTGCTGCACCTGCTGTACGCCCGCTTCTGGCACAAGGTGCTGTACGACCTGGGCCACGTCTCGACCGCCGGAGCCGTTCCGCGCGGCTGTTCAACCAGGGCTACATCCAGGCCGACGCGTACACCGACGGCCGCGGGCATGTACGCCGGCCGAGGCCGAGGTCGTCGAGCGGCGACGGCGGCTACCGTCACCGACGGTGACGCCGGTGACCCGCGAGTCCGGGAAGATGGGCAAGAGCCTGAAGAACGGCGTCAGCCCGGACGAGATCTACGCCGCCTACGGCGCCGACACGCTGCGGCTGTACGAGATGGCGATGGGCCCGCTGGACGGCGACCGGCCGTGGCATACCGACGACATCGCCGGCGTCTACCGGTTCCTGCAGCGGCTGTGGCGGAACCTGATCGACGAGCGCTCGGGCGAGCTCAGCGTGGACGGTACGCAGCCGCTGGATGCGGGCGCCGCCCAGCGGCTGCATCAGACGATCACGGCCGTCCGCCACGACTTCAGCCAGCTGCGGTTCAATACCGCCATGGCCCGCCTGCACGAACTGAACGCCTACGCCGCCCAGGTCTCCGCGCGCGCAGGCAGCCTCCCGCGCACGCTCGCCGAGCCGCTCGGTGCTCATGACCGCGCCACTGGCGCCGCATATCGCCGAGGAACTGTGGGTAGCGCTGGGCCACGGCAGCGTCATGGCCGTCGACGCCGCGTTCCCCGAGGCCGACGAGTCGCTGGCGGCCGCGCCGCGCCGTGATCATCCCGGTGCAGGTCAACGGCTAAGACGCGGTTCAGGTCGAGGGTTCCCGCGGGTGCGGGCGAGGCCGAGATCGAGGCCATCGTCACCGCCCACCCCGGCTATGCCCAGCACACGGCGGACACGCCGATGCGGAAGCTCATCGTCGTCCCCGGGCGGATAGCCAACATCGTCACCCAATGAGCTGTGCAACGGCCTAACGCAGGTACCCGGCGAAGCGCTCGTCGACCTGATCGCCGGTGAGCCCGAAGTCCGATAAGCGCATAACGGTGCAGCCTGGCCCCACCGCAGTAGGCGCACTGTGCGCGCACAGTGCCTCCATGGCGGCCCGGTCTTAAGCGGGCTGAGCGCCAGCCCCAAGTGCGCGTACACCGCTTCCACGGTTCTGATCGGGCGCGCGGCGAAGTCGTCGTAGTCGACGTCGAAGAACCGCGCCGGGTCGTGCCGGGCGCGCTCGGCCGTGAACCGCTCGAGGCCGCGGACGCCCACAGCTCCAGCTGGTCCCGGCCGATCACCTCCCGGTGAACAGTGTCCGACCAGCCCGCCGACGCCTGCGCGGCCAGGCTGCAGCACCGACGCGATCGCCACCTCGGGGGCGCGGTGGGTCTGCACGATCAGCGCGTCCGGGTAGACCGCGCAGCAGCGCGTCGAGTGCGAACAGGTGGCTGGGGTTCTTCAGCACCCAGCGGCGGCCGCGGTCGCGCAGGCCGATCAGCTGCAGGTTGCGCCGGTGCCGCTGGTAGCCGGCCGTCCAGTCCTGCCCGGCCAGCCAGGCGGAGTAGCACGGCAGGTGGGCCAGGCACTCGTAGGAGACCGAGCGCATCGACTGCCGCAGCAGCTGCCAGCACTCCTCGACCTGGTCGGCCGCCATGTAGTGCACGCCCAGGAACTCGGGGTGGGAGACGTGGTGCCGCTCGCAGGCCGCCTGGATGCGGCGGAACGCCGGGTCGTCCGCCCAGGTCGTCCCGGGGCGGCCGCGGCTGCGGCGCCTCGGCCAGCCACAGCTCGAGGCCCTGGTGCGCCGGGTCGGCGGCGAGCAGCCGGTGCAGCGCGGTGGTGCCGGTCCGGGCAGCCCGGTGACGAACAGCGGCCGCTCGATGGCAGACCTGCGGCGTATCCGGGATGGCGCGCGCCATCCCGCCTCGCTGAGCAGCCGGGCCGCCAGCGCGCCGCGCAGCATGGCCCGCGATCACCTTGCGTACCGCGCGCGGTCAGGTCGGCGTCGCGCTCGCAGCGACGCCGAGCAGCACGGCCAGTCCGTCGCGGTAGTCGTCGGCGCCGAAGTCGCCAGCCCGGTGACCTGGTCGCCGACGCGTGCAGGTCCTCAGCGGTGCCGTCGGCCTCGGCAGGACTCAATGGTGGTACTCGCCGCAGTTGACGTCCGAGGCACTGGCCGGTGATGGCCCGGGCCAGCGGCGAGGCCAGGAACACCACCGCGTCCGGCGATCTCGTCCGGGCTCGGGCAGCCTGCGCAGGTCGGTCGGTGGCCGCGGTCTCGTCGTAGATCTCCTGCGCTCGACGCCGCGCTTGTGCGCCAGGTAGCCGAAGTACCACTGCAGCGAGTCGCCCCAGATGTAGCCCGGGCGCCACCGAGTTGACCCGGATCCCGCTGCGGCTCGAGCTCGGTGGCCAGCGACTCGCGCCAGGGCGAGCAGCGCCGCCTTGACCATCTTGTACGGCCGCCGATCCCGCGCCGGGAGTGGCGCAGCACCGCCGGAGTTGATCATCACCACCGAGCCCCGGCTGCGCGGCCAGCGCCGGGGTGAACAGCCGGGTCAGCCGCAGCGCGGCGACCGACGTTGGTCGTCGAACGCGGCCCGGATCGCGTCCAGGTCGGCCGTCGGCCAGGCTGGTCAGCGGCGGTATCGCGAACGCGTTGTGCACCAGCGCGTCGACCCGGCCGAACGCGCGGCCAGCGCGGCCTCGGCCAGCTGCGCGGCCGACTCGCCGTCGGTCATGTCGGCCGGGCACCGCCAGCGGCGCCGCCAGCGCGGTGACCTCCTTGGCCACCTCGTCCAGCCGGGCCGCCGTGCGGCGCGGCGAGCACCACGTCGGCGCCTCCGCGCGCGCTGGCCAGCGCGATCGACCGGCCCGAGCCCGGGCCCGACCCCGGAGACCACGACCACCGTGCCCGCCAGCAGCGTCATCAGCCCAGCATCCTGTCGCGGCGACGGCGGCCTGGCGGGCGGCGATCCGTGTCCGCGCACTGCGGCGGCGTCACCCGCGCCTGCCTGGTAGAACGGCAGCACGCTCGGCAGGTCGAGCGAACGGGACCACCTCCGCCCGCGGCCCGTCCTCCGGCCCGAGGTCCCGGGTCAGCCGCTGCCAGCGGATCTGCACGTAGCCGCGCTGGTGCCCGGTGAGCTCGAGCCAGTTGGCCATGCCCGGGTCGCGCTCGCTGATCACGAACCGCAGCAGCCGTCCGGGTCGGTGCGCGGCCTGGTCGGCGGTGAGGCTGGTCTGGTGGTTGATGTAGTCCAGCGAGACGTACCACATGCTGCCGAGCTGGATTCCCTGGTAGGGCGCGACTCCAGCGGCGGCCGCGGGCACCGTCACGATCATCGCCTGGTCCTCGCCGAGGTCGTAGTGACCGGCCGAGGAGAACTGGGTGGCGCAGGCCGCCGGGCGTCGGGCGCGGCGGCGTCATCGTGTTGACCGAGCTTCAGGTAGAACCACTCGGGGAAGGCGAGGAAGGTCCGCAGCCGGGACAGCAGGATCTTGCCGAGCCACGCCGTAGCGCTTGGCCATCGCCGTCGGCGTCAGGACGGGCGGCGCGCAGCCGCGCACGGTCCGCGCGGCGGATGCCGATCGTGCCGCGCCGCTCGGTGGCCCAGTCGCTGTAGACCTCGCGGACCAGCAGCATCGCCGACCCGGGGCCGAGCGGGAAGGAACTGCGCCCGCGCCCGCCGGGGCCGAACCGCAGCTCGAACGTCCCGTCGCCGCCGATCTCGATCGCCCGGTCGTCGAAGGCGCTCAGGCTGCCCGGCACCGTCGACCGGGGAGTAGTCGCCCGTCGAGCACCTGGAAGCTCAGGTCGGTGGTGGTGCCGCGGCGGCCGGTGACCACGTACTCGGCGTCGTCGCGCAGGTAGCGAGTGGAAATACAGAGCGTCCGGGTTATCGAGGCCCAGCTTGGTGTACGGGCCGGTGGACGAGACGAAGTAGGGAAGTCGCGCTGGTAGGCCCAGGCCAGCTGGAGCGACGCCCGGATGTTCCCGGCCAGGTAGTCATACCCTCGGCCAGGTCCGCCTCGGTCTTGATATGGGGCGCGCCCGTGATGATCTTCTCGGCTTCGGCCACGGCGTCCGCTGAACGACTGGGTGAGCAAGGCAACCCTCGGGGCCTCAATCCTGGCCAGGCAGCCAGGCAGGGCGAGTCTGAGCCAGGGTAGAACGAGTTCTAGAAAAGCGTCAACGAGCGGGGCCATCAGGCGCCCGGCTGGACCCCGGCTGGGCGGCCCAGCGGTTCGCGGTGAACTGCAGGCTCGGCGGGTCGTCCAGCGGACATCATCGACCTCATAGGTGCGGACGTAGCCGGTGTGCGCGGATCCGCCACCGGCCGTCCTCGCCCGCGCGCGTAGCGGTCCTGGTAGAACGCCGCGCCCTTGATCACGACGCCGGTACCCGGTGGCGATCACGGTGTCCTCGAAGCTACCAGGTGCCGGCGGCGGCCGCGTCCATCGGCATCGATCTCGGGCTGGCTAGGCGAAGTGCACCGTGATGATGTCGGGCCCGAGCTTGTCGCGCAGGAAGCGCGACGATCGCATCCCGGCCGGTGAGCCTGACCGGCTTGGCCGAGGGCCAGCGTGCCGTAGTCCACCGTGGCGTTCGGCGTGAACACCTCCGCCATCTCGTCCCACAGCTTCAGGTCGACGCAGCGCGAGGTAGCGGTACTTTCAGCTGAGCGGATCTCCTCGAGCGCGGCAAGGTCCATGGCACGCAGCCTGGCCAGCCGGTTGACTTTGCGCAAGAACCCGTTCTAGTTTCGTGTGGGCTCCGCTGCCGCTGCGCCGCTGGAGCGCGTCGCCCGGAGGTCCCGTGCGCTTCTCCTACGCCGAATCGATGACCGACCCGTCGCGTTCTACGCGCCGCTCGCCCGGGCGGCCGAGGAGGCCGGGTACGACTCGATGGTGGTGCCCGACAGCATCTGCTATCCGCGCCACGCCAGCAGCCGGTACCCGTTCACCCTCGACGGCAGCCCGGGAGTTCCTGGAGGACAAGCCCTTCCTCGAGCCGTTCTCGCTCATACCGGCGCTCGGGGCGCGTCACCACGCGTCTGCGTTTCGTCACGTTCGTCGCTCAGCTGCCGGTGCGCAGCCCGGTGCTGGTGGCCAAGCAGGCGACGTCGACCGCGGTGCTCACCGGCAACCGGCTCGTGCTGGGGGTGGGGACCAGCCCGTGGCGCGAGGATCTACGAGGTACTCGGCGTGCCGTGGGCGGACCGCGGGCGGCGGATGGACGAGGAGCTCGCGATCATCCGCGCGGGCTGTCGGTAAGCGGTACTTCCGAGTACCACGGGCAGATCTTCGACCTGCCGCCGGTCAAGATCGCGCCGGTGCCGAGCGAGCCCATTCCCGTCCTCATCGGCGGCCACGGCGATGCCGCCCTCCGCCGCGCCGCCCGCGCCGGCGACGGGTGGCTGCACGGCGGGGAGATGCCGCGGAGCTGCCGCGCCTGCTGGCCCGGCTCGGCGCAGTTCCGGCGGCGAGGAGGGCACCGCCGGAAGGCCGTTCGAGGTGCACGTGATCTCCACGGACGCCTACAGCCCCGGCGGTGCGGCGGCTGGAGGAGCAGGGGTGACCGACGCGATCGTCGGCTTCCGCTGGCCCTACCAGACCGGCCCCGACCGCGAGCCGCTGGCTGACAAGCTCGCGAAGCTGCGCGCGCTTCGCCGACGACGTCATCGCCAGGGAGGTGAACTAGCGGAGCAGCAGGCGGGCGGCGAGCTCGAGCTGGCGGCTCACGTCGTCGGCCGACGCCCGCCGGGTCACCCAGGCCACCAGGTTGGACAGCCAGACGTCGCCGATCACCCGGGCGATCGCGATCGTCGTCGGCCGAGTCGGCTCGCCCTCGTGCATCGCCCGCGTGAGCATGCGCTCCATCAGCCGCGCGACCGCGTGCTGACCTCGGCCGCCGCGCTCGGGTCCGCGAACATGAACGCCCGGGTCATCGCCTCGGTGAGCATCGGCTCACGCTGCATGGTCCGGGTGATCCGGCCCAGCACGTACAGCATCCGCTCGTACGGCGTGTCGCCCGGGATGCGCCACACGGTCCAGCTTCTCCTGGTTCCGCTCGAACTCCAGGGCCAGCGCGGACACCAGCAGGTGGATCTTGGACGGGAAGTACCGGTACAGCGTGCCCAGCGCCACGTCTGCCCGCTCCGCCACCGCCCGCATCTGCAGGCGTCATAGCCGCCCTTGGACGCCAGCGCCAGGGTGGCGTCCAGGACTCGCTGGCGGCGTTCCCGCTGGGCCGCCGAGCTGAACTCGCCGTCGAGGTGACGGGGGACGGTAAGTTACCTGTTCTCGTTGATGCCGTCGAGGCCTCTCGTCATCGTGGGCCGGTCGCCAGCCTACCAACGGCGGCGCGGCGGGGTCTCAGCCGCGCGGCACCCTGGTCCCCAAGGCGTATAACGTGTTCTAATTTCTTGGTGGACACGGGAGCGGCGATCAGGCAGGCCGCGGCCCGGATAGCGGCGCTCGGCGAGGTGCGCCGCGCGCGGCGCCGGATGCGGTGAACCTGCCCATGATCCGGCACTGGGTGCAGGCGATGGGTGACGACCAACCCGTCTACATCGACGCCGGGGCCGCGCGCCCGGTCGGTGCACGGCGGTCTGGTGGCCGCCATGCGGACGATGGCCGCAGGTCTGGACGATGCGTGGCCTGCGCGCGGACGCATGGCGGCGAGGATCCCGGCACCCGCTGGGCCTGATGTACGGCCGCGCTGGACGAGGCCGGGTTCACCTCCGTCGTCGCCACCAACAGCGAGCAGGAGTACTACCGCTACCTGCGCCTCGGCGAGCAGGTCACGGTGCCGTTCCAGCCCTGCTCGAGGTGACCGGCCCCAAGCGGACGGCGCTCGGCGAGGGCTGGTTCGTCACCACCCGCAGCACCTGGTTCGTCCGGCGACCGAGCCGGTCGCGTCACCATGCGACTTCCGCATCCTGAAGTTCCGGCCCCCGACCAAGCCCCCGCCGGACGCCGCCGCGCGGCGCCGCCGCCGACCGTGCTTGCCGCCCTGGTCACCCCTGACACCGCCTTCTTCTGGGACGGCACCGCGCGTCGGCGAGCTGCGCATCCAGCGCTGCGCCGGGTGCGGTGCGCTGCGCCACCCGCCGGGCCGATGTGCCCGGCCTGCGGCGCTGGCCAGCGACGGCGGCTACGACGTGGCGGCCTAGGCACCGGCGAGGTGTTCAGCTACGTGGTGCACCACCACCCGCCGGTGCCGGGCAAGCGGCTGCCGATGGTCGTCGCGCTGGTGCAGCTGCCCGAGGGCGTGCGGATCCTCGGCGAGCTGCCTGGCGTCCGCCCGACCAGGTCCGGATCGGGCTGCCGGTCCGGGTCACGTTCGCCGAGGTCGGACGAGCTGACGCTGCCCGCCTGGCGGACTCGGCGACCACCGAGGCAGGGCGCCACCGGACCGCCGCCGTGCTGCCGGACCTGGTGATCGACGTGACGCCCGACGTTCGTGATCGCCTCGGCGCATGGCCACCAGGGACTTCCAGGACGTCACCACGACCGGGACCGCGCCGTCGACCCGCGGGGCCAAGGACATCTTCGTCAACATCCTGACCACGACCGGGCTGGTCCAGCGGTACGTCTCGGCCTCGGGCGCCCGGACGCGGTGGTCCGCGCCGTCGCCATCCGGCTCGGCGTGCCCTGCCACGCGGGCGAGACGCTCACCCTCAGCGGGCAGGCAGCGGCGTGGCCAGGAGTGCGTCGTCGCGGTGACCGGCCGGTGCAGCCTGGGCGACCACGTCACCGGCACGGTCGGATCACCCGGTGACGGCACCAGCTGAGTCACCGCAGCGCGGCGCCGCCATCGCTCGGCATCGGGGCGACCGAGTTCTCCAAGCGACTCCGGGCGCAGCGAGCTGCGGCTCGCCGCCGAGGCGGTGCGGGCCGCGCTGGACGACGCCGGGCTGGCCCCGGCCGACGTGGACGGCCTGGTCACCTTCACCATGGACAGCAACGCCGAGATCGCGCGTGGCCCGCGAGCTCGGCATCCCGGGCTGCGGCTTCTTCGGCCAGGTCGGCTACGGCGGCGGCGCCGCGTGCGCGACCGTGCAGCACGCGGCGATGGCCGTGGCGACCGGGGCGGCCAGCGTGGTGGTCTGCTACCGGGCGCTGAACGAGCGGTCCGGACGCCGGTTCGGCCAGGGTCGCGGCAGGCGCGACCGCCACGCCCACCACCCGGGCGTCGACAACGGCTGGCACTACCCGATGGGCATCGCCACCCCGGCCGCCACCGTGGCGATGGTGGCCCGGCGCTACATGCACGAGTTCGGCGCGACCAGCGAGGACTTCGGCCGGGTGACGGTGGCGGACCGCCGTCACGCCGCGACCAACCCGCACGCCTGGTTCTACCAGCGCCCGGTGCACGCTCGCCGAGCACCAGGCCTCGCGCTGGATCGCCGAACCCCTGCGGCTGCTCGACTGCTGCCAGGAGAGCGACGG